>ULPA01030907.1_pt1 | contig 12874 bp, 10 predicted proteins | sample 1953061 | NCBI WGS metagenome assembly ULPA01 (sample SAMEA4835617, study PRJEB28245) | human gut metagenome | biome: gut microbiome; material: fecal sample | place: Denmark | collected 2008
TATCATAATACTGCCTTATTGTATCAGCGTCAGCCTTGGAACTATATTTCTTAGAATAATTGCTTTCAAGATCGCTGACTACGCTCTCCATTATTCTCCAAGAACTCTCCAAAGGCATAGAATGTATGTAATCAAACAAACCTATAGAATCACCAAGATACGGCATATCATAGTAACAAACATTATTTTTCTGATACGCATCTAGGATCTCAGTAACATACAGCTGATCTTTATTATTTTGAAGCCACTTTACCTGTTCAAATAATTTTTCACCGTCACTGCCAAAGGCATACTTCCGATACACCATTCTTCCGCTTTTTATACATTGCAAAGTTGTTGCATTTGAACCTGCTGAACAGTTTCTCAATATAATTACATCTTTATTTATTTCAAGAAACCGGTCAATATAGTTTTTATCACGGATATCTGAGAAATATATTTTCAAAAAGTCAAGACAGCTGTTTTCATTTGTATATGGTATAATAAGCTCTCCTTTATTCTCAGAGCTGCATTTTTTGAATTTTTCAAAAAATGCGACCACTATTATAGACACACAAGTGAGGAAATTAAACAGCAGGAAAATAAAATAATAGTGAGAAAAACCATGACGTACATAATCAACAAATGGAGAATAAGAATCTATGCTGAACAAATTATTGAAAACATCTACGAAAGACGTGTTTTTTAAGCAATTTGAATACATCAGATATGACAAAATGTAGCAAGACCACATACAAAGTGTTCTCAGAACAAGCTTTGTTTTGTCGATCTTTTTCACTGTATTGCGTATGGTACAGATAAAAGACCACACAAATTCTAAGATGCAAAGCTGGATCTTCGTATTAAATATTGAGGAAAATACAAGCACACACTTTTTAAAACGTTTGCTAAATGTAACTGACAACCAAAGAAAAAACAGTAGCAGTGCTGAAAAACCGGTGAAGAAAATAAAATTCATCAGATTTTTCCCTGAGGCAAAAAAAATCGTCCCATAAATGAACGCTACAACGAAAACATCTAAGATCCTATCTATGATTATCACGGCAAGAGAAAATGCAACACCATTTTTTAGTTTTTTGCCAATTATCGCTGCTCTGACAATATCGCCAACATGAAATGGCAGAACATTATCCACCAAATAACCTATTCCTGTGCAAAACATCAAGTCTGAATCATGTGAATCTTCATAGACCGATATAAAACTTTTCCAACGCCTAATTCTAAAAAAGTGTCCAAGAGTTATCACCGCCAGCGCAGCTAAAAACATAAGAATGTTCATAGCAGCTCTCCAAATTCCGGTCTGTCAACTGCGTCCTGATACTCAGCAGGTGTACCAAATGATATATGATAATCCGTACCCACTACACCGGATATAAGTTTATTCTTTATCATGCTGTTATACACGCCGCTCATAAAATATTCACTATATTCGCACTCCGACAAATATCTCTTGGCGTTTTCAAGAAAAATGTCCTTATTTCTGAAATAATATGCTCCGCATATTGCATTTTCACTAATAACAACTTTCTCCTGAGTTCTAATAACAACACCATTTTCATCACACAAAGCATAGCTGAACTGCGGCAGATCTGATTTAAACGTGAACAACAAGCCGTCATACTTTGCCGCACTTTTTTTATCCATAAAATTGAACTCAGAGCAACAAAACATGTGATCGCAGTCATTAAACAAGACTGGTCTATCGTCATTGATATTTTCTACACCTGCCATGCAAGTCAGCACTGCACCTGCAAGAACCTCAGGTATTACCTCCACTCTAGCCTGTGGGAAATACGATAATATACGATTTTTTATATCGAACTTCTCTATATGTTCTTTCAGCACAACAAAAGTAACATCACAATCTGGATTATACTTCAGTATTGACATAGTGGACCAATAGAAGAATGGTCTGTCATGTATCTCGATCAATGGTTTAGGGGCTACATACCCGTCATTGAAAAAGCGCTGTCCCTTGCCGCCCATTGGCATTACTAAATGGAAATTTTTCATCGTTCTCCCCCAACAGTATTATCAAAAATGATCTTTCCCTTATATATATCTTTTTTGCAGTAGGAATCTATATACTTCTTTTTGTTAAGCCTATATCGCAAAGCCATGACAAACAAATTATATGACAAATTAAATAATTTTGCATTTGATACCTGATCTTCCTCACGCCATGTGATCGGATAAAACTTGAAATCAACATTATAATATGCTGAGAACAGCAGCATTTCGGCATTGAAATACAATGAATCCGACAGACCAATGTAAAATTTACTTTTGAGCATATTGGTGCTATACATATTAAGTCCTGAGCCCATATCTCTTATAGACTTTCCAGCTGCCAGTGAATAGATAAGATTAAAAACATGGTTTCCAAGTATGCGCTTTTTTGAATAGCCTTTCAGGCAAGATCTTGATTCAAATCTACCGCCCAAAACGCAATCAGCCCTTTTATAACTTCTCTTTTTCAGAATTGGCAAAAAGTCTCTGATATCCGCCTGATCGTCGCCATGGAGGACAATAACGTAATCAAAATCATTTTCTAAAGCATAATTAAAAGCAACTTTGTGTGATCCGCCAAGATTAAAATTTGCATTATTATTTATTATCTTACAGGGAAGTTCTCTATGCTTCAATAGGTAATCCTGTGTAACCTTTACTGTATTATCCGTGCTTAAATTGTTTACCACAATGATCTCATCAACATACGTAAGCACATCGTCATTGATTTGTGAAAGCACTCTCGTGATCTGCTTCTCACAATTATAGACAGGTATAAACACCATGATCTTATCTTTCTTCATAACGCTTCTCCTTCATCGATATATGTCATATTACAGCTTGGAAATCGTTCTCATAAAAATATAGTTGCACGAAAGCGTCAGCGGCGTTACCAAGATCTTCGATAACATTTTGCTGTATTTAACTATCAATGATATATCCGTTGATGCTGACAGAAATTTATTTACATAAGAGATCAGCAACGACGCCACCGTTATCATGATAAGCTGATACATTATATACAAAATATATTTGCACATTAATGGGATCTTTGCATTATCATGTATAAATATCTTTCTCGTAGAAACTATGAAAACAAATGTTGCGCCTACTATTGAGCTTGTAAAATTCGCATAAACAACACTGATATTTATTAGTTGCGTCATCATAAAGTAGGATATGAAATCAAGCAAAAAACCTATTCCAGAAGTCAATACAAATTTTATTATCTTGTCAAGGTCAAGCTTTTTCACATTAAAATCTCCATCGTAAAACGTTTTCTGTTTCATGTATTATTTTAACACATCATTAAGGGAAAATCGAGTGTTTTCGGATAATTAATCCAAAAAACAAACTTTTTGTCATATCGTTCCTAGTATAGCTTTTGTGCAGTCAATTCTTCAAGAGTACCTATTTCATTAAACAATTCTTTTTTCATGTATATTGTAATATACTGCTGGTTAGTGGTGAATTTATAAGGCTTATAGAAATATACTCTCTTAACAGCCACATAATCATCAACATCTATATTAGGATATGCCTTGGTTATTTCACAGCGGTTGATCACAATGTCAGGTTCTCCCTGTTCCTGCCACTTTGTAAAGGTTTCTTCAGCTTGTTCCTGGGTATTTGCACGATAATACAAAAATACTTTGTTAGGATCGTCTATATTAAAATTATAGAAAATATTCTTGTCAAAATATGAGTCCAACGATACAGATACACCCTGTATTTCAGGATAATCATACCATTCATAATCAGATTCATCAGAGCCGAAATAGGTATAATCCTCAGGGTCGCCCTTGATAAGCTGCTGCCACATTCCCATTATTTTATAATCATCAAGGTGATATTCTTTTATAAAATCAGCAGCTTCATCAAACCAATATGGATAACGAATGTCAAAATATGATGATGTACAGCTCCATGCAATTGGTATCAGCAATGGTAGAAATGCAATGGCTTTTACAATAACTTTAAGTTTCTTTCCAATCTTAGCCGATATTTTGTTCATGTACTCAGGCAGCAGAACTTTGCCGCTTTCATCAACTATTATCCAAAGAACAAAGATCACAAACGCTGTTATAACGCCTATGTGGTGTGGAGATATATAAACAAAAGAGCCGAATATGGAAAGCACTCCATATGGAAGCAAAAAAGTCAGCAGTTTTTTATTTCTGTATGTTATCGTCACAAATAGTGCCACAAGCAGGATAGAAACAACGATAACAGGGATCTGGCTTGCTATCTCGCTTGGAACGCCAGCATAATTAAAAAACGATGTGATTATCGAGTCAGAAAAGATCACAAAGCAAAACAGAATATTTATACAGCTAAAGTCAAATTTCTTTTCTGTTTCACTTGACATTTTACCGCCAAGGTACACATTTTCATCCGGCACAATAGCAGCCATGACCAACATTGCAAATATCAGCAGACAAAACATCAGCCAACAGCGGCGGTCTTTCAGTATGTCTGCAAGTTTTCCGCTTTTTTTATACTCTGTAAAAATTTCTATTAGCCACACGATACACAGACAGCCCGCAATTATTATGCCATATGAATGCACAGCGCACATGAGCGCAAGGCACAAAAGATATTTTACAGGGTGTTCATTTCTATTCTTATAGCACGCTGCCGCAAGGAAAATCGCAAGCACAAGTATGCAATAAGGTCTGCTTACAACGCCGTACTGATAAAACAGGAAGAAGTTAAACGGCAACAGACAACGTATCAGCTTTGGAAAAGGTGACTTGAAAAGCAAGACCGCCACAGCAAGGGTCATAAAAAAAATATTGACTGCCGCAAGGGACAGCTCATAGGGTGCGCCAAGCTTTGCGAAAGGCGCCAATATCAAATGCCATAGTGGCGGGTGACCCTCATAGTGTGGTATCTCAAAAAGTATCTCCTTTATAGTTCCCGAACGTGCAATCGCCCATGACTGAGCTTCATCAAACCACGGTTCATGAAAAAACGATACAGTGCAAACGCCAAGCAGGTATATTATCAGCGTTATAACATCGCATTTTCCATGCTCTTTGCTGAATGCCCAGCTTTTAAATTTCTCTTTCATTAATATCCTCCAAAAAAATAATTGACATATAAATTATACCATTTATTAAGAAATTAGTCAATGTTTTTGTAAAACTTTTTGCGACAAATATTGACATGATTAGACTTGTACTCAATGTCTGCAATAAAAAGAAATAACCGCCCCACGTCCAATAGGTCGGTTATTTCTTAAAGAAAAAACTATATTGGAGGTAAACCGCTTACAGCAGTATGCCTCTTTTTTGTTATCTTAATTATTCCACGGCAATGACAGATCGTCAATAGTTTCAGAATTTAACGCCCCAACTGAAATTTTCAGGAAGATCGTCAGGTTTGTTCACAGGGTCAGGATACTGCCCTACAATGCCTTTAGACCTTGGCGAACTTGTATCACACCACTGTGCAAGCTTGTATCTGCCGTCCTCCCCTGCTATCCAAAAGGCATAGCCTGCATTGTCACCATTGACGTTAAGTGCGTCATGGACGGCTTTTTCAAGTTTTTTGGATTCGTCAGGCTCTGCGGTGCAATCGACCACAGCCGTACATGACTGAACGTCGATATCTTTGCCCTCACATTGCATATCCGTCACGACCGCATTTACAGTATTGAACACTATCTTTGCATTACTGTTTGCGCTTTTAAGCTTCGCTTTTCTGATATAACTCATCATAGTTGGCACAAGAATAGCCGCAAGCACGCCAATAATGGCAATAACCACCACAAGCTCCACCAAAGTAAAGCCTTTTTTATTCATGTCTTTCCCTCAATTCTTTCATCAAAATATTGATCCCCATTTAATATTTCGACAAGTACATTATACAAAATTTACCCGATTTTGTCAAGGAAAAGGCAAGCTTTATTACTCAATTTTACCATTTGCACAAAGGCAATCTATTCTCATTGGTTATTTCATATATTTAAAGACAAAAAAAGAACCGCTCACATGAGCGGTTCTTAAAAAAATTTAAATCAACAATTAGGTCCAATCTGAAGAAGAATATCCATCTGAGTTGAATGTCTTCTTTGCCTTATCAGCGTCCTTGCATGGGTTAGGATACTGACCAAGAACAGCAGCTGCTGTAGTTGAAGCATCTGTATCAGCCCACTGAGCAAGCTTAACTTCGCCATTTGAAACCTTATAGAGGCAATAACCAGCACCGTCACCATTGTCCTTAAGTGCGTTCCAAACTGCATCTGCAAGTTTCTGGTTAGCTGTTGATGTCATGCCTGACTCAATCTTGCCCTGCCATACCTCATCAGCAACAGCAGTTCCCTCAACAAGAAGGTCAGATGTCTCGTTGTTTACAGTTGTGAAAACGAGCTTAGCGTTTGAGTTAGCTGTCTTGAGCTTTGACTTCTTTACATAGTTCATCATTGTAGGAACGAGGATAGCTGCAAGGATACCGATGATAGCGATAACAACTACGAGCTCTACAAGGGTGAAACCTTTTCTGTTAGATTTCTTCATAGAAAATCCCTCCATAATAAATTAAATAAATTTGTTTATAAAAGTGCCGCAAGCCGATTTAAGCAGCTACTTTCCAATAATTAAACGGCTTTCGGAGTTCTTTGTGTTCTCCTTATCACCATGATTAAAGTGTACATCATCTTGTCCAAAATGTCAATAGTTTTTCAGATTTTTTCTCAACTTTGTTCAACTTGACGAAAAACTAATTTTCAATCGGTCATTTTGACGATTTGTAACACTATGTTGACATTCTCACAAAAAATTCTGTCACACACTTTGTCACACACCGTTTTATGATGTATTACCTTACATCGTCCTTAATTATATCTTAAAACAAATAAATTGTCAAGACTTATTTAACACTTTCGTTATTTTTGTGAACTCTGTACACTTCTCATTCATTTTTGAATACATTTTGCACTAATTGTTTCACAAGTTTAACTATTTGTATAATTCCTTCATCTTATTATACAGATTTTCAGAAGCGTTTTCTATCTCCGCCCTGCCATAATAGAGCGACTCGGAGGTGCTTATAAAAAGGTCAAGTACCCCCTGATCTTCAAGCTTCGGGGACATTATTTCAAGCTCCTCTGAGTTTGCCATTTTCTCGTTGGCTTTATACTCTATCCCGTCAAGCATATCCCTCGCTTCAAGGGCTTCCAATGCCGCCTTTGATGCAGGCACGCCCTTTCCCATGCCCTGCAGGAGAGCCATTTCCTCACCGTTCACAAGATAGTCAAGAAGCTTTGCGGCTTCCTCAGGGGACTTGGTGTTTTTCTTTATGGCATAAACGCTAGTGGGCTTTTTATACCAACCGCTGCTCACGGCCCGCTTATGCTTTGGATAGTCGCCTATAACGATGTCAAAGCCAAACTTCTGAGCAGGCTCGCAGTAATACTCTGCGTCTGATATCCAGGAAGCCACGCCTGCCGTCAGGCATTTTTCAAGATCGTTCCTATCGAAATCCCACGCAGGTTTTGTGACCTTTTTATTTAGCATTTCCTGATAAAAGGCGAGCATGAGCCTTACGTCCTCCGAGGCATACTGAAACTCACCGCTGTCAGATAACATTTTTCTTCCCGTTACCTGCTCCACATACGCCACAGAGCTGAGATAAGCCGCCTTTTTCGTCATTTCAACAGGATACACCTCGTCTGACTTCATGACCTCTGCCGCATTTATAAGGTCAGACCAATTTTCAGGCAGGCTCAGACCATAACTGTCATACATGGTCTTATTATAGTAGAAGGTTATACAGTTCGTACCGGTAGGCAAGGCGTTAAGCTTGCCGTTTATAGTGCCATATGAAAGGCTGTCATCATCAAATGCTGAAAGATTTATGTATTCCGACAGCTCATTAAGGTCATAAAAGTCCTCGCCGTCGGGAGAATATTCATAGAGCCAACTGTAGTTTAACTGCATGATATCTGCGGTGGTGTCAGAGAAAAATTCCACGTCCATTCGTGTTTTGAAGCCGTCAAAGTCTGCATACTCAGGTCTTACCACAACGTTCTTATTGCTGTTCTGATAGGCTTTAAGCCCGTCGAGAGTATACTCGTTACGCGCGTCCTTGCCCCACCACGAGAAGGACACCTCGGTCTTTACTTTATGCTCCATTCTTCTTTCAAACAATGCACAGCTCGTCATGACAGTCGCTGTGCAGATCGCTGAAGCGGTCAAAGCCGCACACCTTACAATGCGTGTTCTCAATTGCGGCTCACCTCTTCCTCTTTTTTATCATATATCACCGCTCTTGCGTCCTCACTGTGTTCTGCTTTCTCGCAGGCTTTTTCTGCCATTTCGTAAAGTTCATCATAATCATCGCTTGTTTCAGGGTAGACCGACGCACCCACTGCACATTTTATGTAGCCCCTGTCATCGTCAAGGCAACATTCCTTCAGCTTATCGTTAAGCTCTTTAACATAGGTCCTCACATCACCATAGGCTCTCACAAGGTCAAAGTTCGTGTGGTCTGCAAACAGAACAAACTCGCCCTCCCTGAAAATTCCGCAGATATCGCCCTCCTTGCGGTTCTCCACCAGTATTTCGGCGACCTTTCGCTCAGCTTCCGCCACTATCTCTTCGCCATAGTTGAGCCTTATAAGCTCCAGATTTGTTATTTTCACGATAATAAATGCGATAGTCGAGCCTGAGATACAAGTTTCCATTTTATCCATAATGCTGTTTTCGGTATATTCCGCAGTGAAAAGCCCTGTATTTTCGTCCACCTTTGGATATTTTCCAAACTTCGGTCCGTTCTGCGGGTCGTTATCCGCCGCCGCTGCCGCAGATATCATAATAAATACGACTGCGCAGCAAATAAAGATACCAAGGCATTTAAGCCCTGTTTTCACATAGTGACGCAAAGTGTCTGACATATCCACGGTAGTAATGACCACCCAATCGTCACGGCAATCATCAATAGCACAGATAGTAGTCATATCCGAAACGGTGACGCCAGTGCCTCCCTCAAGGAATTTAGAGAGCTTTTCATCGAGTTTTTCGCCGACAACACTTTTTCCGTCGTTAGCATAGATTATCCTGCCATCGTCATCACACAGCATGGTATTTATCTCGCTGTAATTGTCAGAGGGCAGAAAAACAAGATCAAACTCCGTTGAAAACACAGAAGAGATAAAAATAAGATCGTCATTTATCCTGCCTGCGAAATACACTCGTCTGTAGTTATCGTCCTGTCCCGTGAACCATTTTATCTTGCTGTCACCCATAAGGTCGGAAACTCTCTTGTATATCTCATCGTCAAATATATCCTTTGTACCATCGGTTATCTTTCCTACATTATGTTCATTACTGCTTACAATGCCAAAATCAGTATAGTTGCCCAATGTACTAAGCTCTATAAGCCTCTCAGTGAGAACATTCTCCTCATTAAGCACAGCAAATTCGCTCTTTGACGTATCCGTAGGATCATATTTCGCATAGTCCTCATTGCCCATTATAAGCTTGGCAGTGTCCTCCATTTTCTTCATAAAGGCAGCCACATTCTGGTCTGCTTCCGCATTTATGGCAGAGCAAAGCTGAGCCTCTTTCTGAAATGCGTTCACACCGCTGTAATAGCAGGCACACGCATACACAAGCAGACAAGCAACGAACAGCACTAACACGCTTGTTTTCAAAATAGATCTTCTATATTTTTTTATTTTATCATACAGTTCAAAATCAGCAGAATTTTTCAAAAGCTATATCACCTCTCAGGCTAAATCATTATAATCATTATTAATTATAACACATATGCCCATAAAATAAGTGATTTTTTTGTTAATTATTGCTCAATTTGTATTGTACGGTTTATATTTTCTCTGACACGGCACTGTCTAACCTTATTTGCATGGCGTTTCTTTTTGGTTTCCGCTTCAAAAAGCGACAGTGCCGCCCATGCCGCTGTGAACACGATGCCTGCGGCAAACACTGCTCCCATGTTCCTCTCTGCCACCGCAACAAACAGGAAAAACAGCACCATTCTCATTATAGTTTTCATAAGCCACCTGTCGCCGCCTGCACCTGCCGCAACGATAAAAACATTCATCATGATTATCCATATCATTTTTACACACATCCTCATATTTTTCTTTTTCTATTTCGGGGCTGTATGTATGATAACACAACTTCATGAATTTGAGGGGTAATTTTTTGGACAGCAAGTTTTTTGTCGATATGCACAGATAAGAACGTTTGTTTTGATATAAATTCTACAAATCCAAAAGACCCCGCGGCAAAAGCCACAGGGTCTTTCAGAGAAGTAAGAAGTATAATATGAAGAAAAAATTATGAATGGGGAATGCTAAAGTTATGTATTTTCCCATGCCATTTCACTTTTGCCGCACTCTGAAAATTCAGAGCACAGCGAGATGAAATGAAAAGAAGAATGAAGGAAAATTATATATGAAAACTCATTATATGAAAAACTCATTATGAGTAATTGGTTGACGGAACTTTCATCAAGCTCTCAAAGCTTTTGCCTGAGGTCTTTCTCGGTGTTCCTCTGACCTTGTATATATAATACCTGTTCAATATGATAGTTTTATGAAAAGACACTGAAAATAAGCTGATAAGAATGGCAAAGTGGTTTTCATAAAAATCGAGGGCAGACCATTGTCCGCCCTCGGCATATCGTTTTATCTCTGCTCTGCTTTCGCAAAATGCACCTCTCCGTCATTTCTCGCAAAGCTTATGACCTCATCAAAGTCATGACAGAGCATCGAATATTTCAGCGGCTTTCTTATCATCACCGCTCCCGACCTTATGGATACCGGCACTGTACCTCCTTTGTACGCCGTTTCAATACCGTTTTTCTCCATGACAGCTTTCGCTATCTTTGTCACCTTTTCAACATCATCAAGCCCTGTGACCATAACGAACTCGTCGCCGCCTATCCTCAGAACAGGCATATCTTCCCCTGCGGCGGCGTTTATCCTTTTTAGGCTCTCAAGTATCACCTTGTCCCCTGCCTCTCTGCTTATTTCATCGTTTATCCTCATCAGTCCCACAATGTCAAAGCACAATACATATGTGCCTGTTCTCTCGTTAAGATAATCAAAAAGTTCAGTTACGTCAAATTTCTTGTTGCCCATATAATATGCTCCTTTTAAATAGTCACGGTTGAGCTTTGGAAAAAGTCCGCAGCTCTTGTTCCATTCTTTCTTGAACACCGAGGGTGCAACGCCCCACTGCTTTGTGAACGCTCTTGTAAAGACTTCGTGGGAATTGTACTGATACTTCATGGCGATATCCATGACGGTCATATCAGTATTGAGAAGATCTATCCCTGCATTGGTGAGCCGCCTTTTTGAGATATACTCTTTAAGGCTTGTATGCGTGGCGTATCTCCACAATTTCTGAAGTGCCGAAAGCGAGCAATAGCACACTGCCGCTATATCCTCCTGCGTGAACTCACTGCACAGATTGTGTTCGATATAATCAAGTGCTGTGGTGAAAATACAGAAATTGTTCTGGTCTTCCTTTCTCATTCCCCTGCCCCCTCGTATATATAGTAACGTTACTGTACTTATAGTATAGCATACTTTTCATGGCTGTGCTTGATTTTTTGAGTAAAAAAGGCGGCAGAAAATTTCCGCCGCCTGCATATTCTCTATCCTGATGTGACAACAAGCACATCTCCCTCTTTGAGCCGCAATCTGCCGTTTGGGATAAGTATACGCCCCTGACGTTTTATCATTACTATCAGGCTGTCCTCTGACATTGTTATCTCGGATATCCTGTGACCGCACCACTCATGATGCTTATCAAGGTTCATTTCGCTTAGGACAAAATGGCTGTCGTCATAAAAGCCTGCCGCACTCAGCACAACAACGTCCCCTGCAAGTATCTGGGTTTTGCCTGTTGGTATTATCTTCTCTTTGTCACGGAGTATCATAACCACAAGCAGACCTCTCGGAAACGGTATATCCTTTATCTTCCGCCCCGCCCAATTGCTGTCCGGCTGAACTGAAAGCTTTATAAACTGCACTTCCGTTTCGTCGCTGTAGTCATTGAACGTTTTCATTACGTTCTCCTCATCGTCTATCATATCGAGCTTTTTAGCAAACAGCGGCAGAAGCGTACCCTGAATACCGATAGACATAAGCACGATACAGAAAACGATATGGAAAACGTCATTTTTCATATATGCGTCATCAACTGTCGCCATGATAGCGAAAACAATGGAGGTCGCTCCTCTTAGTCCTGCCCATGAGATAAGGGCTATCTGCTTCCACTTTGCACCGAAAGGCTTCATGATAACAGTAACAGCCGCAGGTCTTGCAACGAATGTAAGGAACAATGCTATCGCCGCCGCAGGAAGTATTATTGACGGCATTTGCGACGGGAATGCCAAAAGTCCAAGGAGGAAAAACAGCAATATCTGTGTGAAGCCCGTTATTCCGTCAAAGAAATGCACAAGGGCTGTTTTGCCTGATATTTTTGTGTTGCCCAGGACTATTCCCACAATGTAACAGCTAAGATAGCCGTTTCCGCCCACCGCCGAGGGCAGAGCATAAGAAAGAATAGCTATGGCAGTAACAAAGATAGCGTCAAAGCCTGCTGCGTCAAATCGCACACGTTTTATGAGATACACCGCACCCAAAGATATAAGCGCACCGAAGCCCACACCGAAGAACACCTGTGCAAGCAAGCTCACAACAAAGCCTCCTGCCGTCGCACCGCCTTTCATTACTGAAAGTATTATAACCGTGAGCATATAAGCCCAAGGGTCGTTGCTTCCGCTTTCAAGCTCCAGTATTGAAGCCGTACCGTATCGCAGGTTCAGCTTTTTGCTTCTAAGTACAGAGAACACCGAAGCGGCGTCTGTGGAGCTTATAACAGCG
>ULPA01053443.1_pt1 | contig 12825 bp, 10 predicted proteins | sample 1953061 | NCBI WGS metagenome assembly ULPA01 (sample SAMEA4835617, study PRJEB28245) | human gut metagenome | biome: gut microbiome; material: fecal sample | place: Denmark | collected 2008
TATGAGGTTTCCGGATATCAGTCAAATCAATTGTACGGTCAGGGCGGAAATGATACTATTACAATAAATAACAAGTTTTCTGTAGGATATGGAGAAGCAGGAGATGATGAGCTGAATATTTATGTAAGTGAAGCATCGTTGAATGGTGGGGACGGCAACGATATTTTGAACATATATAAGGGTGGATATTTCTCATATAGCGCCAAAGGTGGGAATGGTGATGATGTATTTAATGTCTATAATTTACAATACGACTTTAATCTTTTGGGTGAAGGTGGTAATGATACCTTTAATATTATTAATGCTCAGAGTAAGTATCTGCAAATTGATGGCGGTTCCGGAACGAATACAGTAACCGGAGTTCTAAATGATTATGTTTATTATACAAATGTTGAAAATGAAAACAGTAAAGCTTTAAATCTGGCAGCAGGTGAAACGGGAACAATTACTATAGACGGAAAAACTTATACAATAACAGCTAATGGTGGTGCAAATACTATTAGTGCAGGGCTTGATTCTTCTGGATATATTCATTTTTTTGCCAATGGCTCAAAGGTTTCTATTCAGGGAGAGGCGGATAAGTCACATAACGTGTTTTTACATTCACAAAATATAACTTTTTATGGCGGTAATTTAAATGATAATATAACCTCAACAGCAGGTAAAAATACAATATACGGCTTGGGGGGTGATGATACAATTTATGTGATGAAAGCAACTGAATGTATTGTTTATGGAGGAGATGGTAATGATAAAATTACCCTAAACGGCACTCGTGCTTGGTGTGATACAGGTGAAGGCAATAATACTATCTATATTAATACTGATGCTATACATGTTGAAACCAGCGGAACTAATACAATAATAAACAATGCAGGATATAGTGCGAGCATTTCCGGAGATGGGGTAAATACAATCCAAAACAACAAACCTTCAATACAATTGTCCATTCAGGGTGAAAATGACTGGGAAGGTTTTACCCTTGGTGCCGGAGAAACAAAAACTCTAAATATAAACGGAAAAAGCTACACAATAACAAACAAGCTAGATTCGCAAAATACTCTTAACTATAAATATGATGTAGTGACAGGAAAGGTGACTTTTAATGGTGGTCGTATGACTATTTCTGCCCAAAAAGATGTGGAACACAATGTAGAAATTTATGGAGGTTTGCTTACCTTTAATGGAGGAAATCTTGGCAATACTATTGTTGATTATACGCACGGATCAACTATAAATGGGGGAAACGGGGATGATAATATTACAGTAAAAGGACAATGGGGGATAATTTCTGGGCTTGACGGAAATGATAATATTACTGTTGATAATCATTGTTATTTACTTAATACAGGAAACGGAAACAATGTAGTAACTATTAATGCTGATTTGGGATCACAAGCTTCTATAGTTGGCGGCAGCGGAGATGATACGTATATCTTGAATGGCTCTGTTACAACTCTGACAGATAACGGAGGTAATAATATTTATCATCTAAAATCGGATAATATAAGTGTAACCGGAGGTAGTGGAAATGATACTTTCTATGTTTCGGGAAATAATAATTTTGTGGCCGGAGCAAGCGGAGATGATTATTTTATCGTAACCGGTAATAACAATACGCTTGATGGAGGTACCGGAAATGACCTTTATACTGACTCCGGTTCAGGTACCAAAATTCAAAATATGAACTATGACCCTAATAGCGGTGAGCTTAATTTTACTTATTTCGGTGAAGTAAAAACATTTGAGCTGGATGGAAATATTTATACAGTCACAAATAATAATAACGGACAAAATACGCTTAAATTTTCCAAAAATCCGAATACAGGTATTTTATCTCTTGATGGTTCGAAATTTACAATAGATTCTCCTGATGTAAAGAATAAAATAGATATTTACGGGGATAATAATACTATTAACGGCGGCGCTCTTGCCGATATTATTACTGTTCAATCCGGTTCAAATAACATCATAAACGGAGGCGCCGGTAACGATAATTTAGTTTTAAATTCTGAAAATAATTCACTTATTGGCGGCGAAGGCGATGATACTTTGACTCTGAATGCTTCTACAAATCTGGAAGTTAATGGAGGCGCCGGAAATGATACCCTGAATATAATTTCAAATAATAATACCAATATAGCTGCCGGCGCCGGAGATGATAATATTAAAGTAAGCGGAACCGGAAACAATATTGAAGCGGGCAGCGGAAATAACTCTATAACTTTGAATGCAGGTAATAACACTATAATAGCCGGAGATGGAAATAATAGTTTTAAAGTAGGCTCTGATAACAATACAATAACAGCAGGCAACGGAAAAAATAATATTGGAATATCAGGCAGCGGAAATACTTTAACCTCCGGAAATTCAAGCGGTACGGTAAATATTAACGGCGATAATAATGATGTAAAGCTTTTGGATGGGAAAAATAATATTGTTATTAATGGAAATTCAAATACCTATACTGGCGGTAAAGATGTTGATACTATAAAAATCAGCGGTGATAATAATTATGCAGAAGGCGGCGGAGCTGATGATAAATTTACAGTCGTAAAAGGCCATAATAATACAGTTGATGGAAATGACGGAACACGAAATACGCTAAGAGATTACGGCGTAGATACAACTTATTCCAACATAATGAAGATAATCAACCAGCCATTTGAACTTAATATTAAAGTTGATATAGGAAGCGGTGATGATAAATATATAAGCACATCTCTTAATCTTGAACTTTATGATTTTTCAGTAGATTTGACCACACCTGACAGCGCACGCACAGCTCTTGATATGATCGACGAAATGCTCTCAAATGTTTCGTCGCAGCTTGTGAACATCGGTGCTGCAATTAACCGTCTTGAATTTGTTCTGGATGAACAGAATATAAAAATTGAAAACATGATTTCAACGCGTTCAACCTTGAGAGATGCAGATGTCGCAAAAGAGAGTGCAAATTATATTCGATATCAGATTTTGCAGCAGGCAGGTGCAACCTTGATGTCTACAACGAGAAATTTAAACGCCCAAAATGTTCTGGGGCTTATCGGACAGCTGTAAATTTTGACTTTTCTGTTTCAATAATTAATCATACAAATAGATGTATACAAATACATTAACATCTGTCACAATACATTTGTGAGAATATATTATGCCCTTTGTCTATAGACTTCAAAAAGTATTGGAATTTCGTATCCGAGCGAAAGAACAGCAGCTGCTTGTAGTTCAGAAAGCACAGCAGGATGTCTATTTGCAAGAGGAAAAAATTCGTCAAAATGAAGCGGAAATCCGACAAACAATTCAAAACAAAAGAACTGCAGATTTCAGGATGATGGAATATTATGATAATTATCTTCATCACCTCTGGGACAAAGCAGATGCGCTGGAACAGGAAAGACGCAGGCTTCAGGCAATATTAGACGAAGAACAAAAAAAACTTGTAAAACTAGAACAAGCAGTAAAAGTTGTTGAAAAACACAAAGAAAAACAGCGCGAAGCATACTTAGAAGAACAAAAAGCGATTGAACTAAAGCAGTTTTCCGAAATCGGCGTACAAAGATTTTTTATACATTCAAGAGAAGAAGCTGAAGAACAAGAGCTGCAGGAACAATTAAGAAAATTGGAGAGTGAATAATATGAATATCGGTGTAAACTCAAACTTAACAACAAATACAGTATCTTCAACTTCGTCTTCAAAATCTCAAAATGCAGATTCTCCAAAATTTGCAGAGGAACTTCAAAACCTTTCTGGAGAAAAAACTAAAGAAGAAAAAACTTCAGAAACAAAAGAAACTAAAAAATCCGATAAAGAGGCTGAGGAAAAATCAAAGGATGATATCGGAGAAGTAATTGACGGACTGGAAGATGCAGTTGCAGAGATTAATGACAAACTCAACCAGACAGATGAAAATGAGGAATCTGATTTAAAGGACGGACTTATTTCTGTCGATAAAAATACAAAGAATGAGGGTAATGCCTTGATAAATAATGATATAAATATTCAAGACCCGAATGAGGCTCTGAAATTTCAGATGAATGCAAGCATGAACTTTAACAGTGACGGCCAGCCATTCTCTGATTTGATGAAAAATCAGGATAATACAAAATTGAATTCTTCGGCAAAAGATCTGGCCGAAGAACAGGCTGTTCTCTCCACAATGGACGAAAATATTGCAATGGCAAATAAAAACAGGGTTCTTGCAGGTGCTCAGGAAGAAACTCAAAGTTCACGTGTAAAAACTGTTACAAATAGTGACGGCGTTAAAAAAGTTGATAAACAATCTAATGTTACTGTTGAAACTGTTGTTAAATATGACAGCATAATTATGAATGAGAGTGATGTAGATTTCTTTGTGAAACTTGTGGAAAATGGTCAGGCAGATGCATCCGCAGCAGCTGCTAAAAATTCCAAGGTGTCTAAAGCTCTGGCTGATTTGATTGCAAAATCTATGAAAGATAATCAGCCTGTAAGAATAGATTTTGACAATAATATTTCTGTCATTATAAAAATAGGTAGAGATGGAAAGATTTCCGCAGACTTCCTTCCTAGTTCACAGGTAGCGGAAGCATATCTAAAGGAAAATCTGCCGCTTTTAAAACAAAGGTTTGATGAAAGCAATATTGAATATGATGAATTAAATCATAGGCAGCAAAAACAAGACGAAAAAGAAAATCAAAAGAAGGGGCGCAAAGATGAATGATTTGTACACAACAGCCATTAACACCCAGAAAGCAACCGTACAGTGGATGGATGTTTTAGCTGACAACCTTACAAATGTTTATACTCCGGGATTTAGAGAAAACAAAGTTACATTCAAAACTTTCCTCGGCGGTGCGGTAATTGATAACAATGTTAAAAACCTTGGTCAGGGTAAGTCTACTCCAGGTACTTCTAACGAAAACCTGTTTTTTGAAGGAAGCGGATATTTTATGCTGAGAAGTCCGGACGGGAATGTTCAATATACACGTTTAGGAGAATTTACATTTGACTCGGAAGGTGTGTACAGAGCTAAAAGCGGTGCAACAGTTCAGGGGTATATACTTAATGACAAAGGCGAAATTATGTCGGGTACAAAATCTCTGAGCGCAGATTTGTATGAAGAAACGGCCCTAAAAGGCGGTGCTTTAAGTGTTCCGACTACAAACATTAAACTCTGGATTGATCCTAACAACGGCAAGTTTTTAGGTAAATATGATGAGTACGAAATAAAAAATGACGGTACAATTTACGGAAAAGCTGACGGCGGCAATCGTTCTGTTCCGCTTTATAAAATTGCGACAGCAAACTTCCATAATCCAAACGGTTTATATGAAGTTAAAGACGGGCTTTTTGTTGAAACTCCTGAATCCGGAAAACCGGTAGTAGGACGAGGCGAAATCCGTTCAGGACTTCTTGAACAGGCCAATACTGATTTTAAAGCGAATATGTCAGGCTATCAGCAGGCTAAAGTTCAAATGGAACTTGTTAACGCACTGATTAAGTCTAACAAAGACCTGCTGCAATCAGCTATGGAAATGGCAACCCAATAGGAGGGTAAATAAAGCCGGTTAGTAGCTCAGACTACAAGCTTAGTGTGAAGTAAAAAACGTACGTAGACCAAGGGGCGGCTAGTCTCGTCAAAATACTAAACTGATTTTTGATTTACAAGCCCGCCTTTAGGTAAAACTACAAACATGGCTAGATAAATTTATTAGTTAAACTCCGTTTTATAGAGGGATTAAGGGATACTTTAATTCCTTTTTTATTATTTGGCCTGTTTGTAACAATTTGTAAATTTTTATTAAAGTTTTTCAAAAATATGCCGTTAAACATAATATAAAGGGTTGAAGCGGCAGGTTTATGAGAAAATTAAAAGGAATAATTATTAACGGTGAATATCTTGGAAATAAAGTCGCATATAACGGGCTTTTCAGAACCATATGCAATATTTCGCCAATAATTATGCTTGAATTTATTAAACTGGTAAGCCAATATGGAACTCTGTATTCACCTATTGAGATTAAAGGTTTTGACCTGCCGGAAGCATATAGAATTATTATAAAATTTGAGAACAAAAAATATAGAGGATACGCTGATTTATCTTTTGTAATTCAGAATGGTAAGCTTATATTAAGCGAGTCTGATGTATGTGTAGAATCTATTATGCCAACGAGAAAAAATATAGAGCCGGAGCCTGTTCAAGAAATAGTTCTTGAAGAATCTGAACCTGTGGTAGAAGAAATTGAACCTATTATTGAGGAGCCTTTGATTGAAGATATGGTGGAGGAACCTGTAGAGCAGGAACCTATCATTGAAGAAGTAATTGAGCCTGCAATTGAAGAAGTTGTTGAAGAAAAAGCTGCACCTGTACCTGAGCCAAAACCTGAAAAGATTGTAATAGAGATCCCTGAATATTCAGAAGATCCTGTACTGGATGAACTTCTTACAAATGCAAATGTCGTTGAGGAAATTGAAGAAGAACCAGCTCCTGTTAAAGAAGATGTTGTGAATACCCCTGAGCCTGCAGCTATAGAAGAAACAAAAGCAGAACCTGTCCAAAATCTTCCGGAACCGCCTCAAAATGAAGAGATTGAAGAGGAAATTACCGCAGTGCAGAAAGCTGAACCTGAAATCGTTTCAGAGCCGGAAATATTTACTGAGCCCCGTATAGAAGAAGCTGAAGACCAACCATTTATATCACAGGAGTCTGAACCTGAGGAATATTCAGAACAGGCTGTAGAAGAAGTTGAAGAAGAACCATTAATAGTGCAAGAGGCTGAACCAGAGATTTTTCATGAACCAGTAGTAGTAGAAGAACAACCAGAAGCTGAACCTGAAATCCTATCAGAACCTGTTATAGAAGAGGCGAAAATTGCAGTAACAGCAGAACCGGAAGTGTTCCAAGAAGCTGCGGTTGAAGAACCAGAGCTAATAGAAGAAGAAATAATCGAGGAGATATTAGAAAGTAAAGAAGAACCTATTATAGAACCAGAAGCAGTAAAAATTCAAGAAAAACCGGTAGAGAATACTGAAATAGCAGAAGAAGAATATAAAAAGATTGAGTATACTCCGGATACTCAAAATAATCTGCACGATATTCTGGAAAACATCATTGCGCAAAATATCACTCCGGAAGTTGTAGTTAAAAAAGTTGCAGCTCCGCGTGAGCATGTTAAACCACAAAAAACCGGACAGCAGAAAAAAGCAGCACCCAAAAGCCCTTTGCAGGAATATCTGAATGCAATTGAGGTTATAGCAGCTGTCGAGAAAAAGGCGCCTCAGTTTAAAATATTACAGAATGGCAAACGCATGGATGTAAAAGTAATAGATGAAAATTGCTTTGTAGTAGGTGAAACAATTTATCGCTGGGGTGATATTTTATATCTCAAAGATTAAAAATTAATACATTCAGTCGATGTTTTGTAAAATTGTGTAAACTTTTTCTAATTTGTGCCGATAAAATAATTGACTAAAGAAAAAATATCATTAAACCCTGTACAGAAAGGTTTAACTAATATGGCAGAAATCGTAAATTTATTATCGCGAGTATTAACTTCAAATCCGCTTGTTCAGTCAGGTGCTGTTGCTCAGACACGCAGCAGTTCAAATCCTTTTGCACAGAATGGCGGTAATCCTTTTGTCACAAGCAATCCATTTGCAAATTACGGGCAGAATAAACCTGTTGCAGGCGGTTATTTTGCCGGATATTACAATAATCAGCCTAATATCGTCGGAAGACGACTCTTTATAGAGGTATAGACTCAAAAATATACCCGATTTATTACCCCAATACAGCCGTACAGAAAATATCTGTATGGCTTTTTGATAATTTAGATGATAAAATGACTTTTGAGGAGTGTAGATATGTTTAAAAAACTAGTTTCTATTTTATTAGTATCATTGCTTGTTTCATCAAATTTGACCGTTTATGCTACAGATATTCAAAACGGAAGCGTGCAGACTCAAGATGAAGCTTTAGTTCTTCCTAAACGAATAGAAAATGAAATCTATAGTTCTATAGTGCAGGTATATGGCGAAAAACAGGCTAAAGAAATTTACGACAGAGTTATGCAAATAGCACGTACATCAATTGAAAAACGGCCGGAATATTTAAAAAAAGAAGATTTGAGCCGGCCGGATGACTGGTACAAAGACGAAATTATCTATATGTTTTATGTAGATCAATTCGGTGTCGTAACTCCTGAAAAACCAAATACCTTTAAAGATACATCTGCAATGTTTGATTATCTGAAAGATTTGGGTGTTACAACTCTCTATCTTCTTCCTTTCGCGGATTCACCAATGTCAGATGCCGGGTTTGATGTTAAAAATCCCCGTAATATAAGGGCTGATTTAGGCGGAAAGGCTGAATTTAAAGATTTTGTAATTGAAGCTAAGAAGAATGGATTTAAAATAAAATCTGACCTTGTACTTAACCATATTTCTGATGAGCATGAATGGTTTCAAGCTTTCTTAAGAGGTGATGTTTCAAAAAAAGATTACTTTGTAGTGAAAGATGAAATGCCTCAGTATACAAAATATGTTGACGAAAAAGCCGGAACAATTGTTGAATATAAAGAAAAGAACGGCAAGATTTCCAAAAGAAGGCTTATATTCCCTGAAATCACAGAGAATCATTATAGAAAAGTTACTCTAAACGGTAAAGATTACTACTTTTATCACACGTTCTATCCATTCCAGCTTGATGTAAACTGGGAAAATCCGGAAGTTTTATACTACTGGCTCGGAACAATTAATTATTGGACCAATATGGGGATTGATATATTTAGACTTGATGCAATACCTTATCTTTCTAAAGAGGACGGCACAAGTGCTGAAAATCAGCCCAAAACCCATGCAATTTTAAAACTTATAAGCAATTATATTCAGATGACAGCTCCTCGTACTGTTATTCAGGCAGAGGCCTGTCAATTTCCAAATGATATTCTTCCTTATTTCGGCAAAGAAAGGAAGTTTAAAACAACGATCGATAATCAAGAAAAGGTAATAAAAAGAACTGATGAGTTCCAGATTGCATATCATTTCCCATATATGCCGGCAATATGGGCATCTTTGATAACAGGTGATAAGCAGCATTTTGTAAATGCTTACAAAGCAACTCCGCAGATTCCATCAACTTCTGCGTGGGGAGTATTCTTACGTGTTCATGATGAATTAACATTAGAAATGATTGATCCTCAGACAAGGGAAATTATATACAATGCATTGGCGCCAAAAGGGGCAGAATTTAGAAAAGGACTCGGGGTGAGCGGAAGACTTGCAAACTTTTTGGATAATGATCCAGAAAGAATTGAAATGGCATTTTCAATTCTTATGTCTATGCCGGGCATTCCAATAATTTATTATGGTGATGAAGTTGGTGTAAGAAATAACTTTGAGAATGCAAAGAAAAGCGAAAAAGCTAGAATAGAAAAACAAAAGAAAGGTAAATTCAAACTTTTGAGCTGTTTTGACAGCAGAGATATACACAGAGGTGCAGTTCCTGCGAAACTATTCTACGGAGCTTCAAAAGATTATTACGAATTTAACAGTAAAGTTTATAAGAAGGTAAAAAATTTAATTGAGCTGAGAAAAAGTCTGCCTTCTATGTCAAAAGGAGATTTTACTCTGCTTAAAACTTCTTCCCCTGCAAATTTTGCATACATAAGAAGCTATAAGGATGAAAAAATACTTGTAATAAACAACCTTTCTGGAGAGAAACTTATTGCAGATATTACAATTCCTGTAGAAGTAGTATTGAAGTCAGACGGCAAACATATTGATACATTTAAAAACCTTGTGAATGGTGATGATGTGAAAGTTGATGTTTCTCTTACAAATCGAACAATGCATTTACGTATAGCTCCATACGGCGTTGTATGGCTGAAGTTGTAATAAAAAGCTCTCTTTATTAAGAGAGCTTTTTATTTATTGTTTTACTGCAAAATGAAATTCTTCAGCCCAGGTTTTAAACCCTCCAGAAAGTTCCATTACTGTAAAAGTGTTTTGTGCCAGAAGAAAAGCAGCTCTTGCGCCTAAATGACAGTAGTTGTTATAACAATAGATAACATGCAAATCGTCTTTGTTAAGCTCTTTCATTCTGTCTTTTATTTCTTCATAAGGCATAGATATAGCGCCCGGTATATGTCCGATTTCATAATCTGAGCGCATTCGTACATCAATAATTTTTACGTTCCGCTCTTCGCTTAACTCTTTGAGTTCAACAGGGCCTAAGGTAAATGCTAATTTTTTTGAAAAATAACATTCAGCTTTTTCACTATTGTTTCTTATGTTTTGAATATACTGGTCAGTCATAAAAATCTCCTTTTCTAAATACTGTAAGTGTACTTTGTTGCAATAAACATACTAATCATTATCATTCCTGTGATTAAAAAATTAACTCCGGCGAGAATTCCAACCACCCACAAAGCAGTGGAAGGAAGCCCAAGTATGATTATTAGACCAAGAAGAAACTGGAGTACTGCAACAGGAATATCTGCCCACCAGAAATAAAGGGTTTTTCTATTTTGAATGGCAAAAGCGCAGGTAGAAACACTTTCAAGCAGAAAATAAACCCCGATAATACTGGTTATAAGAACTAGATTAAACATTGGCGCCATAAATAAGAATATTCCAAGCGCCATAAGTATTAAACCGAGTATAATATTAAGTATAAAGTGGCGGGTGTAGTTTCTGGTAAGAATAGCATTAATAGCTTTGTATCCTCCGTAGATAATGAATGCAAGACAAATCATCATTCCAAAAGTTATCGTTGTAACCTTTGGAAGCATTAACATAGCGAGTCCTAAAATTGTCAGAAGAATACCTTCTGTAAGGACATAGCTCAAAAAACGTTTTTCAGTCATAAAAATCTCCTTTTAGTTGATATCCCTACAAGGATACATGCTTAAGGATTTTTTTGTTTGCCTGAAAGACTGATATTTAGTAATTAATTTTTCCGTAATAATTTTTGTAAAATTCTTGAGGGTTCAGCTTAAGAATATTTTTAAACATTCCTATATGCTGTAATCTTTCGGTTATTTGCGGGTTAAGATTTTCGGAATTGTATTTTCTAAGTCTATCTTGCATTTCTCTATAAAAATCTTCTTTCATATTCTCATCTGCCAGCATAAACATTAAGGCAAATTGTTTATACTTATATTGGAAAAAAGCATATTTGTATGGTTCAAATATATTTTTTTTGTTCAAAAGCTCTTTGATTTTGTCTGTAATTCTAAATATTTCAAAAATATTTTTCTGTATAGTTTTTTTATCCTTGTAATAATACTGAGCATCCGGATTAACAATTATAGTTCTGGCATTAAAAAGTGTTAAAAAGAAGAAATACTGTTTTTCAAGCCCAACTATGCTAAAATCTCCGAGTGACTTTAGAAATTCTTTCCTGAAAATTTTGTTCTCGCAGCAAAAATTTTCGTTAAACGGGTTTGCGTTATCTAGGAAAGTATGTTTGTAGGATTCATCACTAATGTTTTTCCAGGTCTTTATGTCAAATACAAATTCCGGTTCAGTTGTTTTTAGTCCTAATTTAGAGCCGTTAAATATGTATATATCGGGTTTATGTTCGATACATGCAAATTTTTGGTAAAGCGAGAGTGATAAACGGCTGTCTGGATTAATGAAATGTATATACTCTCCTTTTGCGGCATCAATACTGCTGCAAATCTCAAATTCTTCAAATATCTGTAGTTTTAAAGAATTACTGCATTCTTCAGAAAGATTTGTTTTTTCGGGTATAATTACTGATATCAGCGGATTATTCATGCTCTTCCCTTTAAATGTGTTTCAAAATGTCTAAAATCACGATAACTCTTGTTGAGTATTGTTTGATACGCATAATAAATATTTTTTCTTTTTAGAATATTCATATCGTATTGGGAAAAATCGATATTCCCGTATGTTTTTTGAAGCAGATTGAACATTTCTCTTTTTGTACTACCAGAGGTTTCCAGGGTTCTGACAAGAGAGCTTTCCATCTGGCTTACAAGCAAAATTGTTCTGTATTTTTCGAACTTTCCTGACGCTTCAAAAATTTTTGAGGTAATTTTATTAATTTCAAAAATATCAATAAAGTTTTTACCAGCGTTTGTAATAATTGAACTGGATGATTTTCTATAAAAATATAGCGGTTCAAGGTCATAAGAAATTTTTTCTGCATTAAGCCAGCATTGAGCAAAAAATGGAATATCTTCAAATATTAGCCCTTCTGGAAACGAAAAATCTTTGATGAAAGATTTTTTATACATTTTTGCCCACGCACTGAAAAGCATTTTTAGATAGAATTCTGGACCTAAATCTTTTTCGCAGAAAACCGGAGTTTTAATATGAGCGGTAAAATCTTTGTTGTTCGGGAGTTCCCATAATTTGAATTCTGATGGTTGTATCTGGTACGCGTATGAAAACATAAAATCAGTGTCATTTTCAGACATATTTGTATGCATTTTTTCGAGAGCCACAGGTGATAAGAAATCATCTGAGTCTACAAAAACGATATATTCTCCATTTGCCTGCTTCATACCGGCATTTCTGGCAGCAGATAACCCTAGATTTTTCTGTGAAAAAATTTTTATACGTCTGTCCAGCTTTGCGTATTGCCTGAGAATATTCAAACAGCTATCTGTCGAGCCGTCGTTTATGCAAATTATTTCAAAATCATCAAAAGTTTGGTTAATAAGGCTGTCCAAACAGACATCCAGATACTTTTCAACATTGTATACAGGAACAATAACAGAAACCTTAGCCATAAATTTATTATATCAGATTAGTAAATTTTTGTAACATTTTACCTGTTAACCCTAAAGTTTTAGAAAATTATGCCGTTAATACCT
>ULPA01047568.1_pt1 | contig 12425 bp, 10 predicted proteins | sample 1953061 | NCBI WGS metagenome assembly ULPA01 (sample SAMEA4835617, study PRJEB28245) | human gut metagenome | biome: gut microbiome; material: fecal sample | place: Denmark | collected 2008
GCGTGGGGTGTCAAGTTTTATTATACAACATCACAATAAGGCGCACCTTGAGCCTATTACGCATTTCTTCGTCCACAAAGAGGAACGAGTTGCCGTACTCGTCACGGGCTATCCGTGTGCTGAGCTTGGCTATGTATCCGTCGTAGTGTTCAAGTACTTTGCAGAGGGCATCTGTATCGCCCTGCGTCGCCGTAGCAATGACTTCAAACGGAAGCATTTCTACGGTTTTGCTATTCTCCTTCGTCATCTGTCATTTCCTCCATATACATTCTAAGCGTTGCAAGTGCGCTTTCACGGTGATATGTCACCGTACTGCGTACAAGGTTGAGTTCATCTGCTATTTCATAATCTGTCATATCCAAAAAGTAGGACATTAGGATTATTTTCCGCTTGCGTTCTGACAGGTTTGTTACAGCTTCACCGAGCAGTTCATTTCTGATTATCACATCAAAACCGTAGACCTCAAACGAGAAGTAGTCACTCAAATGCTCATCATAAGAGCAGAAACTCTCGACCAGTCTGTCATTCAGCTCCGAGAAATTCATTTCGTGAGCCGCCCGTTTAGCTATCTTTGTCTTTAGGTTCTTTGCTTCTCCCGTCAGGACTTTTTTCATAAGCGTGTCAAACTGATGTTCAACCGTTGCTTTATCGAAAGAAGGCTGCGCCATAAGGTTCACCTCCTTTCGGCTTATTGAAAGGGAGCTTTTTCCCCCTTTGTACACAATATCCAATCCAAAATTGCGTTTTGGTCGAAAAACTTTGAATTTTTTTAGAAAAAATCGAAAATTTGTTTTGTCTGCACAGTTCGTCGTGCCATTTCTTGTATATATCTAACAAAAGTGTTTTTTTCGCTTCAGCAAAATCGACAAAAAATGCCCGCTAAACGATTGCTCATTTAGCGGGCTTGTGTATTTTGGGTGGATTGATGAAAATGCGATAAGTTTTTTGTGCAACTTATTATTTTAACAATTCGCTCATATTAAGCAAAGCAGCCGATTTTTCAGCCGATAAACAACGAAAATTCTCTATCAAGGTTCTTTCTTCTTGCGTTGGAAATAACACTTCGTCGTTTTCATTGAAAAACTCTGCCAACGTAACTCCCAGCGGAACTAAAATCCGTTCAAGAGTTTCAATAGTTGGCTGCCGTTTGCCAAGTTCAATACCACTAATGTGGTTTTGCGAAATATCGGTTTCTTTAGAGAGCCTGTATATGGAAAATCCTTTAGCTACTCTTATAGACCGTATCTTTTTGCCTATCTCCGTATCAATCACCCCTTATTTATCCTACTAACATTATATTAAATTACTGAAAATTATTTAATATACATAGAGGTGTAGACAACACTATTATTTATGTGTAGTTTTTTTGAAAAACCTATTGTAAATAGCGGAAAACGGTGATATAATAGCACTTACAGATAGTGTCAATGCACAGGAGGTTTCTATGCGTACAGCTTGCTTTACGGGACACAGAGATGTAAAGTTTTCTCAAAATATGACCCAAAGGCTTTCTTCGATTCTTCGGCAGCTTATACAAAACGGTGTTGAAGATTTCTATGCGGGCGGCGCACTCGGCTTTGATATGATAGCCGAGAGGACAGTAATAATGCTTCGTGAACAATATCCACAGATTAAGTTACATCTCATCCTTCCTTGCCCAAAAGAAGAGCAGACATTGAGGTGGAACAAAGCTGAAAAAGAAGAATTTAACATCATTCAAGCTCTTGCCGATACGGTTGAAATATGCAGTCCCGTCTATCACACAGACTGTATGAAAGAGCGCAATCAGAGGTTGGTTGACCTTGCTGATATTTGCATTTGTTATTACAACGAGAATAACAGCCGCAGCGGGACGGGGCAAACGGTTCGTATGGTGCAGAAGAAAGGCATACAGCTTATAAACATCTTTTCGTGTTGACAGTCTAAATTTGGCGTGATATAATATTATCAAGATACTCAACACGAACATTTTGTGCTATTTATAGCACAAATCGTGGAGGTATTAATGTACAAGAACAGATATAAAGGCAGAAACAACATTTCGGGAATTAAGGTAGCAGAGCTGCGTAAGGCAATGGGCATATCCCAACGACAGCTTGCCGACAAACTACAACTGATTGAACTTGACTTAGACAAAAATGCTGTTCAACGCATAGAAAGCGGGCAGCGATTTGTAACCGACATTGAACTGAAAGCCATATCCAAAGTCTTTAATGTTCCCCTTTCGGAGTTTCTCAATATATCTGAACAAAGTAAGGGAGAACTATGATGTCAGAGAAAAAGACCGTAATCAGCCGAGAAACCTACAAGAAGGTAAAGGCAATGAACAGAGAACAGATGAATGATTTCCTTATGGACATTTATCAGTAAGGCTACAACGACAGCTCAATAGACCTTGACGAGCTTCGCGAGGTGATAGGCTCGGTCAGCGGTATCGGAGAGGTTCGGCTCAATCAGATTATGGACGCTATCGCCGCACACTACTTTACGGAGGAAGAAACAGATGAATAATGCAAATCGCTGTCCATTGCAAGAGTGGACAGCGATTTTAATAACATAAAATGGAATTTCCGTGCTATATATAGCACACAGTTTTGAGGTTTACTTTGTCACAATATCAAGAAGTGACTTATAGCTGTCAACAACATCATACACTACGCTGCCATTGCTGATAGCCTTAAAATGCTCCCTTGCACAGTGGATTTTGGACTCCTCTATCATACGCAGCTGCATTGAATTCATAGAACCTTTCGTTTCTGCCACGAAATAGATGTGCTTTACCGTTCCCTCATAGAAAGCAATAGCCCAGTCAGGATTGTAATGTCCCACGGGAGTTGATATGTAGAACCCGTCGGGCAACTTGACATACACCGCAACATCGGAATTTGTATCAAGCTCTGTCGCAAAATCCCGTTCGTTGGTTGAGTCGTACACAATGTGGTCGTACAGATGTTTCTTTGCCTTCATAGCGTTTGTACCGAGCCTTCCCTTGATTGTCGGGTCGGTAAACACTTCTGTACCGTACTTTTCGTCCATTACATTGTATGTGATGTGCTGAATAATTGCCGTTGCCTTTTCATCGTTGATGAGCGAAGCAGCCTTTATGATAAATTCTTCGGGGTTGTCACGGAATTGATTGAATACCGAAGGCTGAATGCCTTTAAGTATCTGAATAACCGCTTTTCTTGTAAGTCCTGTTTCCTCTACCAGCTTTCCTATCAAATCATACTTGACATTAGAATTTGCCGCAATAGTATGATTATAGTTCGAAGATACTTCCTTGACAAATGCCGTTCCGTCCGTAAGTGCGTCCTTTGATTTTATTTGCTCCATTGTACCTGTTTCAACCTTGAAATAGATTTTCGGAACACGGAGCTTTTGGTCTAACGAAGCTATAGCCTTTTGGATAAGCTCATCGGTGTCAAAGTCAACCACATATACCGATTTTGAGTTGATTTTTGACCACAATGCCTTAAATTCGGGCATAGCAAGTTTATCTTCATCAACCGCAAGCTCGACATTGTTGCTGCGGGCATTTTCGGGTTTCATAGCCTTGCTGTCATAGATTGAGTCTATGATTTGTATTACGGAAGTGGCAGAGTCTGCCACCTCGTCGGCAACCTTGATTTCTCCGTTTGCCTTATCCGTATAGTATTTGTCGGTAAGTTCGCCCTTTTTGTCAATGTAACCGTTGATTATCAGGTCGTAGTGAATTGCCTGTGCCGTATTATTGTCAATAACCTGCTCATTGCCGCTGTTGTCTTTGATAACTTTGTCAACAAACAGGTCAACCGTAACGGCACGGGGACGGTCGGCAACCGCCTCTGCGATTTCTCCTTGCAGCCCTTTGGCGAACTTTTCGTAACTCTCGCTTGCGATAACCGTAAGCACATTGACATTATGCACATCGCTGCCGAGAGCGTTTGCGTCCATTCGTTCGCCGTCCTGATTTACACAAAGGCGAAGTCCACGTCCGACTTCCTGCCGCTTTCTCGTTTCGCTTGAACTCTGCTTTAAGGTGCAAATCTGAAAAACATTAGGATTGTCCCAACCCTCACGCAGAGCGGAGTGTGAGAATATAAAGCGAACAGGCGATTTCTGCGGATTTCTGTCAAGCAGCAGCTCCTTGTTCTTCATAATGAGGTCATAAGCGTCAACATCGTCAGTGGTAGTTTCCTTGCGGTCCATCTTCGAGTCAATCATCTTGCCCTTTTTATCAACCGAGAAATATCCTGCGTGAGTTTTTTCGGCGGGAATTGATTTCAGATATTTGAGATAATCTTCCTCGCCGATACCAATCTCCAGATGTTCAATAATGTCGTTGTATTCTTCCTCAAACATATCGGCGTAAGTGCCGTTGAACGGCTGTCCCGTAGCATCATACTGCTTGTATTTCGCAACCTCGTCAATAAAGAACAGGGACAATACCTTTATGCCTTTATAGAAAAGCTCACGTTCTCTCTGAATGTGAGAGAGAATAGTTTCTCTTATCTGTATGCGGCGGAGCTGTTCTTCGCTGACCTCGCCGATTACATTTCCGGCATAGATTTTTATGCCGTTTACAAATTCCACGGAGTCATCTCGTCCGTCAATTCGGGAAACCACAAAGCCGTTCTTGTATTCTTCCATTTGCCCCGAATTATCGTAGAGATTATATCCCTCGGTAACGGTTTTGGTGACTTTGCGGATACCCGTTGCGCCCTTGAAATCGAACTGAATAGTGGCTGTCGGCGCAGATTTTGAGAGGTTAATGCTCTCAAGATATACATAGCTTTCTGTTGCGGTACTGCCCGACTCGCTAATGCCCTTTACGGCTATTTTCTTTACAAGCCGCTTGTTGTATGCTTCCATTGCGTCAAGGCGATATATCATATTGTAAATACTGTCGCTTTTGTGCGTTGCCGAATAGCGCAAAGTCAGCAGAGGATTGAACTTTTTCAGGTTCTCCTTCGTCTGCTTGCCCTCAACAGACTGCGGCTCGTCTATGATAAGAATGGGGTTAGTCTTTGCGATAATGTCGATAGGACGGCGGGAACGGAACTCGTCGAGTTTCATTGTAATGCGCCTTGCGTCCTTTCCCTTGGCGTTGAACGCTTGGGAGTTGATTATCATTACATTGATTGAACTGTCCGAAGCGAAACGATCAATCTCGGTAAGCTGTGCGGAATTGTAGATAAAGAAACGTATCTTCTTGCCGTATTCCTCGGCGAAATGTTCCTGCGTGACTTGGAATGACTTGTAAACGCCCTCTCGGATAGCAACGCTCGGAACGACAACGATAAACTTGCTCCAACCATAGGCACGGTTAAGCTCGTACATTGTCTTGATATAGGTGTAGGTCTTGCCGACACCCGTTTCCATTTCGATAGTCAGATTATATCTGCCCTCAAGATGTTCTGACGGCTTTATCTGATTGTTCCGCTGTATCTTCTGTATGTGTTCCAGAATAATGTGGTCGTTTAATTCGGGGACAATTCTGTGGTTGCTCCAACCCGTGAAATCCTCGTCATCTGTTAAACTTTGCTGTTGTGTGCCGTTTCCTCGGTCAATCATATATGTCGGCGTTAAGTACGGCTGTCCCGCAAACACATCTACAACCGCTTTTGCGGCGTCCGCTTGGAACTTCTGATGTTTGAATTGTAATTTCATTGAAGCTCCCCCTTAAAGCACTTTCACCCTTGTATCGGGCGCAAGCAGCTTGAAAATCTCGCCGACATTTATCTTGGACGGGCTGTTCTTAAAGCTGCTGTCACGGAAAACGGCACGGAGAGGCTGTCTTTTTGCGATTTCACGGATAACGCTTTCGGGAACATTCTCCGCAAAGCAAGCCACAAGGTCGTCGTTGTAGGTGTGGACGGTAACTCCCTCTATCTGCTCGGAGCTGTACGGCATAGAAAGTGGCAGACCCCATTCAAGCAGACAGCCGAACAGCAAATCAAGGTCGTTTCTGTCGGACTTGATGTTGCTCTCAAACATATCAAGCTGTTGTTGGTCGTATTCAGCAGGGCTGTAATAGACATCGGTCATATTGCTGTCGGCAATTTTGAGAACACGGAAACCTGTGTCGAGGTCGGCAGCGTTCGGGTTTTCTTCCTTGATTTTTGCGCCTGCACGTCTGATACGCTCCTTGCCGATTTCGCATATATTCTTATAGCCGGCTTTGTATGCTTCGCTTTTTTCATCACAAGGCTCAGGCAGCTGAACCATAATGAATTTGCGGTGTCCTCCGTCCTCGGCGTTAAGCTGCATTACGGCGTGAGCGGTGGTGGCAGAGCCGCTGAAAAAGTCGAGGACTATAGAGGTTTGGTCAGTAGCAATGCTTGTAAAAAGTTTTATCAGTTTTGAAGGCTTCGGAAAATCAAAAACACCTATACCCAATAAATCTTGCAATTCACGAGTCCCTTTTATTGAAATAAAATCCTTGTCAATTAATACAGTTTTCGGCATTTCTGTTAGACGTCGCATTTTTTGATAGATACGGATTATTCCGTCAGAACCTTTCCTTGCAACTAAATCATCTATATTAGATGTAGCTTTTTCTTTTTTACCCCATCTCCAAACACTCTCATATCCATTCACTACAATAGGGTATACTTCTGTCAATCCACTTTCTTTGACTAAATACACTTTACAAAAACCATTTTCATCTTGGTCATTTTCATCAACATAAAATGGATAGCGCAGATTTGGTCTATTAGTTGAGTTAAATGCTCTTGCATTCTGATTTCGCAAATCTTGTACATTAAAGCCACCTTTTTTGTCATTAAATTGAAATTTCTTTCCTTCCACTTCAATTTCATTTAATGTAAGATTTTCAATGTTTTTGGCATAAACAAGTGCTTGTTCGTGTGTTTTTGCAAAACCGCCATATCTTCTGCCTTCGGTTTTTACAATAATTGTAATCATTGCAACAAAATTTTGGCTTCCAAAAAGCTCATCACAAATCTTTCTCAGATTTTCTTGCTCGTTATCATCAATCGAAATGAAAATAACTCCGTCATCGGCAAGCAAGTTTCTTGCAACCATAAGCCTTGAATAAATCATAGAACACCAATCGGAATGGAAACGTCCGTTGCTGTCGGTGTTTTTAAACATACGGTTTCCGCTTTCATCAACCGAGCCTGTTGCTTCCTCATACTCGTCTGCGTCCATTTTGAAATCATCGTTGTAGATAAAATCGTTGCCCGTGTTGTAGGGTGGGTCTATGTATATCATCTTCACCTTGTTGAGATAGCTCTCCTGAAGCAGTTTCAGCACCTCAAGGTTATCTCCCTCAATATAGAGATTTTCGGTTGTGTCCCAGTTTACGCTTTCTTCGGGACAGGGGCGGAGGGTCTTGCGAATGGGTTTGTTTGCCTCAACGATAGAAGCCTTTTTGCCAACCCAAGTAAACTCGTATGCTTCATCGCCGTCAAGCACAACATCGGACAGCATTTGCTGTAAAACTTCAAAGTTTACCGCCTTTTTCGGCTTGCCGTCCTCGCCTATGGTTTCCGTTATGCAGTTCGGGAAAAGCTCAGCTATCTTGTCGATATTCTGCGCTGTCATATCTACCGACTCCATTCTCATCTTGTCCATTTCAAAGTTCCTCCATTTGTTTTTTGAGCTTTTTCAGCTCTGTGTTCATTTCCATTTGCCTGTTAAGCTGCCGTTCCTTGCGGATTTTGGATTTCAAGGTGTCAATCTGCCTTTGCAAAAGCCGTTTCTGTTCCTCTCGTTCCACCGACTCTTTCAGCGTTTCGTCGGGTGCGGACGGTTGGAGCTTATCTCCCGCAATCTGCCGCACAAAGTTTTCGTACACCGAGTCAACGTTCAGTCCCTCAAGTTTCAAAGGCAAGCTGTCCTCGTCAAGCCAATCGGTGTGATAATAGCCGTTCACCTTGAAGGCTGTATTGACAGCAGCCTCCTTGTAGCCAATCCACGCCTGATATTTGCCCTCATATTCAAGCAGAAACAGAATATGATAGGGTATCTCACGGTCAATCTGCCGCAGCAGACTGTCATCAAGAATAGGACTGTTCAGCTTTACCTCAAATACTTCAAGCTCGGTTACGGCTGTACTTGCGGCAATGTTCGTGGTCGTTGCCGCAATTTTGTTTCTCCAATAGATTATCTTTACCTGCTCTGTAAAAACCTTTTTCAGCGCAGGAGATATATTGATGTTTTCGTAGAATTTCTGCTTTGGGATACGCTTATTGAATTCCGTTGATTTCGGCAATCCAATCATAATATACCTCCGTGTTACTTAACCACAAGGAAACAGATTAGCTCAAAATCATCAAGACCCGATACCTCGGACATCAGCGCAGATGTACCGCCTGCCGAGAACAGGCTGTCAATATCATTTTCTTCCTTGCAGTCAATGATTGAGTTTATAGCCTCGCTCAACAGCTCGGACATCTCGCTCATATCCTTGCCGTCATCGGTTTCCTCATTGAATTGTTTGCAAAGTTCCTTTATGGGAGTTTTCTTTCCCCGACACAGAAGCCGTATATCGTCCAGCATTTTCTTGGGGTTAAGGTAATCGCAGACTATACTTCCGTCCGTTGCGATATAGACCATATAAAACGGGTGTATTCTGTTCTGATTATCCTTGTTGATATTGTTGTTGATGTTTTTCAGGACAAAGATAACGCCTTCGGGTAAATCCTCCGTTGTGGGAACAACAGCGTGCATACCTTTGGGTTTCTTGTCCAAATCGCCGTGTGTCTTGACATATTCAAGCAAATCCAGTCTGAACTCGTTCAGCCCCAAATCCATAATGGAAATGCCCGATGACATATCCTCAATATCTACAACTTCCTCCTGTAATCGCTTGAGCTGCTGCTTGCGGTATTCAAGGTCGCCCTTTTCTTCGGGGTTGATTAGGTCATCGTCGCCTGTTGAGGTCATTACGGATATTTTCATTCGTGTTTCAACACGGCTTTTTAGGTTGATGTACTCGTCCAAATCCATATCAGGCCAAAAATTGACTAACTGAATGTAGTCATTTTTGCTGCCGATACGGTCAACTCGTCCAAATCTCTGAATAATGCGGACCGGATTCCAGTGAATATCATAGTTCACCATATAATCGCAGTCTTGAAGGTTCTGACCTTCTGAGATACAGTCGGTAGCTATCAGAACATCTATTTCAGTATTACTGCCCGGCATAAGGACATCTCTGCTCTTGGAAATCGGGGAGAAACAGGTAAGAACATTGTTCAGGGTTGCCCTGAATCCCTTTATGGTTGTTTTACCGTCTATTGTACCTGTAATAACCGCCGTATCAAGACCGTATTTATCCTTTATGTAAGTGCTGACGTGTTCATAGAGGTATTCTGCTGTATCCGAAAATGCGGAGAAAATCAGCACCTTTTTATTGCCTGCATTGATAGGGTTTTCAATTTTATCCGAGATAAGGCGCAGCAGCTCCTGCAGCTTGGTGTCGTGTTCGGGAGTAATATCCGCAACCATTAACGTGAGCAGTTCCAGAGTTTCTTCGTCTTTCTGTAACTCACTGCGCCAAGTTCTGTAATCCATATCGGCAAGGTCTATTTTAACCTTTTTGCCGACAGAGAACAAATCGGAATTGCTGTCATCCATATCAAGTTCTTCTTCGCTCACCTCATAGTCTTCAAGGTTAGCGTTTCCGTACTTTTCAAAACGGTTGATTGAGTCTATCGTGCTTGTAATAAGTGCCTTAATTCTCTGTAAAGTCAGCTGAAAAGAATTGACGGAACTCTCAAGACGTTTCAGAAGGTTAATTCTCATCAATCTTCTGATACCTTCTTCACGTCCTGTCTGCGTAAGGTTTTCGCCTTTGTTATGTGTGAGTTCAAGGTATTTCTGCATTCTGCTTTCGTAGATATAATTTGAAGGTGTATAAACACACAGAGAGAGCAGAATAAGCTGTTCATAAATCTCGTTATAGTTTATCGCAGAACTTAAATCCGTGAGTTTCGGACGGAGCGATATAGGCTTTTTACGTTCGGGGAATTTGCCTATTTCAGCTGTATTGTAGTATTTTTCAATGTGCTTTCTTGAACGTGCGATTGTTACGCTGTCCAAAAGCTCAAAGAAATCAAAGTCAAGCGTATTCAGTAATGCGTCGGTGGTTCGGCATTCGGGTTCTAACTTGCTCCAAGCGTTAAATGCCCTTTGCGCCTGTTTGAAAATCTCGTCTATTGATTTGCTTGTGTTAAGTTTGCTGTTAATCTGTGCGGAGTCGCCCTCGTATGCAATAGCCAGCTGATTTTTAAGGTCAACAAATCTGTTGTTTACAGGCGTTGCAGACAACATCAGAACTTTTGTCTTTACGCCTTTTCTGATCACCTTATTCATTAACTGCATATAACGGTTTTCGTGTGTGTTGGAGTGCGTTCCTACGCCGTTGCGGAAATTGTGGGACTCATCAATAACAATAATGTCGTAGTTACCCCAATTAAGGCGGTCCAAATCCAGACCGTTTGAAAATCCGTGTGACCTTGAAAGGTCTGTATGGAACAGAACATCATAATTCAGTCTGTCAGTCGCAATGGGATTGTTGACATAGTTATCCTTATATGTATTCCAGTTTTCTGCAAGCTTTTTGGGGCAAAGCACAAGAACACTCTTGTTCCTGTTCTCAAAGTACTTGATAACTGCAAGAGCTGTAAATGTTTTACCAAGACCTACACTATCCGCAAGAATACAGCCATTATATCTTTCAAGTTTGTTAATGATAGCAAGCACGGCATCACGCTGAAAATCATACAGCATATTCCATATCTTGCTCTCCTTGAAACCTGTTGCCTCATTAGGTAACTCATCTTCGGATATATCATCAAGGAATTCGCTGAAGACGTGATAAAGCGTTATAAAGTATATGAATTCGGGGGAGTTTTCGTTATATGCTGTCGTTATGTTCTCAATAACAACATCAGTTACGTCCTGAAGTTTTTCCTTGTCGTTCCATAGGCTGTCAAAAAGTTGAATATATGATGTCGAAACAGGAGCGCCCATACGATTGACCATATTATAGCTGTTATTACCACGCTCGCAACCTATATCAACCGTGGTGAACCCACTTATAGGCATATATGCAACCTGTTCGTCTTTTCCCACCACAGTTACAAATCCGCCCATATTTTCACCAGTGGTGTTCGACTTAAACGTAGCCTTTCTCTTAATCCAATCGGCACACTCTTTGGCAATAGCCTTTTGTGTCATTTCATTACGGAGCTTGATTTCAAACTCAGTTCCATAAAGGCTGTTCTCACGGCTTAATCTCGGAATATAGAACTCACGCTTTTGCTTTTCAGCTTTTTCGGTTACGAATGTGGGAGAAGTGAAAAGAAAACGCAATTCATCAACCGACTCCAACTGCTTTTTCAGCTCTTTATAAGCATACATAGAAAAGCAGGCTGCCGCAATAGAAACCTTGCTTCCTTTCTTTATAGTTTCTATCATATCATCACGAACAATATCTGTAACATTATTGAATACTTTTGCTGTGTCCATCTTGTCAACTCCATTATGTGCCTGTTTTGGGTTCTAAAAAGGAATAAAGAGAATGTGCTATAACTGTTCACAATGAACAAAATACCTATTGCAATTATACCACTTTATAGACAAAAAAACAAGCACTTTTACAAAAAAGCATACAGAACTCGCATTTTTTTGAAAATACGCATTTTACTGTATCATAGATGATACATATTCCCGCAAATACTTGAACGGGAACGGAATTACAGTAAGCTGTACGTTGCGGATAAAGCAAACGTTCATAAGCGGAAGAAGTCTGCCGAACTCGCTGTTTCCGCTCTTGACCTGCGATACCGAGCGTATCAGAGCCGCCGTTTGCAGTTTAGGGAATCTGAATACCGAACCGTGTAAATGCCAATAATACCCACAGGAAGTGAGGTATGAGCACATGAAAAGAACACACGGATTAGACGAGCGAGAGATGGAACTGGTGAAGCTGCTGATGGCAGACTGCCAGACCACCGGAGACATTCAGGCAAAGCTGAAAAAGCTGTTTGCCGGGACAATAGAGCATATGCTCGAAGCAGAAATGGACGAACATCTCGGCTACGAGAAAAACTCCGTAGCCGGGAATAACTCCGGAAACAGCCGGAATGGTTACGGGAAAAAGACGATAATCAGCGATTATGGCGAGTGTGAAATCGCTGTTCCACGCGACAGAAACGGCGATTTTGAGCCTAAAGTCATTGAAAAGCGACAGACAAGAACCGACGAGATAGAACAGGAAATCATGCAGATGTACGCTAAGGGAATGTCACAGCGTGACATCGAAGATACGCTAAAGCAGATCTACGGAACTGAGATTTCACAGGGACTTGTTTCGCGAATAACCGACAAAATTCTGCCGGAGGTCAACGAGTGGCAGAACTGTCCTCTAGAGGCAGTTTACCCGGTAGTTTTCTTCGATGGGATCGTGTTCA
>ULPA01044685.1_pt1 | contig 12423 bp, 13 predicted proteins | sample 1953061 | NCBI WGS metagenome assembly ULPA01 (sample SAMEA4835617, study PRJEB28245) | human gut metagenome | biome: gut microbiome; material: fecal sample | place: Denmark | collected 2008
TTCATAGCGGAATTTACTTTTTCAATTAACTAAATGTCGAATTTTGTTAATAAATGTTTTTTAAATTATAATTCAATACAAAAAGATGTAAACGCAATGTCTACATCTTGAAGTTTAGGGGGGTACCCTAGTAACATACTAGGGTATAAAAGGGGGTTGTGAATTATGAATTCACATTTGGGATAGGGATACCAACTTTTCGTTGGCTAGATTATTATACAATATTTTATATAATTTGCAAGCATTTTTTTACATTTTTAATTATAAAATCTTTTTCATACTTATTTTTCGAGGTTTTAAGCCTTTTTTTCATAAAATTGTAAAACATTTTTATTATCAGCCATAAAAGTGTCTTCTTTATTTTATAATACAAAACATATAGTCTTCTATCTTATTATTTCCATTTTATCTTTTATAGTTAAAATAATTTAAATTTAAATCCTCTATTTATAATATTTCCATTTTGCTTATTGATGCAATTTCTGGCCCATAATAACTTCCTGATAAAGTTTTTTCTTTTGATAATCTAATCGTATTTAATGCATCTGATAATTTACCAGAAAATGATATACCAGTTACAGGATATTTTTTATTTCCATCAAAATAATATCCTAATCTTATTTCCCCACCAATATAATCATTATATTGATCTAGTTGAATGCCAGAAAGAGATACACATTCAAGGTATGGTTCTTTATAAAGTTCTTTTTTACTAAAGCTTCCCTCTAAAAGTTCAGTACATGGTAGCATTCCTGTTACAGGTTTATTCATATATTGACATACCTTATTTGAGCCATATCCATTTACTATTACACCATCTTTAATAATATCTTGACTTTCAAGATCAATTCCATCAATGTCAAAAAAACTTGAAGATACAGATCCTTTTAGATTACCCAAAATCTTAATATTTAGTTTATCACATGAATCCGAATTTTGAATTTTATCACCAACATTATATAAGTTTTGATGTGTATAAATATAGCCGTAATTTGCATTTGTAATAATCGTATCTAAAATCTCAGAAATTTCATGTGGCCTTAAAATAATATTTCCCTTTAGCTTAGAATCTGGCTTTTTAGCTTCAAAACGAGCATGAACCTCTTCCATTTTATTTTTTATTTCCTTAGTAATTTCTTCAGGGTTTAAATAACCAACATGATATTGCTCATAAAGTTCTACGGATTCATCATTACCATTCCAGGTAGGAATAGCTTCTATCATTGTATCATATAAAACTTGTGTTTTTTTAAGTCCAGTTGAGTTTTCAACAATAACAGTTTTTTTAGTTACAAAGATTTCAAGGGCATTAATTCCACCATCCAAATAATTATCAGCCTTAAATACAGCTTCACTTATTAGGCTTGCAAGCTCATTTAATGAATAATTATTAAAATTAGAATCAGACTTAAATTCCTTTACTTCACCACTTGGCAATGTAAAAGGCTTATTATTAACAAGTAATGCATTTTGATAACCCATTTCAATTTTATCCTTTATTTCATCTTCCGTATTAGATGCATAAACTGTAAAATCAGCCTGTCCAAAAAAATCATCATGATTAACATAAACAGTAGCCTTAACATTTGAAGTTTTAGTATGTCTTACAGTTTCAAGCTTTTTATGAACAAAGAATAATTCCGATGTTTCAATTAAATTTGTATTAACCTTGAACCCATCAAGTCTTTTACTTTTCTTTAGTAATTCAATTAATGTACTCATTAGCCTAATTTCACCTTTGCTTTCAAATGAGGGCCACCATCAGTTACACGAACCCATTCCTTATAGCCTTTACCACAAGCTCCAGCTCCTTCGATTTCAAAATAATCTGAAATCATTGTTATAGATTTTAATAAATCTGGTACATATCCTGACATTACAACTGGAGCAACGTAATTATCAGTTAACTTACCATCAACAATTTCAATACCATACTCAGCTGTACATTGTATAGCCCAGTTCTTAGGATCTTCCATTCCATTATTTGTTTCACATAAATAATATCCATGTTTAACAGATTTAATCATATCATAAAGCTTATCAGTACCAGGTTCAAAAAAAGTATTTGTCATTCTTGTATAAGCCTTATGACTAAATGCTTGCCTACGGCCATTTCCTGTAGGCATGGTACCAAGCTCAAGAGCTGAGGTTAAATCAGAAATTCCAGACACTAATACACCATTTTTAATAATTTGGGTATCTTGTGCTAAAATGCCATCATCATCAAAAAAATAAGATGCCGTTGAAAGAACTGATGCGGCGCCGTCACGCATATTAACAATAGGTGAAGCAACATAATCGCCAACATATTTCTTAGCTAACGCCCTATCCTTAACAAATTGGTCCATCTCAACTCCATGACCAAATGCTTCATGAGCAATTAAACCTGTAATAGATGGATCTGTAATAACATCATATACACCCGGTTCAATTGGCTTAGCATAGGCCAAGTGATGAGCTTTATCAATTAATGAATCTATTTTTTTAGGTAACGTATCTAATACTTTGCTAATATCTTTGTCCCATGTACCACATCTTGCAGGAGTTACCTTGCCATTTTCTTTCCACATAATTCTAATATTACCATTTACCCAAGTATAGTTTTGGTCTAACATTTTATGCTCAGTAATAAACAGCTTAGAAACATCTAATGTCCCAATAGAAGCAGATACATTAATGATATTTTCAGATTTTGATGTAACCTCATCCTTTAATTTTTGGACAAAAGCCATTAAATCATTAATACTATATTTATTAAAATCTGATTCTCTTTGAAATGATTTTACCATCTCTTCATCCTTAATATCTTTAGTATCAATCATTTTGGCAAGTAATCCGTCATTAATTTTTAAATCTGAAATAATATCATTTGCAAGTTTATTAATATCACCTGAAATATCATCTAGTGAATATTCAAAAAAGCCTTTATTATTTTTCATTTTAAGAACAAAGCCACATTCACTTCCGAGTCCTTCATCACTAATTGATGATGTACGAGTTGTAGATGCAACACTTTGGCATCTTACATCTGTACCTAAAATACTTACATAACTAAAATATTTCTTTAAGGACATAACAAGCTCTTTAGCAGCTGTCTTTCTTGATTCAAGAAATTGTGATTTCATATTTTTCCTCCTTATTTTTGTTTTACAATTATTATAATACAAAAATATAATATATACAATGAAAATAATTCGAATATATAGAAAATAATTCGAATATATAGAAAATATTTAATTATTAATTTTAAAAAAAATAAAAAAACTTAATCGATATATATAATAACAATTAAGTCTTTTTATGTATTTAGTTTTCTTTTTTATTCTCAATATGGCACAAAAAGATGGAATTACTAAACCAACATTATCATCATCAATAACACAAGCCTCATAAGGTGTAGATAATTTTATAATAATATCATTTTTCATTGATAATTTATTTTCGGGTAATAATTTTTTTAATTTTATATCTTGAAGTTCTTCTTTTAATATCCTACCTTTTGAAATGGCCTTTGGAATTAAAACCTTACCAATGGCTATTTGACTGATTTTAGTAGAAATTCGCGATAATACTTGTCATGATTGTACATCAAAATATCTTTTATTAGCATATTTTTTTCTCCTCATATAATATTATATTAAAAACCAATATATAATAATTATATCATTCCTAAGAATCTATCGAAAGGTTTTATTTTCTTAATATTTTAAAAATTTGTTTTTTATTCTAATTCCTTACAAATTTTTTTATCAAGCTTAAGCTCAAATTTATTAATTTTTTCCTCTATTTGTGCTATATAGCTTCTTTTAATCTTATCACATTGATCATCAATCTTATTAGCTGCATTTTTTATTGCTTCCGAATTCTTTAAAATATCTTCAACATTCTTTTTAAGGGATTCAAGAGGTTTATCAAGATAAGTATTTTTTATATCGTCAAACATTTTCAATAATTCATTTTTTGACTGTAACTCTAAAGATTTGGCATCGTGAGCTAAAATCAAATCTCTAAATCTTATTGTTAAAGATGCTAGCATATTAAGGAAAGTCATCATATATGCAGGTCTTACAACATACATGTTTTCATATTCTTTCACCTTAAATATTGGTGCTATATTTGGTTTATCAAGTTCTAGATTTGATACTAAAGCAGCATATTTGCATTCCTTTTTTTCACGATTTTTGTCAAGCTGTTTGTAATAATCAGCATTTGTTTTTTTATTTACAGAATCAGGATTTTCATCCTTCATATCTAAACATACTGAAGCTAAAAGCTCATTAGGATTATGCTTCTCATCTGCATATACCTTAAAAATATAATCAGCCTTAGAACCCTTAGTTTCTCCCTCATCTTTAATAACTTTGTTATCTTTATCCCAGGTACAATTAAAAAGACCATTTTGCATATAAGAGTTAACCTCTCCATCACACCAAGCCTCTAGGTCTTCTCCTGTTTGTTTTACATTCATTGATGCTTTTGCTCTTTGAAGTCCATTAATTATATTTTCTTTTTCTTTAATTTCATTTTCATATTTTTCTTTTTGTTCAGCCAATAATTTTAATTTTTCATTTTCAAATGAATTCTTTAAATTAGCTACCTCATTTTCAGCCTTGATTTTTTCTAAATCCTGTTTAGAACGCATTTCACCTAATTTATTATTAAAATCATTTTCCATTTCAAGTTTTACTTGTTTAACCTGATTTTCATATTGAGCAATAATTATATTATACTTTTGTTCTAAAGCTGCATATTTACTATTAGCTTCATTTTTATATTTATTTAATTCCGCCTCGTTTTTAGAAGTTAAATTTTCTAAATCACTCTTTTTTGTAGATTTTAAAATTTCAATTTCTTGTTTTAGGCCTGCAATATTATTTTCATATGTTTTAGCAACTTCTTGTTCTTTAATAACTAATGCCGACTCATTTTCTTTCTTTAAAGTTAAAATAATATTATTTAATTCTGCTATTTTATTTAAATATTCTTTTTCGATATTTTGAGCATTAATTTTTAATTCAGACTCATGTTGTTTTTCAAGTAAGGAAATTTTATTATTAAGTTCATTAATTTTTACTAAATTTTCCGCATCTAATCTTTTTTTAAATTCCGAAATTTTATCTTCATACACTTTGTCTTTACCAGACGCAATTAAAGTTTCAAGATATGATGAATCAACTTGGGTTAATTCTTCTAAATCAATTAAATCCCCTTTTTTTCCATCTTCTGCAAGTTCTAAAAGGCTTTTTTCTTTTACAATAACATTTAACTTTTTCATTTTTTTACTCCTTTAGTAACTATTAATTTAGTTATAATTTAATTTTATAAAGTTCATTGAATTAATTTTAACTCATTTTTTAAAAATTTTAAACTATATTTTGTCTTTAACCAAAAAAGATGAAGACGTTATATCCTTCGCTTTTTTAGTATTAAAATGATTCATTTTATCTTTTAAGTGAAATCAAATTACTCTTTTATTTTTAAAACAATCACACATATAATCATAAAATTCTTCTAAAAGCTTTTCATTGCAAATACCGTAAGGATTTTTCTTAACCTCAATATATCTTGTAATAATAAAATTTGAATCTGTAAAAAGCTTTAAATCATTTTTTAAAACACCCGATGTAAATTCTGGAATAAAGCCTATACCATTATCCTTTTTAATTAAATCATGAATTGAATTAATATTCTCACATTCAAAAGCAATATTAGCTTTAATATTTTTTATATTAAAATAATCATCAATTGTTTTTCTAAGTTCTTTATTTACAGTAAATGTTATAAAAGGGGCACTTTCTAAATCAGTAATATCCTTTATTTTATTCCAAAAAAAATTGCCAGATGCTAAGCATATCTCCTCTTTAAAGCCTTCTTTAGCCGTTTTAACTAAAATATCACAATCATCCTCTCCTGAAAGAGTAAGTGAAAATGTTATATCGTTATGTTGTTCCTTAAAATTTAACATAATATTAGTAATAAAATTAGATGCAACCTTTGCACATATTTTTATATGATTGCTAAGCTTTAAATGCTCTATTTCTTCTTTAATATTATGAAGTTTATTTAATGGTTCTTCAATATTATTTTTCAACCATACTCCCCACTCAGTAAGTTTAATATTTCTTCCTACTCTTTTAAATAAAGAAACGCCTAATTCATCCTCAAGATTATGAATTTGTTTAGTTAACGCAGGCTGAGCGATATTAATTTCTTTACTTGCACGAGATATATGTTCGTATTTAGCAGTTAAATAAAAGTAGTATAATTGCGTAAGCTCCATAAATCTATATCCTTTCGTTATTAAATATATAATAATTATATATTATAAATTATAATTAATCAATTATATAATAGATTAATGGAAATGAGGTATTGTTATGGAACATGATTTAACAAAAGGAAAAGCATCAAAGGTTTTATGGCTTTTTTGTCTTCCTTTATTTGGAAGTATAATTTTCCAACAATTATATAATTTAGCCGATAGCTTAGTTGCTGGTAAATTTATTGGTGAGGATGCCCTTGCTGCGGTTGGAAACGGTTATGAGGTTACCCTAATTTTCTTAGCATTTGCATTTGGATGTAATATTGGCTGTTCAGTTGTATCATCGAGATTATATGGTGAAAAAAGATATAATTCCGTTAGATGTGCAATTTATACCGCACTTATTTCAACAATTGTATTATGTTTAGTTTTAACGGTTCTAGGACTTTTTTTAACAAAGCCCTTATTAAAGCTTATTAATACACCAGATAATATTATTAATGATTCCCAATTATATCTTAATATATATATTTATGGCTTAATATTTGTCTTTATTTATAATGTTTCAACTGGTATTTTTACTGCTCTAGGTGATTCGAAAACACCATTTATTTTTCTTGCTATTTCTTCAGTTTCAAATATTGGTGTTGATATTTTATTTGTAGCAGCCTTCAAAATGGGAATTTCTGGTGTTGCTTGGGCAACTTTTATTTGTCAGGCAATAAGTGCTATCCTAGCTTTTATAATTGTATTTAGACGTATTGAAAAACTGCCAGTTGATGAAAAAGAAGAAAGAAAAATATTTTCATTCAAGTTACTTAAAGAAATGTCAATTATTGCCATTCCCTCAACTCTTCAACAAAGTTTTATTTCGATTGGTAATATAATGATTCAAAGTGTTATTAACGGATTTGGTTCTAGTGCAATTGCAGGCTACAGTGCCGCTGTTAAGCTTAATAATTTGATGATTACATCATTAACAACTGTGGGTAATGGTATTTCAAATTACACTGCTCAAAATCTTGGTAGTGGAAAAGTCAAACGTGTTCATGAAGGCTTCTTAGCCGGAATTAAAATGGTATTAATCCTTTGTATACCTTTTATTATTTTATATTTAACTGTTGGAAAATATCTTCTATTGTTATTTATGGATAAATCTAGTGAAGAAGCAATAAAGGTTGGTATGATGTTTTTAAGAATCGTAAGTCCTTTCTATCTTATAGTAGCTGCAAAGCTAGTAGCTGATGGTATTTTAAGAGGTTCTTCTAAAATGTTTTTCTTTATGATTGCTACCTTCACTGATTTAATTTTAAGAGTTCTTCTTGCTTACGTATTATCTAAGCCTTTTGGCACAAATGGAATATGGACATCTTGGCCAATCGGATGGATGATAGCTGCAATCCTATCAATTACTTTTTACTTTATTGTAATGAAAAAAATTAATAAAAATCAAATTGCATAAAAAATAGTCTAGTAAAATTATTGTAAGCCCCATAAATTGGACTAGTAGAAAATACTAGAAAGATTTGTGGGGTCTTATAATGAAATTAAAACTAGAGGATAAATTAAGAATAATTGCAATGTATGAAAATTGTCATTCTGCTCCGTTGATATGTAAAAATTTTAAAGTTTCTTCATCAGTCATTAAATAGTATTTCATACCTTGATCCAGACAAGCTTGCTTATAATATTGCTTATTTTTAATGAATCAAATAAAAAGCTTCATGATGATATATCCATTTTAGCAATTAAGGTATATTAAAAGCTCCTTCAATAAAAGTCTTTGCACATTTATTAAAGGAGCTTTATTAAATATAAATATAATACTTTTGTTTTATGATTTATCAAGATACTCTAGAAGGCCATCATAAAGTGATAATGTATCCTTATCCTTTTCAAGGCCTATTACGACATATACACTTTTCTTTAAAAGGATTACTACGCTATGCTTAGATTTTTTGAAACATATGATTCATATCTACCATAAATATCGTTATAAAATATTCCAACCTCTGAATCGGAATATTTTATTTCATCTATGAATTCATTATCATAAATAGTTTCCTTATATTCAATACTTTCAATATCATCATATTTATATCGTGATAAAAAATAATCATTTGTAACAACTAATTCCGTGTCAGTAAGACTAGCTTCTATTTTACGAGGTGGAAATAAACAATGAATATATATTAATATACCAACAATACATAAAACAGCAATAGCTAAGCATGATGATAAAATTATAATAATTTTCTTTTTCATATTAAATATTAACCTTACGCTTTCCCTCTAAAAATTCCTCCCAAGCAATTTTTATTTTTTTCATTTTTATAACCTCCATTTTTATATATCGGTCAGTTTTATTACTCCCACTCCCATCCAAACAGTATCAACCTAGTTGTATATTATAAATAAAACCATGTTTTGTCAATGTTTCTTTCAAAATATTTTACTATAACATATATTTTTATTATTTTATTTCATTTAAACTATATTTTTTCGTTTTATTTTCGTTATTTTTTTATTAAAAAGGCTGTGAAAATAGATTTCACAGACCCTTTACTTTCTAAAATGAATTTTAATATATTAAATTACTAATGCCTTTTTATGCTTTCTTCTAATAACTATAATTGAAGAAACCGCCCTCTTCAATTAAAATAACCACACATACTACAATGAGAATATAGCCTCATAATCATTTACATTCATTTTCATTCTAGTATTAATGGATTTTATTAAATTACCATTACTTTCCATATTTTTATATAATAAATAAACGGCATAATCAAGCCGTAGTTTCATTATAATCTATTTTTCTTATTTTATAATATATTTTAACAAGCTTCCTATAACTCCATAGTTCAGGTACTGGATATAATGGATTAACCTCTTTGTTGGCATAAAAGACCATTTGCTTTATATCATTAGAATTTATATCTATTAAATTAGGTATTCCCATTAAACTATTTAATTTTAAAGTTTTACGCTAAGTTTAACTAAAAAGTTGATATTTGTACAAAATTAAGAAACTTACATAAAAAAAATATCTGCATCCCCTAACCTACACTTTAATAATACCATTTACATTATAACAAAATTAAAAGGATTGACACCTACAACATATAGACATCAATCCCTAAATAATAAAATATTAAATTAATTTTATTTTAGTCCAGCTTTAATGGCTCACCCTAGTAAAATCGACCTTTTATTTTATTTATCGAATTCTAAACGCATTTGATACCATATAACATTTCCATGTACTGATTTACTAATTCCTTCATTCTTAAATCCAAACTTATTGTAATACTCTATCAATGATTCCTTGCATGTTAAAACTACTCCTTTTCGACCTTGTGTATATGCATCATCTATTACACACTTAATCAGTTTAGCCGCATATCCTTGATGCCTATGAGTAGGAATAGTATTAACACCAAATATCATTTGCCATAAACCATTTTCATTATGCATAGCTGCATTTAAGTACATATCATCTTCTAAGTCTGGTTTATTAGTAGCCATTCCATCTACAAACGAAATCAGCTTATTTGCCTCGTATAGTAGCCAAAAATGATTACCATAATATTTAATTCTTTCTTCAAATTCATCTTTACTTGCAGCCTCAGATGCAGGAAAGCATAATGATTCAACACAGGTAATATCATCAAGTTCTTTTATTGTTGCACATCTTATTTCCATTTTATCAAATTCCTTTAAATAGTCTTTTTTAAAACACTTTTATCAAAAAAACAATTTTTTTATGAAATCTTTATTATAAATTTTTATCTAATAAAATTTGTGGCTTGACGAACTTCTTTATCAGGGAATCCATACGCTTCTTTGCCAAGAGAAATAGCCTTTATTAAAAAAGCCATATTATGAGCTAACGTCCGCATTGTTTGAAGTCCTTCAAGATCCTCTTTAGCATCTCCTGGAAGACGTCCATGAACGCTGTTCCAGTACTGGCTTGATACAACCGGCATTCCAGAAATAGTAAAATATTTATTTAATTCATCAAATGTAGAACTACAACCGCCTCTTCTTGCAACGGCAATTGAAGCACCAACCTTAAAACGCATGTCAAAATGTGAACTATAAAATAAACGATCTAATGTTGCAATTAAAGTTGCATTAGCTGAAGCATAATAAACAGGACTTGCAACTATTAAACCATCTACTTCTTCAAATATTTTAGATAACTCATTAACCTTATCATTAAATACACATTTCCCATTTTTTAAACAATAACCACATGCAATACAACCTCTAATATTATCAGAGCCTATTCTAACTACAAGAGGCTCAATGCCATCATTCCTAAGTGTTTTAGCTACTTCAGAAACTGCAACACTTGTATTTCCATTTTCTCTTGGACTTCCATTAATAATTAAAACCTTATGCATATTAAAACCTCACTATTTAATTTTATTATAACTCTTTTTCTTACATTTTTCATTATCTAAAATTCCTAGATAAAAAGAGATTGGAATCAACTAATCTTAATAAAATTCAAATATTTAAGTATGCGTTATTAACTGGTGATTCCCAATGATTAAGCTTTTCATCATTCAGTCAAAAAGTATTTAGGATTATCTACATCAATAATTCCAGGACACCTCAAAAGAGTTGTGTTCACATTTGTACTTGCAATTAAATCAGCTGCTTTTATATATTATGGTCTTTTTTTAACATATATATTAAGTATCTTACCTCTAATTTCTTTAATTTCTTGATAAATTCCCATACCCATTATCCAAATAATTTGTTTAATCCTTATATTAGAAAGATTATTAACAATATTTTGAGCCATTATAAGAACATCAACTTCATTTGAACATAGTAAGATATCAATATTATCAAGGGCCTTCTTAACATCTTCTTCATTTAAAGCGTCACCTTTTATAATATTTATTTTTTCAATACTATTTCCTTGAAGATTACCTTCATTTCTTACAAGCAAAGTTAAATTTATATCATCCTCCTTTATTAATTTTCTTGTAATATACAAACCTGTATGGCCTGGACCACCAAATATAGCAACATTTTTCATATTATATATTCTTCCTATCATTATATGATATACTTAATGTACATACATCGTGTTACTCAAGGTCAAGCATTTTTTTAATAAGGGGGGGAAATATGCAATATAAAATAAAAGATGTATGCCACCTATTAAATTCAACCGTTTATTCCGTACAATATTATTGTGATTTGAGATTAGTTTCTTATTTTAAATATGACAAAATGGAAACCGTTTTTTTGATAATGAGGCACTAAATTGGCTTAAAGAAATCAATTTTTTGAGAGCTAGTAGAATGCCCATTTCAGAAATAAAAATATTTTGCTTAATGTCAAAAAGGAAGTTCTACCAAAAATGAAAGAAAAGAAATTATTAATTAAACTATTAAATAAACCCAAAGACGAACTTAATATATTAAAGAATAGAATTGAATGTCTAAAAAATAAAATCGAATCATTTTCAAATGACAATGATAGTACAAATCCATTAAATTGGTAATATCTTTAAAATAACCACACCTATTCATAGTATTTTTACTTTTTCAATTAACAAAGCAAAAATAATTTATATTTACATCTTCCTTTTCTTAATGATATGTTATACTAAACATATAGAAAGTTGGTACTGATATGAGAATAAAACGAAAATCATTACTTAAACTTAATATTTTAATTAAAGGCCTTTTCGCTTAATTGTGAAAAGGTCTTATTTTTTTCGAAAAATTGGAGGATTACATATGATTAAAGAAAGAAATAATGAATTAATTGATAAAGACTATTTTAAGGATTTACAAGAAATCAAGGAAGCTATCAGAACCAATCAAAATAAAGCTATGGTTGTAGTAAATAGTGCTATGATTATGACTTATTATGAAATTGGTACGATTATCAATAAAAGGAAAACTTGGGGTAGTAAATATATAAAGAATCTAGCTAATGATTTAAAGAATTATGGAAAAGGTTATTCTTATGATAATTTATATAGAATGGCTCAATTTGCAAGCTATTTTGAGTATGATGAAATTATGGAACAACCTGTTCCAAAAATAGCTTGGGGCTCATTATTAACAATAATGAAAAAGGCTTCTTCACATAAAGAAATGCTGTGGTATATTAATGAAACATATAAAAAT
>ULPA01000429.1_pt1 | contig 12279 bp, 10 predicted proteins | sample 1953061 | NCBI WGS metagenome assembly ULPA01 (sample SAMEA4835617, study PRJEB28245) | human gut metagenome | biome: gut microbiome; material: fecal sample | place: Denmark | collected 2008
GGGTCGTCACTTGAGATAAACTGTCCCCTGGCAATATTGTCATAAATATAATTTTCAACAGACATTATAAGTGCAACAGCCTGGGCGGAAATTCCCTCACCTGTTCCGGTAAAGCCAAGCCCCTCCTCAGTAGTCGCCTTTACATTGACCCTGCTTATATCAAGCCCAAGCGTATCTGCGATATTCTTTCTCATCTGTTCAATGTGCGGTGCCATCTTAGGCTTCTGGGCAATAATTGTGCTGTCGATATTCTCAATAACATATCCCTCCTCGGACAAAATCTCCCCAACTCTTCCAAGCAGCATAAGGCTGTCTGCCCCCTTGTATGCCGGGTCATTGTCCGGAAAATGCTTACCGATATCTCCAAGTGCCGCCGCACCTAAAAGTGCATCCATAATAGCATGCAGAAGCACGTCCGCATCCGAATGTCCTAAAAGTCCCTTCTCATAAGGAATCTTCACTCCGCCGATAATAAGGTTCCGTTCCGGCACCAGTCTATGAACATCATATCCCATTCCAACTCTCATATCAATCCGCTCCTATTCCGCAAACCGCCTTTTCACATTGTATCCGCGCAAAAGACGGCTTCATCTCTTTATTATATCCAGAATGGTACAATCGGTCTGCCGCATTTGTCAAGGAAAATCGGACGGAAATAATTGTCATTGCCGTATCTTGCACTCACAGGTCCGCTTACATTTTCATTGTAAATAAATATATCTCCGCCTGCAAGCTCGGCTATGGCACAGTAATATGTCACCTTTTCATTCTTATCATTATCAGAGCCTGCCGCGATATTTCTACAGCCTATCTCAAAGCCCAAAGGCACATTTTTACTGTCCCCCGCTCCAAATACCATTTTTTCGCCCGGATTGTAAACCCTTACCAGCTCCTCCTGACTTGCAGCACCTTCACAGTCCTCTTTTTTCCTGTAAAAGCCGTCCTCAGCCCCGGAAAAATGAAGCAATATCCCCTCATGCCCATCCCGGCATGTAAACTCATATCCGGCAAGCCTTGCTCCGTTTCCATTATACCCGGCAAGTCCGTAGATATCCTTCAAGGTATTTGCGGCAAGTCTCTCTCCAACCGTCTTTTTGTCCGTAGGATGAATATTCTTCTTATTGCCACAGTCCGTTATAACCGTAAGCGATGTGTTCTTTATCGTGCGGCATATCTTATCCTGCGCTCTTCTTATGCCGCCCCAGCCACGCCCCGTTTTCTCCGTATCCGGGTCATGTACCGGAAGCTGCACAATGGAAAACGCCAGCTCATCGTCATGCCAGAGCCTTCTCCACTCTGTTATAAGATTCTCAAGCAGTATATCGTATATCTCATTATTGTTCTCGTCATTCTCACCCTGATAGTACAGGGCACCCTTTATGGTATATGGAGCCACCCTTATGAGCATGCTCTCATACAAACCATATGGTCTGTACTCAAAATGTGGTCCCGATGGTCCCGGCCAACGGTTTTCACCGCATATCTCAAGTACCTTAGGCCACTCTATCTCAGGATTCTTTGCATAGCATGCATCAACTCTCTTGACCCACTCTTTATAATATTCCCTGTACTCATCAAGCTCCTTAAGGTATTCATCAAAATCCTGGTGTGCCACCATATCCTCATATTCCGTGACAAAATGCGCAGTCCTTTCATGACTGAGAAGGCTCTCACGGCTGACCCAGTTATGTGCGTAGGTTCCGCCCCAGTTACAGCCGATTATTCCGACAGGGACATCAAGCTCTTTCCTGATTCTCACAGCCCAATAGTATGCAACCGCCGACCATGCCGCGGTTGTTCCCGGCTCACACTTCATCCAGCAGCTCTCCTCCTCAGCCTTAAGAAGCTCATCGCATATATAGCTAACCTTAGGTGTGTAATAAAATCTCAGCAGGTCATCCTGTGTGTGCGCCACAACCTCTTTGCCATTATCGCTGTTCTGAAGCTCCAGCTCCATATTCGACTGACCGCCCGCAAGCCATACCTCACCGACTAGGACATTCTTAAAGACTATGGTATCCGCGGCTATGGTGCCAGATTCATTCTTATTTACTGTCCCCTGCTCATCGGTCTGCATTGCTTTTACACAGAGTTCGTAGGGTCCGCCTGCTTCCATCGGGTTAAGTTTCAGCTCAAAGTGTCCGTCAATAACCTTAGTCCTTCTTATCTGCCCTGCTATGGCTGCTTCTATATACTCTGTATCCTGTGCTTCACCCCATATACACACATGCGCTCTCCTCTGAAGAACCATATTGTCTGTGAATATTGCAGGGAGCTTTATCCTGCTGACCTCATTATTTTTCATGCCAATCCTCTTTTCTTATCCTGACAGCTCAAGCGGCTGCAAAACACAGCCCGAAGATTGAATCGTTCTGCGATTGCCTGCAGCTTAGCGGTTATTTTCTATAATTAATTACTTTTACATTTTATCACAGGTTATCCATCAAAAAAACACTATGAATTGTATTTTATTACCTCACAAAACAGAGATTTTCACCCGATTCGTTATGACAAATTATAATATTCGATGCAAAGCAAAAAAACCGGAGACTTATAATCTCCGGTTCAGGTAGTAGCGAGAAAGGGATTTGAACCCCTGACACCATGGGTATGAACCATGTGCTCTAGCCAACTGAGCTATCTCGCCATATTATGTAATTGTGTTTGTATACAACAGCCTTAAACTGCCGTACAACCAACTTGCTATAATAAAATAACACCTTATTGAACAAATGTCAAGAATTTTTTGTATTTTTTCAATTATTTATATTGTATATTCAATTCGTAGCCGGAACCTCTCTGCCAAGCTCTTTTGCCTTTTCCAGCCACTCTCCAATGATAATTTCCACATTATACAAGGCCTGCCCAGATATTCTGCCATCAGCCATGCAGCCTGAAAGCTCCGTAACCTCCGCAATAAAACTTTCATCCGCCTCCGACCAATAAATCTCCATCTTGTATTTATACATGAAATATTGTCTCCTGCACACAAAAACCGGAGACTTACAATCTCCGGTTCCATCTAATAGCGAGAAAGGGATTTGAACCCCTGACACCATGGGTATGAACCATGTGCTCTAGCCAACTGAGCTATCTCGCCATATTAAATTGATAAGTATGGGGCCTATAGGGCTCGAACCTATGACCCTCTGCTTGTAAGGCAGATGCTCTCCCAGCTGAGCTAAGACCCCATATTCGCTTGCCTTGAATTAGCTTGCTTGATTACTATATCACTCTGTTGAATAATTGTCAACAACTTTTTTTATTTTTATTCATTATTTCCATGGGTGAAGGGTATGGTATGAGTTCCAATACCTGCACACATGCCATACCCTTGTCCCACATCCACCCATTATCTCACCTTGAAAGTAATATTAGAAAAATGGTACACCAGTGTTGCCGACAGGCTGAGCATAACCGCCAATACAACTGCAAGAACCATATCGAAAACCAATGCCGTACAAGAGACATAGACGCAGCCATAACATATAGCCAGCATTCCAGCATGTGCAGCGAAAAAGGTATATCCCTTAGCCTTAAGCTCACTGTTGTAAGGCTGACATACATAATATACCAGCAGATTAAACAATGCATAGAACACTGCCAACAATATTATCCCGACGCATACCGGCACTATCTCCGCTATGTTCTTTGCATTGCCCGACGCCACACCCACAATTATAAATGCAGCGCATAAAACTATTGCCTGAAATACTTCACATACTGTCATCATTTTCAAGCGCACAACATAATTAAGAAAGTTATACCTTTTTCCGACATAGCTTCCTGACTGCAATATATCATGGTCTATATAGCAGAACATCGTCTTGCACAGCTTCGGGGTGACCGAAAGGCAGTACATGATAAATACCATTATCGGCATTGCATTACACATGACATTCCATATCGTATCGCGTGTGTCCTGCTGTGACATACGGCAGACAACACTTGCACCCACACAGGCGATAACTATAAGTATGCTTCTTGCAGCTATAGTATTTCTTATATAATCAAAATTTCTTTTAAAAAATACTTTGTGGAGATATTCCAGACCTCTTTTTCTGTCTTTATCATAGATATGAAAATATCCATGCTTTGAGTATTCATTTAGCAGCATATCTCCATATCTGCTCTCGGCTGTATCAATTTCACCATCACGTAACTTCAAGCGTTCTATGTATCTTCCTGCTATATAACCATATCCTGCATAATTAAACAATGCATATAAGGCAACTGCTGCCAGAATGAGAGCCGCCATCAGCCATACATAATTATATATGTAGCCGGTAAAGTCAACAACTCTGTTTCTTAGGAATGAAAAACCGTACGTCATAAAGACACATGTCCCCATTATCGCAATTGTGACAATTGTCAACTCGCTTATCATTTTTCCGGTATATCTAAACACATACAGGTTGATAAGCTCTCCTACCAGTCTTGAAATGAGCACCCATACCGTGAGGTAAAATGCATGTCCAAAGTCTAATCCTATCAGGCAGTATGCAATCCCGAATCCCAGTCCATCAACTAAAAGCTTATAAATCATTCTCTCTTTAAAAAAGAGTGATGGTTCAACATGCATGGTTACAAGCAAAAAGTGTGCATCCTCATCCACCTCAAACATTCCCGAGTTTATAAGAGAACCGCATATACAACTCAAAAAAACGGTAAAATACACAATCGACTGCCTAAGCTGAAACCCCTCCCAAACACTGATTGTCGACAAAATTCTATATGGAATATACATAAACAGCAGAACATATATTATTTTGGTTACTATGTCGAGCACTATCTTCAGTGCGGCATTAACAACGGACGATTTCTTGACATTCTGCCCTATATGCAGCGCATTTCTCAATCTTCCGCTCTCATTATCCGCTTCAAGGAGAAACTGATACAATATCCTCTCTCTCATTTATCTGCCTCCCCGAAGTTTTCCATCCACAACACTTAATTCCTCGTCACCTATAAACACGGAAATAGATTTATCCCTGCACCCAACAAGAACTATGCCGTTCTCTTTTATGCAATCCAGATAGTTTTTTATTTTCTTAAGAAAATCTACATTTCTGATATTCTTTATGCTGTCGATTATAAGTACTGTCGGCATGGTTATCAGAAAGCATAGATACTGTAATCTTACCCTCTCATCCAAAGTAAAATCTCTTAAAAGCCTGTCTCCCCTGATATTCGAAAGCTCCCCCAGCTCAAGGTATTCCTCTATTGATTTCACTTCTTTGATGCTGCTGCGGTTCATATCTATATAATATTTAAGGAATTCCCTGATTGTAAGAAATTCAGGAAATAACGGCTCCTCAGGAAACCTTGAAATCATGGCAGGAGCCATGCAGTTCCTTCCATTACATATCAGTTCAATCTTCCCGGAACCAGAAGTTTTTCCATAAACAATGCTGTTAAACAGCGCATCCCTGCTGTCATCCGGCGCATTTATACAATATACATTTCCCTGATAAAACGTATATGCCACATCATCAAGCAGCGTTTCATCTTCATTGGTAACTGTAAGATTTCTTATCAAAAGTCTCATCTATTACAAACCTCTTTTTAGAATATAATTCATATAATTTCAACTCACTAACTATAACATAAAGCTCCCACGTTTGCAATGGGACAGTGGTGTCAGACCCCTGTGTCCCAGATGTTGGGACACAGGGGTCTGACACCACTGTCCCAGCAAAAAAAACTTGTCTATCTTACCGCGCTATGTTATCATATTACAATGCTTATTAAAAAGCACAAAAGAGTATATATACATTTTGAAAGACGAGGGGAAGTCATGAAAAATTTTATATCAAAGTATAAGCACGCGCTGCTTACACTGTACACACCTGTATATCTATTATGTTTTCAATATCTGGAACAGACAATCACAACTGAATTTACGGCGCTCAATTCACCTATTGATAACTTAATTCCATTTATACCTATTTTTATAATACCTTATCTGCTTTGGTTTGTCTATGTTGCGGGAAGTGCTGTATATTTTATATTTAATTCACAGCGTGATTTTATAAAGCTTATGAGTTTTCTGATTATCGGAATGACCGTTTATATTATTATCAGCTATATTTTTCCTAATGGGCTGTATAATTTCCGTCCGGCAGAGCTTAGGGATGACAATATAATCAACAGACTTGTAGCATGGCTTTACAAAACGGACACCTCCACCAATGTGTTTCCGAGCATACATGTCTATAACTCAATAGGAGTTCATGTGGCAATCAATAAATCCGATAAGATAAAGAGCCGTTTTATCAAAAATGCCTCTTTTGTGCTCTGTGTACTCATCTGCCTGTCAACAATATTCTTAAAGCAGCATTCAATAATCGATGTTGTCGGCGGCTGTGTTATGGGACGTATAGTATATATTCTGATATATAAAACCAGATTTGCAGCGTACGTTGACGAAAAAGCCTGGAACTAGTATTTATATTTATCATAAATCATACAAAATCATATTTTTCAATCAAAAAGCGTTGGCAATATTGACATCTCCGCAGAATCACCGGTACATGTCAATACATGCCAACGCTTTTTAATTGTATAAATAGTGTGTCTTAGTTAAATCCAATTATCTTCTGGAAAAGCCTGTAGCCTGCCCTCTGGACTACTCTTGCAGGCTTACCCTCCCAGCTTAGGGCAATTCCCATAAATGTATGCTTAATATTCTTATAGAGCTTAGGATTTTTCTCTTTAAGATACATCCACAGCTCATGCTTTTTCTTATAATTTCCTTCATCCTTCGAAAGGACACAGAACGCTGAGGATATTGTCATCATTATATTCACGTAGTTCTGCATGTACTTCATGCACGGACGTTCATCTATCGCATCATAATCAAAATAGTCAATCATAAGCTTATTGACTCTTATCTGCTGGTCTATTCTTTTAATCATGACTGCCTCGTTTACCGACTGGTCATCCCTGCCTATAAAGTAATGATAAAAAACCACATCCGTGTAATACATCCTCTTGACATAAGGAAGCGGATTGAAAATGAAGATATTATCCACATAAAATGTGTGCTTCGGCAGCTTAAGTCCACACTCCCTCAAAAGCTCAGTCCTGTAGATTACGGAATGCATGAGAATATACTGTGCAACCCTGAAGTGACCGACATCCTGCCATGTGAAATATTTATCTTTCGGCAATACATTATGATAGCTCATCACCTTCTTATGATGTGCCCCCTGCTTATCATACACAAAATTAGAAATCAGCATATCAAGCTTATCATCATCCGCAAGTGATTTTTTCATAATGTCCAGAAGCTTCCTGTACGCTTTTTTGTCAACCCAGTCATCGCTGTCAACAACCTTAAAAAAGGCTCCTGTCGCATTGGCGAGTCCCGTGTTTACAGCCTCGCCATGACCTCCGTTTTCCTGATGTACAGCTTTTACAATCGTAGGGTATTTTTCCGCGTATCCGTCAGCAATCGCTGCCGTATCATCCTTGGCAGAGCCATCGTCCACTATAATAATCTCAACTTCTTCACCGCCCTCTAACAGTGAATTGATACACTTCTCCATGTATGCCTGTGAATTGTAACATGGAACTGCAATAGATAATATTTTACTATTCATACTCCTCGACTACCTCACTCTTTTTTTCCGGCCTGGTTCCGGCATTATAATTATATATATATTTCAATAGAAATACAGTAATTACAAGACATATTGCCATGGCTGCAAGCACCACAAAACCGTTTATAAATCCCTCAGGCATTAATTCCGTGATAAGCACGGAAATCAAATTTGCTCCAATGTGAAAAATAACCGGTGCCCAGATTGTCTTCATTTTTTCATAGACAAATGCCAGCATAATTCCAATTATAAAAGCATATACGAACTGTACCAGATTGCCATGGAATATACCAAAAAACGCCGCTGATACAAGTATTGCCGTCTTAGCACTGCATAAATCCCTCAGCCTTTTATATATCATTCCTCTGAATAATAATTCCTCAAGCAAGGGTGCAGCTATAACAGCGGATACTATTTCCATAAAGATACCGCCTGAATATATTATCTGCGAAACCTGCTGGTATTTAGGCGAAAAATACGCAAGTCCGCTGAGTGAAACTATGGCATTGACACTCACAGCCGCACTCATTCCAAGTACTGCTATAAGACACACATTCTTTATATTCAGACCGGTATATGAAAATCCCTGAAGCTGTATCCTCTTCCTGTCATCGCGCCTTAGCAGGATGGCAAACACAGGCATTAACACAAGGTTCGTAAGTGCCGTAATCAAAAGGCTGTATTTATTTATCAGCTGTGCAAGCTGTTCATTCATTGCGGTGATATCCGATGAAACTATAATATCCCCACTCTTTATCGCAAGTCTCGTCAATACAAGCATTGAGCCATACTGTACTACAAATGCAGCCACAAAATATATCAATACCGGATATACCAGCCTCCAGACTTCCTTCAATGTTTTTTTCAAAGCACTCTCCATTCCGCTGTCTATCTTATGATATCAGCTATTGCCTCAACACTTTCTGCGATAAAATCAGGATGCTCTGCTGTAAGCTCCTGCATTGAACCGTAACCGTAAGCAACCGCCATGCATGGGATTCCTGCCTCTTTTGCTCCGATAATATCATGCTTGCGGTCCCCGACCATTATCGGGTTCTTATGCGATAAGCCCTTCTCATCAAGCAGCTCAAAGGCATATTTTATGACATCGGATTTCCTTGTGCGTGTTCCGTCAAGCTCACTTCCGGCAGCCACATCGAAATATTTCATAAGGTCAAAATGTTCAAGCACCACTTTCACAAGCATTGTCGGCTTGGAGCTGGCAACGGCAAGCCTGATACCGCGGCTCTTCAGCCCGGCAAGCACCTTGTCGATTCCCAGATACAGCTTGTTCTCATAGACACCTATAGGGTTGTATCTTTCACGATATTTGTTAACACACACCAACGCTGTTTTTTCATCGAGCTTGTACCTCTCCATAAAATGCTCCTTGAGAGGCGGTCCTATAAAATCCGTAAGATTATCAAGCTCCGGCTCATCTATTCCAATACCGGCAAGTGCATACTGCACGCAGGAGGTTATTCCCTGCTTAGGGTCCGTGAGTGTTCCGTCAAGGTCAAACAGCACTGTGTCAAAAAGACCTTCAACAATCGGTGTCACATCCACAGGCTCCTCAAATCCAAAGTATCTGCCCTCATCCGCTGCCTTGGCAAGCTCCGGATTGATAGGAAGCTTTGCAAGTACAGGTACACCGATTGCCTCCGCCTCCTCATCAATATGGCTCTCGCCGAATATCTTCTCAACCCTTCCACAATCCGGGCATCTGTAATAGCTGTAATTCTCTATTATTCCAAGCACCGGAACATCCATCTTGGCTGCCATATTGTATGCCTTCTTCACAATCATGGAGACAAGGCTCTGCGGTGAAGTCACAAGCACAATTCCATCAATAGGCAACGACTGGAAAACAGTAAGCGGGACATCACCTGTTCCAGGCGGCATATCAACCAACAGAAAATCAAGCTCTCCCCAGTATACATCCGTATAGAACTGCTTAACCCAGTTAGCGATAACAGGACCTCTCCATATAACTGCGTCATCCTCATTCTTCAGGAGAAGGTTCATGGAAATTATCTTTATTCCCTCCGCCGAACAAGGTGGTACGATTCCCTTATCATTCTCCTCACAGCGCTCTGCTATTCCCATCATGCGCGGTATGGATGGTCCCGTTATGTCGGCATCCATTATTCCGACCTTGTAGCCCATAGACGCAAGCCGGCGCGCAAGTGCGCATGTCACAGTTGACTTTCCAACTCCACCCTTGCCGCTCACAATGCCTATAATTCTTTTAATATCAGAAAAGGCATTTCCATTTACAAGAAAGCTCTTCTTAACATCTGCGTTCATCATCTTCCTCCAAAATCCACCTATATTACTTTCGAAAAGTTCATACCAAATTATGATAACACAATTGTACATTTATTTCAAAACAAAAAGTATTAAAAATTATAATTGACAAAAATATCACAATTATGTATATTAAGCATTGCAGGCATGACCTGCCGCTAGGGGAACCCACATGGGTTGAGAGTGGCTGTAAGCCAGACCCTCACTACTTGATCCGGTTAATACCGGCGTAAGGAAGCACGCTGTATGGCATTTTTGCCGCAAACTGATTCTCACCAAAGTAGGCCCCTCCTGAATTATATTTTTCATAGGAGGACTTTTTTATGTCACTTTTCTTCAATGCGGAGGATGGTTTCTATACCCTCACTACCGCCGGTATCATCGCATTCATTGTGCTTGCGGTTATTTTACTTGTTCTTGCCGCTTTTATTTCAAGCGGCGTATCCAAGGAAAAAAAGAAGCTCTTTTCGACCAAGCAGCTCGTATTCTCAGCAGTAATGCTGGCGCTCGGCTTTGCGACATCCTATGTGCAGCTTATCAAGATGCCATGGGGCGGTTCGGTAACACTTTTTTCCATGCTCTTTATAACCCTTATAGGTTACTGGTATGGTCCTAAGATTGGTCTTACCTGTGCATTTGCATACGGAATCATGCAGTTCTTACAGGGTGGCGGAACCTACATCCTCTCACCTATGCAGGCATGCCTCGATTACTTCTTCGCATTTGCAGCACTCGGTGTATCAGGCTTCTTTTACAAGAAGAAGAACGGACTTGTGATAGGTTATATCGTTGCCATTCTCGCCCGCGGTCTTTTCCACACAATCGGCGGTTATATATACTGGATGGATTATATGCCTGAGTCTTTCCCTTCAAGCCTTGCCGCTATATATCCTATCTGCTACAACTACGCATACATACTTCTCGAAGGTGTTGTAACTGTTATCATTCTCATGCTTCCACCTGTAAAGAAGGCTATGAGCTATGCAAAACGTGTGGCAACAGAGCAGTAATTGTAATTATGCACAAAAGTTACCTGATAAGTTAAAAAAATTAAACAAATATATGTATTGAAAAAAAGGAAGCTTCCCATTATCCTATATATAGAGCTGTTTTCACAGCCTTTATATAGATTTTAACAGAATTTTGAGGAGCTTCCTTTTATGTATAAAAATAACAATAAGTCCCATTATTTTTTCAGGACTTTTCATAAATTTTTCTGTGTACTGTCATCCTCGACAGTACTATTTGCGTTGTCCGCATGCCAGAGGGACAATTTTCCTGTCTCAGGAGATATGACACCCCCGGAAACAGAGATGCCGCTCTCTTCCGAATATACTCCGGACGCGGTATATCATAACGATACTTCAATTTATGAAACCGGCACTTCCACTGAAGAATCGTCAATTGAAACATCCCTCGAAATACCATCAGATATTACCTCTGAAGCTTCCACCGGGGGTTCTGACGAGAATTTAACCGGATTTCCAAACGAAACCTCGAATGAGGCTATAACCGAAAAATCAACGGAGGCTACCGATAATACCGCTTCTGATGCTTCAGAAAATACTGCCAATGAAACTGCAGCCCGGAACTTAGAAAATCTTGAGCGGCTCAACAGTACCTACGGCATAAATATACGCTATGGCAATTCTGTTGTATGGAGCTATAACACATCAGGCACCGGAATAACAGATGAGGAGCTTATCACCTCCAGACTTGCATTGCTTGAGGACTGTCTTAGGCAATACCCTCCCAGCTTTTTTTCTGACCTTAACACATACTCACCGATAACCATCAACCTGATTGATACACTCGGCGGTGCAGATGGTTATACTGACGGAAGCCTGAACAGTTCAATACAGATTGCACTAAGCTGTGACAACTCAGATTTATACTTCACGCTTGCATTCCACCATGAGCTTTTTCACTTCATTGAGTACTGTATAAGATATAATTTTGATAATGCCGATGATATTCTGGATACCGACCCATATACCGATACCACACTGTACGGCACTGACGATTATCAGGGAACCATCTACAGCATTGATGCAGATATTTACAATCAGTATTTCACATCCGTTTACGGCAAAACCAACCGTCTTGAAGACCGCGCCGAATTATTTTCCTTCTACATGGGAAACACTACGAAGGAGTGTATGCGCCGCCAAGACACCCCAATCAGTCTTAAGATGAAGAAGCTTGCGGCTGCGATACGCCTCTGCTGCCCTTCACTTGCGGACTACGAGGACGGAAGCCTGCCTTGGGAGGAGAAGATTGCGTACTGAATAAAATCTGCGATACACAGTTATCAACGCGGATTCGGGTGTCAAAACATGCATAATTAATCTATGAGTGTATAACGTAT
>ULPA01010807.1_pt1 | contig 12128 bp, 7 predicted proteins | sample 1953061 | NCBI WGS metagenome assembly ULPA01 (sample SAMEA4835617, study PRJEB28245) | human gut metagenome | biome: gut microbiome; material: fecal sample | place: Denmark | collected 2008
TCAGCGTATCAGTTACTGTCGCAACCGACTTATTTAATATACTAATATTTGAGCAAAATGTCAACTGATTTTTAGAAAAATATAGAAAAATAATTTCCAGTGTTAATTTCTTATGGAAACAACCAGCAGTTTTTAAAGCAAATCCAGGCCTGCATATGGCTTTTGCAGTAAGGCAGAAGAACCGGATCTTGGTGCAAAAGAAATATACAGAAAAGCAGACGGCAGAATGTATGAATGCAAAGTCGCTATGAAATGTCAAAGAATATAAGAAACAGCCGATAATTTCCTGCCCGTTTCGACTATGGCAGACAAATTATTCGGCTGTTTTATTGTCTTTTATGGAAGAAATACGCAAAAGCTGCATAAATGCCGTATTTCCTGCGATAAGTAGCAGTTGCACATGCAAGTGGGCATCTTTATAATGGAACTTGCCAAATTGTGGTGTATTTAGACAGGGAATGGGCAAAGGCGGCAAAATGAACAATGCTTTGCACAGGAACTGTTGGAAATTGGAGAGGAATAGAATGGAGCAGCTTAAAGTAGTAACACAACAGGATAATGAAAGAATGTTCCGCATGATAAGTGATTTAATTTCCAAAGACAAAGAATTTCAGATTATGATTACAGTACCTTCCGGCAGACAATACGAACAGAATCAGGTCGGGGAAGAGAAGAGGATAGCGAAGGAATACAATCTGGAGAAGGATGTTACAGACATGATCCATGAGATCGGAGTACCGGCGCATATTAAGGGATATCAGTATCTGAGAGAGGCTATCATGATGTCTGTGGAAGATGTGGAGATGCTTAATTCCATTACCAAGATACTGTATCCATCTATTGCCAAGAAATATCAGACAACGCCAAGCAGAGTAGAGAGAGCCATCAGACATGCCATAGAAGTGGCGTGGAGCAGGGGCAAAATGGAGACCCTGGATGCGCTGTTTGGGTATACCATTAATATAGGAAAAGGCAAACCTACTAATTCAGAATTTATAGCGCTTATTGCTGATAAAATCAGACTTAATATGCGTTGACATAAGAATATGACAAAGTTATGAGTCTATTCTTTACATTATCGGGTCAACTGGTGTATAATTTAGATAAATGTATCGTTCTTTCAAAAGAAAATGAGAAGGAGTTCAACGGGATATGAAGAAAATATTGTTTGTAGCTTCAGAAGGAGTACCATTTATCAAGACCGGAGGTCTTGCCGATGTTGTAGGCTCGTTGCCTAAGTATTTTGACAAGAGATATTTCGATTGCAGGGTCATTCTGCCAAAGTATATGTGCATGAGCGATAAAGTAAAGTCCATGATGAGATACAGGACACATTTTTACATGGATTTCATGGGAATGAATGAATATGTAGGTATCATGGAAACAGAGTATGAAGGCATTACTTATTACTTTATTGATAATGAGAAATTCTTTAACGGCTTCAAGCCTTATGGGGATAATATCGTTGAAGAGATATCCAAATTTGTCTTCTTCTCTAAGGCTGCATTGTCTATCCTTCCGGTCATTGATTTCAGACCGGATGTGATTCACTGTCATGACTGGCAGACAGGTATTCTGCCGGTGTACTTAAAAGAGCGTTTCGCAGGCGGAGAGTTCTACCGTGGAATCAAGTCTGTTATGACGATCCATAACCTGAAATTCCAAGGAATATATGACATCAAGACAGTACAGAATATTACGGGGTTGGATAATTCCTATTTCACACCGGACAAGTTGGCATATTACAAGGATGGCAACCTGTTAAAGGGTGGACTTACCTATGCAGATGCAATTACTACAGTAAGCCAGACCTATGCGGAAGAGATTAAGACTGCTTTCTATGGTGAGCACCTGGATGGACTGTTAAATGCCAGAAGCAAGGACTTACGCGGTATTGTGAACGGTATTGATTATAATGAGTATAATCCGCAGACAGATCAGTATATTATCCGTAAGTATAACGCTGATAATTTCCGTAAGGAGAAGATTAAGAACAAGCGTGACCTCCAGAAGCAGCTGGGACTGGAAGAGAACGATAAGAAGATGATGATTGGTATTGTGTCCAGGCTGACAGACCAGAAGGGTATGGATCTGGTGGCATATGTAATGGATGAGCTTTGCCAGGATGAGATACAGCTGGTGGTTCTTGGTACAGGTGAAGAGAAGTACGAGAACATGTTCAGACATTTTGACTGGAAATATCACGGCAAGGTATCTGCCAATATTTATTATTCAGAAGAGCTGTCCCACAGAATCTATGCATCCTGTGATGCTTTCCTGATGCCATCTCTGTTCGAGCCATGTGGACTGAGTCAGTTAATGGCACTTCGTTATGGTACGGTTCCTATTGTACGTGAGACTGGTGGTTTGAAAGATACGGTAGAGCCTTATAACGAATATGAGAGTAAGGGCACTGGATTTAGTTTCTCCAACTACAATGCTCATGAGATGCTGAATACCATTCGTTATGCTGAGAAGATATATTATGATAAGAAACGTGAATGGAATAAGATTATTGACAGAGCCATGGCTACAGATTATTCATGGAGCGTGTCAGCATTGAAGTATCAGGAGATGTACGATTGGTTGATCGACAACAATTAAGATTACACAAAGCCACTTCATAAGGAAGTGGCTTTTTTTCGGAGGTAAGATATGGCTTTTGATGGAATTACGATTGCATCCATCGTAAGAGAAATGAAGAATCAGATAGAGGGAGGCAGAATCTATAAGATTGCCCAGCCTGAGAAGGATGAACTGCTTCTTACGATCAAGAACAATGGAGGGCAGGTCAGGGTAATCATGTCTGCAGATGCATCATTGCCTTTGTTGTATCTGACGCAGGAAAATAAGACAAGCCCTATGACAGCACCGAATTTCTGCATGCTGCTGCGTAAGCATCTGCAAAATGCAAGAATCGTAGCAGTGGATCAGCCTATGGGACTGGAGCGTATCGTGAAGCTGCAGCTGGAGCATCTCAATGAACTGGGAGATCTGTGTACGAAATATCTGGTCATTGAGCTTATGGGTAAGCACAGTAATATTATTTTCTATGACGATCAGAATATGATCATAGACAGTATTAAGCATATATCAGGTATGGTCAGCTCTGTTCGTGAGGTATTGCCGGGAAGAGAGTATTTTATTCCCAATACACAGGATAAAGAAGACCCCCTTACAGTTTCCAGAGAGGAAATACACAGAGTACTGACAGCGGTATCCCGACCGGTATTTAAGGCAATCTATGGGAGCTTTACCGGTATTTCACCCTGCATAGCCCATGAAGTCTGCTATCGTGCCGGAGTGGATGCAGATAAGCCATCAGGAGAGCTGACAGAGGCAGAGATGGATGCGGTCTGCAGCATCTTCTTACAGATTATGAAAGATGTGAAAGAGGGAAGCTTTGTCCCTAATGTAGTATACGAGAACAACCAGCCGGCAGAATATGCCGCTGTCAGGCTGACTTCCTATGCAGATGACAAGGTTGTACTGTATGATAGTATGTCTGAACTGATAGAGCATTATTATGCGGAGAAGAATATTGTCACCAGAATACGTCAGCGTTCCGTAGACTTGCGCCGTGTAGTGCAGACTGCCATGGAACGTAATGTGAAGAAATATGATCTACAGGTGAAGCAGCTGGAAGATACGCAGAAGAGAGAAAAATACCGTATCTATGGGGAATTGCTCAATACCTACGGATATGGGGCAGCAGAGGGCGCCAAGTCTTTGGAAGCATTGAATTACTATACTAACGAGATGATTACGATTCCTCTTGATCCTACGCTGACAGCCGGAGAGAATGCGAAGAAGTATTTTGATAAATATCAGAAGCTGAAGCGTACTTATGAGGCACTGACTACTTTAACACAGGAGACGAAAGAAGAGATCGAGCATCTTGCATCCATCAGTACAGCGCTGGATATTGCGCAGAAGGAAGAAGACCTGGTGCAGATTAAGGAAGAGTTGATAGAGAGTGGTTATATCAGAAGAAAAGGCGGTACGAAACGTGTGAAGATCACCAGTAAGCCTTTTCACTATATCAGTAGTGATGGATTTGATATTTACGTAGGAAAGAATAACTATCAGAACGAGGAACTTACATTCAAGTTCGCCACAGGCAATGACTGGTGGTTCCATGCCAAAGGCATGCCCGGCTCTCACGTAATCGTGAAGACCAATGGAGCGGAAATGACAGACAGAGCCTATGAAGAGGCTGGAAGACTTGCTGCGTATTATTCACAGGCAAAAGGTCAGGAGAAGATCGAGATTGACTACACGCAGAAAAAGAATGTAAAGAAACCCAATGGCTCAAAACCAGGCTTTGTTGTATATTATACGAATTATTCCTTAGTAATTGATTCTGACATCAGTGGATTGCAGCTGGTCAAAGAATAAATAAAATGCCTTGCGGATCAGAATAAGACCGCAAGGCATTTTGTTGTTTACTTTCTGTTCTGCTTTTGAATCAGTATCCATAATCCGGCGAAGATAACAAGACTGATTACAGTAATCAGTATACCGGCATTAAATCCCTCAGGATAGTAGGAGAGCGCTATTGTATGTTCACCCTCTGTCAGATAAGTACTGATCATGGTATCTTCAAAGAGATCTATAGCAGCTTCTTTACCATCAACCAGTAGTGTCCATCCTGGTTCATAAGGGATGGACAGAACCAGTTCGCCAGGAGTCGTAACTGTAATATGACCATTCATATGGGTCTCATCATAGGAATCTACAGTCATGGTCTGCTGGCTTAGTTTGTCTGTGAATTTGCCAAGGACATCCTCATCTACACTGTAGACAACCAGATTCAGGTCTTCGCCATTTTCAGAGGTCAGAGTGAGGTAAGAACCGGCTTCATGATAACCCAGATCCAGAATGTATTTCTTTTTGATGGTCTTGAAGGTCTTATCTTCAGAACCGTAACGCAGCTTAATGTTATCAATCTTGGTATTGCTGGTATAAGCATACAGGTGGGCAGAAGTTTCCACGTCAACTGTAGCACGTCCACCATCCTGTTCTACTGTGACAGGAAGAAATACATCTTCCTGAATACCCAGAGTGTTTACCAGATAATTCTGACGTTCAATAGGATTAAGCTGATCTACATAACTGACCGTGTCATCCTCATGCATATTCTCCTCCACATCATCTGCGCTGCTGAACAGCTCCTCCAGGGAATCATCTGACGACTGTGGCTGTAAGCTGTCATAAGCGGCGCCTGTCAGAGCATTATGGTGAGCTGTGATGGTAGCCATATCAGAGGAAGATACCATATCGGAAGAAATCATAAATCCCAAAGGCAGGGAATAATTGTTGCGGTACAGATATAATTTGCCTTCTGTATCAGCCAGGCTAAACAGTGTATCATAGCCTCTGTCTATTGTATACAACATGTAGCGGTTAGCCAGTAATGCGGCTGTTATCGGCGTGGCACCGTCATAACAGTAGTATACACGGCTGCTCTTCATACCGTATTTCTCATAGAAATCCTTTACCAGAGCATTGGAGGTGGAAGAAAAGTAGGAGGCAGATGGAAAACCGATCAACATGGCATCATTCTGTGTCCTTCGTGCGAATTTCTCAAAACGGAAGAAATCACCGTCCTCTTCTTCCATGGTACGCTTAGTCAGTGTCTGATAAGAATCATAGTTGGCCAGATATGTACTTCTTGATACAGTAGAAACACTGGTCAGGTACATGTTGGCACCGGATTCTGCGATAACTAGGGCAAAGGTCAGGATTGCCAGTATCTGAGAGGCATTCTGATGCAGTCTGTATCCGTGGATGAGACCGGCATAACATATCAGGAAGATACCTGTGAACAGGAAACATGCTCCTGTAAAGGAATCATCAGTGATCAGCTTCTCACATAACAGGATAAAAGCCAGTACACCAAGGAAAAGTCCCATGATCTCATTACCTGAATGCTCACGGATGTGCAGAAAAGCTTCAAAACACATGGCAAGCAGCAGGAAGATATACAGGAAGGACTGTCTTGCAGGCAATGAGTCAGGATAGTTCAGACCATGCCAGATGAAATTCAGTACATTGGTTGAATAGCTGATCAGGATAAAAGCCAGCAGAATCAGCTTAGGTGCTTTCTCACGGATAGGAATCTTCTTCTGCATGATATAAAGAGGCAGGAGAAGAAATGCTGCGACACCACAGTAAATATTGGGCCAGTGATCCAGTCCGGTCTCTACTGTTACATTGAAGCAGTGCCTTGCCAGCATATCAATGACAGAGAAGTAGGACTTCACTGTTTTAGGAAAATTAATATCACTGAATTCTGTAAATTTCAGTGCTGCAACTTCTGGCAGCAGCAGGATTGCGGCAATACCACCGGCAAGCAGGGAGTAGACTCCGAATCGGATAATGGCTTTTACATAATAATTCTGAAGACGGGCTGGAATTGGAACTGCCAGCGGTCTTGAGATATCCTGATTGTGCGGGTTCCTGCCTGCAAGTAATACGATAAAGTACAGAACCAGAAAGATACAGATCATAATGGACAGATAATAGTTGGACAGGATGGACAGAGCAAGCATCATGCAATAGAGTCTGCCATCTCCCTGTTCTACGAGCTTTTCCAGAGCCAGAATGATGATCGGCGCCAGCACGATGCAGTCCAGCCACATGACATTCCAGCTGTAGGCGGCCATATAACCGGACAGGGCATAGAATGTGGAAAAGAACAAAATAGCCCAGGTGTCAGTGTGGAAATGCTTCTTTAAATATACAGCAAAGGTCGTGCCACACAGACCTGTCTTGATGACCACCATATAGGTGATGAATTCCATCAGGTGTCCTTCAGGGCAGAAAATGGCCAGCCAGTTCGTAGGGCTTGCCAGATAGTAGACATACAAAGCCAGGAAGTTGGAGCCAATACCGGTATTCCAGGAATAGAAGAGGCTCTCTCCATTTTTCAGTTTATGATAGAATTCCACCAGAAAAGGAAAATACTGATGGTACATATCAATATGCAGGAAAGAACGGTCGCCAAAGGGATAGATTTCACGGATGGCGAAGATTACCAGCATAATGACAGCAGGAATAAGAAAAGCAAATAAATATAACTTGTTGAAAGTAAAACTTTTTTTGGTTTTCATCTTCTTGATCTCCACTTATTTTTGACTGAATATATTATAATACTGTAATATCATATAATCTTGCAAAGTACTTTTCACATCTTTTACGGGAGTACTGATACCCTGGGCATTTTCAGCACGGATTGCAGTCAGGACAGGATATTGTTCTTCAAGCTGTGACAGATAATTTCTGTAATCATAGAGGGGAAGTCCTGCGGCACGCAATACGTGGCTGCCTAGATAATTGGCACTTGTCTCTACGTTGCTGGCTGCTTCAATGTCATAGTTTGCCCAGATGATAAAAGGCACTTTATAACGACGGGCTTCTTCCTCTTCTGTAAGTGAATCGCCGGATCTGCCATTGAGCTTCCAGACTGGTGCAGCCACAGAATTGGAGGGCTGGTGGTCGCCGAAGAATACAATGACTGTATCCTCATCTGCCTTGGAGAAATACTCTATCAGGTTACAAAGGGCCTGGTCGGATAATTTGATCAGAGACAGATAATTGGGAAGAATCTTAGAGCTTGTGCCTTCTACTGTAATATCAGGATGGAAATTATCATATTCTTCACTGTAGGAAGAATGATTCTGCATGGTGACATTAAAGAGGAAGAAAGGCGTATTGGCGTCTTTCTGCTCATATAATTCGATGATCTTGTCATAACAGGACTGATCGCTGACATATTTACGTATTTTTACCGGATTGACCCAGTCCTTCAGAGAGTAGAAGGTATCAAATCCAAGCAGAGGATATACCTTATCCCGGTCCCAGCCGGAAGCATTATATGGATGCATGGCAATTGTATCATAACCCTTGGATTTCAGATAAGTGGCAATGGAATAATCATTGCTTTTCACATATTGCTGGTAGGCAACACTGCCCTGTGGCAGGAAAGCCATGGTATTACCGGTCAGAAATTCAAACTCTGTATTGGCAGTATTACCACCAAGGACAGACACATTCAGATGCCCTGATATGGTATTGGGAGTGCCTTCCTGCATCAGAGAATGGAGAAAAGGCATATAATCCTCATTCGTTTCAAAATCTCCGAGCACAGACAGATCAGAGAAAGCTTCGTTCATGATAACGATGATATTAGGTGTATGTGTCGCAGATTCTGTATCGTTGGTATCATAGGAAGCAAGAAGTGCAGCGGCGTCCTCTTTGTTATAGCCGTCAGGCTTCTCTACCACGATATATTTTAACTCCATCAGAAAAGCGACAGCAGTACCGTCACGCTTACTCATAACAGTAGGGGTGAACAGCTTGTCATAGAGCTTGAACCGGGCAACTGTGCTGTCCTGATGCAGCATGGCAGTGAAGCCCCACAACAGTGCAAAGGACGCCAGAACACCACCGACTCTGATACGCCAGTCTTTCTTTAATTCCAGGGTGACTTTAGATTCCAGAAGAATCAGAATCACAAATCCGATCAGTACGAAAACAGTTTCTTTGCTGAGTGTGTATTTGAAATTGTTGGCAACACTGGCAGCAGTACCGATAGACAGGATATCCCAGGGCATGATAGGCGCGGAGCGAAACTCCAGTACGTAGTAATTCGCAAGACCGATTATCATGAACAGGATAGTCTGACAGCGAAGAGCGGTCTTGAGCTTTCCGAACAGGAAGAGCAGAAGTGCCATAATCAACTCAAAGAGTACAATATTGAGAAGCTGGATTCTGATCTTCATGGTAGTGAACGGATTATGTGTATACCACTCAAACAGATATAATATGATAATAGGAAAAAGTAACATGGGAATAATATTTCGCAATTTCTTCATAATAGACCTCCATGCTGTTGCATAACAAAAACAGCTATCTTACAATAGCATTTTTGTTCTGTTCTTTCAAGTCAGTTTGGGAAGTTCTTTTTTGATAGTATTGCGATATTCTGTAGGAGTACAATCCATGTATTTCTTGAATATCTTATTGTAATAGCTGGTATTATTGAAGCCGACAGAACCAGCAATCTCAGATATGGAATCCAGCGGCTTGCGGTGCATTCGCTTGGTTGATTCCAGAATACGGTATTTCATAAGGTATTCAAAAGGTGTTACATTTAAGGTACGTTTGAAACAACGGCAGCATTCGCTTTTGCTGACCATGATAGAGCTGGAGATATCTTCCAGCGTTACTGTCTCCATGAAATGTTCCTGTATATAGAGGATAGCCTGTTTCACACGTTGTTCATCCTGAACGGCTGTCTTAGGGACAGGACCGGGAGCGCTTTGGAGAGTGAGCTGATATAGCTGATACCAGATGCGCAGCAGGGCGGATTTGGTCAGAAGCTCGTAGCCATCGTTTTTATCCTGATTAAGAGACAGGATTTCCTGTATACTGGACAGATAAATCGGATAATCAGATTTATCTGGATTGACATACACGTGTTTCAGTGTAGAATTATGGAGCACCGGCGTAATATATTTCTTCTCCAGTTCCAGCTGTCCAAATCCCAGAATAAAAGAGGGATGGACAACGAGAGAATAAAGGGTACATGGCTCTTCGGAGGTTGGTGTGACAAAATGGCGGACATTCTGATTAATGAAAACCAGATCCCCCTGTGAAGCCAGTATGGTTTCTTCTTCGCAGGTAATATAGATCTGACCTGAAACAATATATTCTATTTCGACTTCCTCATGCCAGTGCCAACGTATGAGAAGAGGATCGGTTTCTGAGAAGACAAGACGGGATACCTCTAACGGATAGTCGTCCTGCATCAGACTGCGGCTTCGTTTTGTATAATAATCGGGGTCTTCGAGTGGGTGGTAATCAGACATGGAATGACTCCTTTCTGTAGTTTTCGGTATGATATAGACCTATTGGAATAGTTTAACATATTTGTAAGAAAAAAAACATGGAAAAAACAAACCATATATTATATAATTCTATGTAATACGGCATGTTGATTATTAGATATCTGATATATAAGGCACAAATTGGGAATATAAAATATGAAAAGCAAATTCACAAAATACCTGGAGATTTTTTTTGCAATAGCAGTCGGTCTGCTTTTTCTTGTATTTTTTATATTGCAGGTGACAAACAGGGATGAGTTCTCACCATGGAACAATAAAGTCGAAATCCTGAAGGAAGATGCCTGCCTGCTTCTGGAGGATGGAACGGAGGTCCCCATTGAAGAAAAAGATGGGTATTTCATGTATGCGGATGCCAGACCGGGGGAGACACTCACGGTTGTCATGCGGCTGCCTGAAATAGACAGGCAGAACAGGGTCGTTTCCGTATTCAGCACGGAACAGGATGTTGGAATATCCATAGATGGGGTAGAGCGTATCTATTATAATGACGAAGAATACAGACTGGCAGGAAGCTACAGTGCCAGCCGTTTCGTAATGGTACCGGTTTATGAAGAAGACAGTGGCCATGAGCTGAGGGTTACGTATAAGACGTCTGTTGCATTGTATGCAGGCTCTATGGCGTGTCCAAAGTATGCCAGGGAACAGGATATGCTGTATTGGATATTCCTGCGGTATGCAGGACAGATAACTTCTGCGGTCATTCTGCTTGCAGTAGGCATTATCTTTATTCTGTTCAGTGTTGTTTTACGGTATAAAAGACGGGACGACAAGGGCATCGGATATCTTGGCATCTTCTCTATCATAATTGCTGTATGGCTTCTGTGTCAGTCCAATATGCGTGTCTTTTACAGCAGTTATTTAAGCGGCGTGAATCTGATGGCTTTTTATATGATCATCATTATTCCGATACCGATTCTGATGTTTTTTAATAATCTGATGAAATACAGATATCAGAAGCATATCAATCTAATGATTGTGATAACGATTCTGAACACCATAATGTGTCTGGCACTGGAATTCATGGGGATAGCGGATACGATCACAACGATTCCAATCGCCCATGTCATAATTACTGTATGTTGTGTTATATGTCTTGCCGATTTCTGCCGATATATGAAGAGTGGGGATATTGTAGAGCCATTTGCGATGATTCTTGGCATGGGATGTTTCTTCTCTGTAGTCCTGATAGAAGAGATCAATCTGCTGTTCTTTAACTGGTTCTTTGTAGGTAAATACATAGGTTATGGAACGCTGTTTTTTATGATATGTTTTGGTTATGCAGCCTTCCGGAGCTCTGAGGAGCAGGAAAGAGAGTACCGGGAAGCAGTCAGGGCGAACAAGATCAAGAGTGATTTCCTTGGAAATATGTCCCATGAGATCAGAACGCCAATCAGTACAATCCTTGGCATGAATGAAATGATCCTCAATGAGAGCGATAACAGGGAGATCATTGGATATGCCCAGAATATCCGCAATGCAGGAAATATCCTGCTTGCACTGGTAAATGACGTTCTGGATTTTGCCAAGATAGAAGCTGGTAAGATGGAGATAACTCCGGTTCGTTATGAATTAAGGAATATGCTCAATGATCTGATGCAGACAATCGGAACCAGGGCATCCATGAAAGGACTGGCAATAGAGCTTGATGTAGAGAAGACGACGCCCAATATTCTATATGGAGACGAAATACGTATCAGACAGGCAGTTACCAATCTGTTGACCAATGCAGTGAAGTATACGCAAAAAGGCGGTATTACACTGAAAGTAAGATATGTGAATGTCGGCGAAGAAGAGCTGCGTCTTTACATCAGTGTGTCAGATACCGGTATAGGAATCCGCAAGGAGGACCAGAACAGGTTATTCCAGTCTTTTGTAAGGCTGGATGAGAACAGAAACCGCAGCATAGAAGGAACGGGGCTTGGGCTTGCAATTACCAGCCACATAATCCGGTCCATGAACGGTAATATTGAGCTGGAGAGCGAATATGGAAAAGGCACGACCTTTACAATCTCGTTCTTACAGAAAATCGTGGATAATTCACCGGTTGGAGACTTTGAAGACTGGTATCGGTATCAGGTAAGACGCCCCAGACAGTATCTGGAGCAGTATGAGGCAGAGGATGTACAGCTGCTTCTGGTGGATGATAATGTCATGAATCTGGAAGTCATTAAGGGACTTCTTGGCAAGACGGGAGCGGTAATAGATGCAGTGGCT
>ULPA01039178.1_pt1 | contig 12034 bp, 8 predicted proteins | sample 1953061 | NCBI WGS metagenome assembly ULPA01 (sample SAMEA4835617, study PRJEB28245) | human gut metagenome | biome: gut microbiome; material: fecal sample | place: Denmark | collected 2008
ATCAGCCGCGAGGATATGCGGCGGTTTCTTAAATTCGTGCACGACGACAATTGCTACTGCAAATATTACAAAGCAATATACATACTGTTTCACACCGGACTGCGAATTTCAGAATTTTGCGGGCTTACACTTAAAGATATAGATTTACAGAAAAAAGTGCTGAATATCGACCATCAATTGCAGCGGACTTCGGACAGCACTTACCATATTGAGCCTACCAAGACCAAAGCTGGTACAAGAAAACTGACGCTCACCGATGATGTTGTCGGGTGCTTCCGTGCCATAGTTGAGGACAGAGAACCACCAAAACGCGAACGAATAATAGATGGGTACGCGAGATTTCTGTACTACGATAAAAATGGAAATAGATAAACTTAGCGGTGAGAAAACGCAGGAGATGTTCAGAGTGATGGGATAATACGCTATAAGATTCTGCCCTGCGATTTGCAGGGCGTTTTCTTTTTGGTACTATGCAAATCTGAAATTCTGTGCTATAATAAAAACATCTGCAAAATCCTTAGTAGTAAAACTACGGATTTTTACTACTATCTGACTACTACACACGTCCGCAATTTGCCCCGATTTGCCGGGTTTCTGTGAAATCAACCGGAAATATGTAAAATCTGCCGGTACGCAAAATAACGCATAACAAAGCCTTTCAGAAAGGATTGACCCCATGTACAAGATACTTTTCGTCTGCCACGGCACTAGTAAGGTGTCAATGCTCCGGGCGGCTTTTTAGCGGCAAATCGTTGCAAGATGTGGTGGCTGTGCAAGCCTTTTACTACTGAAATACTACTATCGGTTGATTTTTGCAAAGGTAATGTAAATCTAAAAAATCGTAAATTTCCCGTTTTTTTATGGTAGTAAAAGCACCATATAATTACAAATTTGTGTCGTCATTTCTTTTGACCTATTGCCGAATTGCGGCATGAAATAAAGTTCAATTAAACGCAAACATCAGAAAACGCAAATTGCTTTTTCCCGATGTTTATGGAATATAAATTAACGATTTGTGGGTTTTAACGTGCGGTTTTTGGCTCTGCTATTTACTACTAAAGGGACTACTACTGGCTGAATTTTGGAGTTAAACTGTAAAACTTGTCTGACTGTTTATCACTAAAACAGATATTAAATCAGAATTCATGCAAGTCGAAGTTTTGTGACTTCTGTAATCCATGTGAGCAGTGACTTTTGCGATTTATAACCGCAAAAGTATTGATTTTCTTACAGAAATGTGGTATACTAATCGCAACGGAGGTGTTGCAAATGATTGAAAGACCAATGTATACTGACAGAATTATGGCGTATGTGAACACGCCGTTTGTGAAAATACTCACCGGAGTGCGCCGCTGCGGAAAATCCACGATACTGAAAATGATAATCGAAAGGCTGAAGGACGAGTACAACGTCCCGGAAGAGCGCATATTGTCCTACCGCTTTGATTCCATGGAATACGACGGGGCGACCTCAAAGCAGATATACGACGAACTCAAATCCAGGCTGTCCGCTGACGGCAAGACTTATCTGTTCCTTGATGAAATACAGGAAATACAGGGCTGGGAGAAGATTGTGAACTCGCTGGCTTCGGACTTCGATGTTGACATTTACGTTACCGGCTCAAACTCACGAATGATGTCCTCGGAGATATCAACATACCTTACCGGCAGGTATATAGCTTTTAGAATTTATACGCTTTCCTTTGCTGAATACCTGACATTCAAGAAAACATACAGCGCTGTCGGAACTCCCCGTGAGGAGCTTGGCAGTTATATCAGACTGGGCGGATTTCCGGCAACGCATTTGCAGAAATATTCACAGGATGAGGTTTACACTATCGTCCGGGATATTTATAATTCAACCATTTTTTCGGACATCGTTAAAAGAAATCAGGTGCGCAAGATCGACCAGCTTGAACGTGTGGTGAAGTACACCTTCAGCAATGTCGGGAATACATTCTCAGCAAAATCCATATCTGATTATCTGAAATCCGAAAAGCGTTCGTTGGATAACGAAACCGTATACAGCTATCTTGAAAAGCTCGAAAAGGCTTATCTTCTGCACCGCTGTTCACGCTATGACCTCCAGGGAAAGGAAGTCCTGAAAACGCAGGAGAAATTCTACCTCGCCGATACCTCGCTGCGATACAGCGTGCTCGGATATAATTCCGACACCGTGGCAGCAAGCCTTGAAAATGTTGTGTACCTTGAATTGTGCCGCAGAGGTTATACCGTTAATATCGGCAAGACCGCCGATGGCGAGATAGATTTCGTGGCAAGCCGCCAGAACGAGAAAATCTACGTCCAGGTAACGCAGGAGATAAAGACCGAGAGAACAGAAAAGCGTGAATATGAGCGCCTGCTCGACATTCACGACAACTACCCCAAATATGTACTGCTGACAGACGATTTCGCCGGCGGTAACTACGAGGGTATTAAAACAATGCACGTTGCAGATTTTCTTCTTTCCGGTGAATACTAATGCGTTATCATGACAGGTGTAAGCGGCACAAATCACTTGACAACATGATACAGGCGTAGTATAATAAATTCAGCGATGATACCAACAAGCAGCAAACGGCTCTGTTAAGCGAAGTATAAGGTCGTGAGCGATTCGGGTCGTGGGTCATCTCGACCAGATAAGCACGGTAATTTTGATACAATGGTATCAGGAACTACCGTGCTTTTTCTTTTTGCCTAAAAGCTTTTAATAAAGGGTTTTCGGGCTTTTTTACTTTTTATGGATAGTTTTGTTTTGACGTTTTCCCTGCTCCTCAGAGGGGAGATAAAGTCAATTTCCGGGTAATAATAAGTCACTCTGAAACTATTCTTTTAGGAAAAGTTTCAGAGTGGGGAAAATGTTTCATTGTTAGGTCGTGTTGACACTAAGCCTAATGACGCATCTTTTTGGCAAAATTTCACACATTCTGCGTTAAAAAGGTTTGACAGGCGACAGCCTGCCCGCACCTTTTTGCCTTGTCTGTGTAAAATTTATGCTCGAAAATCTGCGCATTATTTTAGCGTCAACACTTCCTAATTTATGGGTTTGGGTTTTAAACTATACTATATCGTCCCTAGAAACAGGCACATATACCATTTTCAGTGGAATCATTCTGCGATATTTTTCGCTCAGTGCATCGTAGTACTTCAAAATTAAATCCACAAGCTCCGTGCCATTTATTGCTCTTATAATGGGTGTGTTTTCAAGATATTTTATGGCATTTTTGGTATAATTTGAAAGTGTTACAAAAAGCCCATAGTCGCCTTCACGCATTGCGCCTTTCAGCGACTGGATGACCGTTTCCTTTATATCGCCGTCCTGACTTTTTACCTGAACAAGTATCCTGGGTGGAAGTTCATCTTTGTATGCTGTTATATCTATCCCACTGTCGCCGCCATGCGGTGATACAATTGTTCTGTATCCCATCGCCCTTAAAAGGTCTGCAACAAAATCTTCAAGGTCGTATCCTTTTAGATTTTTACTTAATTCTTTAAGTATGAAATCACGAGTGGATTCAATAATATCGTCGGCTGTCGCAGCAATGCTTTCATCTTCATCTGAAATAGATGTATCTAATTTAAAATCATTATCAACAGCGGATAAATACTCACTTGCGTAATTTTTTATCGCAAAAAGGGACATCGCAGACCCGACTTCATATAGTGCTCCTTGCGAAAAAACAGTTCTGGGCAATCTTTTAAGCCACTTTACCGCTCTTTGCTGAACGAACTCACCGGAACTTGGTGCATAAATATACTCTCCGTCCACTATCCCAATATTAATCATTCTATCACTTTTAGATGGAAAGACTACATAATCGCCCACTTTCAACTCGTGTATAAATCTGAAAAGCATTCCTGAACTGGTTGCTATAGCACCTTTTTTAGCATTAGGATAAGTTTGTGCATATTTTTCCTTAAATGCTTCTCTGGTTGCTTTAACAAGCGACAAGTCTCCAAAATCAGACCAGCCGAGAGCAATTCGATTTTCAGTAAGAAACAGATGCTCGTCCTTACCATGTATTCCCCAAATTGGGCGTTCTGTGTTGTTCATTAGAACTATCTCCTTTATCCCTGATATTTTTTGAAATTCTCTGCCTGTTCTAATACCTCTTTGTAAACATCATCAATGGTTACCGGTGGATAATCAAACTCATCAAGCAATAGGATAAGGTCAACCTGCAAATTTGCTTTAATATCGTCACGTGTCGACCAATCAGTATATCGTGCCTTATCGTCAACAATGACCTTGATACGCTTGGACAGCTCAATCATCTTGTTATCAGGATATTCAAACTCATACTTGCGTGCAACAATGCTAAGGATATCGTAAAACGCTTTTTCCTCATAATCGATTCCCATAGCCGTAAATGAGTTCTTTTCTTTCTTCAGTTCTTCCAGCAAATTCGTGAGCTGTTCGGCGACATCGTCCAAAACTTCATTTGCAAACGCTTCATCTTTGCGGCGGTTGTTGTATTCATCCACAACACGCTTCATTCGCTCCGCAAACTCCAAACTCATAATTTTGTTAACTTTCTTGTATTCCTCAATTGCCTGTGATAAAAGTCTTTGCAAAATCTTGATTTTAGTATTCGGCAGCTTAATAGCGTTTATCTTATCTATATACTCATCGCTGAAAATATCAACGGAGATATGCTTGCCTGTCTCAAAAAGCTCTTCGATGCCATCGGACTGAATTGCTCCCTCTAACAGTTCATGAACTCTTGCATTCATCTGCGACGTGTCAGGAGCATCTCCCTTAGTTAGCTTGAAAAGGATGGAACGAACCGCACAATAAAAAGCAATATAATCTCTGTCCTCATCTGTAAATTCTTCACTCGACGTACAGAGGTTAAACGCTTGTTTCATTCTTTTGACAGCTGCCATAAAACGAAGCTCCAGCTCCTCGGTGAGCTGCACATACTCAACGGCTCGGTTAAGGCAAGCAAGCTGTTCGACCGGAGAACCCTCAAAGAAGTCTCGGCTATTGAAGTTATGGAACATCTGATTCAGAACTTCCAGTTGGTCTTTAACAATCGTAATGGATTGCTCAATACCCTCAAATTCCTCTGTCTCAAAGTTGGTGTACTTCTTCAAGGCAAGGTTCATATTCTTTTTAATGCCGATGTAATCGACAATCAAGCCTTTGTCCTTACCCTCATATACACGGTTTACACGAGAGATAGTTTGGATAAGCGTGTGCTGCTGAATAGGCTTGTCAATGTAGATGGTATCCAAAGAAGGAACGTCGAATCCGGTCAACCACATATCAACAACAATCGCAATCTTAAAATTGGATTTGATATTCTTAAACTGACGGTCAAGTTCCTTACGGTCTTCCTTAGTACCGAGCATATTGAAAAGCTCTGGTTCATCGTCCTTGTTACGTGTCATAACCATACGGATTTTTTCAATCGGCTTCAGTTCTTTCTTGTCTTTTTCGGTCAATTCCACGCCATCTGCACAGATCTTTTTTTCTGCCCATTCGGGGCGAAGTTCAACAATAATCTTGTATAGGTCATATGCAATATAGCGGTTTGCACAGACAAACATCGCCTTGCCCGCAACGGTCGCACCCTCCGCAACACGCTGTTCATAATGAGCAATAAAATCCTGTGCTACTGCTCTTAATCTATCGGGGTCGCCAATGATGACCTCCATATTGGCAACAGCCTTTTTGCTTTCCTCGATTTGGTGCTCATTAGAGCCTTCTTCCGCACACTTGGCATAGTAATCCTCAATCTCCTGGATTTTTGCCTGGTCAAGCGTTACACGAGCCGCACGACCGTCATAAACAAGATTGACAGTAATGCCATCTCGGACAGCTTCGGTCATTGTGTAGGCATCTACAACATCGCCAAAAACTTCAATAGTTGCATCAATCGGAGTCCCGGTAAAACCAACATATGTAGCATTTGGAAGTGAATCGTGGAGATACTTTGCAAAGCCATAAGTGCGCTCTACACCTGCATCTGTGATTTTCACTTTCTGATTCAAATTTACTTGGCTGCGGTGAGCTTCATCAGAAATGCAGATGACATTTGTTCTCTCGGTAAGCACCTGTAAATCCTCGGTAAACTTCTGAATCGTAGTCAGATACACGCCGCCGCTTTCTCTACCTTGAAGTTCTTGACGAAGTTTTTCACGGGATTCAATGCTGACAACCGTTTCGTCTCCGATGTATTTCTTAGAGCTGATAAACTGCTTGGAAAGTTGGTCGTCAAGGTCAGTTCTGTCAGTAATGATGACAATAGTCGGAGACTTAAAGTACTCGCTTTTCATCAGCATACGGGTGAGAAACATCATCGTATAACTCTTTCCGCATCCTGTAGCTCCGAAATATGTACCGCCTTTGCCGTCCCCGGCAGGACGAATATGTTCTTTGATATTATTGAACAACTTATTTGCCGCAAAGAACTGAGGATAACGACAAACTATCTTCAAATCTTTATCAGAGTTATCAGGGAAGTAAATAAAGTCCTTGATAACAGCGAGCAGACGGTCTTTGCGGAACAAACCTTGTACCATCGTTACGAGCGAATTGATACCGTCAAGCTCGGTGTCTCCGTCCTCGACCTTTCTCCATGCATAGAAGAAGTCATATGGGGAGAATAAAGAACCATACTTGTTATTCGCTCCATCACTGATTACAATAAAGGCGTTGTATTTAAAAAGTTCGGGGATGTCTCTGCGATAACGAACCGTAAGTTGTGTATAGGCATCCATTATAGTCGTATTTTCTTTTACAGCACTCTTAAATTCGAGCACAACAACAGGAATACCGTTCACAAAAACAATACCGTCAGGAATACGTCTCTGATTGTTGATTCCGTCAATCTCAAACTGATTTACTATCTTGAAAATATTGTTGCCGGGATTTTCAAAATCAACAAGTCTAATGTGAATATCCTTTTGCGTTCTATCCTCACGGGTCAAAGTAAAGCCATTGCATATTATTCTATATACTTCCTTATTGGCTTCGTAAATAGTACCGGAGATGTTACGCAAGAAAAGAATAATCCCGTCAACCTCACTTAAAGTAATGCCGTCCTTGGCGTAACGGTTATATAGGTATTGCTTCAAATCATCAATAAGCAAAACTTCAGTGCGTTCACGATGAATTTGGTCACCGCTGACATAGGTGTACCCTTCGTCTTTAAATAACTGCATTATCGACATTTCTAATGCGTGTTCATTAAAGTTAGTCATTATGTTCACCCCATGGTCTTTAATCAAAGGTTTTTTATTGTTTCAATAAATTCGTTGCGTTTCTTTTCCCATCGATTATCAGGCACACTTATTCCAAAACTTTTTGAAATGATATTTTTTAGTTCGCCAAGCCTTTTTTTGAGCTGGTCTTCCTGGTCGTCTAATTTCATGCCTATTCGATTTGGATTTACAGCACCTTTGATTTCTCTATACTCAAATTGAGGGAGAAGTATAGAAGTATATTCGCTTTTCAGAACCCAAGCCGCTCCCATTTCGTTTAGGCAAACGGTACTTTTATAATAATTCTCGGAAAGCATAAAAATAACATAGAGATTATAGTTACGAAATAATGATGCCAAATAGTCATATATATCTTGATTTAGCGGTATGGCATAGTCTGGAACTGATGAACAGAATAGATTGTCATTTGTTAACCCTATATCTGCAAGTAGGTCAACAAAAGGTTCAACATACTTTAGATCTGTTGAAGAATGACTTATGAATACTTTGGTTTTAAGCATTTCATTGTCCTCACTTTGCTCGTTTTTTGGGGGATAATATTTGTTAATGTTTTTACGTATAACCAAAAGAGAGCTTTTTAATTTATTAAAGTTATCCCTTTCGTCATAATTTTTGCCATTAAATTTATGTATGACACCAGTCGCATTTATTATATTCCAAATGTAAGTATCATTAGTCCTGCTGTATATTTCTTGAAGTTCAAACTTGACTTCTTCTTTCCATGCTATAAAATCCGGATTATCATATATGAATTCACCTGGCGGAACGCATAATCCATCCGAAGGTTCGAATCTTCTAAACTTAGCTTCGATTTCTGGAATTTCATCAATCAAAGCCACTAGATCTTTCTCCATAAGATTTCATCTCCTTTTGACTATAAATGATAATTTAGCGGCTCAAGCTCAAACATACTTTAGTTCTGTATTTATGGGCAAGGATAACGAAGACGTCCTGCCAGAAGGTTGGAAATTTGCCAAGGTCGGAGACTACTGTATTGAAAACATAGCTAATCTATCCAAGAGCGATGCTTTTAACACGATTCTTTACCTTGATACGGGGAGCATCACCGATAATTACATCTTTGAAGTACAAGAATTGAATCTTTCAACTGATGAAATACCAAGTCGAGCTAAACGAAAAACGATGCACGGCGATATTATATATTCAACGGTCCGTCCCAATCTGCGACACTATGGACTATTACAAAATCCACCCGACAATTTGATTGTTTCGACAGGGTTTGCAGTCCTCCATAATAAAGGATTAGAAGTATCAAACTATTTTCTGTTTATGTGGCTCACTACTAAGTCAATATTGGAGTATTTGCAAGCGATAGCCGAAAACAGCGTATCAACTTACCCCTCACTTAATGTTAGCGACCTGCTCAATGTAGAGATTATCGTTCCTGACGATATTACTCTTGCCAATATCAATCACTTCTTGACTTCAATCTTCTCGTCTATTTCTGAGAATAACAGGCAAATTAAGATGCTGACAAGCAGTTTGAGTACATTGTTACCTAAACTGCTATCAAGCCGCTAAATTATCATTTATCTGCTTCTTCAAAGCAATTCGGTCTGTGATTGTCTTATAACTATTCACAATTTCAATCTGCTCGTCCATTGAGGGAACAGGTAGTCGCAACTTTGCAAATTCTTCCCATGGCATACTTCCACGCACACCACCGACCGCCACGAAAGAGGCTTCACGGTCGAACTCGCTTCTCATAAACCACATTTCCAGATATTCGGGCAGTATAACACTTGTGTCTTTCACTCTGAATATCGGATATGCGGGCGACATTATTGCCGCATCATAATCTTTTTGACAGGCGACAGGGATTTTCTCGTCTCTACTAACCTGCATCAAACTAACAGCAAAATCATACTTGCGAATAACTTTATAGTTAGTCAAGTCAGTACCTATGACATTTGCGACAGAGGAAATGAACTTTTTATCGATGCTAACACCGATGAGTGTAGTAACAAAACCGCTCCTATTTCTTTCATCGATACGCTCAACCAACTCTCCGATTGACTTATAATTTGATTTCATAACCCAACTCCTTAAACACAGAGAGCAAATCAGCCTTGGATTTTTCCTCCGCCACAAGCAGCTCCTTTAGTTCGGATTGAAGCGTTTTCATCTTGGTATCAAAGTCAATGTTTTCATCGCGATTGATAAACTCAATGTATCTGCTCGGAACGAGGGTATAACCCTTTTCTGCTACTTCTTCGATAGAAGCCGAATAGCAGAACTCCGGTACGTTCTCGTATGTTTCTTCAAAGCCCTCCTGCTGCCAAGCGTGATAAACGCCGGTAACTTTGGCTCTATCTTCTTCTGTCAGCTCGATATACTTCTTCTCGTAAGGACTGCCCATTTGGCGTAAGTCCATAAAGAGAATTTCTTTCTCTCTGTTGCGGTAGCGTTTAAGCTGTCCGTTCTGTTCAACCACACGAGCTTTTTTATTCTTATTGATAATCCACAGCGTAACGCTAATATCGGTCGTATAGAACAGGTTTCTCGGCAGAATGATAATAGCTTCCACAAGATTATTTTCAATGAGCTGCTTTCTGATCTTCAGTTCTGTACCGTCATCGGACAAAGCACCATTGGCAAGCAGGAAACCTGCGACACCGTTCTGTGAGAGCTTGGAAACGATATTCAAAATCCACCCGTAGTTTGCGTTACTCGTAGGCGGTACTTCGTAGCCGTTCCAACGTGGGTCGTCGGTCAACTCGTTTTCAGCTCTCCACTCTTTCTGATTGAAAGGAGGATTCGCCATAATGAAGTCGGCTTTCAAATCCTTGTGTTGGTCGTTGCTGAATGTGTTTGCCGCCATTTCGCCCAGGTTCGCAGAAATACCACGGATAGCAAGATTCATCTTTGCCAGTTTGAACGTGGTATTGGTGTATTCCTGCCCGTAGATAGATACCTTCTTTTTGTTGCCGCTGTGAGCTTCTACGAACTTGATGGACTGCACGAACATACCACCAGAACCGCAGCAAGGGTCATAGAGTATGCCATCATAAGGTTCAATCATTTCTGCAATCAGATTAACAATGCTTTTAGGCGTATAGAACTCACCCTTACCCTTGCCCTCCGCCAAAGCAAACTTACTTAGGAAGTATTCGTAAACACGACCGATGATGTCATTCTCCTCATCGTCAGTGTTCATTCGGTTGATTTCGTCCAAAAGTGATGCCAACTTAGCAGTATCAATATGCAAACGAGAATAGTAGTTATCAGGCAAGGCACCTTTCAAAGAAGGGTTAGATTTCTCAATGTTATAGAGTGCCGTGTCAATCTTCAAAGCAATATCGTCCTGCTTGGCTTGTTCGATTATGTAAGACCAACGACTTTCTTCGGGCAGGAAAAAAACATTGTCCTTGGTATAGAACGCCACATTGTCGATAAACTTCTCTCCGAACTTCTCTGCAATGGCCTTTCTCTGTCTTTCAAATTTATCGCTTGCAAATTTAAGGAAGAACAGGCTCAATACAACGTGCTTGTATTCTGCTGGTTCAATAGAGCCGCGCAATTTATCAGCTGTTTTCCAAAGTGCCTCTTCCATTCGCACAGTAGTATCTTTTTTTGCTTTTTTTGCCATGATTCATACTCCCTTAATTATATCTGCCCTTACTTATGTGTTAATCGTTATATATAGTATATCACAATATCCGGCTTATTTCAACCTTTTTTTGGAACAATTTTATATTCAAATGACAATTAAGCTAATTACTATATTTTGCAGTTTTTTGCATTTGAATCAATGGTATCATGGTTATGTATGCCAATTCACATTTGCAGTAAATTGCAGTTTCTTTTAAGCTATAATACCCCGTGCCGACTTTTTTTAGACACAACTCTGAAATAGTCGCCTTAAACCGTTATTGCCGCACGGATTGATCCCCGTGACCCAACGGCAATGACGGACAACAGAATAAATCAGCTGCCTAGTGGGTAGGCCGGCTGCAATCCGAAACGGAGATTATTCTCCTAGGACTGCGGTGCTTTTGTTATGCCTTGGAGGCAGCTTCTGCCTTTTTGCAGCTGTGATGATCTCCGTTTCGAACTATCGACAACGGAGGTTTTTTATGAAGAACTATCAGAAACTCAGCTATCAGGAATACCGCGTCATGCTGTCTGACGGCAGCAGTATCGTAACAACAAGACAAGAGTGCTTTTCCATCGAGCCTGCTTCAGAGGATTGCCCTTTCAAGCAGAGATGGTATTACTCCCCCGACCAGTATATGGCTGTTCGCCTGCCCCGCAACCAACTCGGTGAGCGGCTTGGTAAGGATAACGCAGCCGACCTCAAGGCGCAGGAGCGTCTTATCTCAAGAAATCGGGAACGCAACACGGAAATAGACGCATATACAACCGAAGACGGCGTATCTTTTGATATTCCCGACCCGGATACTTCTGTTGAGGATACCGCAATCATGAAAGCAGAGTTGGAAGCGATACATAAGACAATTTCGGAACTCCCGGACGAATTAAAAGACTTGTGCAAAGCGCTTATTCGCAAAGAAAAGCAGTGCTCTATTGCTGCCCGGTGCGGTGTAACAGACGCGGCAATCCGTAAGCGCATTAAAAAACTCCGTGCTACTCTTCTGGAGAATGAAGAAATCAAAAATTTTTTTGAAAATATCTGAAAAAACGGTTCGGTTTTTCATTTAGCCTGTCCGGTAAGAGGTGAAGGCGATAATTACCAACGAGTGAATATCCCTAATAAAATAAACGGAGGTAAATCCATGAGCAAAATGTCAAAGCTGGATTCCATTCTCAGGGAAGCCGAAGAG
>ULPA01021669.1_pt1 | contig 11544 bp, 8 predicted proteins | sample 1953061 | NCBI WGS metagenome assembly ULPA01 (sample SAMEA4835617, study PRJEB28245) | human gut metagenome | biome: gut microbiome; material: fecal sample | place: Denmark | collected 2008
TATGTTTATTTAAATGCTCTAAATAGGAACTATCATTTGCAATATTTAGTTTATCAAATAAAGATAGAGAATCACAACCTTTAGAATAATAAGCATTAAGCATTGATAGGGCCATTGTTTTTCCAAAACGACGAGGACGAGTGACACACATAAATTTACTTGATGGTTTACTAATATTACTATTAGTAATTGTAATTAAGTTTGATTTATCTATGAATATAGTATCATTTACATAATTAGAAAAGTCCTCATTTCTATTTAAATATAAAGACATTGTACCACTCCTTTACCTATTAGTATTTTATCACATAAAACTTTCAAATACTATATTTGAAATAAAATAAATCCATAAAAAATATTGATTTAAAGTAGAACATAAGTAATAAGTTTATTAACTATTGATTGAACCAAAAGTGTTAATTAAGAATAAAAATAAAGTGATATAGTTATGAACCATATATGCTATTTAATACTTTAAACTATATATTACAATTCTTTGTTATCTGACAGCGCTATATGAGATATGAATTCGTTTAGGATTTAGGGAAAAAATAGCCCTATCTTTAAATGATTTAAAATTTTTAATTCTAAAGTTTAAAAGTATAGTATATACCTACTTTCTTGGTTTAGTTGCCATAAAATGGCATCTCAATATTGTTTTTTCACTATTTTTTAATAGTTATTTTAATTTTAGCACCTATATTGGTCAAAAAATATGATTATTGTCAAATGCTTAATTGAGCATGATATTAAAAAAATATAAAATTTTTGTCAAAAAAATAAAAAATATAAACCAAATGCAAAAATATTGTGATATACTTATAGCAAGTAGTAGCAATTATAAGCAAATGGTTGCAAAATAAAACGATGGCGAGGTATTAGGGATGAAGAGATTGAGTTTTTTTGCGTTATTTTTAATTTTACTTATTGGAGTAAGCTTAACATCATGTAATTTTAATGGTAGTAATGATGTTCCTAGTAGTGTTAATGAAGATTCCTCTTTAAAGGAATTAAAGAAGAAGTATGAGAGTTTAGTAAATGAAAAAAGTGTTTTGGAAGATAGGCTTCTTAATTTAACTAGTTCATATTCTTCTTTACAAACAGAAATTACAAAGCTAAAAGCTGATATTAAAAGGATAGATGAGGAGATTGAAAATTCATATTCGATTTTTTCTTATTTAGAAAACTCGGTTCTTGAATCGGCAGTACTTGTATCACACTCTAGTTTTCAGAATCTAATTTTTGGATTTTTGATTTTAAGGATTATATTGGTGGTGGAATTGGTAGTGGCTTTATTTTTAGACAAATAGGTAACTATTATTATATTTTAACGAATAATCATGTTATTTATCCCAAAGAAGGTAGTACTTTAGAAGAAATATACGTAAATGATTATTACTATAATGAATATAGTGCAACCCTATTAGCTAATGATGCATCATATGATATGGCCATTTTAAGAATTGAGCGTAAAGCAAATGATTTGCCAGTTATGAAATTTGCATCAGATAATCCTGTTAGAAATGATCTTGTCTTTGCAATAGGAAATCCTCATGGTCAAATTAATTCTGTTGGAATAGGTAATGTACTTTGGTATTCAAAGGTTAATTTATCTAAGCCAGTCGCTTCATCAAATGTTAAATATGATGTTATTAATCATGATGCATATATGCTTTCAGGAAATAGTGGTGGAATGCTTGTTAATTTGGCTTATGAGGTAGTTGGAATTAATAGCTGGGGAGGTACAAATGATACGTATGAAAATCATATAGGCTTAGCATCACCGGTACTTAAGATTAAGGAATTTATTAGTCAAAATGAGAGATATTTGAGGTGATGAAAATGAAAAAGAAAATATGTATTTTTATAATAATGGTTGTATTTACATTTGTAGGTCTTAAAACAATTAATGCATCAACTTTAACAAAAACTGATTATCTTAATCAAATTGAAGAATTAGAAAAAGATATTGATAATTTAAAAAATAAAATTGATGAAATTAATTTAAAAATTAATAAATTAAATGAGGAATACAATCAATTATCTAGTGTACTTGCTGGTAAAATAACACAAGAGGATATGTTTTATTGGTTTAATTATTGTGATATTTATAATACACGTGCATGTGTTAGAATCCAGTCTAAATTTTATAAGACATTTTTAGGCATTGAAACATCATCAGCAACTAGAACTGGTAGTGGTGTAATTATAAAGGAAGAGAAAGATAGTGAGTATGTTTTAACCTCTTCATACATAGTAAAAAATGATACGAAGTATGATAAGGTAAAATATACTGTATGGGACGCTTTTAAATATGAATATTCAGCAATTTTATATTGTAGTAATGAATCATATGGCTTAGCAATCTTAAAATTTAGTAAAAAGTATAACGATTTATACGCTGTTTCCCTTGCAAGCAATGATGTAGCTTTAAATGATCCAGTTTGTAATATTTATTCACCAAGTGGTTATGGCTATAATCATATGAATTTTTCAACAATAAGTAATACGAGTCGTAAGGGTGATGATTTTTCATTTCCTTTAATTGTTAATGAAATTGATGTAAAGTCTAATATATATGGTTCAATGACAGTTAATATGAAGGGTCAGCTTGTAGGACTTACATATTATAGTCAAACATCATCTGATTATCAAACTAATTATTCTATTGCTATACCGGTTAGTATAATTAAGGTATTTCTGAGTCAAAATGGAATAGCTTTATAGATAAAATAAATATAAGAAAAGAAAGGATAATGTATAGTGGTACGTAGTAATAATATAAAAAAATATAATAGAATTTCAGGAAAAATATGTGTGCTTTCAGGTGCATCAACAGAAGCAACAAGAATTAAAATGTTTCTTTTACATAATCCAAATCCAGTTAAAATTATGACAAATGATGTAACATCAATTAAGAATATATTTACAAGTCCTAATGTACTTCAAAAAGCTCGTCATATTCCAATTAAATTAATTATTAATGAAGATAGTTATCTTGAAGATAGCATATGGAATTTTTTAAAAGAAAATTATGATATTGAAATAAAAAAAATTAAGAACGTTTGGACAACCTTGTTTATAAAAGATAGTAGTGAACGTATTAATTTAGATTTATATTCGTTTGGTTATGCGACAAGTATTAAATATTTACGTGATGGTAATGGTCATTTTATAAATAGAGGCTTTTGTGTTAAGCTATATTCTAGAACACTTCAAAAAGCATTATTGAAATGGTATGAAGATACGTGGGAAAAAGGTTGTCTTCAACCACTTGATTATATTAATTTTACTTCTGATTCTGATTTTAAATGGACGGATAAAGATGGTGTAGGACAGTGGTTTTCTAATGCCAAAATATCAGTTTCTAGTAAATTAGGTAGTGATAAAATTAATAGAATAATTGACTTTTCTAAAGTACTTTCAAAAGATGAGGATAATTACCCAATTGAAACTCATTCTAAATTATATTTCTTTGATGATAGGATTAGTTATCTTTATACTGATGAGGTAGAAACAAATAATTTAGTTATTGATTTCTATTCTAAGGAATTAATTGATCATATTATGGAGCTTTGTGATCGTATGGGACCTAAAACATATAAGCATAATGCGGAATGTCTAGATTTTTTACTAACAAAAAAGGAAGTTCATAGCAATGAATTGTTTGTGTATGTTAAATTATATCAAGATGATGATAAAAGATTAATGCAAATGAAGGCTCATATGATAGAAACTGATCCTGTTAATGGTGAAAGAAAGTTTAATCTTGCACTTGATGAGGTAAGAAATCCTGATACTAAGGCTTTAAGCAAAATGGATTTGTTTTATATGAAAAAGAATAAAAAAGAAGAAAAGTAAAATTGAATTATGTAGTGTTTATGAAATGCTTTTGTATATAAAAATAAAAGTGATTATTAAAAAATTATAATTGAAGATACATTGGGGTGTACTCATAATAATAAATTTTAAGAAAGGAAAATGTATAATTTTAAGTTCAATTTGATTATACAAGAAAATAAAAATGGAAGAAAAAATTATAAATGAAGGATCAATATGGGATTTGCATATTCACACATGCGCATGTCCGAAAGGAAGCTCAGAGTTTAGTCGCTTAAGTGTACATGATTATATAGATAAACTTATGGAAATTTTTGAAAAATATCCTAAACTAAGATTAATATCATTTACAGATCATAATAAAATTTCTAAAGAGGTATATGATGAATTTAAAGGAAGAAAAAGTAATATAAATTTTGTCGTCGGAATAGAAGTTGATATTAATTTAAATAAAAATGACAAAAATTACAAACATTTGATTTTTTATTTTGATCCTGAGAAATTTAATTTTGATGAACATGCTAAGGCAATTAATGATAAATTGGAAAAAGGAGTGCCAGAGATATCAGAATTTTTAAGCTTTTTGACGCAAAAAATTAGAGTCCCTTTTTTAATAAGTCCACATGCATTTAAGCAGGATAAAAGAGGTATAGTATATGAATGGTCATCTAATGAAATTGTAGAAGAACAAGCACATTTGTACATGGACCAGTTTTTCAATTTTTGGGAGGCTGGTGGATATTCTGAAATAGAAAAAACAATAGCTTTTTTAAACGAATTCTTAAATGGTAAAAAAATATCAGTTATTTCTTTTTCTGATTCTAATAATTTTTCTAAATTACAAGAATATTTGAATAATCCTCCTCAATACTTTAATTCATTACCAACATTTAATGGAATGAGAATGGCTGGTAGTGATGTTAGGAGAATAACAAAGAACTGTTATTGTGTATCAGAAGATGATAGACCTTCATTTATCGGAAAGATAGTTATAAATGGAAAAAATATAGAAGTATCTCCTAAATTAAATACTATAATTGGTAGTAGAGGAAGTGGTAAATCTTTATTTTTAGATAAGATTTATATGTCATTACATAATGAAAATGATAACATCGGTTTTTTTAAAAATAAAGATAGAATGAATTTTATAGCAAGCCAACAAATGGAATTATATGATATGAATAATAATCTTTTAAATACTAATTTTTATGTAGATTATTATGACCAAGGATATATTAGTAAAGTGTTTGAAAATAAGGATTCGTTAATAAATACAGACTATTTTGGAAGTGAAATGTCAAAAATACCGGATTTTAATATTGAGATGGAAAAAGGAAAACTTATAGAAGCGCTTTCTTTTGTTAAATCTAATGCAAATAAATCGACTGAAAATATTGTTTCTTTAATACAAAGAATTCCAATTTTAAATGATAATACAAAAAATTATAAAAATTTTAAAATAATAAAAAGTTCAGTACTTGAATTTATAGAATATGATGATTTTTTGACTAAAACAAGAAGAATTTTTCCGAAAAGTATAATAGATGAAATTGAAATAGATGATCTAATTGAGCAGTTTTTTTATAAAGTCAAAGAAAGGATTCACACAAAAAACATTAAAAAACTTCTAAGTGATTATTTCACATATGAATTAGAAAGTAAGTACAATAATATTATTAATACATTATCGCAAGAAAGGAAGATGAAAAGTCAAACTTTAAAGAGTGTAAAACAATATTTAATAAGTAATACTTCAAAAATATGTGATAGAGTTGCGTTTATTAATAACTTGTTAAAGTTATCGATTGAAACTAAAACTATACAAAATAAAAATACTAGTTCTAAGGGATTTGATAATAATGAATTTATTTTTGAAAAAAAATTAGTAATTGAAAATCCTCTTAGATACGTATTTAGAATTTTTAATCAATATTTTGATTCTAGAAAATGTCAAAAAACTGATAAAACTAATTTTGATAATATAGAATCATTAATTGAAATGTATTGTTTCCATCTTGATGAGGTGATAATGGAATCACGTACCGAGGAAGATCTTGATGATGAATTATTTAATTTAAAAAGCATAGAAATAAAGCAATTAGAAAATATATATTATAAAACAAACAATAAATTTATTGATGTTAAAAAGCAATCACCAGGTACAAAAGCTAATATTTTGATGGAATATATAGTACATAAAGATACTAAAATTCCATTATTGATTGACCAACCAGAGGATAATATTGATAATAAGACAATATATAGTACATTAACAAAATGGTTTGCCGAAATGAAGAGCAAGCGTCAAGTATTTGTTGTTACCCATGATGCAAATTTAGTTGTAAATGGTGATGCTGAAAATGTTATTATATGTGAACAAAACGATAATCTAGAATTCAAATATGATTATGGTGCTTTGGAGACAAATAATAGTTTGTATCAAGTTTCAAACATTCTAGAAGGTGGTACAGATGCAATCGAAAGGAGATTAATAAAATATGGAAAACAATCAAATTAAAATAATATTTAATGAAACTAATATAATTATTTTGGAAAGCGATAGGCCAAATTTCCCAGATATAATAAATGCAGTTGTAAAAGAAAAATATGATATTTCTCAATTGAAAGTTGAGTGTGATAATGATAAATTTGATGCCGAATCATTTGAAATTGCTTTAAAAGAGGTTATATCTAATATTCAAGAAAAAATTCGAATTGAGAATGAATTATTGCAAGAAGCAATTGAAAAAACAAAAAAAGAAAATCAAGTTAATGGTTAATAATTAATATGATAAAGTGATTTTTTGAAGGAATATTATATTTTCAAGTGCTAATATTTTGTGTCTAATTTGACATGATATTAGTTAAAAAATATAATTGATAAATGAATATTTAGCAAAATAAAACCTCGAAAATGATAATAGTTTGGTTCTTTCCAAAGTGAGGTAGATAGGTAGATAGATGTCTACATTAGAATTGAAAGGGCAAAAATGAAAGATGGTAAAAACTATCCAAACTAGGGTAGATAATTTTCCATCTTTTTTTGATAATGAAAACATTAAAATATAAGTAATTATAAATTATGTAATGCTTCTGTTTTATTATATTAAAACAATAAAATGATTTTTTAATTAAATCTAAAGTAACATACCACAATGTTGACAAAATATCTCTAATAGCGTACAATACTTTCATACAAATTAATATTAATTTTTACATATGTGGGAACAATATTAATAATTAAATTATTATAAGTAGGAGTATATATGAGTAAAAGTAAATCTGTAAAAGAAGCATTATCAATTGAGTATAATGTTAATATGTATAAAAGAAAGCCATTGTTTGCTTTTATAAAGAGATTATTTGATATCTTATCAAGCTTAATAGCATTAATTATTCTTTCACCGTTGTTTTTAATTTTAATCATTTTAGTTAAAATTGATTCAAAAGGACCCGCTTTTTATGGACATAAAAGAATTGGTAAAAATGGTAAAGAATTTAAGGTTTGGAAGTTTAGATCAATGCGTCAAGATTCAAGACCAATTGAGGAAATTTTAACTCAAGACCAATTAGAAGAATGGAAACGGGACTTTAAGGTTACAAATGATCCTAGAGTTACAAGAATAGGAAGAATTCTTAGAAAAACATCATTAGATGAGCTTCCACAGCTTTGGAATATTTTTGTTGGTCAAATGAGTGTTATTGGTTGGAGACCAATATTACAAGAAGAATTAGATCGCTATTCAAAAGAAGAACAAGCCCTTTTATTAAAAATTAGACCAGGTCTTACAGGATACTGGGCTAGTCATGGTAGAAGTGATACCTCATATGAGGATAGAATAAAAATGGAGCTTTATTATTCTTATAAAAGAAGCTTATGGCTTGATATTAGAATATTATGGCATACAGTTATAGGTGTATTTAAGCATGAAGGTGCTAAATAAAATTTAATATTAGGGATTAGGAATTAAGTATATGGATTACGACGAGGATTTTAATGTTGAAAGTAAAGAAAATTTAAATCAGTTAATTAATGAAATTAAACATTATAGAAAAAAATTAGTTATATTTGCAGGTGCAGGTGTATCTGCATTGTGTGGGTTACCATTGTGGTGTGATTTTGCATCAATGTTAGTTAATGATTGTTATATAGATCACTATATTGATTATAAAACAAAATGTGAATTTTCGGATGTTGCTCGAAGAGATGCGAAATTGGCAATAACATTGATTAATACTATTTATAAAAATAAAGATGCTGAATCGAAATTTTATGAACATTTTAAAAAACATATGGAATATAATGATACCAATGAAAATGATATAATATCGAGTTTAAGGGGTGTAATAAAAAAGTTACAAGCTAGTATTATTACAACAAATGCAGATGATATTTTAGATTCTTGCGTTTTTAGTGAAAATGATGATGTTTACTATGGGAAAAAATTTTTAGATTTAGATTTTAATAATTTGAATAATCCTTTTGTTATCCACATTCACGAAAGCATAAATGATTGCAATTCATTAGTATTTACTGTTAAACAATATCTTGAAACATATAGCAGATCAAATGAAAAATTTTATGAAAATTTAAATCGATTATTAAATAATTCTGATTATGTTTTATTTTTTATTGGTTCAAGTATGTCTGAAATGGAGCTCTTACAATATTTGCTTGCTAATAATAAAAATGGTAATAGATTTATATTAAATGGCTTTTATAAAAATCAAACGGTTCTTGAAAATATTGAAAATAGATTGTTTTGGAATAAAACAAATATCATATTCGTTGGATGAGAGAGGATATGATGGCATTTTAGATTATTTAAATAAAATTGCAAATGATATAACTAATTATACTAATGTAACACTTGAATTATATAAACGAGTTAAAGATTCTATACAACAAAATAATATCGATGTGATTATTCAAAGGCTAGTATATGCAATAGATAGTTTGTCATTGGAAGTATTTTCAAAGATTTTAGATTTAATTAATGAACAAACAAATAGGTTTGAAATTTATTATAAATTGTTAGAGGAAAAAAGTGAAATTTTTGATTGGAGCCAATTGAAAAATAAATCAAATTGTATTCAAAAAATTGTATTTGCAAGTATATGTGAAAAAAGGTCTCAAAAAGATATTAAAACTTTTGAAAAACCAAATAAAAACATGGAAGATTTTTTGAATAAAATGGATAAAAGCTTTAAAAATTATCTAAAAACGAGGGGTATTGATGAAGAAAGTTGCTTAATTGTTACTTCGTATGTAAAATTAATGAGTTTAAGTTCAAAGCAATATTCGCGTGAAATTACTAAAATATTTGATTTAACCTTAGCAAATGGCTACGATTATGCTCAAAATATATTGTATCAAATTACTTATATAGATTTGTCTGAAAGCTCGTGTTATAAAATTTTAAATTCATTATTACAAAACAAATTAGTTGTTTCAGATAAATTTAGCATATATGATGTTGAATCTTTTGCTAAGGAAAATTTATTTAAGATTTTACGTTATAATTATAAAGGTATTTTTTCGCTTGTAAGAAAATTGATTAATAGTAGAAGTATAGATTATAGGGATATGGGAGCTATTATAGATTATTGTAATTATTCTGAATTTCTCACATATAGTAACTTTTTGATTGAACTTTTAAAAATGATTATTGAAAATTTAGATATATGCGATATAGAAACAATTTATAATGGTATTCCAATGAGAGGAAGTATCAATAAAAAAATAAAATTATATATTATTGATTATTATTTTGAATCCTATAAAAATTGTTTAAATAGAAACTTGATTGATAGCATTAACTCCGTTGCCTCGTTAGGTTGGATTATTAAGCATCATAGAAATGAAATTCTTCAAGATAAAGAATTTAAAGAAAATTTAATTGAATTAATAGAAAATTGTCAGTTTAAAAATGAAACTTCTAAAGATGCTTTAGCTTTAAAATCTATTTTAAAATCCATTTTGGATGATATTGATTACAAGAAGCAAAAAAAATATGGATCAAAATATGAAAATTATGATTTTGAAAATATTGGAAAATTATATTGGACTATTGATAATACTGATGTAGATATCAATGAATATTCTAAAGCGAAATCATTGGATTGTGAAGCTTTTATAAAATATATGAATGATAACTCCAAAAAAATAATGTGGGAAGATGATTTTGTAGCAAAATATTTTAAGACAAAGCAAAATATGATAGATTTGCTAAAAAATCCTGAAGTATTTAAGAGGCTTGAAAATCATAATCTTTATAGTTATATTTTTTCAATGCTATATAGTGATAATAATATAGATAAAAAAATTATAATTGAATTTTTAAATTCCATTTTAGATGTCGTAGATAAAGATAATGCATGGATATGGCTGGATATTATTGAAAAAAATGATTTAGTAGAGCATAGTTGTTTTAACGAAGAAATATTAAACGTTATTTATTGCAAACTGATAGATAATAATTATTTTAATGAAAAAACGCAAATAGATACTTATATAAATTTTATGCTAAACAATAATTTATGTAAATGCTATCAATTATTATGCAAATTTCATATAAAAAATAATGATATTGAATCATTTGTTAGAAATTCATTACTAGATACTAAATCAAATTCTAATAAAATTATACTTATTTTTGCGTTTACATTGTTATATGATGAAATCGGTCTTAGAATTGAAGATTCGAATAATAATGTTATAAATGACATATTAGAAAAAGATGAAAATAAAATATCTTTTCTTAATGCTTATATATTTACTAGTCATTTAGATTTAGAATATATTATAAAATCACTATTAAATGTAAGCCTATTTGATAAATTGGATGATATTTCAAAGCAATTTTATTCGGATTGTATCATTAATCATTATAATTATTTTGATGTTCAGTTTGTTCATCAAATAATTATAAAAGCTAAAGAATTAAATGTTTCAAAAATAATTCAAAATTATGGTGATGATAAACAAGATAATTTTGATTTGCTAGTAAATATTGTTGACTTCATTTTGGAAAATAGGAATATCAATGGTAATGATTTGATTTCAATTTTGGAGTTCTCAAGTTCTTTTTTTACAAAAAAAACAAAAAAATTATGTAAAGAGGCTTGTAATAAAGAATATAGACATATTAATTTTGATAAAATGAAAGAAGTATTTAATATTTTTTTGGATTTAGATGAGGTTTTCTTTATTAAAGACATATTTGTGCCATTTTCAAAAAAATATTTAGGAATAAATTATAACCTTAAAAAGTATAAAGAATGTTTCGATTATGTTGAATCTAAAATAGAAAATCCTGAAAGCAAAGATGAAATGGAAAATCTTAGAATTTACTTTTTTAATAAAGGATATACTGAATTTTGGAATGCTGATGAAAAATTAGAAGATTTTGATCTGATTAAAAAATGATAAATATAGTTCGACTGTCGAATTAGTTGGAGAGAATGGTATTCTTAAAAAAGAACAGTTGTAATAAGATGCAATAGTGACCAGAGATAAATTAGGTATTATTTAAAACTCATTTATAATACACAATTGATTTATTTTAATATCCTATTTTTACAATTTTTTCAATTAATTGTCAAAATGTAAAACATTAATTACATACTTAAATTAAAACTTGGAAATGATACTAAAATTTTCAAGTTTTTTTCTAAATTAAGTCTAAAAATACCTTGCTTTAA
>ULPA01022269.1_pt1 | contig 11528 bp, 9 predicted proteins | sample 1953061 | NCBI WGS metagenome assembly ULPA01 (sample SAMEA4835617, study PRJEB28245) | human gut metagenome | biome: gut microbiome; material: fecal sample | place: Denmark | collected 2008
TTTCACTCAAACAAGGTTTTTAGAGGTGACCATAAGAATAAACATCCGGCAACTGATTCGGCAAAGGAAAATGCGGTGTCAACACTGACACCGCAAACGCTATAAAGAAGAAATCAGAGGACGAAACAGGCGGTATAAATTATGCGGATACCGATTCTGTTTACGATTGTATTCTATCATATATGAGCTGGAAATGAAATGTAGTATTTATAGATTAATCAGTAAGTTTTATGGCAATACCACACAAAGATTGTGCAAAATGACGGAAAATATGCAAGCAAGATGCGTACAAAATACAAAATATGGTCTTTGTGCGGCGTTGCCTTATATCTGCTGTCAGACGTTATCACCGCGCCCGCGGAATTCCAGGACTACCGTACAGCCTACGCCCTCTTTTCCGAAAATATATGCTTCGCCGGCGGAGCGGCGGCATATCCGCTGTACTACTGCGAGTCCGATGCCGCTGCCGTCATAATCGCCGGAATTATGCGCCCTGTTATACAACGCAAAGAGATCGTTCTTGTCGCTCGGAGTGAATCCAACTCCCTTGTCGGTGAAATAATACGACTTCCTGTCCCCGGAGGTCATGCAGCCAACGGTGATCTCCGCCCTGCCGTGCTTCTCTGAAAATTTCACGGAATTTGATATTATATTCGTCACTGCCACGCGCATCAGAAATGCGTCCGCGGCTATGTGCGGCAGAGAATAGCAGACCAGCTCGCAGGGTACCGAACGGCTCATGGATACTTCTTTAACGACGTCCCGTACAAGCTGTTCCATGTCGATATCCTCTATGTTGAGGACCATGTACCCCGCCTTGGAATACACCATCATCTTCTGTATCATTTCAAGAGCTTCGGAGCATATTTTGCGCACGGAATGCAGGTCTTTGATGGTCTGTTCCGGCAGGACGTCCGCGTTGTCCTCCTCTATGACGGACATATAGGCGTCGATCTCGCGTACCGGTGTCTTGAATTCATGCGTGACAGTGTAGCTGTAGGACTCCAGATCACGATACGCGTCCTGCAATTCACGGGTGCGTTCGTCAACCATCTTTTCAAGTCCCTCGTTAAGGCGAAGTATCTCCTGCTCTGCATTCACCTGCTTCGTCATGTCCTTTGCAAATACCGAGATATTGACTACATTGCGGCTGACCCTTATTGGATAGAAGCTCAGGTCAAGGCTCAGATGCTCCTTTTCGGTTTTTAAATCAGCAAAGAAGTTTCCCTGCTGTAAGACTGTGTAATAGCTGCGCTCGATGAATTCCGCCTCCTGCTGCGTAAAAAGCTCCGCAAGCGTGCTGCCGCGACGCGCTTCCATGCCGCGGGTGCGGCGTATATATTCGCTGAACGCCCTGTTGAAGTATATCAGCGTGAAATCGCTTCCGTCCACCACCCAGATAAGGTCCTTGTTGCTCTCGAATATGGCGTTAGTCATCGCGGACAATTCACGGCGCTTCGCTTCGGTCTGCTTGTAGTCAGTGATGTTGCGTATCGTGATGACTCCGACGTCGCCGCCAAGCTCGGTACGGTGCATGGTCTTTCCGCTGACGAGCAATGTGGGGTGTGCTTCGTTTCTGCCGGCAAGTTCAATGTTCGTCAGTCTGCCGGATTCAAACAGCCTGGCTATGTATATTTCCGCCGCCCGGCTGTCCTTGAAAAATCCGCTGAACGGCTTTCCGGTAACGTAGGTTTCCGTGCGCCCAAGGGTATCGCTGACCGACGGAGTTGCACAGAGTATATTTCCATCGCGGTCTATTTCAAGATAGGTGTCTATCATGTTAGAATAGATGGTACGGTAGCGCTCCTCGCTGATACGAAGTTCAGTACTGGAACGATTGGATTTCATCGTATTGTACAGCACGAAATCGCATATCAGCAATGCCGCAGTCACAACCATCAGCATCTTTATGGGACTGCCGTTTGAGTGGAAGAGTATCGAAGTGTGTATCCCCCGACCGGTGAAATAGGAGTTATCCACAAGCAGGTCGATGAAAACATAGGTGAGCGCCACGCCGAAAACAACGCACATGACCCGCGCGTTCTTTTCAGAATACGGCAGTACTTCCGCGCCGAATATTCTGCGTATCACCGGAATGTCGAACATGACCTTCACGGTGCACAGCAGTACGAACATCGAAAGGATGAAGCCGAGCGAATAGGTGCTCAGTATCATCGGCGAAATATAGCGTTTGTACTCCTCGGAGTTATGTATCAGTATATCCGGAAGCATGATGTTTATCATCAGATAACACAGCACTGCATAGATGAGTACGCCCGCATAGAAATTTATACGCTTTATGCTCTTTTTTTCAGAGAACAGCATTCCGGTCATCATCACCGCGATAACGCAGAATACCGAGATCAGTATATTTCCCATACCGTATTCCGGAGACTGAATGAACGGAATGGCGCACACCCCACCGAGGGTGCAGGCGGTGACAGCATATTCAGTACCCCACGCCCAGGATATCGTCAGCGGGAAAATAAGGCTCCAGTAAATCGAAACGTTGTATATGCTGTCAATGACAAGCGGAAACTGTGCAAGAAACAGCGAGAGCCAGCCGGTCACGATGGCGGTGGCAAATCTGACGATGGTAGTCCTTGTGCTGAGTTTCATCATTCATCACCGTCCTCTGGACGCGTCAGCGCACGGTACGCCGACGGAGTATATCCGGTGTACTGCTTGAATACCTTGCTGAAATATTCCGTGTCTGAGTATTTCAGATCCGTGGCTATCTTATATATCTTGTCGTTTGTACAGGCTATGCGGTGCTTTGCACACTCCATGCGTACGCTGTTCACATAGTCCATGAAGGACATTCCCGTTTCCTGACTGAAAAGGTGGCTGAGATACGCCTTGTTGACAAAATGAAGATCCGCCATGCTTTGAAGCGATATATCCCGTCCCAGACTCCTCAGGACGCTGTCACTGACCGACTGTATCAGCTCGTTTCTGACGTTGAGCCGGAAGCTGTTCACCTTCTTCATTACCTCGGCGATTTTTTCATCAAACCGGGAGCAGATCTCATTGTGCGGACACGGAGGCAGTGAAAACAGCGACTCCGTATCAATAAGCTCCCGAAGATAATCCCGCCTGGCAAGTATCAGCTCGCCGACATCGTGAAGCAATCCGGTAAGCGCTTCCACTGCTACTGCATCTCCGGTGCTGCCGGCGACCAGTCCCTCGGCTATTTCACCGCACAATTTTCTGGCGTAGTCGTCGTTATCCATCATAAACTGCGCTATGCGCTCCTTTTGTGCGTCCGTGATATCCAGCCAGGAATCACGGCTTGTGGAAAGCAGCGACTCAGCCCTATCCAGCAGTACCCTGACAGCCTCGTTAGATACCGGCTTGACCAGGTAATCGAAAGCTCCCATCTGCAGCCCCTGGCGCGCATATGAAAACTCTGCGTATTCGCTCAGGAATACCACGCAGCCGCAGAGATTCTCCTCTTTTATATGCTGGAGCAATTCTATTCCGTCCATGATGGGCATTCTGATATCGGTTATCACCATGTCGATTTTGTTTTCGCGGAGAAGCGCAAGCGCTTCCTCTCCGTTCTGCGCTTCGTACTTTATGCTGAAAGCAGTACTGTCGCAAAATGCCTGGAACCTTTTCAACTGTCGGCGGAATATCTCCCTGTCGTCAACGATCATTATACTGTACATACGCACTGCCTCCATATTATTATATCACCACAACACAAAAAGCCGCTGTGAACCGAATAGTCCACGGCAGCTTTATTTTCGTGATTATGAAAATCAGTATACCGCGAGGTATCTGTTTATCTCCCACTGGCTTACCTGCCGGCGGTACTCGGCGCACTCCTGCTCCTTGAGATAAATGAACTTCTCGCAGATATGGCTCCCAAGCACTTCTTTGATAAGCTCGTCCTTTTTCAGCTCCTCAAGGGCTTCCTCAAGGCTGAGCGGGAGCGACTCTATGCCACGCTCTGCACGCTGCTCCGGCGTGAGGTCGTATATATTGTCGCTGACCTCTTCCGGTGGAGTGAGTCCGCTCCTTATTCCGTCAAGACCCGCCTCCAGGCAGCAGGCAAGCGCAAGGTACGGATTTGCTGCGGGATCCGGCGAACGGAATTCCACTCTTGTTCCGGTGCCGCGTGCCGCAGGTATCCTTATCAGCGGGCTTCTGTTCTTACAGCTCCAGGCGATGTCCGTCGGGGCTTCATATCCCGGAATAAGGCGCTTGTAGGAATTTACAAGCGGGTCGCACACCGCAGTCAGCGCCTTTGCGTGCTTCATCAGACCCGCAATAAAGCAGTAGGCTTCCTTGCTGAGACCGTTCTTCTTCGGGTCGGCAGGGTCGTAAAAGATGTTCCTGCCATCCCGGAACAGCGACATGTTAAGGTGCATTCCGGAGCCGCTGACTCCCTCGACGGGTTTCGGCAGGAATGAAGCGAACAGGTCGTTCTTCTTTGCAATGGATTTTACCGCGAACTTGAAAGCCATGATGTCGTCTGCGGCTTTCAGCGCCTCGCTGTATTTGAAGTCGATCTCGTGCTGGCCGGCTGCAACTTCGTGGTGGGATGCTTCTATCTCAAATCCCATCTCCTCCAGCGCCAGGACTATCTGCCGCCGTACCTCGCCGCCAAGATCCAGCGGTTCCAGGTCGAAGTAACCGGACTTGTCATGGGTGACCGTCGTGGGTCTGCCGAACTCGTCGTTATGGAAGATGAAAAACTCGCACTCTGCTCCCACATTGAAAGTATACCCCATTTCCGCCGCTTTGTCAACACTTGCCTGAAGTCTGTAACGCGGATCGCCTGCGAACGGATTTCCGTCCGGATCGTGGATACTGCATATCATTCGTGCTACCGCACTCTGCTTCGGGCGCCATGGAACCAGCGTGAACGTATCCGGATCGGGACGCAGGTACATGTCCGATTCCTCCACCCTTGAAAATCCCTCGATGGAGGAACCGTCAAAGGTGATCTTGTTGTTCAGCGCGTTTTCCAGCTGAGATTTCGGCACCGCCACATTTTTCATGTGACCGAGCATATCCGTGAACTGTAGCCTGATGAATTCCACATCGTTGTCCTTGATGATCTTTTCGATATCTTCGATTCCAAGGCTCATTGAATATCACCTCTCATACATATTACAGATACTTTTTCTTTACCTTTGCAACAAGTGAGTAGAAGGTGTCTACCATGTTGCCGACATACATTTCGCCGCACTGGGTAAGGGCTTCATAGGCTTCAAGCTCGTCCCAGCCGTAGTCCTCGACCATCCACTTGATAAGCTCGGTATATGCGATGCGCGCGGAATCCTCCATCGGCTTTGCGCTGCCAACGCACATGATGTATTCATCGTTCTCGATGCGCGGCCAGCTGATGTGCTTACCCTTGAGCACCGTGAATTTCAGCGTTGCCTTGCCGTTTATCTCCAGCGCGGTGCCGATAAGCTCGCCGTCACCCTGACGCGCGTGGCAGTCGCCGATATAGAACATCGCGCCGTCGCACTTGATGGGCAGGTATACCTTGTTTCCGGGGCAGATGTCCGTTACGTCCATGTTGCCGCCCTGGTCGAACGGAGTCAGCGCGGATATTGCCTCCATGTCAGGGGCTGTCGCGATTGTTCCGAAGAACGGGCGCCATTCGTAGCACAGCTTGTCGTTGCAGCGGAACATGTTGCCCTCTTTCTTGTATATCCACACCTTTTCACCGAGGGGAGGATTGAGGAACGGGGTCGTCGGAGTGGAAACAAGTCCGCCGAAATTCGGCTGATTGCAGCTTACAGCATAATCACGGTCGGCTTCGATGTTCACGATCTCAACACAAAGTGTGTCGCCGGCTTCCGCGCCCTCAATGAAAATAGGTCCTGTCTGGGGATTGAGGTACTTGCCAAGGACCTTGGACGGGAGATCCGCTTCGGATTTTATCCTGTCCTCGAATGCGTCGAGGGTGTGGATAACCACGGTCTCGCCCTGCTTTACCCTGGCGATGGGTTCAAGATATCTGCTGAATGCGTATGAATAAGCACCTGGCTGTCTGATCTCTGTCATGATGTATCGTCCTTTCCTTATACTGTGAGATACTGCTTTATCACTTCGTTGTCGTTGACCTGAGCCTTGTCCAGGGAGGCAATTATCTGCCCCTTGTCAAGGACGTACGCACGCTCCGTTATCTGCTGGATAAGTCCCATATGCTGCTCGACCATAAGTACTGTTAGTCCAAGCTCGCGGCTTATCTTCTCCACGATCTCGCCCATCTGGGATACTATGTTCGGCTGAACGCCCTCGCTCGGCTCGTCCAGCAGGAGGATCTTCGGGTCTCCGACAAGCACCCTGCCGATGGAGAGCATCGCCTGTTCGCCTCCGCTCATGCTTCCCGCCATCTGCTTGCGGCGCTCCGCCAGCCTTGGGAAGTATTCGTATACCATGTCGTAATTGCCCTTTTTGCCGGCGGTGTTTATCATGCTGCCCATCTTCATGTTCTCTTCAACGGTCAGTCCAGGAAATATCCCGTGACCCTGCGGAACGTATCCGATACCAGCCTTGGCGCGGTTATGCGCTTTCATTTTTGTGATATCCACGCCATCGAACCCGATGGTGCCTCGTGAGGTCCTTATCAGACCAATCAGCGTTTTCATGAACGTTGATTTTCCCACGCCGTTGCGCCCGATTATCGAAACGATCTCGCCCTTGTCAACCGAAACGGAGATGTCGTTGATGACCATTATCCTGTCATAACCGGAGGTCACGCCTTTTGCTTCAAGGATCATAATTTTCCGCTCCTTTCGTCAGACGTTTCCGAGATATATCTGCTTTACTCCCGGATCATTGCTTATCTCATCAACGGTGCCGTACGCGAATTTCCTGCCGTAGTGCATTACAGTTACCTTCTGCGCTATCTGGCGGACAAAATCCATATCATGGTCGATGAAAAGTATTGTAAGTCCTGTTGCATTAAGCTCATTGACAAGCTCTGCGGTGAATGCGGTCTCCTCTGGACCCATTCCTGCCGCCGGTTCGTCGAGGAGCAGCAGTTCCGGCTTGGATGACAGTGCCATTGCTATTTCAAGCCACTGCTGCTGTCCGTGAGACATGTTGCGTACCGGAGGGTTTCCGAGCTTGTCCAGCTTCACAAGCTTTATCAGCCGCTCAGTCTCGTCTTCGAGCTGGGAAGCAGATATGTAATTACCCGCCGCGATGCGGATATTCTCACGCATCGTCAGTTCCTCAAATACGCCGGGCACCTGCATTTTGATGCTCAGTCCGTTGCGAGCGCGCTTTGCGCCGCTCATGTTCGTGATATCCACGCCCTTGAATTTTACTCTTCCGGAGGATACCGGGTACAATCCGGTAATGAGCTTGAACACTGTGGTCTTGCCGGCGCCGTTAGGTCCGATAAGGCAATGAACTTCGCCTTTCTGTACTTTGAAATCGAAATCCTCAACCGCCTGGATACCGCCGAACTGCTTTGAGACCTTTATCAGCTCAAGAATGGTGTTATCCTCGCTCATACCTTTTCACCTCCGTCTTTGAGTGTGTTTATCCCCTTCCCTGCGAACAGTCGTGCAAAGGATCTGTCGCAGATATCAAACAGCGAAGCAATAATGCCGTTGGGAACGAACAGTATAACAAGAATAAGAATAAGTCCGAGAATTATCAGCGCGAACTGGCTGCCGCTTGAGGAAAGCTGGTTTGCGATTATGCTGTATGCCACTGAGAATATAAGCGCCGCAGTGGGATTCTTGCGTCCTCCGGCTGCCACGAGCACGACTACCAGTGTGGAAGCGTCCAGACCGAGGTTGCTCGGTGTGATGTAGTTGCCCCATGCGGCATAGAGAACGCCTGCAAGTCCTGCGATAGCGCCGCCGACAGTGAATACGATGACCTGAATCTTCTTAACGTTGTAGCCGAAAAGCTCGCTTCTGGTACGGTTCTCGCGGATAGCGAGCAGCGCATAGCCGACCTTGGTGCGCTTGAGAACTCTCAGCGCGATGTATACGGCCGCCAGGACGATGAACGTCACATAATAGAACGCCAATTTATCGCACTTGAAATCACCGAAATACAGTGTCGGGATCTTGGTGAGTCCGTTGAATCCGCCGAGGGCTACATCGCCTATCTTCCACTGTGAGCCTGCGGTCTGACCCATGAACGTTGCCAGCGCTATCGTGAAGCACATCGTGATAAGTCCGACGAACACATCGTTTATTCCGCCGTAGAACATGAAGTAACCGAGTATTGCAGCTACCAGCGCGGCAAGAGCAACTCCGATCAGCAGTGCCACAGGCGTCAGCGCGGTGTTTCCCCACAATTTTGCGAGGATACCGTAGGTGTATCCGCCGATACCGAAGAACGCAGCCTGACCGAAGCTGAAGATTCCGGTATAGCCCCAGATGAGCGCTATGCTCAGTCCCATCAGCGCAGTGGTGTAGAAGTAGGAATATACGCTGACCTTATACGCGCTCATGAATGTCGGGAGCAGCGCCGCAGCCAGTATCAGGATCACTGAAATGATGTTTTCAGTGGACAGGAATGATTTAAGTCTTGGTCTTAGCATGTTTCTTGACCTCCGCTTTCTTTCTGATGGAGTCTACAAGACCGGAGAAGCCCTTGGGCACCACGCGGATAAAGATTATCGCAACGATCAGCAGACCAACTCTGCCGACGAAAGTGCCGTATGCCATTTCCAGCGCGCTTCTGACAAGTCCGAGGGCGCCGCCTGCAAGAACGGTTCCGACCAGCGGATTGGTTCCGCCTACAATTACCGTTACGAAGCTCTCCATCATGAAGTTCTGACCGATGTCGGGAGTTATGGACATGGTAGGCGCGTAAAGTCCGCCACAAAGCCCCGCAAGAGCAGAGCCGAACGCGAATGTCAGCGCGTACATCTTGCCGGAGTTCACGCCCAGGGAACTTGCGATGCCACAGTTCTGCATCGTTGCCCTTGCGTGTAATCCTATCTTCGTGCGCATGAACAGCAGGAACACACCCACTACCAGCAGCACTGCGATACCTGCCAGCACCATTCTGTAGATGGAGTATTTCGTGCCGTCAACGGTGAATGAGCCGAGCGGGGTCGATGTTCCGGCTATCGACGAGCCGAAAAGCACTCGCATTCCCTGACACATCACCAGGCTTATGCCCCAGGTCGCCACGACTGAATCTAGTGGGCGGCTGTAAAGATGGCATATGATCAGCCGGTCGATGATGAATCCGAAAATGCCTGTTCCGACAGCCCCGAAAAGTATCGCCAGCGGCAGCGGAACGCCGTTAGTTGCGAAGAATGTTGTTATATATGCTCCCAGCATGATGAATTCGCCGTGAGCAAGATTGATGATACCCATCATTCCGAATATGATCGACAGTCCCATAGCGGACAGCACCAGGAATGAGAAGTTATCACAGAACTGATATAAGTAGGTCATCTTATCACCTCCGGATAAAGAATGCCGGTCGGGTGCGGAACGAACACCGTTTCCCGACCGGCATCATTACCGTGCTATTTCATTTAGTCAAGGGGTGTGTACTGCTCATTGGGAGCGCTCTCTCTGAGGTCGATGCCCTTTACGGAGGACAGCCAGTCAGGCTTTACAGCTTCCCAGGTCTTTTCAAGTGTGAGGCTGTGGTCAGCGTTGCACTTGAAGAGGTATACGTTTCTGATCGCATGGTGTGTTGCGCCGTCTACAGTTACCATACCGGCAGGGCCGTCATAGCTGATCTCGCCGGATTCAAGAGCCTTGATGACTTCTTCAACGTCTGTTGTGCCAGCCTTTTCTACGGCTGCCTTGTAGAGGTAGATACCGGTGTACTCGGATTCAGCCTCCATGCCGATGTAAGGCTCATCGGGGAACATTGCGTGCCATCTGTCCTTGAAGTCGTTGGAAGCGGGAGTGTCAAGCTCCTCAACATAGGTAGCTGTTACATACATGTTTTCAAGTGCCGGAGGAGTGAAGCGCTTGTGCTCATAGCCCTGTGCGATATTTACGGTAGTTGCCATCGGGCAGCCCTCGATACCGCTTGTACCCCACTGCTCATAGAAAGAGGACTGTGCCGTGCCGACAAGCAGTGTTACGAGGAAGTCCGGCTGAGCAGCCTGAATATTCGCGATGGTGCTGGAGAACTGGGAAACCTCCAGCGGAATAAACTCCTCGCCGACCAGCTCGCCGCCGTTCTTTTCAATTTCCTGCTCCACCCACATGGTGCTGATCTGACCGAAGTTGTAGTCCGCAGCGATGATGTATGCCTTGGGACCGTATTCATCGATCATGCCCTCGATAAGCGTTGTGATCTGGTGCTCCGGGATAGCGCCGGTGCAGAATACGTTATGTGAAGCCACGCCGCCCTCGTACTGGTTATTATAGAACAGCAGCGCGTTGTTTTCCTCTACGATGGGTCTTACCGCCTCGCGTGAAGCCGACGTGTAACAGCCCATGATGACGTCTACATTATCCTCAAGGATAAACTTGTTCATCATCTCCTGGTATACGCTGTTGTCAGACTGACCGTCTGCAAACACCATCTCTACCTGTTTGCCGTTGATACCTCCGGCAGCGTTGATCTCGCTGATCGCAAGCTGTGCGCCGTGGTATTTCTGAACGCCTACCAGCGAGTTATCGCCGGAAATATCCTCAAGTACGCCGATCTTGATGGTGTCGCTGTCGGAGGCTGCCGAGCCGCCGGAGCTGCCGTCCGCCGATGAACCTCCGGCTGATGAATTGCTGCCGCCGGAACATGCTGTCAGTGTAAATGCAGCTGTTACGCAGGCGAGGATCGCGCTTAATCTTCTTTTCAGTTTCATAGTCTTTCTTTCCTTTCCTTTTGTCTTTTGTTCAGCCGGTTTTGTGTTTCCGTGCTATGGTCATATTATAACCCCAAACACCCGGAATGAAAATGCAGTAATTTTTGATTTTCCCCCTAAAAATTTTTGGTTTTGCAATTTTAAAAAATATTTCCTGCATTTTGCCTCTATACAAAATACAAGGCTCCGGAATATGCAGTAAAAAAGCGGCTGTATTGCCGATTATGATAAATACATAGTATTGCAGGCGGTGCACCTAAAATTTTTCCGGGGTTATCAAAATATATTCCGTTGTGTAATTCTGAAAGTGCTGATATAATAAAATTCAAAGAAAGGCGGAGCATATCCGTTATAAGAAAGGAATTGACACGAACATGAGTGAAATAATCAAATGTGCCTGCGGCAGCTCTGCCGCACCGGAGTTCCCCGTATACAAAACAGCGTCGATAAACTGCGACCCCGTTCTTTTCCGCAAGGAAGAGAATATAACGCACCAGCTCGCACTGGTCGAGGAAGCTGCGAGGAACGGCGCGAAGCTCATCGCACTGCCGGAAATGGCGACCACCGGTTACTGCTGGTACGACCGCAGCGAGGTCGCGCCATATGTCGAGCCAGTCCCCGGACCTACGACGGACCGCTTCGGCGAGATAACTAAAAAATACGGCTGTTATATAGTAGTGGGAATGCCGGAGGTGGACAAAACCACAGGACTTTACTACAATTCAGCGGCGCTCATCGGACCGGACGGCGTGAT
>ULPA01029929.1_pt1 | contig 11181 bp, 6 predicted proteins | sample 1953061 | NCBI WGS metagenome assembly ULPA01 (sample SAMEA4835617, study PRJEB28245) | human gut metagenome | biome: gut microbiome; material: fecal sample | place: Denmark | collected 2008
GCCGTGGTAATATTGTGGAGCAGCCCGGTACGACGATATCCTCCACCACGGAAACCCAGGAAACAACAGAGGAAAGCACAGCAGCAGAGAACAATACCACTGCGGCAAACGGAGAGCTGTTCTGGCATGACGCAGGGATAACGTCCGCGGATTATACCGCCCCTGACGCAGAATGCAACGGGATAACGGCAAACTATATTCTTCGATCACACTATATATACGCGGTGATCCCTGGGGAGAGCGACTATTCAAGACAGCTGTACCGGGAACTCGCTGCTAAATATGGCGATGAGGAATACGCACGCAGCAAGATACTGGAAATGCCTATGGCGGACACCCTACAGATGGAGAGCGCATATGAAAGCAACACCGGACTAGCGCTCAGCCTTACCGGCTCTGGAATGAAGCTGACCATCAGCGTATCCACAAGAGAGGATGAATTCCTGCCGCTGGTGAACGATAAAGGTGAATACCTTGAGTGGACGGGGGAATACGACAGCTGGGCAACGGTGCACGGCGGTTACGATTTCATCGGATCAGAGAAAATCAAAATGGGCGTTTGCGGACGCGGCGGCAGATTCCTGGCGCAGTATTCGCTGGTGAACGAGGGCGTAACCGAATACTTCCGGCTGTACAGCGACGGACTTACCCGGGAGCAGTTCGTGCAGTGCCTGGCGGCGGTTTCACCTCTGGAGCCGGGCGACCACATGGGGAATTACTCCCCGGACGGCTCCTACGACGGGAATTACATTAACGCCACGGAATACGAAAAGGACGGCAGCACCATGCCCGGCAGCTACGTCCAGGCGACGGAATGGGGCGACCTCACGCTGAATCAGCTGACCTGGACGGCTTCGGAGCTGAATGCTTCATGCTACAACGTGCAGGCGTATGTTGACCAGACGGAGATCGACGAGGGTAAATACTCGTTTGATGAACTGAGCCAGCTTACCGGAATAGGGGTTCTCAGCGACCCCGAAAGCCTGCTCGGACAGGCGAACGGTCTGGGTTACTGCGCGGCGTACGATGGGATAAGCAGCGGTAAGTTCGACAGCGATCATGGCGTAACTCCCGGGCTGCTTCCGGAGGACGACCCAGCGCAGTACGCCGAGGCGCAGCAGTATCTTTCCCTCAGCGAGGACGAATCCGAGTACTACTACACCACCGACAGGACGGACTACTTCAAGGACAAAAAGCGCACGGGGGTACGGTATTCCATTTCGGGCGGAACTCCCTACGTTTGGACCAGGATCACGGTAACGGACGACATGAGAATGCTGGACGATTTCAACTACATCTTCGGCAGGCTCCCGGCGGAGCCCAGCGAGAAATTCAGCAGCGCCGGTAAAACGGTATACGCCGGGCACGGTCAGATCTGCGGACGCGACATATACATGGGTGGATTCCAGTCCGGGGACAGCTATGTGGTGGTCACGGCGTCCAACACCGGGCTGCGTGAATTCGCAAGAATACTCGCGGCGCTCTGCGAGGACAATGTTTCCCCGGAGCCGCTGAAGACAGCGGAATACCCCGAGCCGAGCTATACTCTTAGCGGTAACCTGACCGGGACTTACTCCACGGGGTACTTCTTCCTGAATGCCCTGAGAATGAGTGAGCCCCCGGAAGATTCCGGCGACACTAAGGGCTACAGCGAAAGAGCGGAAATACTGTCGGACTACGCAAAGCTTGCGGAACAGGTGCACCTCCACAGCGATCTGGAGCTTCTGACGGAAAAGGGCTGGACGCTGGATACCGGGGGTTCCGTGAAAATGGATTTCTCCTCAGACGGGGAACCCAGGAGCGTGTCGATCGATTATACATCCGGCAGCAGCAGACTGATAGTCACGGTTGGCAGCAACTATGCATATGATCCTATCAGGGTAAGGCTGCCCTCCGGAAAGGTGATGTACGCCTCCGGGTCAGGGTGCGAATCCGGACTGAACAGCTACGAAAAGACGGTTCTCGGCGAGGATACGCAGGATTACTTCCAGATGGCGATTTGTGGCAGGCTCGAGAGCGGCGTCCCGTATTATATCGTGGATCTGTATTACTCGGACGGCAATGGCAGTAATACTCCGGCGCTCAGGATAGAGTGCGAGAACGTGACCGAGGAAGAGGTCATGGATATCCTTGCGGTGCTGGTCTACGGTATCGACAGAATGCCGTAAATACGAAAAAGGGGCTGTGATTTCACAACCCCTTTTAGTGTATTCCGGGAATATCAGAGAACTCCCAGATGTTCCAGGAGTATTTTCACGCCAATGAGGATAAGGATAATGCCTCCGGTGATCTCTGCACCGGTCTTGTATTTCGTGCCGAATATGCCGCCGATCTTCACTCCGCCGCAGGAGATAACGAAGGTGGTGGCGCCGATTATCAGCACGGAACAGACGGTGTTGAGCAGCTGAGTCCCGGCGAACAGCTACACCGGAACGCAGGCGAAGGTTATTCTGACAGCGAGGGCGTCAATGCTGGCGGCCAGCGCAAGCAGAAACATGGTTTTCACGTCCATCTTGTTGGTTTCCTTCTCCTCTTCCTTGGAGAGGGCTTCGCGGAGCATGTTTCCGCCGATGAGCACGAGAAGTCCGAATGCCACCCAGCCGGAAACCGCGTTGATGAAGCTTTCGAACGTGGAGCCGAGCAGGTATCCTATCATGGTCATAAGTGCCTGGAATCCGCCGAACCAAGCTCCTCAGATCAGCATGTGCCGCGGTCTGACATCGCCCATCGCCAGCCCCTTACAGACTGACACTGCGAATGCGTCCATCGAAAGTCCGACAGCAAGAAGAAGCAGTTCTACAAGTCCTATAAATTTATCCGTCCTTTTCTGCCGGCATAAAAAAGAGCAGGCGTCATGCCTGCTCACTGTTTTCATGGAACATAATGAGAGAGCACATACTATGCCGCTGCCGGCTGTGATGTATGTGAGTCTTGTCAATCAAGATATGCCAGACGTCATGCGTCAGTATGTTGACGTATCGCTGGAACCCAGCCGACTACTCCCTCAATGTTATCTTATGTTAACATATTATCGTCGTTTTGTCAAGTAACTTTTTCGATTTTTGTCGATTTCGTCGTTTTCGATAAAAAATATTCCAATACCCCTTGACAAAGTGGGACTTGTGTGGTAGAATAACGATGTACATAAAAAGCATATAAACCGTTGAGCAGGAGTAGTAGGGTCTGCCGATGCGCTTCAGAGAGCCGTGCATATGGTGTGAGCGCGGTGCGTAAGCTTTCCTGAATGGACCTGCGAGGGCAAACTGAAATGCCGGTGTTGTTTCCGGGCGGAGCAATAAAAGCTCCCGTCGCCGCACAATATTCCAGGCAGAGTAGGGGCGACGTGGCTGCACGTTACAGCAGGAGCGTTTTGCCGAAAGGCAGTGCGCAGGCGAGAGCGTCCGAAAGGGCGAATTTGGGTGGTATCGCAGGTAATCCTGTCCCATGTTATGGGGCGGGCTTTTTTATTTTCCGGATACTTCCACAGGACAAAAGGAGAACCATCATGAAAAAGACACGTTTTGCAAAGCTTATCGGCGCTGCTATGGCGCTGACCCTGGCGCTTACCGGCTGCGCTTCCGGCAACAACTCCGACAGCGCTGCGGATTCCAGCTCCTCTGCTGATTCCGCGAACACCTCCGTTTCTGCTGATGCAAAAAAGATCGGCGTGCTCCAGTACGCTGCGCACCCCTCCCTGGATAACTGCTACGAGGGTATCAGACAGGGTCTGGTAGAGGCTTACGGCGAGGACGGCGTTGTCATTGACCTCCAGAACGGTCAGGGAGACGGCGCTGCGTGCGACTCCATAGCTGCAAATTTTGTTTCCAAGGGCTATGACATGATCTATGCCATAGCTACTCCGGCGGCTCTTTCCGCTTATTCCGCGGCAAGCAAGTCCGATATCCCCATGGTGTTCTGCGCTGTTTCCGACCCCGTGGCTGCTGGTCTGACAGAGAGCCTTGACGCAGGTATCGAGAACTGCAACGGTACCTCCGACATTCTGGATTTCTCCGCTCAGGTTGAGCTTATCCAGGCTATCCAGCCGGACGTAAAGAAGATCGGCGTGCTTTACACCAACACCGAAGCTAACTCCCTGTCCCAGCTGAAGTCCTTCAAGGCTGTATGCGAGAGCAAGGGTATTGAGGTCGTTGAATCCGGCGTGAACAGCGCTGCTGATATCCCCCAGGCTGCCACTACTCTGGCTTCCCAGGTGGACTGCATCAACAACTTCACCGACAACAACGTTGTAAACAACCTCTCCGTCGTACTGGAGAAGGCTGATGCGGCTGGTATCCCGGTTTACGGCTCCGAGGTCGAGCAGGTAAAGAACGGCTGCCTGGCTTCCATCAGCATCGATTACATCGCGCTCGGCAAGAAAACTGCTGAGATGGGCGTTGAGATCCTCAACGGCACAGACCCCAAGACCATGGCAGTAGGTACTATCTCCGAGGGCACTCCTGTTATCAACAGCGAAGTAATGGAGAAGTTCGGATTCACAGTACCCGAGAATTACGCAAATGCTGAGATGGTAACGACAAACTCCGACGCTGAGGCAGCGTGATCACGGAGTGATTTCACCGGCGGTTCAGGAAAGGGAAAGAAATGACACTGGTTATAAACATTCTGCTTGACATTCTAAACGAGGGACTTATGTATGCGCTCCTCGCGATGGGAATGTATATCACTTACAGCATTCTGGACTTTCCGGATCTGTCGGTTGACGGCACATTTCCGCTGGGCGCTGTGCTCAGCGGCGTGCTTATCCTGAAGGGCGTGGATCCCTGGCTCAGCCTGGTGATCTCCTTCGCGGCAGGTATGGCGGCAGGCGTCCTCACCGGACTGATGCATGTCAAGCTCCACATTACTCCGCTCCTGTGCGGAATCATAATGTACACCGCGATGCTTTCCGTCAACCTTGTGATTCTCAAGGCTGGAACTGACGGCGGCGCCGTGGCTTCGTTCTTCACCAAGGACACTATCTTCAATTCCGGCGTGGCTTCATATATTCCGAAGAGCGTTGGCGGATTCTACATCAGAACAGCTATAATCTCCCTGGTCATCGTCATCGTGTGCAAGCTCCTGCTGGACCTGTATCTCAGGACCAAGCACGGACTTCTCCTCCGGGCGACGGGTGCGAACGACAAATACACCGTTATGCTCGGTAAGGACCCCGGCACCATCAAGATATTCGGACTTGCTCTCGGCAACGGATTCGCGGCGCTTGCAGGTTCAGTTATTGCGCAGAATAAAGGTTCTGCCGACCAGCAGATGGGTGTCGGAATGGTGGTCCTCGGACTGGCTTCCGTCATTATCGGACTGAGCCTGTTCAAGCGCGTGAAGTTCATGAAGGGCACCACTATGGTTATCCTCGGAAGCCTGGTGTACAAGGCAGCGTACCAGATCGTGCTTTCCCTGGGACTTCCCACGGATTACAACAACCTGATGAAGGCGCTGATATTCCTTATTGCGTTGGTGCTCGGCGGCGGAGAGCTGAAGAAGCTCGTCGCGGCGCTCGGCAGAAAGCCGGAGCCGGCAGATTCCAAGAGCAGGCTGGCGCTCAGCAGTATCACGAAGATATTCAATCGCGGCACGGTGGACGAAAACAAGCTGTTTGACAACTTCACCCTGGATGTGAAAGACGGCGACTTCATCTCCGTGGTAGGCTCCAACGGAAGTGGCAAGACCACTATGCTGAACGTGGTCTGCGGCGGTGTTGAGCCGGATTCCGGCGCAGTGGTGTTCAACGGAAAGAACATCGTCATGATGAAGGAATTCCAGCGTGCAAGACGGATAGGACGCGTGCTCCAGGATCCCAAGATGGGAACCTGCGGCAGCCTGACGATACTCGAGAATCTGGCGCTTGCCGATAATAAAAACAACTCCTATGGACTGACGCCGGCGGTGAATAACAGCCGCGTGGAGTACTACAAGGAGCTGCTCAGCAGCTGCGGCATGGGACTTGAGAACCGCATGGGAGTCCTCGCAGGTTCGCTTTCCGGCGGACAGCGGCAGGCTCTGGCGCTGATAATCGCCACGATGTCCGACATCGACCTGCTGATACTTGACGAGCACACGGCGGCTTTGGATCCGAAATCCTCGGAAACGCTCATGCGGATCACCGACAAGGTGGTAAAGGAGAAGCACCTGACCACCCTCATGGTGACACACAACCTGCGCTTTGCGGTAGAATACGGCTCCAGGTTGATTATGATGCACGGCGGAAAGGCTGTCATGGATATTGACGGCGAGCAGAAGAAGGATCTAGTCGTGGACGATATCCTCGGCAAGTTCAATGAGATAAGCATTGAATGCGGAAATTAAAATCCAGGGGCGGTGAACACCGCCCCTGAATTGTGAGTACAGAGTTTATTAACGGGGTTTTGAGAGCAGAGGTAACAATGGAAAAGACGGAGATACTAAAGCGATATTTCGGGCACAGCGAATTCCGCCCCGGGCAGGGGGAGGTCATCGACCACATACTTTCCGGGCAGGACTGCCTGGGAGTAATGCCCACCGGCGCCGGGAAATCCATGTGTTACCAGATACCGGCGCTCATGCTTGGCGGAACCACCATCGTCATTTCTCCGCTTATCTCTCTGATGAAGGACCAGGTGGAGGGACTACAGCAGTCCGGCGTGAGTGCGGCGTGCATTAACAGCTCGCTGTCCACTGCGGAGTATTTCAGCGTGCTGGACAGGGCGTCCGCCGGGGAATACAGCATAATCTATGTGGCGCCGGAGCGGCTCTCCACGGAGAACTTCCTTGAGATGTGCAGGAACATCACGATACCCCTTGTCGCAGTTGACGAGGCGCACTGCGTGTCCCACTGGGGGCAGGATTTCCGCCCGAGCTACCTGAAAATAGCGGAATTCGTGCAGTCACTCCCGAAGCGCCCGGTGCTGGCGGCGTTCACCGCTACCGCGACGGATATCGTCAAGCGCGACATCGTGAAGATACTTGGATTGTTCCAGCCCTTCGCCGTCACCACGGGATTTGACCGCGCCAACCTGTATTTCGAGGTCAGACCCACCGAGCAGAAGCACAAGGACGGCGTGCTTCTGGGGATAGTCCGGGAGCTCAACGGCAGGAGCGGAATCGTCTACTGCTCCACCCGGAAGAATGTCGAGGCGGTATGCGCATTCCTGCGGCTGAACGGAGTGAACGCCCGGTGCTATCACGCAGGACTTCCGGACGATGAGCGCCGCGCCGCCCAGGAGGATTTCATCTACGACCGGTGCAGCGTGATGGTGGCGACCAACGCATTCGGTATGGGAATCGACAAATCCGATGTGGCGCTGGTGGTGCACTACAACATGCCGAAGGACCTGGAGAGTTATTACCAGGAAGCCGGCAGGGCAGGGCGCGACGGAGGACCTGCGCGGTGTATCCTGCTGTACAGCAAGGGCGATGTGCGCACCGCGGAGTTCCTCATCGACCACGGTCACGAGGATTCCGAGCTTGCCCCGGAAGAACTTGAGGAAGTCCGCCACCGTGACCGTGAGCGCCTTAAACAGATGACGTTCTATTCCACCACTACGCGATGCCTGCGCCACTTTATACTGAGCTATTTCGGTGAGGAATCAAGCCTGCACTGCGGACACTGCGGCAACTGCGACGCGGAGATGGATACGCTGGATATCACTGTGGAAGCGCAGAAGGTGCTCTCCTGTATATTCCGGTTGAAGCAGCGCGGCAGGAGCGGCGGAAAGATACTCATTTCCGGGATACTCTGCGGCAGCGAGAGCGACAAGATAATCGAGAACGGATACGACACGCTTTCCACCTACGGCATAATGAAAGAGTACACCCAGAACTACGTCCGGGAACTTATCGACCATCTGGAGGAGCAGGGCTTCATCTCCACGGAGCAGGAATTCCACACGCTGGAGCTTACTCCGGCGGCGGATGATCTGGTGCGCTCCCGGAGGACTCTGCTGATGAAGCGCCCGAAGCGCGCGGCGTCAGCCCAGGCGCCGGCGGTATTCCAGGGCGATGGCGCGCAGGAGGATCACGCACTCATGGAGCGCCTGAGGGAACTGCGCAAGAAGGAAGCCACGATTCTCGGCGTGCCGGCGTATGTTGTCTTTACCGACGCGTCGCTGCGTGAGATGAGCGTGAAGAAGCCGCGCTCCCTCCCGGAATTCCTGAATATATCCGGAGTGGGCAGCAGGAAAGCGGAGCGCTACGGCAGGGAATTCATCGCGGTGATCGAAAAATACGTTTCCGAAACTACATAAAAACAGCCCGGAATATTTCCGGGCTGTAGAGCCCGTCGAAAAATCCCCTAAAGGGGCTTTTCCGCCGAAACATCTCAGCTGCGCGCACGGTTTAGCGGCAAAGCCGCTAAACCGCACACTTGCTGAGATATAAGTGTTTTTTGCCCCGGGGGACCCGAGGCAAAAAAAGGATTTCAAAAGCCCGCTTCGCGGGCAAATTTCACTTTTTCGACAAACTGAACAGCCCGGATTATTTCCGGGCTGTACCTGTATTACTTTGTGAGCTTCTCAGCAGTATCCGCGATCTGCTCCGGGGTAAGTCCGTTTGCCCTGAGCACTTCGCCTGCGTCATACCTGTCGAGGAACTCCTTCTTCAGACCGAGGTTAGACACCTTCATGTCGGAATCTCCGTAGAAGCGCGCGATCTTCTCGCCGAAGCCGCCGTCCAGGATTCCGTCCTCCAGGGTGATCACAGCCTTGTGGTCCGCCTTGAGGGATTCCAGCAGCTGGCCGTCGATTCCCGTGATGTAAACTGGGTTGATGACCGTAGGCTTTACGCCGGTGCGCTTTTCGATCTCTTCCGCAGCCTGCATTCCCATGCCAAAGAAGGTGCCAAGCGCGATTATTGCGACATCGCTGCCCTTCTGGCAGACCTCATACTTGTTGAGATCGCCGTAGTCCTTAGCAGGCTTCTCGCCGTGAATAACCGCCCCGGGAACGCGGATAGCTACCGGGTGCTCACGCTGCTCGGTGCTCCAGTCCAGCATTGCGATGTATTCCTCATAGGTGGTCGGCGCGAGGTATACCAGGTTCGGGATATTGGACATCATCGGGATATCGAAAATGCCCAGGTGAGTTACGTCGTTCATTCCCCAGACGGAAGCCGCGAAGGTCAGTATCGTCACGGGATTGTTGTTTATGCACAGATCCTGCTGAAGCTGGTCGTAGGTGCGCTGGATAAAGCTGCTGTAAACGCCGTAAACCGGCTTTCCGCCGTTAGCCGCGATTCCGGAAGCCATTGCGACTGCGTGCTCCTCGGCAATGCCGACGTCGATGAATCTGCCGGGGTACTTCACGCGGCGGTCCTTTGTGAATCCGAACACCGTGGGCGTGCCGGACGTGATCGCGCACACCGCCGGATCCCTGTCCATCTTCTCCATGAGGTACTTCGCGGTGAGGTCGCCGTAATCCTCTCCGCCGCCCTGGAACTTGGTTTCGCCGGATTCAATGTCGAACGGCATGTGCCAGTGCCAGCTTTCCTTGTCCTTTACCGCCGGAGCGTAGCCGCGTCCCTTTTCGGTGACGATGTGAACAACTACCGGCTTTGTGGAATCCTTGACCTGGCGGAATGCAGCGATGAGCTGGTCGATGTCGTTGCCGTCCTTTACGAAGACGTAATCCAGGTTCATTGCGCGGAAGAGGTTGCATTCAGCCTTTCCGTCGGATTCGCGCAGGAGCTTCAGGTTCTCGTAAAGTCCGCCGTGGTTCTCGGCGATGGACATTCCGTTGTCGTTCACAACGATGATGAGATTGCTGCCGAGCTCGCTGGCAAAATCCAGACCTTCGAGGGCTTCGCCGCCGGAGAGGGAGCCATCGCCGATGATCGCGATCACATTGCCCTTTCCGCCGTTGAGGTCACGACCTATGGCGAGTCCGCAGGCAAGGCTGACGGAGGTGGAAGTGTGCCCGATAGTGAAGTGATCGTGGGGACTTTCATGCTGGCAGGAGTATCCGGTCACATCGTCGTACTTGCTCTCGTCCAGGAAGGCTTCCTTTCTGCCGGTGAGCATTTTGTGGCAGTAGCTCTGGTGGGATACATCGAACACCATCTTGTCCGCCGGGGAATCGAAAACGTAGTGCAGTGCGATGACCGCCTCTGCCATGCCGAGGTTAGGTCCGCAGTGTCCTCCGTGGATACTCAGCTTTTTAATAAGTGCAGTTCGCATTTCAGCGGCGAGCGCTCTCATCTCGTCGGAGGAGAGCTTCTTCACGTCCGCAGGGGAGTTGATCTTTTCAAGATACATTTGAGTTACCTCCATTTTTTATTTTATGATAGTATTTTAGCACTTAGAGTATACTCCAAGTCAATAGCTGCGCAGAAATTTTCACATAATTTTCATAAATCGCCGGATTCCCGGAAATCTGTATTGCAATGCATGGAATTTTGTGATATAATCAATATAAGTAAGCATCAAACTCAGGCAAAGGAGAATCGGCATGGAGAACATATTCAGCGGAGTATGGCCGGAATGGAAAGCGGAAAAGATGATAGGCCGCGGTTCCTTCGGCGCCGTGTACAGCGCAGTCCGGAATGAATCCGGGGTGCAGACGCGGTCTGCTATAAAGGTGGTCAGCATACCCTCTGACGACAGCGGCGCCGGTGATATGGAAGGACTGACTTCCTCCGAAACCACTGTCTACCTCCAGAATATGGTCAACGACTTCATCGGCGAGATAAAGGTGATGGAATCCTTCAAGGGAATGCAGAACATCGTCAGCATTGAGGATTTCAAGGTCGTAAAGAAAACTGACGGCGTGGGCTGGCGTATCTACATCAGAATGGAGCTTCTCACGCCGTTCAATCAGTACGTCAGCAGCCACCCTCTTACCGAGGGGGATATAATCCGCCTGGGCACTGAGATATGCACCGCGCTGGAATACTGCCAGTCGCGTGACCTGATACACCGCGATATAAAGCCGGAGAACATATTCGTGAACGATTTCGGCTGCTTCAAGCTGGGGGATTTCGGAATAGCGCGCAAGCTGGAGAGCATGACCTCCGGAATGTCCCAGAAGGGCACCATGAGCTACATGGCGCCGGAGGTCGCGCACGGAGTGCGCTACGACCAGAGAGTGGATATCTGCTCCCTGGGGCTGGTGCTGTACCGGCTGCTGAACAACGGCTGTCCTCCTTTCATGACCGACCGCACACAGCTGCTCAGTCCGGAGATGCGCACCAAATCAA
>ULPA01027213.1_pt1 | contig 11177 bp, 9 predicted proteins | sample 1953061 | NCBI WGS metagenome assembly ULPA01 (sample SAMEA4835617, study PRJEB28245) | human gut metagenome | biome: gut microbiome; material: fecal sample | place: Denmark | collected 2008
AGCACCGAAGCTATTCGCTGAAATATCACCTGCTGCTGCGATGTGAGGACTGCGCCTCCGCCAGTGGAACCGAGCAGCACAGCCAACGCACGGCACACCGTCTGAAAGGGGATACCTCCGGATTCCTTCTCGAACACAAGCCGGAATATCCTGCTGACTTCCTCGGTGTACCGGCTGTTTTCGCGGATCATGTCGAATACCCGGCGGACTGCGGCGCTCCTCCCGGTAGTATATTCAATCGCGGCACGGCGGATATTTTCCGGGAACACAAATCCGGGCTGATATCTTTCAATCAGCCTGTCAGTATGATTTTGCATGCAGACCCGGAATACAAGCTGAGCCGTGAAATTATTCACCGTGACGCGTGTTCGGCTTACGGCAGCCGGCTGCGGCTGATCAAACAGGTATACAAGTCCAAGGCGCTTCCACAGCGATTCTATCCTGGGGTCGGCGCGGCGTTGGGTTTCCTCGGCAAAATCCGATGAGGGGACATAGGGGACGCACAGCGGTTTGATTCCACGGAGCACATTTATCGGCGCTACAGCGCTGATATCCCTGGCTGCGGTCATATTCTCCATCAGGCGTCCCTCCTCTCGTTTTTACATTACCGGGATTATCTCCCCGTGAACCAGCTCAATGGACGTCAGCGACACACGACCGCTCATGGCGTCCAGTTCACCGTAATCCACCTTCACCGGCATGGTGTCAAGCACAGTCCATATCTTTACCGGGGTCCTGGAATTATCCAGCATGGTGATCACCATAGGGTACTTCATGAACGACCCGGCGCGCACAGTTTCAAACCACAGCGCCAGCGGCTCCATGGGCATCGTTCCCCTTCTAAGGACAATCCGCTCGTACCGTAATCCCTTTACCAGGAATGCCGGGAAGAACGTACCTCCCTCGGTGTATTCCTCATATTCAAGCTCGGCGTTAAGTCCGGATACGGACGCGAAATTCCCATTCACCTCAACAGGAGGGATATAAACCATGAAATTTCCACCAGTATATTTTTCCATGTGCTTCCTCCTATTTCTCAAATAAGTTCTTCTTTTCCTTCTGTCCGCTCAGTTTCTTGTTGATCTGCGAAACCTCGCTGCACCACCTGCGACGCTCTCGGTGCTCAAGGTTCATCAGCTCCTCATGCCCCCAGTGGAGGTAATATCCCAGAAACGTCATTTCTTCATAGAGCTTGTCTTCGGGATATAATGACAGCTCTACTTTTCTAAAAAATCCAGCGGCAGATCGAATTCCTTGTTACAGTGCGGACATACAACCTTATAGGCCGGGACGTCCTGCATGTTTATACGCTGATAGAGATCCTGGAGAAATGCCATGTCTATCGTGAACAGGTTCTCTATAACGCGGTTGTTTATTGCCTGGAGAGTGCCCAGTTTTGTCACCACCCTAGACAGGAGTATCACCGTGAGATATCCCGGATTCTGCTGAACCCTTGGGTCCCTCAGCGGCATTATTTCATCAGCGGCTGTCGCCAGACGCATGACTCCGTGCCTGTGCACTTCGCCGTTCTGATCGACATATCCTCTGGGAAGTTCGAATTCAAATTCAGTCTGAAAACTCATGTTATCACCAATCTGCATTTTATACTTTGCCATGCTGCTCTAAAAAACCAGTATTCGCCATCGGCTCATCGGAAGCCCCGAAGAACCGACGGCGGTACTGCATTAAGTCCCTGCGGACGGATTACATCAAAGAGATCAGTTCTCGGACGGCGTTGCGGAATCCATTGAACCGCCGTCTATTCTGTTCACGCCCTCGTGGCAAATCTCAAGAGTTTCGATCGCCACCTCGCCGCCTAAACCGTTGAGGTCGGGAGCTGTGTAATGCGTGGACCATGCGTTGATTATCTCCCAGCTGGGGCCCTCTGCTCCGGTATCGTCCAGGAGCTTTATCGTGATGGTCTTGCGCTCGATTCCGGTAGGTCCTGACGTGTTGTCGGAAGCAACCGTGTGGAGCCACTCCATCATCTCCATGGAGCCAACCACGCCCCACTTGAGCGTGATATTTCCATACTTTGTAAGTCCGGCAAGCTTTCTCGGCGTGGTGCGGACTTCGTTGCCCTCCCTGTATTCGATAACGTCAACAGAGATGTCTGCGCCAGATACTTCGCTGAATCCTGCGGCTTCAGTGCCGTTAAACTCTACCTTGTATCTGAAATTCTTGAACGGATATCTAATTTCCGGCATGTACTCTCATTCCTTTCCTGTAAAAATCAACCGTTGCTCTCACTGGTGTACTGACCGATTCTGAATACAACGAACTCAGCCGGCTTCACGGGAGCCACGCCGATAACGCAGATCAGTCTGCCGTTGTCGATATCGTCCTGGGTCATGGTGTTCCTGCCGATATCAACGAAGAACGCCTCAGAGGGCGATGTGCCGGCAAGCGCGCCGCTTCTCCAGGTGCTTGCGAGGAACATCTCAACAGTCCTCTTTACCCTGCCCCAGAGCGCTTCGGTATTAGGCTCGAATACCACCCAGTTGGTGTTCGCACGGATAGATTCCTCAAGGTAGATGAACAGGCGGCGTACATTGACGTACTTCCATGTTGCATTGGAGGAAGCGGTCCTTGCGCCCCATACCCTGATACCTCTGCCCGGGAAGGAACGGATAAGGTTGATTCCCTTTGGATTCAGCAGATCCTGCTCAGCGGTGTTGTAGCTGCTTGCAAGCCCTGTGCAGGAGCGTACCACCTCGTTGGCAGGCGCCTTATGTACGCCGACCGTGTTATCGGTACGCGCATAAATACCGACAACGGAGCCGGAGGGAGGCGCGATGATATTCTTCTTTGAAAGCGGATCAAAAATCTGTATCCAGGGGTGATAGAACGCTGCGTAGCTGGAATCGAACATGTCGCGGTATTCCAGCAGCTCGTCTGTCTTTTTTCTGTCCCTGGGCATATCAAGAACTGCAAAGCGGCTCTTCATGTTCTCGCAGTGTGCGATAAGGGACATCTGCACTTCGGGGATAGTTACTCCGGGCACGGACATAATGCTCACGTCGGAATTCTCAATGAACGCCTGGATTCCGGTGCGCTTGCCGGGACCGCCGTCTGTGCCGATGTAATCCGACGCTGTAACGGAATCCACGGTGCCGTCAGTACCGCCGGACAGCTGAAGGATTATAGCGTCGCCCTTGCCTCCTACCGCCTCAAACGGAGCAGCAATACCTGCTACAGGAGCGGTTGCGGATTCTTTCTTCTCCTTGTCCTTGCTCTCTGGAGCGGGCTTCGCTGCCGGTCTTGCAATGACCTCAACGGACACCAGCTCGCTTCTGGACATTCTAGAACAGATATAATCAGCGGACTCGGTGTTCAGGGAAACAAAGAGGTAATCCTCCTTGACATCGCCGTACTTTACGGACACGTCAATCTCGCTGGACTTGATGAACTTCGTGGGAACGAGATTCTTGTCGATGATGGACGGATTAACGGGATTCTCGAAGGAAATTGTCTTTTCCTCGATAGCGGTGATCTTGTTGTAAACGGAGGACTTGCCGTCCGCAAACTCAACCACGTCGCCGATGTTGAAGCCGTCCACGCTTCTTACTGTGGCGCTGTTGCCGTCCACCTCATAGACCTGGGTCTTGACCCGGGAAACGGGGGATACAGTGACCTTTATGCGGTTGCCCCACTCGCCGGGATTCCTTGCAGTGAAGCTCAGGACGGAGTCGCTCCGGGTGGAAGCACACTTTGCGTCCGCAGGGCATACTCTCATGACAAAGGCACGGGAGCCACCGTTGATGAAAAAGTGCTCTACCGCATAGGGCAGGAAGCGCTTGTCACCATACCTGGTTTCGGAAAGGTATCCGCCGAAAATGCGCACATAATCGCTGAAGCTGGTGACCAGCTGCGGTTTGCCGATCACGCCGCCCTTCTCTGCAAGACCGATAAAGCCTGCTGTGCTTGTGCCGACGCCTTCCATCGGAACTGCGCCCGACTCGTACTCCTCAACATAAACACCGGGGGATAAATACTCTGGCATAACTTGTTTCTGATCTTCCCAGCGTGTTCAGGCTGCATGAAGATCAGTGCCTCCTCTCAAAATAATTTTGCGAAGTCCTGCGGAGCAGTTCTTCATTTATAGCAATCCTGACGGATCAGCTAACTCAATCTGCGCCAAACACAAGGTCGGCGTACTGTTTCAAGTCGTCCCGGAGCACGACCGTGTTGTTCTTGCGCTGCTCGTTGACTATTCCGGTGAGCAGATGCCGCATTCCTATTGGCTTATCCTCGGACGCCGCCAGGAATGCCGCATGGATAATGCAGTTCTTGATATTGCCGCCTGCCATCTTGAAGTTCACGGCAAGAAAATCCCAGTCGATCTCATCAAGCGGCGCCCGCGCGTCCAGCATTTTCCGCCAGAGGAGCTTCCTGGTCGGCGCGTCCGGAAACGGGAAACTGATCACAAAGCTTATCCGCCTCATGAACGCTTCGTCGATGTTCTGTAGCAGATTCGTCGCCATCAGCACGACTCCGTCGTATTCCTCCATCTGCTGGAGAAGGTAAGCGGTTTCGATATTAGCGTGGCGGTCGTGGGAATCCTTCACCTCGGAACGCTTCCCGAACAGCGCGTCGGTTTCGTCAAAGAAAAGCACGCAGTTTGCGTTCTTCGCTTCGGTAAACACTCGCCGGAGATTCTTTTCCGTTTCACCAATGTACTTGCTGACAACCTGCGACAGCTGCACCTTGAAAAGCTGCATGTGCAGCTGATTCGTGATGACCTGTGCAGCCATGGTTTTTCCCGTGCCCGGAGGTCCGGAAAACAGCACGGAAAGTCCCCTGCCGTATGCGGCTTTCTTTGAGAATCCCCACTCGGTATAGACCTTATGGCGGTATCTGACATGCATACAGGCGCTTTTCAGAAGCCGTATCTCAGATTCCGGAAGCACAAGATCCTCCCAGCTGTACGCCGGCTTTATTGGTGAAGCAAGCGTATTAAGTCCGACCACGACCTGGGCGTAGCAGCATTCGTGCAGCAGTTCCGGAGAAATACCGCCGCCGCTGGCGGCAGCAAGCTCGCAGGCTCTGTCCACGGCTCCCCGTATCTGCCCGATGTTGAACCGGAACTTCGCCGCCATCTCCGCCGGAGAAATCTCCCCGGTGAGCGTGATTCCTTTCAGGAAGCGCTCCCAGAGTATCATCCGCTGATCCTCGTCCGTTTCTGGAAGTTCCAGCGTAAGCAGGATCGTTCCCTCTCCGGGGATTCCGCTCTGCCAGCGCTGCTCCGTCGTGATAAAGATATGCGGTCCGAACTGTCTGCCGCTGTCTGAAAGCTCCGCTGACAATTCCGCCAGCTTCGCACGGCAGTCCTCCTCAAGCAGCTGCCCGAAATCCGTTATGCATATTGCAGCGCCCCTCGGAACAGCCTCGCAGACCGCTCTGCGGAACACCGCTGCGGCACTCTGCGCTGCCGCGATTTCCGCAGCAGGAAGGAACAATATGTTCTCGCCGCACATTTTAGCTGCGTGCTTTACCATAGTCCTCCTGCCGCTGCCGCGCTCTCCGCACATGCAGATGACTGCGGCTTTCCCATCAAGGGAGCGCCCCATGGCGCAGACCGCCTTTTCCAACAGGTCGGACATGATCAGCACCGGGGGTAAATCATCTGCCGCACGGAAGAATTCATGATCCGCTCCGCCGCCGGTCAGGAATCCGACCACCGGCTCTGATAGCTTCAGCTGCATTGTGCACAGGCTGCCGGCTGACGGCTCGCAAATATATTTCATCAGCGTATTCTGCGCCGAGAAATAGCGGTAATATCCGGATACAAGGCTACCCGGCTCCCCCCACAGCCTTATCATAGTATCAGCGGTGGGGCGCTTTTTCGAGATGTCGTCCTGGAGATAGGCAAAGAGCTTCTCATAGCGCCGGTTTATCTCGCAGCACAGCAGAGTAAGCATTGTAAGGAATTCAAATCTGTCCTTCCCGAACGCGACCTCCATGTTGAAAACCGGGAATCCGCAGCTTTCCGGAGTTGCCATGACCCTGCCGAAAAAGAAATTCCTCATCATGGCTATCTCTTCACGCTCTTCATCCGTCAGACCCGGAAAAATCCGGGAATCCGAAGTTTTCAGCAGATTCTTCTCGAATTCCTCCCGGGTAACGACTACCCCAAGCATACTTTGAATGTTGCTGTCGGGGCTTACCCAGAAGTGATATTTATAATGGTAATATATATGTAGATCAAGGATTTCCGCAAAGCACCCCAGGAGTTCAGCCTGGCTTGCAAAGCGCTTCCCTGCTTCGGAATAGTCTATCATTCAACGACCTCCGCTGCTGAAAAGATTTTGTTCCAGCAGCTGCAAACTGTATTTCCCGAACTGTGCAACAGCGCCATCACAGCCTCGCCTGCACTCAACGGGTCAGTGATCTCCGCTGTGAACCGCAGGACAACATGTCCGTTTTCGGTAAACAGGCATCCGTTTCGCAGCCTGCCGTTCAGAGAATCCAACTCCGTGAGTATCGCACGACCCGTCCTCCAGGGGAACTGCGCGCAGCACACTATATTGTTTCCTGCCGCAAAAAGCATACACCTCCATACCCTGGAGCCGCTGCTCAATGTCATCTGGAATGCGCCGTTCTCCTCTTTAAATCTTACGCCGTGAAGCGCCAGTTCATTCCTGATAACACTGGAATAATCCACGGGAAAACCTCCTGTCAGCCAATTGTTGAAAGCGGCGTGATCGCAATAGCACTGCCAGAGAATCCCGATATCTCCCCTAGATCTGCGTCGGCGCCATCTGGAACGAAATCGTTTTCCGGCGACGCTTCAGAGAAATCCGGGCTCTGCCGGAATATGTCAGTTTCCGGAGCCTGGGATTTCAATAAGCCTAGCAAAAGTTGGTTTCCGCCCGAAAGCAGCTTTTCAGCGGAATCCCGCCCGACTGCTATTCCCAGCGATTTCTCAACTGCGGAAACCGCAGCAGCCGCTATCTCAGGAACCGCCGCTGCCGTCCGGATTTCCGCCGGTTTTCTCTCCGGTTCCCGTTCCTGCTTCACCGTCTGCGCTGCTGAGCGCGTCTGCTCCTGGATCTCCCTCACCTCTCAGACCAGAAAAGAAGTCCGCCACTGCCGTGGCAATGCTCTCCGCAAGGGAATCTCCCCTGCCGTCCTCCGGCGGATCGTCCTGCGAAAGCACCGAAACCTCATCTGCGGCGGATTCAGTGAATCCATCGGAGCTGAACAGCTTTTCCGCCTCGGCAACATTCGATGATATCCGGTTCAGAACCGTCAGGAATTCACGCTGCTGCTGGATTTTCCGCTGCAATACGGCGCCCTGCTTTGCAAGCGCGGAACGCAGGAATTTAGCGATCGCTGCGCTGTCCGGCGAACTTTCGCCTTCAAGCTCCCGTATCCGATTCCGGTACTGCGCCATCAGCGCTTTATCTCTTTCCGTGTCAAGAAACGGCATCGTCTGCCGGAGTGTTCCTATCCTGCGCATCTCAAGCGGATCGCAGACGCACTGTCCGCTGTCCTCAACAAGACTCCTGAACAGGTCGAGGATCCTTGTAGAACCCCTCATCGTATCTGTCACGATACCGACTACGGAGCTTACATCACGGTTGAAAGTAACATCAGAGGACATATTAGGCACCGGCATCCTGATCCGGGATTCGCCCAGCAGCTTCTTCTGACGTTCTCCAAAAGGCATAGGTTTCCCTATCGCCCGTGCCAGGCAGACTGTAAACATCTGCTTTCCCTGCCCTGCCATCACTGACGCGGCTAGTTTTCCGCCCCGGAACGCGTATTCCGAAAAGCGGTCCGTGAAATTCCCATCACGGAGTTCCGACGCGGAGTGCACATATTCCGGGGAATCGTGCTGTTTCCTGAGTTCTTCCGCACCCGGCTGTTTGGTGATATTCCGACATTCTTCGCAATCGTCAGTTCTTTTTTCCGTGACTTCTGACATCTTTGCGGCGTTCTGCTTTCCCAGCGCGTCAAAGCGTTCCGTGAAACACGACGCTATCTGGAATACCGGATCGACGCTCCGTAAGGGTGCGCCTGTTGCTGTCCCGGCAGCGGAACCGAGCAGCGTCCTTCTGGCGGAACTCGTCGTTTCAGCCGCTTCATCTGCCGCTTTCCTCCGCTTGGTGATATATTCCATACAGACCTCACAAATTTCATTGTGGATATTTCACAATTATTCGCAGAATGCCTATCTGTAACTTGTTGGTATTATAACAGGAAAAAATAGTAATTTCAATACATTTTTATGAAAAGCCATCATTTAGTAACCAAAACCATAATTTCGCAGTTAATAGCTATTTAATTCCTTTTTTCAGTCATAATTATACATTAACCGTGTGCTTTTCCACTACTTGACATTTTTCGCCTGAAATGATATAATCACTTCAGATGAAACACAATGTAAAAACCTGGTAGTACAGAATTCGCCGAACGCGAGGAGAATTAACGGACCACCCGGTGTTCTGTACACATTATTTATTCAGGCAAGTATATTAGTGGCGACCATTAATATACAGGAAAGGTACATATTTTATGACCAGCAAAGAAGCCATAATGATCCAGAACAAAACACAGAAGATCATAGAATCCTTATGGCAGTGCGATTTCTCCCCCCTGCTGAAACACATAGCCGAGGACATCACACTGATTGATCCGGGCAGGCATATTCTGATCCAGGGGCGCGAGAAAATCCTGGCGCTTCTTCCGCAGATCTCGGAAGATATAAGTCAATCCACAGTTCGGCGGCACACTTTTATGATTGCCCAGAACTGCGGAAATGCGTGCACAATTATAGGACAGTACGAACTGGACGACGGACGTTCCATCAGATCACAGAGCTGCGTATGCGTGTGGGAATCCACCCAGGACAGCAAACTTACGCTCAAACACATCGGTATAAGCAAACCCGATGATATCGCGCTGCCGGAACCTCCTGCCGCCAGGAACATCACGCCGGACAGACGCTCTCCGCGAATCGTCATCACAGACCGGAACGACTGCACGAGGTTCCTCTATCCGCAGAGTATCCTCTTTGCCACATCAGACGGAAGAAACACGATAATCCGCTGCAGCGGTGACACGATCAATGCGAGGATGAATATCACGGAATTCATTGCGAAATCCGGAAACGGCTTTCTACCCGTACACAGATGTTATGTTGTGAATGTGGAACACATTGCACTTATCAAACCCTACTGCGTTATCCTCTCCGATGGAAGCGAGATACCCGTTCCGGTCAAGCGGTACAGCGAGATCAAACGAAGGATAACCGAAATGATGAATTCCCTATGAGCCGAGTAAAAAAAGTCTGCACAATGATGCAGGCTTTTTTTTAGATATGGTTGATTTTTCGGTTGGATGATGATATAATTAAGGCAGCATATTTTTTCAGGAAAGGATATAGCTATGAGAAAATCAATCAGAAACGTCATTGCGGCTATTTTATGCTCCGCTATGCTGTGCAGCTGCTCCGGGAAGGGCAACTCCGAAGCAGTGACGGGAAGTCAGACTGTGGAAGCAGACTCCTCCACAGCAGTGGTTCCCGGCGGCGGAATTACAGCGGAGGAGCAGTCCCAGACGGAATCCACCAGCGCGGCAACTGTTTCCGGCAGCACGGAGAGCGCACCGCCTGAGGAGGTGAATACCGACTCCCAGGAGCCTGAGGAATCCCCTGCGGAAAGCACCTCCGGAAGCTCCATCGCAAACTCCGGAACGCCGGCGGATACCACCTCCGCCACAACAAAGGCTGCCACCACGGCGACCTCCAAGCCGACAACAGCCAGCAAGTTCTCGCTGGACTGGAAGCTCAGCTCCACTTGGGAGGAGGGCGGAAAGAAATGCGGCGGATACGAAGTGACTCTTACCAACGATTCCGGCAGCGCCGTGAGCAGCTGGACCGTTGAAATCACGGTTCCCAGCGGATTTGAGATCACCTCCGGCTGGAATGGAAAATACACCGTCAGCGGAACTAAACTGACAGTAAAGAACGAAAGCTACAACGGCGAGATATCAAACGGCGGCACAGCCGGCTTCGGATTCAACTACAGCTCCCCCACGGAGTTCAAGCCCGGTAAGGCTACCGTGAACGGAAGCAGCGCCGGAACCGGGTCAGGCTCTGGCTCCGGGAACAGCAGCACTCCGGAATCCACCACCGCAGCGAGCGTGGTCACTGTACCTCCGGCACCGGAGGACCCAAAGGGAAGCACTCCGGTCGCGGCGCACGGGCAGCTCTCCGTCAAGGGAACCCAGCTGGTGGACAAGAACGGCAACGGCTATCAGCTGCGCGGAATGAGCACACACGGCATTACGTGGTTCCCGGATTTCATCAACGAAAAATCATTCCGAACCCTGCGCGACGACTGGAATACGAACGTGGTGCGCCTGGCGATGTACGTCGATGAATGGGGTAACGGTCAGTGCTACATGAAAAACAAGGACGGAAGCCGTCAGCTGCTCGAGAAAGGCGTTGACATCTGTATAAAACTCGGAATGTACGTCATTATCGACTGGCATGTGCTCAATCCCGGAGACCCCACGGCATACACGGACGAAGCGATAAGTTTCTTTAACGACATATCAAAGAAATACGCGGACTACCCCAACATAATTTACGAGATAGTCAACGAGCCGAACGGAAACGCCACCTGGGGCGGAGTTATCAAGCCATATGCGGAAAAGGTCATTCCTGTTATCCGGAAGAACGACAAGGACGCCGTGATAATCGTCGGAACCCCCACCTGGAGTCAGGATATCGACCAGGCTCTGGCGGATCCGCTGGACTTCGACAATGTTATGTACGCACTGCACTTCTATGCCGCCACTCACACCGACTGGCTCAGGGAGCGCACTGAAAAATGCGTTGCCGGCGGACTCCCGATATTCGTATCGGAATTCGGCTGCTGCGACGCCTCCGGCAACGGCGGAAACGACTTCGGTCAGACCGAAAAGTGGCTTAAACTTCTGGACAAGTACGGAATCAGCTACTGCAACTGGAATCTCGCGAACAAGAACGAATCCTCGTCGTGTTTCAGGGAATCCGCAAAGGCGGACGGAAACTGGAGCGACAGCGACTACTCAGAGGGCGGCGCGTGGATACGCAAATGGTTCAGGAACCACTGACAAATTGACAATAAGAAAATCCCATCGGATTCCGGTGGGATTTTCCATACACAAATGCCCCCACCGATTGG
>ULPA01021804.1_pt1 | contig 11171 bp, 10 predicted proteins | sample 1953061 | NCBI WGS metagenome assembly ULPA01 (sample SAMEA4835617, study PRJEB28245) | human gut metagenome | biome: gut microbiome; material: fecal sample | place: Denmark | collected 2008
CTTATATCCTACCATTGTGTAACATTAACAGTATACCATAATCTTACCTTTTGAAAATAAGTTTTTTACGGCAGAAGGATTTCCTGTCCGATTTTGATGTCATCCGGATCTGTGATTCCATTCAGTGCACAGATTTCCGACACTTTTGTATTGCTTCCGTAATTGCGTAAAGAGATACCGATCAATGTGTCACCTTTCTTGATCATATATGCCGTCGGCTGTGCCACAGCTGCCTGTGTCTGTGGTGTTTCCGATTCCACTGTCACTTCAGGTGTCGGTTCCGGTGTCGGTGTCGGCTGCGGTTCTTCTGTTACCTCTGTTGTGTCTTCCACAGCAACTTCGGTCTCCATCGTCTCCGGCACAGTGGTCTCCGCTGTAGCTGTCGCGTTCTCTGCCATAGCATTGTTTTCCTGCCGCAGTGCAGCTTCCAGCTTGTCCTCTGCCACGAGTGTACTGACCTGGTTCTGTTCCTCCACCGCATCTGGTAATTTCTGCTCCATGAGACTACTCATCGCCTGCCTGGCCGTCTCCTCCAGGGATTCCCCGGTGTTTTCCTGCCGCATCAGTGCCAGTGCCATAACGCACAGCAGTACGAACACTCCCGTGGCTGCCATCTTCATCCGGCGCAGTCCCTCCGTAGGCATGGGAATAATATTATCCCTATGTTCCGCTCGTCCGGTATATTCGACACGCCCGGCATGTCCGCTTTCCTGTCTCTGTCTGCGTTCTTCCTGCCGCTTCTTTACGACCTCATATTTTTCCTGGTCTAGTTTCTCCGGTTCCGCTTCCTCTCCCCGGTTCTCCAGCATATACGCCAGCATGCTGTCATTTTTTTCATAAAATTGTGCATAACCTGCCACATACCGGCAGATCTCCTGCTCACAGATCCGGAAGCCTTCCACCATCTCGCCATTCAGGATCTGATATCCTAAAAATGTCATTTCCGGAAAATACTTCTTCCGCAGCTTCTCAATCTCCTGCTCCTGTGCCTGGGACAGGTGCCGTATCGGTTTTTGCAGAAAATTCAGTTTCGCCGAACCATAGGCGAACAGATAAGCCACACCATTCTCCGTTGTCCGTCTGCCATACAGCGCAATGGCAATGTCTTTGTTCTGTGCCATTCCGTTCATTTGTTTTATGTAAGATACCACATAATCTTCCACATAGACTCTGCAGTGCTTGTCCGCCTCTCCGATCTGCGTTATATTTTTCGGTAATTCCATACAAAAAACACCTCCCATGCCGTTTCTATCAGTTATCACTAACTATAGCATCCGCACAGGAGGTATTTTAGCGTTCTTTGTCGCGTCCTTAAAAAAACACTTCGACAAAGTTTGCATAACTATTTATTTACTCGAATTTGTATACGGTCACAGAATCATAATCACCATTTTCCCCACCAAAGATATAAGAAGGGAAGTTCTCATGATGAATAGTATCCGGATAATACTGGGTCTCCAGAGCAAATCCGGTTCTATTGTCATAGACTGCGCCTGCTTTGCCCTCTTCCGGTGCGATAAAGTTGCCCGCATAGAACTGTACGCCGGGCAATGTGGTATATACCTTCATCACTCTGCCGCTCTTCGGTCCTTTCGCAGTAGCAATATGTTTCAGGCTGCCATCCCAGTCATCAATGCAGAAATTATGATCATAGCCACCTGTCAGTTTTAACTGTTCAAAGTCTGCTTCAATATCTCTTCCGATCTTCTTCGGCTGTGTGAAATCCATGGGTGTACCTGCCACTGCGCAGATCTCACCGGTAGGAATGGATCCCGGTACCACAGGTGTGAAATGGGAAGCTCCCAACCATAATTCATGGTCCTCAATTCTGCCGGTACCTTGTCCGTCCAGATTAAAATAGGAATGATTGGTCAGATTAAAAATAGTCCGTTTGTCACTGGACGCATGATAATGCAGTCTTAAGGCATTCTCCTCGTCCAGGGAATAGGTTACGGACACCTTTTTATGTCCGGGGAATCCCAGATATCCATCCTCGTCCTCCAGAGAAAAGGTGACACTGTTCTCTCCCGGTACCGCATCCCAGATTCTCTTATGGAATCCCAGCTCAATATGTGTGTGCAGGTTGTTGGGTCCGTCATTTTGATCCATCCGATAATCCACACCGTCTAATGTATATGCTGCCCCTGCGGTACGGTTCGCACAGGGTCCGATCACTGCACCGAAGAAGCTGTAATTCTTATAATAACGGTCCACACTGTCAAAGCCCAGTGTCACATCAGCTGTCACACCTTGCACATCCGGTACCAGGATTCCTACCAGATTCGCACCGAGATCTGTTACCTTTGCCTGCATTCCCTTGCTATTGCTCAGGGTATACAGAGATATCTCTCTCCCTTCCGGGCTTTTTCCAAATACACTTTTTGTTACTGCCATTGTCTTCTCCTCCCACATTTATACATTTTCTCTGCTGCTTATAACTCCACTCTGCCTTCTAAGGCACGGAGTAATGTTACCTCATCGATATATTCCAGATCACCACCCACGGGCACTCCGCTGGCAATTCTGGTCACCTTGATCCCGGTCGGTTTGATCAATTTACTGATATACATTGCCGTAGTCTCGCCCTCCAGGCTGGAATTGGTCGCAATGATCACTTCCTGCACATCTCCCTGCAGGCGTTCCATCAGTTCCTTCAGCTTGATATCACCGGGTCCCACGCCCAGCATGGGAGAGATGGCACCATGCAGGACATGATACACACCTTCGTATTTGCCGGTCTTCTCATAGGCTGCCAGGTCTCTGGTATTCTCCACCACCATGATCGTATGATGATCTCTTCTGGGATTTGCGCACACCGGGCAGATTTCCTTATCCGTCAGGGTATAACACTCCTTACAGTACCGGACATTGGCTCTGGCCTCGATCATGACATTCGCCAGTCTGTCCACACGGTCCTTCGGCATATTGATCAGGTGAAAAGCCAGTCTTTGTGCGGACTTACTGCCAATCCCGGGCAGGGCTGCCAGTTCATCTATTAATTTATTGATCTGTCCGCTGTAAAGTTCCATTAGAAAGGAAATCCTCCTAAGCCTCCGGTCATTTTGCCCATGAGCTCTGCATTGGCTTCGTCAGCCTTGCGCAGTGCCTCGTTGGCTGCTGCCACGATAGCATCCTGTAATGTCTCGATATCCTCAGGATCCACGATCTCCTCTGCCAGTTTGATGGATGTGATCTCTTTTTTACCGTTGATGGTCACTTCCACAGCTCCGCCGCCTGCGGATGCAGAGAACTCCCTGGTCTCTAATTCCTTCTGTCCCTCTTCCATCTGACGCTGCATTCTCTGTGCCTGCTTCATCAGATTGTTCATATTACCGGGCATTGCGCCTCCGGGGAATCCACCTCTTTTTGCCATGTTACTGTTCCTCCATATCATTTATAATTGATTTCTCCGTGCTACGCATTCTCGAAATCATAATATATCGCATTTCGGACTATCGTCCTGCGAGTGAGTTATTATTATATCTTACCTTATCTGCAAGCCTGTCGCAATCCTAAATTCACGCAGGATCACTCCTCTTCGTCTATCTCCATGTTAATGACCTTGCCAAGATCTACGTAATTGTCCTCGAACTGGCGGTTACTTTCCACCGTCTGGATCGTCACTTCGATCTCCTTGCCGGAAAAGTCGGACAATAAAGCCTCCAGCTGCTGCTTATTCTGCTCGTGGGCTTCTCCTTTGAAATAATCGGAAGCCAGTCCGTCCTCCAGCACCACCATGAGCTCATTGTCTCCGCCCAGGCTCAATCTGGCATTTTTCAGATACATCTTCATGGGATTCTCCGCATTGCCTACGATAGATGGCCATTTCCGCACGATCTCCTGTACATCCTCGGGGATAGCCTTTGGCAGCTCCGGCTTGGGTCTCGCCGCGCCACCCGGTGCTCCCCCTTGTACTCCGGGAGCTCCGGCAGGCATTTGTGCTGTAACGACAATGCCGTTTTCCACTTTTTCCTCTACCTGACGGATACGATCCAGGACAGCTTCCTGATCTGTCTCCATCTCCGGCTTGCACAGCTTGATCAGCGCGATCTCTACCAGGATACGCTTCTGCGCCGCATAGCGGATCTGTCCGGACAGTTCGGAGAAAATATGGATATAGCGGATGATCTGATCCATGGAAAGCATGGAAGCTTCTTCCTTCAGATTCGCCAGATTATCCGTGGACATATCTATGACATCCTCCAGATTATCCGCTGTCTGTACCAGCATCAGATTCCGCAGATACCAGGTAAAGTCTGTGACGAACTGTACCAGTTCTCTGCCCTGCATGACAATCTCTTCCAACAGTTCAATGCATCCTAACACATTCCGGTCCATGACGAAGCGCAGCAATCTGCTGAACACTTCCGTATCTACTGCCCCCAACACATCCAGGGTCATATCGTAGGTCAGCTCCTTGCCCAGATGGAATGCAATACACTGATCCAGAAGGCTTAGCGCATCACGCATGGAGCCGTCCGCTACTTTCGCAATGTAGCGCAGAGCTCTGTCCTCCACCTGTACCTGCTCCGTGTCCATCAGTTCCTTCATGCGATCCGTGATGGTATCAATGGAGATTCGTTTAAAATCATATCTCTGGCAACGGGACAGGATCGTAATGGGGATCTTGTGCACCTCTGTGGTCGCCAGAATAAAAATAACATAAGAGGGCGGTTCTTCCAGAGTTTTTAACAATGCGTTGAAAGCTCCGGGGGAGAGCATATGCACCTCGTCGATGATGTAGACCTTGTATTTTCCCTCCGCCGGGGAATAGGATACCTCGTCGATGATCTCACGGATATTGTCCACACCGTTGTTGGAAGCCGCGTCGATCTCGATGACATTCATGCTGGCTCCCGCCGCAATGGCCTTACAAATACGGCATTCCCCACAGGGGCCGTCCTCTGTGGGGTGTTCGCAATTCACTGTTTTCGCAAAAATCTTCGCCACCGTAGTTTTACCGGTACCTCTCGTTCCGGTGAACAGATACGCATGGCCGATCCGGTTCGCCCGTAGCTGATTCTTCAGTGTGGTCACGATATGATCCTGACCTTTGACATCGGAAAAAGCATCCGGACGAAACTTCCGGTATAGCGCTGTATATGACATGTGTTTTCTCTCTTCCTAACTTTGTTCTGCCGTGAAGACTTTCTTAATCGCCAAAGCAGATGCCCAGCATCTTCGCCTCCTGTACGATGGTGGCATCAGGATCCACGGTCTTAAGCTTGCCCGCTACATCCTCTAACGGAACTCTTACGATCTCACGGTTCTTATAGCCTACCATGAAGCCGTACTGGTTGTCCAGGATCAGCTTGCCTGCCTCGGAGCCCAGACGGCTGGCGAATACTCTGTCGTAAGGGCAGGGGCTTCCGCCTCTCTGCATATGACCAGGTACAGTGACACGTACTTCTCTGCCGGTCTTCTCCTGAATCTGCGCAGCCACTTCATAGGATACGGAAGGGAACGGATATTTTTCCATCTTTTTCTTGTAATCTTTTTTCGGAAGGGCTGCATCCTCTTTGGAGATAGCACCCTCAGCTACCGCGATGATGGTAAAACGGCAACCTTTTTTGTCTCTGTCTTCAATTTTCTCGATCACCTTATCGATATCATAAGGAATCTCGGGAATCAAAATGATATCCGCACCGCCGGCCATGCCTGCATTCAGGGTAAGCCATCCTACCTTATGTCCCATCACTTCCACGATAAATACTCTGCCATGGGAAGCCGCTGTGGTATGGATGCAGTCGATAGCATCCGTTGCAATATCCACTGCACTCTGGAAACCGAAGGTCATATCGGTGCCCCACAGATCATTGTCAATGGTCTTAGGCAGCGTTACGATATTCAGACCTTCCTTGCGCAACAGGTTCGCAGTCTTGTGGGTGCCGTTACCACCGAGAATTACAAGGCAGTCCAGCTGCAGCTTGTAATAGTTCTGCTTCATGGCTTCCACTTTGTTCAGCCCGTTGGGATCCGGATCCTGGATCGTCTTGAACGGGGTCCGGGAGGTTCCCAGGATCGTGCCGCCCTTGGTAAGAATACCGGAGAAATCCTTGTCCGTCAGCATTCGGAAATTACCGTAGATCAGTCCTCTGTAGCCATCCAGGAAGCCGTAGATTTCCACCTCTTCCTTACCGTTCGCCAGTGTCTTCACCACACCTCTCATGGCTGCGTTCAGGGCCTGGCAGTCACCACCGCTCGTTAACATTCCGATTCTCTTCATCGTAGGATCCTCCGTTTCTATATTTCACTATTTTCTCTTGCGTCTACTATAACTATCCAACATTTTGAATCGCTATTTCTATTTTAATACATTTGTTTTCATCTGAAAATAGTTTGTTGTAATTTCCGAAAGATTTCGATGTCCTGCAAACAAAAAAGAGTAACCGGAACTCTCCGGTCACTCTGCATTGCCATCTCTGAAAAATATATCCAGTTTTCCCAGACATTTGATCAATGTCTGCATTTCTTCCTCATCCAGATCCCGAATGATCGTATGGATCATTTTCCTGTGGAAATCTCTATGATGGAAAAAGGCTTTCCGCCCCTTCTCTGTCAGGCTCACCAGCACCACACGTTTGTCCTGTGTGCTGCGGTTACGCTCCAGGTAGCCTTTTTTCTCCAGACTGTTCATATTCGTGGTCAGGGTTCCCACAGTGACGTGGAGTTCCCCCGCGATCCGGGACATACTCTTTGGTTCCTCGATACCGATAGCCTCCAGAATGTGCATGTCATTATTCGTAATATCCTTGAATTCTTCTGTTATGACCGCCTTTGCCTCTGCATCCATCACGTTATGGAACAGGTTCACCAGCAGTTCATTCAGCACCCGGTTGTTGCTCTTCTCCATAGTGTCCTCTACGATATCTGAAATATCTCTGTCGTATGTCCGAGATTTTTCGAAGCTGCCTTCTCCGACAGATATCCATCGTGTACGGCTCTCCGAATCATTTTCAGTATATCGTCTACCAGGTCATCACGCAAGCCCCAATCGTAAGCCCGGCACCGAATCCCGCCAGAACGATGCGGTCACCGCGGTGCAGCTTTCCCTGCTTGTGCAGTTTATCCAGAAGCACCGGAATGGAGGCGGAGGACAGATTGCCTACCCTCTCCAGATTTGTAGGAAATTTTTCACGATCCGCATGAAGGCGTTTCGCCACTGCATCAATGATCCGTGCGTTGGCCTGATGCAGTACGAACATATCAATATCCGGCACAGCAAGTCCGGCATCTGATAGCGCTTCCTCGATGCACTGCGGCACCCGTCTGGTAGCAAATCGGTACACTTCCTGTCCGTCCATCTGAATATAATGTTCTCTGCTGTCCGTCGTCTGGTTTTGATCTGTTTTTACCGCCGAAGTCCTTGCATAGGGGGTTGTCAGTTCCCTCGCATCGCATTGCAGGACTCCGCCACCGGTGCCATCTGAGTGCAGTGCCCGGCCCAGAATGCCTGCTGCCGGTATCCGTTTCTCCTCCGCCGTCTCCTGCATCCCTTTCTCTGTCTCCGGCAAAGCGTTACTGTATTCCACCGCCCGAGACTCCGTCCTGCATCGCTCCACAACTACCGCCCCGGCGCCGTCTCCGAACAGAATACAGCTGCCCCGGTCCTTCCAGTCCACCAGCTTGGACAGTACCTCACTGCCGATGATCAGGGCATTTTTCGCCAATCCTGTCCTCAGATAAGCATCTGCGGTATTCAGTGCAAACAAAAATCCGGAACAGGCAGCATTCACATCAAAAGCCAAAGCATTCACCGCGCCGACAGCTGCCTGTACCTGGCAGGCACAGCAGGGCAGATACTGCTCCGGAGAACAGGTTGCCACCAGGATCAGGTCAATCTCTTCTGCTCTTTTTCCTGCCTGTTCCAGTGCTTTACGGGCTGCTTCTGACGCAAGTGTCACAACCGTTTCGCCAACTGACACATGTCGTTCCGCAATACCAGTTCTCTCACGGATCCATTCATCCGAGGTTTCCACCATCTGCTCCAATTCTTTATTTGTAACAATCCTTCCCGGAAGTGCACTTCCGGTTCCGGTGATTCTTATGGTCCTCACGCCATTTCCTCCATGATATCCACTGTTCTTTCTATTTTCTGCGCCCTCCAGGCATTGCTGCCACAGAACAGCAGTCCGTTATCCACATCTCCCGTTGCCGCATTGATCAATGCTCTGGTGATGCAATACGGTGCTGTCTTCGGATCGCAGGTCTTAATGCAATGTCTGCATCCGGTCATAAACCGCTCCCCGGCCGCCACCTTTTCCAGAAAAACATTCTGTATAGCTCTGCCCGGCATTCCCACAGGGCTTTTCACAATGACAATGTCTTCTTTCCGTGCGCTGAGATATGCCTGCTTATATGCATCTGCCGCATCACACTCTTCGGTGGTCACAAAACGGGTTCCCAGCTGTACCCCCGCAGCCCCGAGGGACAGGCAATGCTCCAGATCCCTCCGGTCATAAATACCGCCTGCAGCGATCAGTGGAATTTCCAGTTCTGCTGCCTGCCGGATCATTGCCGTCAGTTCTCTCTCATAGCTCTCCGGTGTGTAAGCGTCCAGTTCCTCCCGCTTAAATCCCAGGTGTCCGCCCGCCAACGGTCCCTCTGCCACGATAAAGTCCGGCTTTCTGTCGTATTTTTTCATCCAGTATTTTGTGACGACCGACAGGGCACGGGTGCTCGACACGATCGGAGCCAGCATCGTCCGGTGGCTTCGCCCGGGCATTCCGCTTTCCGTCTCTGCCACGACTCCGGGCAGATCTAACGGCAGTCCGGCACCGGAGATAATGCAGTCGGTACCTGCCAGCACTGCTGCCCTGACATAATCCTCGTAGCGTTGTGTTGCCACCATGATGTTGGCACCGACGATACCGCCTCTTGCGATCTGTCTTGCTTTTTCTATTTCTTTTCCGATAGTACGCAGATTACAGGCGATGGGATCTCTGTCAAAATCCGGCTCGCGGAAACCGATCTGGGCAGTAGAAATAATGCCGATTCCACCTGCCGCAGCCACTGCTCCCGCCAGACCGGACAGGCTGATCCCCACACCCATACCCCCCTGGATCACGGGAATATCTGCATGTAATTCCCCCAGGATCATTTTTCCGTGCTTCATCCCACATCACCTCTCGTTACCGCTTTAATACTTGCGGAACCTTTCATAACGTTCCTCTGCAATCTGTTCACCGGTCATGCCGGTATATTTTTGCAGGAATTCCTTGATATGTTCCTTGAGATACCCACCGATGGCCTCCACGGTACTTTGGTCTGCCCCGCCGTATTCCGGTACGATCCGCTCGATCACACCGAGACGTTTCAGGTCCTCGGATGTAATATTCATGACCTCACTGGCTTCTCTGGCACGGTCAGCATCCTTCCATAATATAGAAGCAAAGCCTTCGGGAGACAGGATCGAGTATGTGGCATTTTCCATCATCCATACCTCATTGCCTACCGCCGTAGCCAGCGCTCCGCCGCTGCCGCCTTCCCCAATAAGGATGCACAATACCGGTACCTTCAGGGCCGACATCTCCAGCAGGTTCCGGGCAATAGCCTCGCCCTGTCCTCTCTCCTCCGCCTCCACGCCGCAGAAAGCTCCCGGCGTGTTTACAAAGCTGATAATGGGGCGGTGGAATTTCTCCGCCTGTTTCATCAGGCGCAGTGCCTTACGATACCCCTCCGGCATGGGCATTCCGTAATTGCGTCTGGCACACTCTGCAAAATCCTTGCCCTTCACATCTGCCAGCACCGTGACCGGCTGCCCGTCCAGAAATGCCACCGCACCTACCAGCGCTTTATCATCCCCATAATAACGGTCTCCGTGAGCTTCCACTACGTAATCGAAAATGTAGGGAATATAGTCGGTCGCTGCCGGTCTGTCCGCTCTCCGGACGGTCTTGACCTTTTCCCATGCTGTTCTGGGGAGTGTCAGAAATGACCGTTCCTTCACAATCTCCGTAGGTTCAAAATGGAAGTCAATATTTTTCTTAAAATCTGCATAATTCCCCTCACTGCACCGATGCGTCGTGATCAGGAAATATAAGGTCTTCTTCAGGTTCTCCCGGCGGACGATACCGTCCACAAAACCATGCTCCTGCAAAAATTCCGCTGTCTGGAAGCCATCAGGGAGGCGCTGTCCCAGAGTCTGCTTAATAACCCTCGGTCCTGCGAAGCCGATCAAGGCTCCCGGTTCCGCCATGATCACATCTCCCAGCATGGCAAAACTGGCCGTGACACCACCTGTGGTGGGATCCGTCAAAATAGTCGCGTAGAGAAGTCCTGCTTCTCCATGCCGTTTGATCGCTGCGGAGGTCTTTGCCATCTGCATCAGTGACACGATTCCCTCCTGCATTCTCGCACCGCCGGAACAGCAGAACAAAAATACCGGCAGACGCAATTCTGTCGCCTTTTCAATTGCCCGGGTGACTTTTTCGCCGACCACATGCCCCATACTTCCCATCATGAATTTGGATTCGCAGATGCCGATCACAGCCTTTTCCCCGTAAATCTCGCATTCACCTACGGTCACAGCTTCTTTCACGCCGGACTTTTCCCTGGCCTCCGACAGTTTTTCTTCATAGCCCTCATATTTCAGTGGATTGCTCTCTTCTATCTCCTCGAACCAAGGCTGAAAGCTTTTCCGGTCTGCCACCATGCGGATCCGGTTGTGGGTCTTCACCCGGAAATAATAACCACATTCGTAACAGACATATTTATTTTTCGCTGCCCGGTCTCTGTTTATCATTTTCTTACATTTCGGGCATTTGATCTCTGTTTCTATCGTTACATTTCCCATACTTGCACCTCTTATTCTGCGTCACTCTTATCTCTCTGTCCCACTCATAAAAAACTTCCGCAGACTATTTTTATTTTACCGCAAAGGTAAGTTCTGCTTTCGCCGCCAGTTTTCCGTTTACCGTGGCGATTGCTTCCCCGACGCCCACCGGTCCCTTGCTGCGGATAATGGTGGTCTCCAGCTCCAAGGTGTCCCCGGGGCGCACCATCTGTTTGAATTTTGCCTTGTCGATCCCTGCAAAATAAGCTGTCTTGCCTCGGTTCTCCGGCAGAGACAGGATTGCCACCGCCCCGGTCTGGGCAAGTGCCTCCAGAATCAGTACTCCGGGCATCACCGGATTTCCCGGAAAATGTCCGGCAAAATACGGTTCATTAAA
>ULPA01048245.1_pt1 | contig 11095 bp, 19 predicted proteins | sample 1953061 | NCBI WGS metagenome assembly ULPA01 (sample SAMEA4835617, study PRJEB28245) | human gut metagenome | biome: gut microbiome; material: fecal sample | place: Denmark | collected 2008
ACAACCACGAACAGGTTTGCGATGACATCGAAAGCTGGGTCGCCTTCTGCCGGGATGCGTCGGGGTGCAAGATTCCCGGAACCGCATCGTCGGTGCAGCGTTTCGAGCTGCGGCCGGGCCAGTAACGAACAACCCCCGGCCGTATGGCTGGGGGTTGTTGTTAAAATAGCGAGAGTTGCCGCTGGCGTTCGGCTTCTTCGGCCTCGTTCAACTCTTTGGGCGGGGTGGAAATGTAATTGAGGAACGTGCGGTAACACATCGGGTACACCGGGTAGACATGCTCCCGCCATACTGCCTTGTAGCACTTTTTCAATACACCAGCTTCGTAATGTTCGTTCACGATGTCGCAAACCAGTTTGATACGTCGCAGCGTGTTGATATTCCTTTTTACACCTTTTTTGCCCATTCTCCGAAAATATCGCTATCTTTGTCAAAACTTCCACCTTTTGACTCGTTGGCTGATATTTCGGTCGGCGAGTTTTTTTATTCCTGCTGCCTGTCTTGGCCCGTGAACGGCTCGATGCGAACGGTTCCTTCGTTCACTTTCCAAACACGGCCGAAGCCCTTGCAAATCGGGCAACAGACGGACGAGACTCCTGCGGGGCCGGATGCGGTATATAATACATCATCACTAACTTGCCCCCGGCCGCCACAGTTGCGGCACAGTTCGACGGTCGCCTTGCGGTACTCTCGCGTTTTACACATTCGGCTTAATCCTCCTTCTCTTTTTTGGGTTCGACATAAAATGTTTCGGCTTGGCCTACGATGATGCCGCACTTCTCCATCAGCAGGGCGACCTCCTCGTTTTCACGGTCAGCAAGGAGTTTGTCTTTCGCAATCGCTTCTTCGGTGCGGATGTACGACGGCAGGAACTCCCGGACCAGTTCCAGCGCGGCCGCCCATGTGAAGCCCCGGCGGGGTTTGAGTTGCGGGTTGCCTGTGCGGAAGCCGATAACGCCGTGCGTCGTTTCCATGCTCCGGCGCTTCGAGAACAGCACCTCGCGCTGTTCCGTGGCGAATACCTGCATGACCTCGAACGACTCGGCTTTCTGCTGCTCCAGCTCCGCGAGCCGTTCGGCGTTCCGCTCCCGGATGGCGACGAACTCCTTGTCCATCGCCGCGTTGATACTCTGCACCTCGGCGTCCGCTGTTGCATAACGGCCGAAGGCTTCCTCCATCTGTTCGCGCGTGATGCCCGACACGATGATCTTCTTTGCTCTTTTTGCCATAAAATTCGTTGTTTTAATTGTTCGATTGCCTTTTTTGTCCGGGGCCGATTCGACCGTTGGTTATTTCGCTTCCAAAATTGGAAGGTTCGCCTCCGTGGGAATGTATATAACCTTGCTGGGGACGTTGTTCTGCTGGCGTACCCACAGGTATTGAATGTAGGTCGGTGTAATTGACCCGTTCTCGATGCGGATAGCCTCGGCAGCACCTTTCGCCCGCTCGATTTCCGCCTGCGCGTTGAGTTTCTCGGCTTCCAGATTGGCTTTCGCTTCTTCAATCCGGATGCGGCGATTTTGCTCCGCCTTGGCAAACTCGGCTTTTCCGGCCATTTCCTGCTGCCAAACATTGTAGGAGGGACAGCCGACCAAAAGAGCTGCAACCAAACAACAAATGACCAATACAATGGCAATCCACCCGGTTGCGTAATATGTCGTTTTACCGTCGTAGCCGTTCGATGTTGCAAATAATTTCATAATGTTTCTTTTTTGTGGGTTAATTTTTTAGTTACCAAGCAACCAATTTGTTCGCTGCTTTACCGATCACCTCCGCGATATCCTTGTTTTTCTTGGCCGGAATGGAGATACAGTCGACAAGGGCTTCCTGATTTCCGCAAATCCGACACACTCCGTTAGTCAGCAGTCCTGTATTGGTCTGGTTGGCGGCGAAGAACGCCACGGAACAGCCATCAAGTAGGTCCGGATTTGCATCCGTAATATCGTCGATCTCCTGTGCGATCTCCTTCATGCGCCGAAGGAAAGCGTCCGAGTCCATCACAGCGGGGCGCTGCTCTGTCGATTTGCCCGGCTTCTTCGGAAAGACTGTATCCTCGACCATAGCAGCCTGCGGACATTCCTTTCGTGTTGTCCAGCTACCGCTCTCTATGCCCCAGTCAATCGTCGCCACCGGAAGGGGGTGATTCCCGACGAGGATTTCAATGTCGCCCCATTTGTACTCCTTGGGCGGACGGATAAGGTTTGCGGGTGCATACTCAACCGCATAGGTCAGCCCTGTAACCGAGTCGAGGACGTTTACGGCCATCTCCGTATGCAGAACTTTCTTTTTTTCGCCGAATAGCGACAGCGGCACAGGTTCAAGTTCTACAAATTCCCGTTCGTAGGGGTCGGCGATGATTTTGTACTCCACGTCGCCGAGACGGGTTGTGCTGTTCGTTTTAAGGCACACGGCCTTTGCGAAGTTCGGCTTGTAGCCGAAACCGATGATTGATTTGTCGTTCATAGTGGTATGAAATTTAATTTACAGTGGGTTTTTCGTCTTTCAGTCGTATTTCACAGCGGCTCGTTATCACTTTGCTGCCGCCACCTTCCATCTCGGCGCGCATTTTTACAGCAATGAAGTCTGACATTATTCGCCGTAGTTCTTCGTTTGCAATGGAGGGATCATCCAGTTCTGTTTCTATAACTACTAATTGGGTTATTATTACTCTTGCCATAGTTCTGCGGATTATAGTTGTTTGATGATGATGTCGGCAAAGCCTTCCGTTGTCTTTCTGACGATTTGAGCGATAATTTCATCCGGGCCTCCTTTGTAGTCCATCAGCAACCCGACGGTCACATCATACGGGAGCAAAATAGAGCCGATACGGATTTGAACCTTGACGACTGGCCATGACTTGGGAAGCCACGATACATGCACGTTGCAGTCCATGCCCTCGGATATGGTCATGCGCTTTTCCAGTACAACGGCGCGGCGGAAGTTTACACGTATAAACCCCTTATCGACGAGCCGCAGGGCGAATTGTTCGAGAAATCGTTCTTGTGTGATTGTCATGCTATATTAAATTGGAGTAATCGCAGTCTTACATGTACAGCCCGCCGATTTTTCGGGGGGGGGGATTTTTGTTCTGCAAGGAAAGCTATCGCGCTTGTTCGGCGTTCAAACTGGCGACGATGGCCGTTTTCTGCTGCTGCGATATACCGAACTGTCAATCGGTAGCCGTAATTTGTCTTTAAGCGGGTTACGTACCGTGTCAGTCGGCCAACGCCGTCATATTGCAGTCCGGGGTCGATAAAATCGTCGGCCCGTAATTTGGCCTCGTCGATCCGAAATGTATCGAACAACTTGTCCGGTATTTCCGTTTTGCATTCGGAGTGTTGCACATCCGAGAGCAAATCGAGTGTGTTACATGGATGATACTGACGAAGCCGATAATTGAGGATCGTATAGCGCAGCGCTTTCCGAACGTAATAAAACAGCTTCTTGTCGCCGTTATTCTCATGGGACAACATGTCGGACAATAGTGCATCGGATTTCCGGCAGAGTGACTCCAGTACGTCAGCCAGCAGGTCGTAAGCCTCTTGGGGTATTCCATTCATCGAACACCAGCGCCGCGAACATCTCAACCAGTCGTCATAGTAGCGACGAACGTATGTTTCCAGTTCGGAGTACATATCAGCACGGATTTTGGCGTTTTTCGTTTTGCGAGTAGATCGCCATGCTTACCAGCTCGTCGATCATGCGGGAATCTTTCTGCTTATTGAGAAAGGCGTTGTAGACATTGCGCAGCCGTTCGGGAGGAATGCGGTTGAAGTTGTCGGACTTCGTGGCCCGACACGCAATCGCTTTGATGTCGGCGATGTTCTCCGGCTTGCCCTGCATCCGCAGCCAGCCGCCGATGGCCGCGATCACCTGCTTGCGCAGGCGGTCGAGTTTCACAGCGTTGCTGTCGAGCCGCTTTTCGAGCGCCCGGCAGATGTTCATCAGATCGTCGTTGTTGATGTCCGCAGAACTCTCGACGCCGTAGCCTTCGATGATCGCGGCCTTCTCCTCGGCAGACAGGCGCAGCCTGCTGCAAAGGGTGTGAAACTGCCGAAGCAGCCACTTCTGTTGTTTTTCCATTACACTTGTTGCCATATTATTCAGTTATTCAATGTTTGCCAAATATTCCGCTGCGCCTTCCTCCCATATCACGAAGTCCTCGCCGCCTTCGCCCTTTTCCCGGTCCTCGAACCGCGTCGTCGTGAAAACCCGGTACCCTTCGACGTGCATCTTGATATCGGACAACTTGCGGATTTTCTCGGCGATGGCGGGCGACGGTTTGCCCTTGTCGTCCTCATGCGCGAGGAACACGAACAGCTTGTTCGGGTAGTCGTTCACCAGCTTTTGATAGTCCGACATCCGCAGCCCGATCAGACACATCACCGAGTCGATGATTACCACGTTCGGGCTCTTGCGCTTCGCCAGCCGCGCCCGCAGTTCCGGGATGCCTTCCTTGTCGAGCAGGATCACCTTTGCGCCGACAGCCTCCATGCCGACCCGGTTCCATGCCTTTTGCAGCGAGAGCGACAACCCTTGTTCGAGGGAGTCGAAGGCCACCTTATCAACGAAGTTCGTGAGGTACTTGGCGAGTTGCAGGGCAAACGTCGTTTTACCTACACCGGAATTGCCGAAAATCAACCACGACCCCTTTAATTCGGGACGGCCGAGGGCCGCCTTGAACGCGCCCTCGAACGGGGCCGGGTTAAATTTCGCATCCGCGACGTTCTTGTTACTTATCGCCTTTCGGGTCATAATCTTGAATTACTGCGATTACGCCGTGATGGGTGGAAATAAACGATGCGATTTCGTGGGCTTTTAATCTGTCTTTGAATACCCGTGCGCCCTTGATTTTATTGGTATATTCACCTTGCACCGTGCCGTTTTTATACCGCCGGGGAGAGCCTTTGGCGAGATACCACTGCCGATCTTGTTCTACTTTTATTACCCACATCTTAAATACAGTTTAATTGCCGTTTAAAGCCTCTTTTTTCGCTGCGTGAACACGCCGTTTCACGCGCCGCAGATCGCACTCACAGTCGTCGATGATCTCCTCGATGGTCGCCCGGTCCGTGACGCCGTTGGCAATGCACACAGCGGCGACATCTTCGTTGTTCACGACGGGCATCGGGATAAACTTTCGCCCCACACGCGAGTAGATTTCCTTGTAGCCTTTTCGGTTTGCCTTCACGCCGCGCGTGATGCGCTTCTTGAGGTAGTCGGTCGCGCAAATGACAATGCCGCACTGATCTTCGAGTTTGTTGTACAGGCTGATGAAAAAGTACAGAACTTGATCGCTCAACTTGTCGGCCTCGTCCATGACGATAATCGGCGTAGCCTTGCGTTTGAGGTTGTAGACGGCCTCGGAAACCATTTCGGCAACCGTGCTGCCCGTAGCCTCGACGCCCATCACCTGCAACAACTCGGCGAAGAACTGTTTGCGGTTCCAGTACTCTGAGCAAGACAGCACGAACACGTCGCGGTGCTGGCGGGCGTATGTCTGTATCGCCTGCGACTTGCCGCACCCGGCATCACCTGTCACGGCCAGCACCAGCGCGTTCTCCTGCGCATCTTGGAGCAGGTCATACATACGGGTATAGCCTTGGGTCTGTATGACAACCCATTTGCGCGGGTCGTAACCGATCTGCGCCGCGATATTACGCCACATTTCGTCGGTGATTAACTCCCAGTTCCCGTTGAAGATTTGCGAGATTGTAGCGGCGCTTACGGCGTTGAGCGATGCGGCGGCCTTGTTTTGGCTGCCCTTCAAATCGCAGTACGCTTTCAGCAGGTCCGCGATGGCTTGTTTTTCGGTGTCTTTCATATCAGTAGAGATTAAATATTGATTCTTTCTTTGCGGGTTTCGAGGCGATCTCCTCGACGGTCTTAACCTCGATCTCCTTCACATTCACGGCCGCGAGCCGTCGGGCGTTGCGCTGGTCCTTGTGCTGGCCTCGTGAGTCGCAGAGTACCGCACGGGCAAGGGGGTTGTCGAGTTGCGGGTTGTGGGCGAACAGTTGCTCGACTCGTTTGTCCGCTGTGGCAATGAACCCTTTGGCGTAGTCCTCTAAATGCGTATTGTATTGCTTCACCCGCGCGAGCTCCGCGGCGTCGCCCTCGGTCCGCTCCACCAGCGCCATCGGCTGCACGTATTTGCTTTCGAGCATGAACCGCAGCGCACCGTCGTCGCTCACGGCCAGCACTTGGTCGAGATTGTCCGGGTCGTACTTCACGTTCCAGCGAATGTGTGCGTACTGCCGGAAACGCAGGTCGAAGCAGTCGTAAGACCTGCGGGCGCCGAGCAGTTTCACATTCAGCCCCGAACCTTCGAGGGCGTTCTTGTAGCCCGTTTCCGCGCCGAAGTTGAGCAGGTATTGCTCCGTCGAGAGCGGCAGACGGCGGTTTTCGGGAACCTCGGCCCACAGTTTCAGATAGTCGGCACGCTTGGCGGCACGTTCCGCCTCGATGATATTTTTGATCTGCATCCGGCAGCCCGCCTCGTCGGGGAACTCCTTGCGGTAGGCGTTCAGCGCGTCGGCGTTCGGCTGTTTTTTCTTGTCCGAGGTGATACCGAAGCCCGACCAGTTGCGGCATAGTTGGCAGTAGCCCTCGTTCAGCGATTTGAAATACCGCTCGACGGGTTTCGACTTGGCGTTCTTCACGCGGGCGGGCGTCACCTTGTCACCTGCAACCGCATAGATCGGGAACATGGCCTTCAGCGCGTAGTGGTCGCTCTGTATTTGGTTGGCCCGGTAGCGCTGGCCGAACAACTCGGCTGTATGGTTCACGGCATTGCGGACTGCCTCTTTTATCAGCGCCGAGTTCTCCTGCTCGCCGATGGCGTAGCCTATCGGGTAGTTCGTACAAGGGTCGAGGACTACAACCACGGTGAGACGGTTCATGTAAGTCGTGACGGTGTAGCCGTTCTTGTCGGTGGCAGTCCGCTGGAAATACAACTCCACATCCCAGCCGTCGAGGCTCCACATGTAGAGCGGCAACGCCGGGCGGCGGCGTTTTACCTGCATCGCGCGGTTATTGTAGAACTCCGCGGCGCCCAAGCGTCCGGCAGCCGTTTCCAGCCCGTATTTTTTGCGCATTTCCTGCACGGGTCGCTCCGTGATCGTCTTCCAGCCAAGTTGCTCGGCAACGGCATTGTAGATCATCACGACCTGCTTGTCGTTCAGGTTGCGGGGGTCGGAAATCAATTTGAGTATCGTGGCCTTTTGATCGTCGCTCTCGACTTTCGCGGCGTTCGCATTTTGGAACTTGCCGGAGATCAGCACCTCATAGTTCGCTTTACCGCCCCGGAAAAACTCGTTAAATTTCTCCTGCAAACGGCGCGGATTTTCGGGCAGCGAGTGCGGGAATCGGTCGGCGATACGGGGCAGCGCCTTTGCCGCCTTCGCCCAAAATTCGGACTTCTTGACGCGCGGTTTGCTGACGCGCATGCGCTGCGAGTTGGCCCGGTCGAGCCGTGAGCGGAACGCTTCGAGTATCGCGGCGTTATAGGCGTATTCCTGCTGCTTGGTGAAGTCCAAGCCGCGGGTGCCGTCGATTTTATACTCCGCGTAGAAGTTCATCGCAACACCATCCGGAACGATCTCGTCGATAAACTCCTTGCTCGCGGCCTGCGCTTGCAGATCGGGGTAGCGGCGGTAAACCTCGTTTTTGTATTTCACAGGCAGGCTATCCACGGCGAACAGAGCCTCCGTCCCATTGCAGGCACGGCGGACTTGCTCGATTCTACCACGCTGTACCGACTTTTGTATCGCATCATAACTGATGATTCCGGCAAAGTCGTCATACGTTGCGCATAGCCTATTGTTGTAAACTTCCATTGTTTAACCTTTTGTTGTTGCTCCCGTGACCGGATTCGAACCGGCAACCGTCATCGCCTTGTAATGTGCCGCTCCACCATTGAGCTACACGGGAGTCGCGGTTTCCCGCTGAAATCGCTATATTTGTGCGTTCAACTACAAACTTTGCGATTATGGATAAGAAGATTGCGCCGTGGCGACTAAATTATGTCATAGACTACAATGATATAGGCGCTCTACACGCTTATCGAGAGACAATCCTTGCAATTCTAAAAAACGTCGCACGCCTTCGAGGAATCGAGTGCGCGATACAATCGCCAGCGACATCGCACGATGACGTTTGTTTACCGAATTCTCAATTTCAAGAAGATAGTCTATTTGACCTTGTATATTTCCGGCACGGACAGCCGACAACAATTTCTCGTAGTGAGTTCCGGAAAATGCTTGATCACATATTTGAGCCCTATAAATGCAAGTGTTTTGATCGCGTCGAGGTTTGTGCGCAACTTTTGAGCGCTTTGCCGAAATTCCCTTTCCCGGAACATATACCGGAGCCGCATTCTGCGCTATCTCGATTTGTTGTGAAAACTTCGAAACTGCCGAGTTAGCAGCCATTTCGATAATTCGCTCCAATTCGTCGCGGGAGATTCTGTAATACTTTTCCATAGAAGTTTATTTTACACATTCAATTTTCCGGAGTGCTACGCAGCTTGCAACGAAATTCCCGACGGTCAGCAGGTGCGACCACAGGGGGTTCGTGTCGGCCCAGCCGCATACAAGCACCAGCGCCAGACACCACCACAGCCCGACCAGCTTGCACGTTTTAGGCAGTGCGACAAACTCACGGCCCAGCAGCCGGATAGTCCAATATTTCAGAAAGCGTTTCATAAGGGTTCGGTTATTCTGTTGCCGAGGTTAGGTTCTCGATGACATCACCCGCGGCCGTCATCGCTTCGTCGAGGTACTCAATCACCGTCTGGGCGCGGTCGCCTTTATCGCCGTCTTGGAAGGCTTCGGGCATGTTGTTGTAATACTCCTCCTCTTCGGTTCTGATCTCTTCGATCTCCGACTTGATACCCTCCGTCTTCTCGATAAGGTCCCGGAGGTGTTTTCTGCGTGTGTTGTTCATAATCAAAATAAGGCTAATTGAGTGAATGTAAGTTCGCGCCGCTTATCATCTATCTGCTTAATCATATTGCGGATGTACGGTGCAATCGCGCTCGGTTTGACAACATCGGAATTGTCGCCGGAATCATAATCACGCTCTTTGATACAGTATGGTAATTCTTGTTCAAAATGGCGGCGGGCTTCTTCCAATGCAGCTAATATTGCCTCGTTCTCCGTCGCATAGCCACCATTTGGCATGTCTATGAAACCTGCTGCACAATGGCTGCCCGATTTACTTGTCGAATAGTCTTTGCCGTAATCCCAGCGTCCATTGGGAGACTGAGCAGTACGGATTTTGACATAGCAATAGCGGTTTGATAAGTACACGGGAGTGTTCGGTGTGACACACACATCAGTGACATTGAAGTTGAAGCCGTGATATTGCAGCACAGATTCTTTTCCGGTATCAATTCCGGCGACCCGCTTTGCGTCCAGATATGAGCACCACTCCTCAAAAGTGAACTGCTGTCCGGTACATCGGCAGATGTGATGGATTTTTTTCATATCATTTATTATTCTTTACTACTCCGCCGCGGTCGATTGCCACTTTGCGGATTTTCTTTGCGAGGTCGGTATTGGTCTGACCACTCAATGCCTCGCTGACGGTTTTTCGGGCTATACCGAACAGCCGCGCCAGTTTTGCGACCTCGCCATGCTCCACGAGTACTTTTGCCATAGATTCAATTATTTTCGTATATTTGTCGCCAAGGTTACATTTGAAACCTCGATGCAAATATAGATAATTATCTTTACTTGGCAAGATAAAAATCATCATTTTTTATGAATGAAAAGGACAAAATAAAACAATACCTTGAATATAAGGGAATTAGCAAAAATAGATTTTACAACCAAACAGGGCTGTCGGTAGGCTTTTTGGATAGTGGGAAATCGCTGGGAGTAGACAAGGCAAAGATAATTATCAACAAATTCCCTGATTTAAGCCTTGAATGGCTGGTTATGGATAAAGGCAATATGCTCAATACTGAGGATACACAATTATCTGGGGTGAATATTGCCGAGCAGTTTCCTTTACGAACGGACCGGACATTGGATTTACAGAGCGTGCCTCTTTACGAACTTGACGCTGCGGCTGGACTGGTGGCGCTCTTTGCTGATACAACACGCCCGACCCCTATCAGTCATTTGCAAATACCTAATCTGCCGCCCTGCGATGGGGCTATATATGTTCGAGGGGATTCCATGTACCCGCTTCTTAAAAGCGGCGATATTGTTCTATACAAGGAGATCAACAACACAAACGGCTGTTTGCTGTGGGGCGAAATGTATCTTTTATCTTTCACGCTTGACGGCGAAGACTACATCACTATCAAATACGTACAGAAGTCAGAGGTTGAAGGATTTGTGCGGCTGGTAAGCCACAATCCCCACCATGCCCCGCAAGAAATTCCGAGGGATTCAATTCGTGCGGTCGCGTTGGTAAAAGCCAGCGTCAGATTCAACACAATGGGGTGAAAAATATTTTTTTTGTGCCATTTTTACCGAAATATCGGCATAAAGAACTGAAAACAAGACTTATAAATAGCAAAAAGCACCGTGATTTACCGGTGTTTTTTTGGTATTATAGGGGGGCGAATCGCTGAAAAATGCCCGTTTTTTGATTGAAATATGGTATTATAGGGGGTTGAATCGGCTTAATTTGTCCATCCAACTGTCCGCCCAACTGTCCGTCCAACTCCGAAAATGCCCGTTTTTTCGACAAAACGAAATGTACAATTTTCGGGGAAAGGTCGAAATATGGCCCGGTTTTCAAAGGCTGTTTAAGGAGCGATTAAACACCGGGCTGCTTTGCCCTTTTTTCGCCGATTTCGCGCCGTCAGGTGGTTCTCGTTAGGAAACGGGCACAAAAAAAGCGTGCAATCCCAATACACGCCTGTAAAATCGAATCTAAATCCAAGTACCGGAGCCGTCCGAGGCCGTCAAATCACGGTATAATCCCAATAAATCACATTTCGTTTTTCGAGCCAAAATTTGACGCTCTGCTGTAAGTTATTGGTTTTCTGTATGCTGTACTGCTTTTCCTGCTATCCTCTTTGTACTTTTCGTTTGTCTGCCCATAATTAAATAATTGATAACAGCGCAAGCAACATACT
>ULPA01026181.1_pt1 | contig 11083 bp, 9 predicted proteins | sample 1953061 | NCBI WGS metagenome assembly ULPA01 (sample SAMEA4835617, study PRJEB28245) | human gut metagenome | biome: gut microbiome; material: fecal sample | place: Denmark | collected 2008
TTGGAAAGGATATCCGTCAGGAAGAGATCCCTGAGGATCTCAAGGAAAAGGCTGAACAGTATCACGCTGACCTTATCGAGCATCTTGCAGAAGTTGATGACGATCTCGCTGAGAAGTATTTCGCAGACGAAGAGATCACTATCGACGAGATGAAGAAGGTAATCAGAAAGAGTACTATCGCTAACACAATGGTACCTGTTACCTGCGGAACTTCATACAGAAACAAGGGCGTTCAGAAGCTTCTTGACGCTATTGTAGATTATATGCCTTCACCTATCGACGTACCACACATTAAGGGTACTGACGTAAATACAGGTGAGGAAGTTGAGAGAATTTCAGGCGACGATCAGCCATTCGCTGCTCTCGCATTCAAGATCGCTACAGACCCATTCGTTGGTAAGCTCTGCTACTTCAGAGTTTATTCAGGTGTTCTGACAGCTGGTTCTACAGTTTATAACTCCACTAAGGATAAGGACGAGAGAATCGGAAGAATCGTTCAGATGCACTCTAACGCTAGAAAGGATATCGATACTATCTACGCTGGTGATATCGGTGCCGCTATCGGTCTGAAGAACACAACAACAGGTGACACTCTTTGTGATGAAGAGCACCCTGTACTTCTTGAGTCAATGGAATTCCCTGAGCCTGTTATCCAGCTCGCTATTGAGCCTAAGACTAAGGCAGGTCAGGAAAAGATGGGTATCGCTCTTGCAAAGCTTGCTGAAGAGGACCCAACATTCAGAACTTATACTTCTGAGGAAACAGGTCAGACAATTATCGCCGGAATGGGCGAGCTGCACCTTGAGATCATCGTAGACAGACTTCTCCGTGAGTTCAAGGTAGAGGCAAATGTCGGTGCTCCTCAGGTTTCATATAAGGAAACAATCACTGCTCCTGCAAGCGTTGATTACAAGTACGCTAAGCAGTCAGGTGGTAAGGGTCAGTACGGTCACGTTAAGATCAACGTTGAGCCAAACGAGTCCGGTAAGGGCTATGAGTTCATCAACAAGGTTGTCGGCGGTGCTATTCCTAAGGAATACATTCCTGCAGTTGACGCAGGTATCAGGGGCGCTATGGAGAACGGTGTTCTCGCTGGCTTCCAGGTAGTTGACGTTAAGGTTGAGCTGTACGATGGATCTTATCACGAAGTCGACTCTTCTGAAATGGCATTTAAGATCGCCGGTTCTATGGCGTTCAAGGAGGCTATGAGAAAGGCTTCACCAATCATTCTTGAGCCTATCATGAAGGTTTGCGTTATCGCTCCTGATGATTATCTCGGAACAGTTATAGGCGACCTCAACTCCCGTCGTGGACAGATCCTCGGTCAGGAGCAGAGAACTGGTGCTGTTCAGGTAGACGCTCTCGTTCCACTGTCTGAAATGTTTGGTTACTCAAATGACCTGCGTTCTAAGACACAGGGCCGTGGACAGTACACAATGGAGCCTGACAGCTACATTCAGGTACCAAAGTCTATCTCTGAGAAGATCATGGCTTCAAGAAACAAGGACTAATAAATTTGCGGAAAATTTTCTGCTTTTTCTATTGCAAATTTGCATTTTATTTGATATAATTATACTACGGTATGTTAAATCGGAAACTATTAAATTTTAAGGAGGAAAATTCCTATGGCAAAGGCACATTTGAAAGAACCAAACCACACGTTAACATTGGTACAATCGGTCACGTTGACCACGGTAAGACAACTCTTACTGCTGCTATCACAAAGACTCTTGCTCTTGAAGGTCTTGCTGAGAAGAAGGATTACAACAACATCGACTCAGCTCCAGAGGAGAGAGAGAGAGGAATTACAATCAACACAGCTCACGTTGAGTATGAGACAAAGAACCGTCACTATGCTCACGTTGACTGCCCAGGCCACGCTGACTATGTAAAGAACATGATCACTGGTGCTGCTCAGATGGACGGCGCTATCCTCGTAGTTGCTGCTTCTGATGGTCCTATGGCTCAGACAAGAGAGCACCTTCTCCTTGCTAGACAGGTAGGCGTTCCAGCTATCGTTGTTTTCATGAACAAGGCTGACCAGGTTGACGATGAAGAGCTTCTCGACCTCGTTGAGATGGATATCAGAGAGCTCCTCGACAAGTACGATTTCCCTGGCGACGAGACTCCAATCATTAAGGGTTCAGCTCTTGCAGCACTTGAAGCTCCAGACGATCTTTCAGATCCAGCTTACAAGCCAATCCTTGACCTTATGGACGCTGTTGACACATTCATCCCAACACCAGACAGAAAGTCTGATCTCCCATTCCTGATGCCTGTTGAGGATGTATTCACAATCACAGGCCGTGGTACAGTTGCTACTGGTAGAGTTGAAAGAGGTCAGCTCAAGACTGGTGACGAAGTTGAGATCCTCGGACTTTCAACTGAGAGACCAAAGACTGTTGTAACAGGTATCGAGATGTTCAGAAAGATCCTTGACTACGCTGAGGCAGGCGACAACATCGGTGCACTTCTCCGTGGTATCCAGAGATCTGACATTCAGAGAGGCCAGGTTCTTTGTAAGCCAGGTTCCATTCACCCATACACAAAGTTCTCAGGTCAGGTTTACGTTCTGAAGAAGGAAGAGGGCGGCCGTCATACTCCATTCTTCAACAACTACAGACCACAGTTCTATTTCAGAACAACTGACGTTACTGGCGTTATCACACTTCCTGCTGACAAGGAAATGTGCATGCCTGGCGATAACGTAGAGATGGACGTTGAGCTTATCACTCCAATCGCTATCGAAGAGGGACTTCGTTTCGCTATCCGTGAGGGTGGTAGAACAGTAGGTTCTGGCGTCGTTACTGCTGTTAGAGACTAATTTTTAGTTTGCTATATAAAGATCGGGTACAATATGTATCCGATCTTTTTTTGTCTTAAAATATTATGAATAATAAGTTAAATGATATTTGCATGCTTTAAAAAAGTACGGTGATATGCTATAATTAGTATATCGGAGGTGAGAATTTGAACGATACAAATACTAAAGATTATATGATTGACGTTGCCCAGGATACAACTTATCAAAATCAGAGTGATGATTATAAGAAGTCGTTTGCAAAGTGGCGTTCAAATCCTCAGAATTCGTTTGGATTCCAGTTTACACATGATACAAGAGAACACTCATACATTGATGGCGAGGGTTTTGTGCCTCATAAGGCAGAGGTAGCTGAGAGGATCTCTATGCTAAAATGCTGTAGTTTGTTGGGCATTTGTCTTGTGGTAATGCTTGCTATTGATTTTCTTAACTATTTTATAGTGAATAAATACGCACCGGATACAACTGGTACATTTGTGTATTTTTCTCAAACAGATGGCGGATATGGCAGATATGGTGTTGGAATGACTTTTATTTTAGGTCTGTTGTTTGCTGCAAAGTTTGTTGTGCCTGGTCTTATTTTTAAGATCGTTACTAAGATCCCTAACAAAGTCGTTTTTGCAAATTCAAAGGGCTACGAAAAAATGCGTGGAACTGCTGTGGTAATTATGATGGTCATAATCGTTGTGGGCAGAGTTGGACAATATATCCTTAGTCTGCTGTTTTCAACTGTGCATTTAGACGGGATATATTCTATTTTTGTATTCTCTGAGGATCCTGTTGTTGCTCTTGTTTCTTTTGCTTTCTTTGCGATCATTGTTCCTATAATGCAAGAGATAGTATTTCGAGGAGTTTTTTTGCAGACTTTTCGTCAATTTGGTGACACCTTCGCTATTATGATCACTGCTGTTGTGAACGGTTTGTGCTACTATGATATTACATATCTGCCTTTTGTTGTGTGCTGCACTGCAGTTCTTGGACTTTTTACTATACGAACAGGCTCGGTTTTTACTGCAATTTCAATGAGTATTTGCGCCCACATCACGAATTTTGTATTAAGTTACATTGTTCTCTATGATCTTCCTTATGCCAAAATAGCAGAAGTCATAATCTGTACAGTGATCGTTGGTGTATCACTTGTGATGTACTCGAAGCTTACAAGCTTTGGTGACTGGACATTCAACATTGAAAATGATAATTCTTTTATGACCATGTCAAAGCGAGTTAAATCTTTCATTTCAACTAACTCGATCGCAGTGTGGATAGCTGCAATTCTTGTGACTATGTTTGTGTGTGCGAGGATAATATGACGAGAGATGAGCTTTACATGAAAAAAGCGTTGGAGCTTGCGGAAATTGCCGCAGAGCAGGGGGAAGTACCTGTGGGTGCGATAGTTGTGAAGCGTTCCAGCGGTGAAATAATCGGCAGGGGATTCAATCGTCGTGAGTATGGGCGTTCCCCCTTGACTCATGCCGAACTTGTGGCTATTGAGGAAGCGAGTCGCAATCTTGGGGGTTGGCGGCTTATGGGTTGTGAGCTTTTTGTTACTCTCGAGCCTTGTCCTATGTGTACGGGTGCGATAATAAATTCTCGAATTGAGCGTGTGGTTTTTGGTGCGTATGACCAAAAGGCTGGTTCTTGCGGGTCGGTGGTAAATCTTTTTGAGCTACCCTATAATCACAAACCTCTTTGCACAGGCGGTATACTGCAAGAGCGGTGTGCAGATACACTGACGGAATTTTTCAAAAATCTTAGACGTAAAAAAAACCTCTCCGAATAGTTCGGGGAGGTTTTTTCTTATATTTCGTTTCGATTTTCCAAAGCCTTGTAAAGCGTCACTTCATCAGCATATTCAAGCACTCCGCCAACGGGTAGACCGAACGCCAAACGTGTGACCTTTACACCAAGGGGTTTCAGCAGCCTTGAAATGTAAATTGCCGTAGCTTCACCATTAACTGTAGGATTAGTAGCCATAATGACTTCTTTAACATTCTCAGGCTCTATCCTCGCAAGCAGTTCTTTTATTTTAAGCTTGTCAGGGGAAATGTCGTCCATAGGGGAGAGAAGTCCATGCAAAACATGGTAAACGCCTTTGTACTCCTTAGTACGCTCGAAAGCGGCTATATCCTTTGGGTCTTCTACTACGCAGACCGTTGTGTGGTCACGTCTTGGGTCGGCACAGATAGGGCACTTTGGCTTGTCAGTAAAGTTCTGGCAAACACTGCAAAGATGAACGCTTTTGTGGGCATTAGTGATAGCCGCTGCAAAAGCCGATGCGTCCTCGTCTGTCATGGACATAACATAGTAGGCAAGGCGCTGTGCGGACTTCATGCCTATACCAGGGAGCTTTGCAAATTGCTCTGCCAGAAGTACCAAAGGCAGTGCGTTTGACTCAGCCATTAAAACAGACCTGGGAATGATACTCCGCCTGTGAGTTTCTGCATTTCAGTGTCGCTTACTTCATCGAGGTTAGCAACAGCCTGATTGAAAGCTGCCATAACGAGGTCCTGAAGTGTTTCAACGTCCTCTGGATCAACTACCTCAGGCTTGATATCAAGCTTAAGGACATTTCTCTTGCCGTTGATAGTTACCTCAACAACTCCGCCGCCTGCTGTACCTGTGAACTCTCTCTGCTCAAGGTCTGCCTGAAGAGCTGTGATCTCGTCCTGCATTTTCTGAGCCTGCTTGAGCATCTGATTCATGTTATTGGAAGGACCCTTGCCCATTCCCTGTGGAAGTCTTGCTTTCATTTTAAAAACTCCTTATATTCAAAATTATTTTTTTATATCAACTTCAATATCAAGTTTTTTCGCTTTGTCAAGCAACTGATTTATAGGATTTTCCGTATCCTCAGGTGCGACATTTTTGGCTGATTTGACTTTGATAGTGAAGTTTTGTCCGAAATTATTTTTCAGTATCTCATTAAGCACCGTAGCATCGCCGCTTGCTTTGAACTTTTTGAGATAAAAGTCATTGTGTACTATCATAAGCAACACATTCTGACACATATAAGCCTTTGAATTGACTAAGAAACAGCCTATGGCAGGATTTGTCTGCTTGACCTGCTCCACAATGTTGTCCCAAGTCTGCACAAGCTTGAAGTCGCTTGCTTTCATTTTCTTGAAATCCGGGTCTAAAGGCTTTGGTGGTGGAGCTTGTTCCTGCTGAACTGGAGTGGCGATCTGCGGTTGAGTCTGCAAAACGGCACCATTTTTTAGTGCATTCTCAAGCTGAGTTATTCTATTAAGAAGCACCGTGATCTCAGCATTGCCTGATACAGCCTGCACAGTTGCACCTGCTTTTTGAGCAGCTCCGCACAGCTTTATGATACACATTTCAAGCTCGATACGCTTTGATGTGCTTTTTGCAAAACGCTCGCTGCACTCCTGCAAAGTATTTATATCCCCGAGTATCTCGTCCAGCTTCATGCGTTCTGCAAGGGCTTTAAGTCTTTCATACTCGTCAGGCAGACAAGTTATAAGATCCTTGTTGTTGTCGATAGTTTTGATTATCATGACATTTCTCATCTGAGCGAGCAGTTCACCTGCCAAGACTTTCAGATCTTTTGACATATCATAAAGCTTGTCAACGACTCTGAGTGCGCCTGCGGCGTCCTTTTCGGCTATCTTTTCGAGAATATCAAAAAGATAATCACGTCCTGCAATGCCGGAAGCTGAGGAAACAACGTCAAGGGTGATGTCATTTTCATAGGCAACGCACTGGTCTAAAAGGGAAAGTGCGTCACGCATACCACCGTCAGAAAGCCTTGCTATCATGCCTGCGGCATCTTCGTGGAGGGTAAAGCCCTCCTGAGAAGCAATATACATAAGCCTTGAAACGATATCCTCGTTTCTTATCCTGTGGAAGTCGAAATGCTGGCATCTCGACACGATAGTTGCAGGAACTTTATGTATCTCCGTAGTGGCAAGAATAAACTTGACATGCGGAGGAGGTTCTTCCATAGTTTTCAGCAGGGCGTTGAATGCGCCGGCGGAAAGCATATGCACCTCGTCTATGATATATACCTTATATTTACATCTTTCAGGAGTATAGACAACGCCTTCACGCAGTTCTCTGATATCGTCTACTTTAGAATTTGAAGCAGCGTCAATCTCGATAATATCGGAAAGAGTGCCGTTGTCAGCGTCTTTGCATATCTCACATTCAAGGCATGGCTCACCGTCATGTGGGTCAAGGCAATTGATAGCCTTTGCAAAAATTCTTGCGCAGGTGGTCTTTCCCGTACCTCTCGAGCCTGTGAAAAGATAGGCGTGGGCGGTCTTGCCGCTTTTTATCTGATTTTTGAGAGTAGTTGTAATATGCGGTTGTGAAACAACATCGTCAAATGACATTGGACGCCATTTTCTGTACAATGCCTGATACAAAACTCTCACTCCAATCAAGAAAATAAAAAAATCAATCCGACATATGGGCGTGCGGGCGGAACTGTGACACACGAAACAAACCGCTTAATGCTGCTCGGTTCCCCGCCTGACATGGTTCACAGCGTTTCATTGCACAGGACCCGCACACCTATATCTCGGATTGATGAGGAACAATAACTGAATCATATCAATCTAACTTTTGTTACCTTACTATTATAACATACTTCCAATGAAATTTCAAGTGTTTTTGAAAAAAAGTTATAAAAAAAGGCAAAGAACATCAACGCCGCTGAACAAAGCTGGACAGCGGCGGATATTATGTGCTTGTAAAATTATATCAGGTGGCAATGATGAAATTCAGCTTGCCAAACGGATAGTTCACCGGGATACAGAATGCAGTGCCTGACAGGGCAAGCTCACCATTTTCCAAAAATTCCTGCGGTGTGAGTGTAAGTTCAACGCCATGCTCGTTTGACTCATTTACAACGAACAGACCGTCGTTTACGTTCAGAAATTCGCCTGCTGTAGCGTTTACAAAGTCATCGACCTCCGTGAAGCTCTCTTTGGCAAACCTCTCAGCGAAAGCCATATATGTCTTTGAATCTGTGGCAATGCAAGCCTCAGCGTTATACTTTCCATTTATTTTTTGGATAACGATATGTTCTGCTGCAAAATTCTTTATAACTGACGCTTCCATAGGAGTGAAATCGTCACCGATAAATCTGATAAGATTTTTGAAAAGCAAAGTAACATAATCAGTACAGATACGAGCATTTTCATCATTGTCAAAATGATAGAACTCATTGATAAGGTTATGTAGAGTTTCTGTTTGATTGTCTGAAATATCGTCGGTTATCTGATTTTCAGCCTTATAGTCTTTAAGTGCCTTTTCAAACTCAGCATTGGTAAGAGCACCGTTATTAACAAGGGTCTGACCCAGGAGAAGGTAATCTGTAGGCTGCTGAGCGAGAAGCTTTTCAACGTCGTCAGCGGTAACATAGCCAAGCTCCACGGCAAGGTCGCCAAAACGTTTATCGACACTCTGCTGAGTGATATTGACGTGCTCCACCTGCTCGGCTGTCATAAGACCAGCGTTTATAGCGAGAACGCCAAGGCGAAGTCTTGTATGCTTTTTAGCCTCGAAAGCCTGAGTAAGATCCTCAGCGGTACAAAGCTTATGGTTAAAGAGGTAGCCTCCAAAAAACTGCGCAAACATTTACAGTACCCCCTTTGCAACGTTCTCAAGGACATTAAGAGCGTCATTATCAGCTATAGGTTTCTGCAAAAAGTCCACAGCTCCCGACTTAAGAGCGTCTTTCAAATGGCTCTGAGTACCAACAGAAGAAGCCATTATCACCTTAGCGTCAGGGTCTTCTGCTATTATCTGTTTGAGGGCTTCAATACCTGTTACCTTTGGCATGATGATATCCATGAAAACCACGTCAGGCTTGAACTCCTTATATTTGCTGACAGCCTCCTCACCGTCGGCTGCTTCATAAACGGCTTTTACTCCAAATCCAGAAATAGACATACTGAGCTTTTTGCGAGCGAACATAGAATCGTCGCATATAAGCACTGTCATTTCATTTATATTCACGATAGATCCCTCCCGATTATTTTGCGGCAGCAGTTCCGTAATTGCCGATGACGGAGAAAATAATTTCTTTACTGCCTTGTTTTTAATTATATCATAAAATTCTCCAAAAGTCAAGAGTCGTCAAATGTGTTTTATGTTGAAAATATACAAACCAGTAAATGCAGAATTTACTTGCAGTTTGCTTGACAAAATGAAAAAAGTGTGCTATAATCATAATGTTATGTGCCGGTGTGATGGAATTGGCAGACGTGTCGGACTCAAAATCCGATGGTAGCGATACCGTACCGGTTCGACCCCGGTCACCGGCACCATGAAAACGGGTTCTTGTATCAAGAGCCTGTTTTTTTTATTAGTGTCCTCATTCTCTTCTGTCTCTGCTTCACCACCAAGAGCATTGGCGATGACCTCGGCTTGACAGTGCTTTCAGACGAACGGAAACGCCCCTCAGAGCCGTCCGAGCCTGCCGAGCGGAAAACTAACCGCCTGAAAAGAAAAGACCTGAGAAGTACTTGTGTGAGCAAATCTCAGGTTATTCAGTTTCAAAAAGGGTATGCTGTCATTGTGGCGCGCGCCATAATGATGATACGGACTTGTGTGGAACGGTTTGCAGGTGTTCTAATAGACTACGGGCAAGCGGCACACATCAATATTGTGCCTTAACGAAATCTTAACGCCGTAACCGTAATCTTAACAGCACTTTAACCGCTCATGTGATATAATAAAGCTATAATTTGAACGAGAGGTGTACGATGTTACATAAAAATAGAGTAAAAAACAGAACTCATATGACTTCATTTCGGGTCATCATTATCAGCTTCTTTTGCCTAATTCTGGTAGGCACGCTGCTTCTGATGCTGCCGATCTCATCAAGGCAGCGGTGTGTGACTTCATTCCCTGATGCAATGTTCACAGCCGTTTCAGCTACCTGTGTGACTGGGCTTGTTGTAAAGGATACTGCTACATACTGGTCTCTGTTTGGGCAGGTGGTCATTCTGATGCTAATTCAGATCGGAGGTATGGGCGTTATCACCGTCGGGCTTGCGATCATTAGAGCATCAGGGCGGAAAATCGGTCTGTGGCAGCGCAGTACGATGCAGGAATCCATCTCCGCACCGCAGGTAGGCGGTATTGTGAAGCTGACAGGCTTTATCCTTAAAACATCACTTATCATAGAGATGATCGGTGCGGCTTTGCTTGCACCCGTTTTCTGCAATGATCTTGGTATCGCTAAGGGACTGTGGTATTCCTTGTTTCACAGCATATCGGCTTTTTGCAATGCAGGCTTTGATCTGTTAGGCATAAAAGAACCGTTCTCATCGCTGACCTTTTACCACAGCAACATCTATCTCAATATCATCATTATGCTGCTAATTATTACGGGAGGCATCGGCTTTCTCGTCTGGGGCGATATCGGAACACACAAGCACAGGATCAGGCGCTACTCTCTGCAAAGCAAGGTCGTACTGATGACATCTGCTGTCTTGATCGTTCTGCCTGCGCTGTATTTCTTCTTTTTTGAATATGACCATGGGACTATCCATGACCGGACGATCCATTCACTGTTTCAGTCTGTCACAACACGAACCGCAGGCTTTAACACAACTGATCTCGCTGCTATGGATGAATCAGGTACAGCCATTATGATCATTCTTATGCTTATAGGTGGTTCTCCAGGTTCCACCGCGGGCGGTATGAAAACAGCGACTTTTGCTGTTCTGTTCCTTTCTGCGATCACAGTGTTTAGCCGCAGAAATGATGTGCAGTGTTTCAAAAGAAGAATATCAGACGAAACTGTCCGCAGTGCAGGCGCTGTTTTGTTTATGTATCTTGTATTGTTCTTTACAAGCGGTGTCATTATCAGCAGAGTGGAAAATCTACCGCTGCTGACCTGTCTGTTTGAAACAAGCTCAGCTATCGGTACTGTAGGGCTGTCACTCGGCATTACAAGCGGTCTGTCTGCTGTATCCCGTGTGATACTGATGATACTTATGTTTTTCGGGAGAGTCGGCGGACTGACACTCATTTATGCAGCTCTGCCGTCGGCGGACAGCCAGAATTCACGCTTACCGCTTGAAAAAATATCTGTAGGATAAGGAGTCTTATATATGAAAACAGTTTTAATTATCGGAGTAGGTCAATTCGGCAGTCATATTGCCAGACGCATGGAGGAGCTTCGGTGTGAGGTCATGGCAGTAGATGAAAATGAGAAGCATATCAACGATATCCTGCCTTATGTGACCAACGCAAGGATCGGTGACAGCACCAATGAGGAATTTCTCC
>ULPA01014014.1_pt1 | contig 10863 bp, 10 predicted proteins | sample 1953061 | NCBI WGS metagenome assembly ULPA01 (sample SAMEA4835617, study PRJEB28245) | human gut metagenome | biome: gut microbiome; material: fecal sample | place: Denmark | collected 2008
GGAACGACATCCAGCACATTGCCGGACTGCCGTTTGCGCTCGTGCGCCTTCACAGCAATCTGCTTCTCCGTGGCGGCTTTGGTGCCGAAAGCATAGGCCTCCAGCTCATTGTAGGTTAGGCTCAACTGGTCCATGACCATCTGCTCCGCCTGCTCTGAAGAACGGCCAAACAGCTTTTTCTTGGACAGCTTCAGCTGCTTCAACAGCCACTCATTTTGCAGTGTCAGGCTGGTGATGACCTGCGCCTGTTCCTGTTCACGGGCAGCAAGCTTTGCTTCCAGCTTTGCATTCCGTGCTTTTTCCTGCTGCAAACGCTCATATTCCGCACGGGAAATGGTCACCATTTCTTCCGTGTTGCTTGTCTGCATCTCTCTGTTTTCCATAAGGAAATTATACCACAAGGCAGAGAGAAGAGCCAGTATTTTCAATGGTTTTTGGACATCCTTCCTTACTTAGACTGCGCTCAATCCTGTCACCGGACGGTGGGCTTTCGGCTGCTCGATTTGCAGTCCCTCCATGAGCCAGCGGTACTGCTGCGGCGTTAAAGTCTTCACCTCAGATTCTGAGCGCGGCCATTGGTACGCGCCCTGTTCCAGTCGCTTGTACAGCAGGATAAAGCCATCTTTTTCCCAGTACAAGCCCTTGATACGGTCTCGCCGCCGTCCGCAGAACAGGAACAGCGTGTTGGTAAACGGATCCAGTTCAAACTGCTGCTGGACGAGCCGCGCCAGACCATCTATGCCTTTACGCAGATCTGTGTAGCCGCAGGCGATATAGACTTGATCTGCACCGGTGAAGTCGTTCAGCATAGGCACAGGAGCTCCACCAGCAGTCTCAGCTGTTCCGCGTCACAACCGGGGTAAATGTCCAGACTGGCCTTCCCAATATGCAGTGTGGCGCAACGTTCCGAAACGTTGCGAGACATTTTCTTCGGTTCCGGTAGCTCCGCAAAGGTCACGGCCGTTGATGGCGGTGCTCCGTTTTTCCGTACGCCTGTCAACAGTTCACGTTCCCAACGGTAATAGGTGGCTGTCGTAACACCCCGCTGCCGGCACCATTCACTTACAGAGAGACCGCTGCCCCTGCATTCCTGTATAGACATGCTCCATTCCTGCTTCTTGGCTTCATGTTTCAGCTCATTGCTCGTCATTTACTTCACACCCTGAACATTATAGTGGTGGAAAGCTTCACAACTCCCCACCACTATTGTCCCATGTCTGTCCAGCCGCTGCCTGCTTTGACGGTTACCGTTGATCCAATACCGAAGCTCCGTTTCGTCCTTTGTGCCATCCGCGATACCAATGAACATATCGGCCAGCTCATTCTGCTCCAATTGGAACTGATATCCATTCCATTTGAGTAGCAGTTGCGTGACCATGGCGCCAATTCGCTTATTGCCATCGATAAATGCGTGATTGGACGCTAACCCAAACCCAATACGAGCGATTTTCTCTATGTCAGTTGGAAAAAGATCTTCTCCTCCAAATGATTGAAGGGGTGCGGCAATAGCCGCTTCTAATCCAGCACGATCACGCAGACCATCAATGCCACCAGAAACTTGAATGATACGGCTATGAATCGCTACGACATCTTCTGCTGTAACCCAAATCATTCTGCCATCCTCTTATAGTCAGAAGCGAACTCGCTCAATAGTTGATCGGTGTCCGCCAGCATTTTTTCGCGGCTCACAGCTGTTACAGGCTCCTGAATCGTGACAGCAAAAGGCATGCCTTTTGCTCGAACAAAGGCATTGGCAAAAATATTAAAGGCAGTAGAAGTTGACATGCCCAGTGCATCACAGATGGCTGCCATTTGCGCTTTCACTTCAGAATCAATGCGAAAAGTCATGTTGGAATCCATGTTCAAGCCTCCTTTGCACTACAATAATACTACATAATATGTGCATTGTCAATCCGGTCGTTTCTTGATGATGGTCGGATGCGGCTGATCCAAAGGGAATTGATTATTCGACATAGTTCGATTATATCACAGAACGGCGACAACAGTGTGGCGCGGTTTTCCTTTTTTGCTCATTATGATCGATTTGTTGCATTTTCGACCGATAATCCGTAAGACTTACCAGAATGGAGGTATGTCTATGTATCCGCGCACGATTATTGACTCACTACCGGCAGTTCCTAACAGAGATCAACTCACGCATAAAGATCTACACGCACATTTCAGCACTGGTCAATCGATTCTTCTTTCTGGTTCTGGGAGAGATAAGAAGTACGGGTACCGCAATGGTATCCAGACGGATCTTGGAGACATCAGGAACGATGTCTGGCGCGATTTGGTGCGTGAGCTCATTGTCCGGAGCCACGAAGAAGACTTGTTCGATAAACTCCTGGAGTGGGAGAAGGAGCACACCTATTGGTTAAAGACGAAAGCAGAACTGGAGCATTACACGCTTGAGCTCTACGCTGCAAGGATCTTTGACAACCCGAAATGGGTTGACTATGAAGCTTTTGCCAAGCACTATGGCTACCAGCCGCAGTCCTATGAGGGGTAAACAACTCAATGCATCGGATATACATGAAAACGGCAATGCCACATTGTGGCACTGCCGTTTTCTTATTGCCTTTTTTCAGTTCACGGTCTATTGACTACGCCAACAAAGAGTGGAAGTCCATCTGCACCAGTAATGGCGAATAAGAACGGTCGATCCAATACGAAGTCCATTTCCTCTTCAGGTGGCGCCGCAGCACCAGCCATCATCATGACGGTATATGCCGCTGCGGTAACCCCCTCTTCATCGATGGCAACGCGGGCTGCATGGTCGGCTTTGGAAAGGAATATCTCTGCAACTTTCGAAGTCATGGGACTGAAATCGGCCACCGTGGCATCGAATACACCGGTAATACCCAGCGCATTCAGGCCATCACGCAGGTCAAGATCAGAGACAACATCAAATTTGGGAACGGACATATTCACGATCAGGTGCTTGCTGTTCTCCCAGTTTCCATTGCTGTTTAGGAACTCCATCGTTTGCTCATCGGCAAGCAGATCATCCATAGCCACGCCATCATCAGGCAGGAGGAACCACATTTTGCCGCTGCCCTCCAGGCTCAGAGCAACAGCGCCGAACTGATCTGCCCAGTAATAGGTGTTGCTGCCGCCCTTGTGCATGAAGTCGCACTCCACGGTCTCTCCATCAGCACTGAACAGATGGAACAGGCCCTTTTCCGTTCCGGCCTCATTGAACTCACTGTGCCACTTGGCTCGGTAGTAGATGGTAGAGGCCAAAGCCATAACGGTCTCGGGGTCCATCGACAGACCATCGGCCTGCGCTTCCAGCAGTCCTCCGGTCTGCTCATTGATCCAGTCCCGCAAGGCCTGATTAAATTCCTCGCTGCCCATCTCACCACGGAAGGAGGACGCATAGTAATTCTTTGCCAGACTGTCCATTGTGGACTGGTTGAAATTTACGGACTCATTCAGCCACAGGGAGTTTGCCAGAATGCTTGTCACGGCGCCGTCATTGCTGTAATTGGCGTTCCAAACACTGGCTGCCTGGGAGCGCAGAGCCTCAATGCTTTCACTTCCTAGAAGGTCAAGGATCTGCTGGCGGCTTTCACTGTCCGTCACCTCTGCCAGCATGGCGAGGGCCATGTAAACACTCAGAGGAGAGTATACCTTGTTCTCCCCGTTGGAATTGCTGAGAAACTCTCGGATTGAACTGGCGAAGAACGGTTCCAGACCGTCTGCATAGCCTTCCGGCTGACTGCGTTGGGCCTTTCTGTCCGACTGCCAGGCGTCATAGACCACATCAAAGCCATCGCTGTCAAACTCACCGGTCTTTTCATCAAAATACTCCATCTCGTTTGGGTAGGGAGCCATCTCCGGATAGCTAGCCAGTGCCAGAGCATAGGCCGATGCGGAGTTGTTTGGTTTCTTTTCGTCCATATTGGTATCTCCTGCGCAGCCTACCATAGAAATCAGGCAAGCCGCTGCGAGGCATAGCGCTACAATTCGTTTCATACTGCGTACCCTCCTTAGTCTACGATGGTGTCTGTGCAGATTACCTGCGTTATGATTTCCATAGCAGTCTCGCCGTAGCGTGACCACCAGCTATTTACACCCTGGGTCGTTGCCACAAAGTTGCCTTTGCTGGCAGGGTAACTGATAAAGTTCCAGATAGCACCGCCATCGTAGGTGCCCATGGAACCATTTCCAAATTCCTTCATTGACAATCCGGTGCCACAGACGCCGAATGTAGGCCAATATTGGAAATCGATCCATCCATCTTCACCAGCGGGTCGGAAACTGACGCCATAGCTCATGCCATCGGCACTGTATTCCTCAACCTTGTATTCCCAACCAGAAAGAAGCGGCACACTGACGCCAAATCCGCCGTGTTCGTAGGAAACATTACTTGTGTCAGCGGCGTCCACGAGATCAAAGCCTGCATAATAGGTTTTGGTGTCATAATCACCGGTACCCCGGAAATCCATAACCGATTTGCTGATCCGGTAGGAACCTGCGGGAAGCTCTCCGTACAGGCGGCTCCAATTCACTTCCCATTCTGTTTCCGCATTGTTAGGGATCATCCATGCTTCTGACGTCCAGGCAAGCTCATACTCCATAGGAAGCAGCTCGACCGCAACCCACTCGCCATCCTGCAGCATTTCGAGTCCGTAGTAACTGCCGGTCTGCAGCTCACCGGTTGGTTCTCCATCTTGCTGCGTACAAACAATGGTCAATCCAGACGGGGTAATATTCTTTGCAGTAAGCTTCACTCCCCAGGGATCCTGATAGGCGCTTATCGACGGAGTACGACTGATACCAACAAGACCGGATATTGCCGGAGTGCGTTCGCTCTGTTTTCCATTGATCCAAACCTTGTCGGTGGCCTTGATCACATCGCCCATCTGCACTTCAAGGAATAGATGCCACTGAGCCATATCCTCTGTTCCTGCCTCAGGGACCTTACGGTCAATCGTAATGTCCCACCCATCCAATGCACCGTTCTCAATACGGTGACGACGCACATCTGTAATCTCATGCCGAATTGATCCGCTGCCTTCCTGCAGTACGATCAGAACAAGATTCTGCCGTTCAAAATAGGCGTTATCGTATTTGTCGCAGGCATCCAAAAAGCCGATTGTGCTGTCGGAGTAGACTGTCTCTCTTCGTTCCAGACTATAAATGTCCTTGTATGCCTCGTAATAGGCTTCCAATTCCGCTCTGGAACTGATCACGGTGTGGTAAGGATAGCCATCTTCAGGTCCGCCATTGGTCCGGATGTACTGCGCCTCAAAAGCGTATGCTCCCGGTTCAGGCGTCACGGAATCTGGATCAGCTTCATTTCCTACAATGGTCCATCCGAGTTCCGTAAGCTCTTCTATGACCTGTTCCGGAATATCGGCCTGCGTACCGTCTTCCAATTTCACACACCAATACGCACCGGTCCTGCCTGGATAGGTTTCCGCAATCCCATCGTGGAAGATCAAAATCTTATCGCCGGTCCCCAAGCCAGAGAACAGACCTTCCTTATCCTTTCGGTTTCTCATGATAATGGGTGAGTTTCCATCGATGAACATATACGATCCGTTGTCCGCTACTAAGCAGCGTCCGACAGAGAAACTCATGGAGTGATTTATCATATACCAAAGGCCACCCGCACAAAGTAGCAGTATGACTCCTATCACACAGAGGGGAATAACCCATTTCTTTTTCTGTTTCATATCAGACATGAATCCCTTATTGATATAGACGCAAAAATAGGGAAAATGTTCCCTTGTGATGCGATTTAGAGAGTTGCCGGAACAAGTGAGTAGCATAATCGAAGTCAAAGGCAACCTCACGATCGTCACTTTGCTTCATCACTCATTATACGACCATCGACAAAACCCTACAACCCATCTAAGTTCCTGTGCATACCAAAACGGCAATACCTGCTTGGTATTGCCGTTTTGGTATTAACTCTTCAGCTGTCTATCCTTTGCAAAGGCCATCAGCGCCTCATGCTCGTTGGGGATCTGCTCATCCAAGACTGCATCCAGGCATTCCTGCAGCACACGGCCAATGGTCGGTCCCTGAAAGCCCAATGTCATCATATCATGTCCATTAACTGCCAAGTCCTTGAGTGTGAAGCAGCTCTCTTCCTGCAGGATCTCATTGATCATTTGCGATACTTCCTCAAAGATTGCGATCCGGTGTCTGCAGATGGCCGATTGACCAAGCGTATCTGCCTTGTGCAGCTCGATCAGTTGCCGGGTAGCATCCTCACCGTGCTTGCTCAAAAGCCGTTTGATTGGCTTCCTGTCGGCCGTGATGGGCATGTCATGATAGCGAACGAGTCTTACAATTTGTTCTTTGCTGGCGTTATCGAAGCGAAGTCTACTGAGGATACTCTCCGCCATTGAAGTACTCTGATCCGAGTGCCCGAAGAAGTGGCCAATGCCATCCTCGGCGAGCGAGAAACAGGAAGGCTTCCCAATGTCATGCAGCAGGGCTGCCCAACGAAGCACCGGTTCAGGGGTGATACTTTCAATGACCGCGATGGTATGGCCCCAGACATCCTTGTCATGATGTGGATTATGCTGCGGAAAGCCAAACATGGGTGTGAGCTCCGGGATCGGGACGGCCAGCACATCGGCGAAGTCCCGCAGAACACCTGCCGCGCCCTGAGCGCAGAGCATTTTGGTAAGCTCAACCAGAATGCGCTCCGCAGCGATACCTTTGAGCAAGTGCTTGTTCCTGTGGATGGCCGCTGCCGTGGCAGCTTCGATCGTCATGCCATACACGGAGGCGAAGCGAAGGGCTCTGAGCATTCTCAGGCCATCTTCCTGGAATCTCCGATCTGGATCTCCCACGCAGCGGACAAGGTCGCCGGCAATGTCCGCCTTGCCTCCTACGAAGTCAACAACACCTGTCCTGGGGTTGTAGGCCAGAGCGTTCATGGTGAAGTCCCGGCGCTCAAGATCGTCCTTCAGGCTGCGGGTAAAGCTGACTGAGTCCGGATGCCGATGGTCGGAGTAGTCCCCGTCAATGCGATAGGTCGTGATTTCTAGAGGCTCTTGGTCAATCACAACAGTTACAGTCCCATGCTTCAAGCCAGTCTCAATCAGGTGGTAGCCTGTAAAGATCTCCTCCACCTGCTCTGGGAGCGCGTTGGTGGTGATGTCCCAATCCTTCGCAGGACTGTTGTCACGCACATAATCACGCACTGCGCCACCAACAAGGTACGCCTCATAGCCGGCCGCTTCAAGCATCTCAAATGCTGTATTCACTTGTGGTGGCAATTTCATCATAAGATCACATCTCCAGTGCGGCGAGGAACAGCGCATTGAGTTCCTCCCAGTCCTTCGTGATTTCTCTCGGATACTGCTCCACCAGAGCACGCACCTCTGCAATGCTCCGATCCATGTAAGCGTTGAGGATATCGATTCTCGGGATCATCTTCACCTCAGGGGAGTTCATCTTCAGATCAAGCAGCTTCGCAACGGTTTTCTCCAGGTAGTCCGGAAGCTGGCTCGCCGCCAGTTCAGAAAAGAGCATTGGGGGCGGAGTACCTTTTTCAAGGATCCACCGGCAAGCAAGGATTGGCCGCAGTACATAGAAGTACTTCTTGGCCTTCACCATGTCGCCGCGCAGGTATTCTCGATAGTTTCCTTCCGCCATCTGCAGATAGTGCCAAAGGCCACTCTTGGACGAGAAGTAGCGCCGCATGACGGGCTTAAACGCCTCAGTGAAGTCAGTGGTCTGATACACGATGGGAGAGGAAAACCACTCAAATACGGTGGGGTTGGATTTATGGAGCAACTTCAGTGTCTTGTCCACATCCCAACCGTTGATGTCCAGAACACCATTGATGGGAAGCTCGATCACATCACGGACCCGGTTGAGCCTGAGATAGCTCTCTCTGGGGCGCACATAAATGAAGCGCACATCATAGTCGCTGTCCGGAGAAGCAAAGCCCCAAGCACGGCTACCGGACTCCACGGCCAAAAGGATGCGGCAGTTCTCCCGCTGCTCGATTTCATGAAGCTTTTCTTTGATCAATGCTTCCACGGTCAACACCGCCTTTCATCATTGTATTTCAGTCTGCTGCCTTAAAGTTATAGACAGGACGGATCCGCTCAATAATCTCCGCAGTAGGGCCGATTTGAGCGACGATCTCCTCCATGCTCTTATAGGCCATGGGAGACTCGTCCAGCGTGTCGGGCACAACACAGGTGGTGTAGATACCCTCCATTTCCTTCTGGAACTCCTCCATGGACAGAGCATTGAAGGCCGCCTTGCGGCTCATCAGCCGACCGGCGCCATGAGGTGCGGAGCAATTCCAATCCTCGTTGCCCTTGCCGCTGCAGATCAGGCTACCGTCACGCATGTTGATGGGGATCAGCAGCTTCTCGCCGGCCTTGGCGGAGACAGAGCCCTTACGCAGGATCATGGCGTCCGTATCAATATAGTTGTGGATGGTGGTGAAGGTCTCCACCGCCGTGAAGCCCATGCCAGTCATGATAACATCCACCATGGCCTTGCGGTTGAGCATGGCGAACTGCTGTGTCAGCTTCATATCGTGGATATAGTCCTCGAACAGCTTACCCTCCACATAGGCCAGATCTTTGGGGATATTCAGCTCGTGCTCCTTCTTGAGCGCCTTGATGGTCTTCTGGATCTCCTGGAACCGGCCCTCGGCCTTCAGCTGGTCAATGGCGGCTTGAACTTGATACTGGGCGCCGCCCCAAAGGGCACGCCGACCCTCATTCTGGTAGTGCTCAGCCACCTCGGTGCCCAGATGACGGCTGCCAGAGTGGACCACCAGGAACAACCGGCCATCCTCCGCGCGATCCACCTCAATGAAGTGGTTGCCGCCACCCAAAGAGCCGATGCTGCGCATGGCCCGGTTGAGATTGACTTGATCTGTGCAGCGGAGGTGAGTCAGATCGATCTCAGCGTTCAGTGCATGAGGAATGTCTCGAACCTCACGGCCATAGGGGATCTCCCTGCGGATTAGGGCGTCCAGCTTCTCAAAGTCGACCTCCCGCTCATGAAGCTCAACAGTCTCCATACCGCAGCCGATATCGACGCCAACCATACCGGGCACGATCTTGTCCTGGATGGTCATGGTGGTACCGATGGTACAGCCCTTGCCAGCGTGGACATCGGGCATGATCCGGATCTTGCAGCCGGCAAACTCGGCCTGATTGCAAACGGTCTGGATCTGCTTGCAGGCTGCCTCCTCCAACTCGGGGGTGTAACAGACCGCAGTATTATATAAACCTTGAATCGTAATCATAACGATCTCCCTTTCCTTCATACTCTTTATTTTACGGTTCATCTCTGCCAACAGCAACACTTTTGTTGGGAAAGAAAAAGCAGGAGGCGATAACATACCTGCTATCACCTCCTGCGTCAGCTCTATTATGCCACGATCGCCGCGTAACGCTCGGAACCCAGAACATCCATCATGAAGGCATAGGGGGAAAGAATGCCGGCTTTCAGCATGGAGAAGATTCGGGGATTACAGCCGGATACCAGCGCAACGCCCTGGTCGTTGATCTTGACGGGCTGCTGCTGATTACGGCTTGCCACATTCCAGAACATCACCTCGGGCAGCTGGTAGCCATGTTCCTCGAAGAGCCGCTGCGCATACTCGAAGTTGGTCAAGGAGCAATCTTCAGTACAGTAGTCGAACTCCATATCGGAGATAATGAAGATCTTGGCAGGCATATCCTTCTGGGGCACACGGTTCTTCACGGCAGTCTTGAGGATCAACTCAAACACACGCTGGATATTGGTGTTGGCGACCTCGTTGAACTGATGACAGTACCGCACCTTTTCGTAGATATCCTTGCCCTTAATCTCCACCAGCTTGGGATTCTCAGAGAATGTGATGAAGTGGTTTTGGAATGCGCCGGTGTTGCGCTCGGCATAGTAGATACCAAGAGACAGCGCTACAGTGGCGGGGATGGGATCAGCACCACCGTACATGGAGCCGGAGCCATCAATGACGACCAGAGCGTTCTCACCGCCAGTGAAATCCTCCTGTGTCTTCCATGTTGCGTCAATGGCCTTGCGCTCCTGATCGGAGATATCGCCGCGACCGAAGAAGGGCTTGATCATCTCATAGGGCGTCAGGGTGCCAGTGTGGAGCTGCTCCGTACCCTCGGCGACACGGCTCATGAATTCATCATAGCGGTCTCCATCATTTCGCATGAAGGCCTTACGATACTTGAACATGGCCTTGGAGGGCTGCTTGGAGTAATCGAAGGTGTAGTCTTTTTCGCGCAGGTTGTTCTCGATGATGCTGATCTTGGTGCGCAGGGCGCTCAGCGTTTTGCGGTACTGGGCGTCGTTCATTCCCAGTGATCGGGCAATTTGTTTTGCCTGCCGGATCGCATCCTCGTTGGAGGCATTGACGGAAGGAAGCCACTTGGCCAGCAGCGACACGGACTCGCCAGCCTCCAGAGCGGCACAGTCGGCTGCCAGCTGCTTTTTGATCAGATGCAGCACCTTGCCTTCGCATGTGGTGCCCATCAGGACCAGCAGGTCATCGTAGCGTCCATACTCTGCAATGTACTGGATGTTCTTCTCCAGGGATCGCGGCTCGTTGTTGGCCAGCCACTTCAGAATGGTACGGAAGACACGGCGCTCGCCGATACCGCCACGAATATCTCTCGCAAAGAACAGGGTCTTCATGGCCAGATCAGCGTCTTCGGCATAGGCGCGGAGGAAGCGATTCGTGATCTCCTCGTCACGCTCTCTGCGCAGGGCGCCGATCGTAGCGAACAGATCCAGACATTCAGACTGGGTGGAACGATATGTAACTGCGCCATTTTCCGTATGGGTCATATTTGCTTCTTTCTTTAGAAACTTCAGTGGAGTAGTACCCTGTAAGTGCAGTCGCAAAAT
>ULPA01001414.1_pt1 | contig 10782 bp, 9 predicted proteins | sample 1953061 | NCBI WGS metagenome assembly ULPA01 (sample SAMEA4835617, study PRJEB28245) | human gut metagenome | biome: gut microbiome; material: fecal sample | place: Denmark | collected 2008
GGGCGGTCATCGGCGAGGAGGTCTCCGACTGGCCTGGAAATGGAATCGAGCAGCTGCACGCCTGGGGATTCCGGACGGCGGCGATGGCGCTCAGCGACCGTTCTGTCAGCATTGACGACCCTGCCCTCGCGGCGGAGGACAAGCTGGCAATAATCCTGGGAACGGAGGGCGATGGATTGTCATCTACTACGATTGCCAGCTGCGATTATACCGTGAAGATACCAATGTCACTTGGAGTGGACTCTCTGAATGTTGCCGCCGCAGGCGCTGTGGCATTCTGGGAGCTTAGGTGGCGCGGAGAGCGATGAAAGCGGAGTAAGCTATGTATTTTCTATATGAGGACGGCGATGTACTTAACCGCCCGGTTGAGTGCTTCTACTTTGACACAAGTTCAAAATATTTCCCTGTACGCGCCCACTGGCATTTCTACATGGAACTTGTGCTCATGCTGAGCGGAAACGTCGTCATGTCGAGCGGATCTGATAAATTCACGCTGCACAAGGGTGAGATGGTGCTGTTCCACCCCAAGGCCGTGCACTCCATGAGCGGAGCGGACGGAGATCACGCAAGGTATGCGGTGATAAAACTGGACATCAACCGAATGAATCTTACGCCCAGCTACGCACCGAAATTTCGGAGTATATTCCGCAGCGCCGAGAGGAAGGGAATGAGCACAACCTTTACCTCCGCGAAGTCCGCTGCGATTGGAGCGCCGCAGGTATTCGAACGCTGCATTGATGAGATGTCCCGTCAGGAGTACGGTTTTGATCTGGTTATACGCACGGAATTATACCGGCTGCTGATAAATATTGTCCGCTGTTGGCAGGAGGATGGATTTTCAGTGGACAGCGAGGCGTATTCCGAGGACTCCAAGTACGATATCTACAGCATAACGGAGTTCATCGACCAGCGGCTCGCACAGGGAGTCCAGGTGTCGGAGGTCGCTGAGCGGTGCAGTATGAGCTATTCCTACTTCGCCAAGAAATTCCTGTCGGTCTACGGAAAGACCTGCAAGGAGTACATCGAGGAAATGCGCATAATCAAGGCGGAGGAATTCCTGATATTCACGGACTTTGACCTTGACCGCATAAGCCGCGAAACCGGCTTCTCCGATTCACCCCACCTCATAAAGAGCTTCAGAAAGCTGCGCGGAATCACCCCGAAGCAGTTCAGACTGAAGAATCTGGGCGGTAAGTAACTGCAATAGACATAAAAAGCTACCCGACTTCAATGCCAGGTAGCTCTTTTAATTTTAAGGTATTTCAGGAATTATAATGGTGTTTGACAAATGTCATTCCCATTCGACTGCCCTAGAGTGAAATCTCGTGATAATATGCACTTATAATGCGTGTTTTATCCGTTTATTATTTATATTTTGCGAATTGCTGTTTCGTTCGTGAAATTTTTGTAGCCATTTTGTAGCCAGTACTTTATTTATCTTAATCGCCAAACAATGCTTTGTTTAGTATTCTGCTGAAATTATGCATTATAGTTTTGACAGTCATCTTATCACAAGCACAAGAGTGGGGATTCAGATAAGGATAATGAATAAACAAGATTAGAAAATCGACCCAATAGTGAGACTTTGTTTGAGTAATATAAACTATCTAAGTCTTTGTTTAAGCACATCATAAAATCTCGCAGTTTCAGATCTGCGTTTTTCTGCTGACTCATAAATTGCTCTATATTCTTTCTGAACATCAGTACGGGCTTCAATATACTTTCTAATATCGCTTGGTTGCTTTAGGCGCGGCCAATATGATAAGAAGTCTGGTAGTGATACATTTTCTTGCAAGAAAGTTGCTGTCGGCATATCGTTCTGGGCTGACATACCTACCTCAAATGGAACCCATTGTGAATATCTTGTTGTTTCAGACATTACGACGATTATATCTGTGCAATTATTAAGATTCTTTTTTATATGTTCAGTAAGTTCTTTACCACTTCCTGTTATACTTGAATCTAAAATATCAAGGTAATATGGTACATTCATGGATTGGAGTTCGCTTGCAATTCTATTAGCTGAATATGAGTCTTCTTTTTTATGTGATATGAATATTTTTATCATCGTGCGCCTCCAATTAATTGTTTTAGGTTTTCCCAGGTCCATCTGTATATTTTGTCTGACTCTTTTGCAGCAGCAGGCTTTACACATGTATAATCCGCTCTTCCCCACAATAGGAAATATGGAATAGATTCTTCTTGAGCAATTTTTAGCTCTGAACTTACTCCAGCGGCAGAGTCGGTATATCGACCACAAATTACAATAACAATATCGCAACCTTTTATTCTTCTGCGTGCATACTCTTTCCAATCATTGGAAACAGCTTCTTTGATAGACATATCTGTTATTTCAAATGGAGAATCAGAATTCTTTGATTGACCGACTAAAAGAGATTTCAAATCTGAATCGTGATCGTAATCAAAACTAATAAATACTCGTCTTTTTGCCATTGAATATTCCTCCTAAATAAGTTTATCGTGGACTAAGCGCCAATACTGTTTACCTATTGATGTTAATTCGCATGCCTTGGAGTTCATTGCCGCAAAGTACATATGCTCTTCTCCGACAGGTACAACTAGCCCAATTCCTTCCAATTTCTGCAAGTCGGAAAACACCTCTGTGTTTGTGGGATTGGCATACGGTTCAATAACCTTATGCGTTATACTAGGAGAGTTTGTTGGCTCAAAAGATGGGTCTATTGCAAACTTTTCATTCTCGCTAGTAAAGTAAGTACATATCTTTCTAATAATAGATATATCTACTTGTGGTATCACATTTCGCAATGAAGTAAATCTTGTGACATTTGTTTTAAAGACAGGTCGCTGTTCCCATGGGCCTAATGCCTTGTCAATAAATGCATACACACCACCCGGAGTAATATTACCTGTTATGTCTGCTGCACCACCAGACAAAGCCTCAAGAAATAATGAAGTAAAAAGTCCATGCCCGTTAATTTCAATTGATGATTCAGTTGAACGGCTTGCAGTTAAAATAGTAACTCCATTGTTTATAACAGCTGTGTTTTGCCTAGCATTAGAAATACTACCCATAAAGCCAGAAAAGCAACTATCTAATACTATGATTTTTTCCTTGCATTGCGAGCCATTTGCTATTGATAAAATATCTTGAAGCGATACGCCGAAATCATAATCCGAGAAATCAGGGGTTACTAAATAACCGCCAACAGAGTCAATGTGACCATGACCAGAATAATAAAACAGGGCGACATCACTATCACCAGAAAAACAATCCTCAATAAGCTGTCGAAGTTGTCCCTTTGAGCAAACATTCTTTTCTAGTTTTACGGAAAAATTGGGGGAACCATCCTCGTTAGTTTCCAAAAGAGTAGCGACAGCATCAGCATCATTACAACACCCCTTTAAAGGACATTGTGTATAGTTATCAATTCCAACAATTAAAGCTTTTCTCATATAGGTTCCCTCCTCTATTAATTTCTTGGTCCTAAAAACTTATCACCGTTTAAATGAATCATGTGGTTTGGGTCAGCAGCAATCCAAACCTCCGTTTCCCAAGCAAGGGACTCAGAAAACCTCTTGTATGTTTTTCTATCTAAAAATGCTGTAACAAAAATTTTTCCTGCTGTGACATTGGCAGTCATCTCTTCGATTTCCTTAATGCGCTTGGGATCCATGGGTCCCACAGATGTAACAGATTCAATGAAGAACAGCCAATTCTTTTCTTCCAGATATAGGACAACATCAGGCATTTTGTCGTGAAGTGTGATTTCGAAACCCAGACTGCGCAACTTGTCCACATTCTTAACCAAATCCTTTTCAGTTGTATCACCGACATAGAGGCATTCGGAGTTCGGGGCAAAGCGTGGTGCAAATTCCTCGATAATCGCCTTCTGCAACTCGTTATGCTTACCCGGAGAAAATGTGAAATTATCACCATTGATTTGCACAGGCATCTTCCTCATCTCCCTCTTAGAAGAATAAATCTGAACAAGGGAATCGTGATTCTGTTGAAATGCAGCGAGATTATCTGCCCATGTTGTTGTTCCGAAACTTTGAATTAGCGCAAGCATTTCATCAGTCAAATGATAACGGTAGTTGGGACTATTAGTAGCCCTTCCGTTGTCCTCAATGAATGCAGCATTTCTAAAGTGGTGCATAGCTTGTTTGCGGAATGTTTCACGGCTGTTTTCTGCATATGTGGTTTCGTAATAGTTATTGGAGAAAGCAATAACATCGTGAATACGAATCCAATCATTTGAGGCTTGCTGCCATGAGGTATCCTCGGTAATATTTGCCAATGCCAGCAAAACACAGCAGCACATACCGTTTTGTTGTGTTTCTGGTACTTGCAAAGCATTCAATATTTCCTTTGCTTCTTCTAATTTGCTCATAAGTAGCTCCTTAAAATGTTGTCACATGAATCTTCGGACATATCTCTAACACGAATAAGTTCCTTTCCCATCTCCTCAATTACACTCATGGGAGGAACAGGCATTGAATTGATTTCGGTGGAGTTAACCTGCGTTGACCCGTTAAGTATCCGGTAATAGCAATCATATAGTGTGGAATTGAACAGCACATACAACCCATATACAACACATTCTGAAAGATTCTTTAAACCAGATATAAAGTTAATCTTATTCTGTGTGCTAATCTCTGTATACTCAGGATGTTTTCTTGCTAAATAGATACCACATTGCAACCGGCGATGTTCCTCCTTAGCTGTAAATCGCTTTACAAACAAGTAGTTTGTATTAGGTTGCCTAAGCCCTTTTTGCTCAGTTACAATATATTCGTGCGCTTTTCTAACGGGGAATACAACCTTGCCATTTTGAATGTGCTGCGAGTAGAACAATGGTACAGCATTTTTTTCAGCACTATCTCTTAGGCTTTCACGAACTCTAAAATCCACTGTTAAGCCAGTTTTCATTCTCAGGCCAATGCTAGGCAGGGTCTCTGTAAGCTTATTCAATGTCCTAAGCGTATTTACATCTTCCTCGTTTGTTACAAGATAAACATAATCCTCTTCTCCATTGACTACAGTTTCATACGGTGCACTAAACATAGTTTTATCGGAAAAATCACTATTATCTTTTGTGGTAGAAATTGTAATTGTATCTGGTATTTGAGTCGTCTTCTTTAATTTGATAATGATAGTTTCCTGTAAAACACTTTCTTTTTCAAACACCTTATCTCGACTCACAAATAAATGGATATGTTCTAAAGCCCCAATATTCAAAAAATTCTGACGGAATTTTTTGAAATAGGCACCAGATGTCCAAGAACGAGGAATAATATATACCATTTCGCCATTGTCAGAAAGGTTAAATAAGCTCATGGACGCAAACAAGAAATAAAGATTTGGCGCACCGTAGCATATATCTGGCATTGCCAATGCTTCGGGAGCGTTTTTTGCTACTTTCATATATGGAGGATTGCCAATAACCAAATCATATTTCTTTGGATTTGGGTTTGCGTCGAGCATATAATTATAATCAGACATCTGACTCAGAATATAATTATCTGTTAATATTTGACAAGATACTTCTTTGAGCGAATGCGCACATGTCCAATCAAGATTTGATTGCAAGAGTTCCAGAATATTGGTGTCATTTTCATAACAAACCAACTCAATCTTTTCAACATACGGGTCATTTTGCAGTTGCTCAATTATAGCAACAGATAGAATACCAGAACCAGAACCAGGGTCAAGAATAGTAATTGTTTTATGGTGAGGAATCGTGAATAAACTTGCCATAAAAACGGCTGTTTCAGGGCTTGTAAAGAATTGACCATACTTCTTGCGCAATGATTTTGGCATATGGTCTATGTATTCAATTGTTTGCTGGAATACATAATCAATCATACTCATAGTTTGTATACTCCATTATCACAAATCCAGTGCTTATAATAAGGTCGACTATAGAATAAAAAATTCGTTTTTGCCTATAATTGATTTCACTACTCGCAACAGATAACAGACGTGAAATAATTGTTGATTTCTATATTATTATAACACAAATGCCATGAATTTTCAAGGCTGTTTTTGTAAATCATAAAAAACTGCATGCAAAACAATTAAACAGCATTTGTCTATTGTGTGTTCAACGAATATCATATGCTCACCAACAATATCATTAACGCTTCACCCCTCTCGCCCTCTGCTTAAGAAACTCCTGCAGCTTCTGCGTAAGCTTCAGGCTCTCGATAAAGTCCAGCACTTTCTTGTACAATGCTTTCAGACTCCCAAGCTCGTTCTTGGTTTTACGGAGTTCCTCTCGGAGCGGGTAAATCTCCTGTACCTTCTGCTCCAGAGCTGTGTTCCTTGCAGCGGCTTCCTCGTTCTCCTTTTTCAGCTTTGCAATCTCGGCGGTCAGCTCGCTTTCTCTGTTCTCGGCGGCAATCTGCTTCTTGGAGAGGTCGGTCAGCATTCCGTAATCCTCTTTGGAGAGCGTAACCTTACCGCCGAACATTGTCTTGCCGGTTTCAATCTCGTCTATGAATTTGAGCTTCGTGACCTTTCGGGCGCTCGTTTCAAGCAAGGTCTGTTTATCGGCAAGCTCGGCGGTGGTCTGCGTTAGAGCCGAGGATTTCTCTGCTATCTCCTCGTCCAAATGAGCAACGGCAGCGTTCTTCTCTTGATACTGCTCGTCCAGAACATCAATAACAGATTCGACCTGCGTTCGCTGCTCCTCACGGTGCTTCAAGAGGCTACCTGCGTACTCGGCTTGTTCATCAAGCCGAGCGACTTCCTCTTTCTTCTCCTCAACCTGTTCCGTTATCTTGGCATACTCCTTGTACTGCTCAACCGTCAAACTGCCACGGGACTTTTCGGGAGCGGCGATTTGTATGCCGTGCCGTGCGCATATCTCGGTCAGCACCTTGCACTCCGCTTCTCGCCAGCGGCTGATAGTGTCCTTGCCACTGCCGTAGCCCATTTCTTTGAGAGCCTGTGCTATACCGTTTTGGGTGTCAACGCCCATTTTGTAATGCCCGAAAGGTATGTAGTCGATATGAAGGTGCGGAGTAGCTTCGTCCAAATGCAAGACAGCATTGAACACATAGAAATTCGGGTTGCGTTCTTGGAAACCCTGCATATACTCCGTCAAGCAAGCGGTGGCAATTTCAGCGTCGGGAGTGCCAACGCCCGTGTTCTTCATATCACCAATCTGCACCACATCTTCATAGAAACTCTTGCGCTTATCAGCGGCAGTCACCACGCTTTGCGAAATCTTCCGCTTGAAAGTATGCTCGTAGTAGCTTGCGTTTATCTTCCGGTCGGCTCGTTTCTGCCTTGCGTTGTAACGCTCAACGGCAGCACCGAACAGATGTTCATAGGCTTCTTCGATAGGCTGTTGAACGAAAACAATGTTATCCTTCGTTCGGGTATCGTCAACATTTTTGGCGTTGAATTTGCGGTTGTTGTGAGTAAGGCTTCCTTTGCCTTGACAATGGGAAATGCGTTTTTCGCTCATAGGTATAATCTCCTTTCGCTGTGGTGTTTTTACTGTTGTGCCAACAGTAACGCCATAATACCCTTGACATTGATTTCCGCAAGCTACAATCAACATCAAGTGTAAGGCGCTCTCCGAGGGGCAAAGGGAGTGCCCTTTGCAAACCCCGTTCTCGCTCTCTGCTCGTCCTGCTTTCACACACCGACATCGGTGCTTTTTTCAAAACTGAAAAAGAAAAGTGTGGGGCAATCGGCAAAGCGCTCGGATAGGGCAGCGCTGAAAAAGGATTGAATTTTCTGGTTGGTTATGGTATAATAATCTCATCGACATATCGGAATTTGATAGGATAAGGTCGATAATACATTCGATTTTGAGTTAAAAATAACGCAGCGTGATATATTGCTTGTCACGCCGCGTTATATGCTAATATAGCCTTTGAAAGGAGGCAGAAATATGTCATTATATACAACTGGAGAACTTGCAAAGAAGTGTGGCGTTTCAGTAAGAACCGTTCAATACTATGACGAAAGAGGAATTCTTGTTCCAACGGATTTGACAGAGGGAGGAAGAAGACTTTTCTCTGAAGATGATGTTGCTACATTGGAAACAATTTGTTTTTTAAGAGATTTGGATATCTCCATTAAAGATATTGCTGAAATATTGGAATCCGATGAGTCAAAAAGAGTAATTGAACTTTTGCTTGATGAACAAGAAAAAAACATTCAGGATGATGTTAAGAGAAGAACGGAACAATTAGAAAAAATTAAAAGTATAAGAAGCACTTTATCTTCTTTCAAGGACGGAACGAAAAAAACAATTCATGACATATCACAGGTTATGGAAGAAAAAGAAAAACGAAAGAAAATGTACAAGAAAATGGCAATAATAGCAATTCCGTTAGAAACTGCAGAAATTGTGACTTTTGTTATTGGCATACTAAAAGGAATTTGGATACCATTTTTTGTATCTTTGGCAGTGCTTATTATTTGTGCTGTTTTTATGGTTGACTATTGGTATAAACAGATTGAGTATATTTGTCCTGAATGTCATACCAGGTTTCAGCCCAGGAAAATGGAAGCAGTATTAGGAAATCATACTCCAAAAATGAGAAAGTTAACTTGTCCAAGTTGCAAGAGAAAAATTTGGAGTCTTGAAGTATACAGAAAAGGGGTTAATTAATAATGGGAAAAACAATAATTAGTAGAAAACAATTTACTATATATATGATAGCGACATTTGGTTTGGCTTGGATTTTGGAAATTATTGCAAGCATTTATAGCAACAAAGGAAATCAATTGGTATTCTCCGTTATTTTGATGATTGCTATGTTTATGCCTTTCCTGGGAGTACTCATAGCAAGAATTCCATTAAAAGGCATGGGGTGGGTTCCGCATTTGAAGGGAAGAATTAGATATCTTTTCTTTGCACTTTGGGTTCCTGCATTACTAAGTATTATTGGTGGTGTTTTGTTTTTCGCATTTTTTCCGGACGCGTTTGATTTTGAATTTCTGACCTTGCGCGGTATTTTAGAAGGAACCGGTACACTTCAACAGTTAGAAGAACAGGGCTTAACTATGCCGATGTATCTCCTAATCACTACCATTCAGGCTGTTACATATGCACCATTTGTTAGTATGTTTGTGACATTAGGTGAAGAGGTCGGTTGGAGAGGTGCTTTGTATCCATATCTTAAAGAGAAACTTGGTGTTACTAAGGGACGAATCGTGGGTGGTACAATCTGGGGTGCTTGGCACTGGCCGGTTATGATTTTTGCTGGCTATGAGTATGGTAAAGGATATATTGGAGCCCCGGTGCTCGGGCCGATTGTATTCTGTATCTGTACTGTTATGATGGGGATTTTGTTTGATTATGTGTATGAAAAGACAGAAACCATTTGGCTTCCATCACTGATGCATGGTGCAACCAATGCATTTACCATATTCGCTTATCTTTCTAAACCCGAGTATGCAGATAAGGCAATCCTTGGTCCAGCATATATTGGTATTATCAGCATGATTCCATTGATTGTTATGGCAGTCATCATTTGTGTAAAACGGAAAAGAAATTGAGTATTAAAGCGATATTCATTTTCAGTTATGTCAAGGTGTTTGATAAGCAAGGAAATTGTTATTTTATCTAAAAGGAAAATGACAACTTCCAATAAGTCGAGCAGTTCACATATTCACATTTAGCCGCACCCGACACCGAGTGCGGCTTTGCCTTAATTTAGCGACAACGCCTCCAATTCCAAATCTGAAAAAAGAAAATGTGGCGATTTGGCGGAAAGGCGCTCGGATAGAGGCAGAGAGCTGCGGCAAGCAGTGTCCCCATTTTTCTTTTTCAGCTTTGCAATAAATTTGCAGTCCGCTAAAATCAAGGCAAAGTTGAAAAGAATTAAAAGGAAAATTGAGCCGCTTTTAGTGTACAGGCGTACATTCCGCATAACCAAGCGGTTTGACAGACTTGCCGCAGATGTACGGCAGCGTACCTGCCTTGTACTCTGTACGCCTTATGTACACCCTCTGTACACGCTGATGTTGCCGGTATGTCGCATTGTAGAGCCAAATGTACACCCGTACACCGAATTTACCTATTAAGAGAAATTCCCTCAAATCCCCGGACACGCTTGACGTTTTCGTAGATGTTGTTGGAGTATCTGACGCTGTATTTGTCGGCGTTGGATTTAAGCCAATTTATAAAGGTTTCCCGCTTCAGGGCGGTCAAGCCGTTGTCCTCGCACCACTCGGAATACACACGGTGAAGCGTGGTGGAGCTGATAGCGGAACTCTCGCTGATGACAGCCGCTTCTGCAAGGAAATCCACAATATTGCAGTTCTCCGCAACCGCTTCGGCTACATTCGCCCGTGTTTTCTCGCTTACCGTAAACCGAAAATTGTTCTTGATAAGCCGCCGCAGACCGTCCAACATCCAGCAGAACACTTTCTCCTTTTCTGCTATGAATTTATCTGCAAGAAACGGATTGTCCTTGCGGTTTGGCGGTTTAGGCTTTGTTGAGAGGATAAGCAAGCGGCGGGCAAAGCCGTCCGACTTGTCGTACAAGGCTTTGGGTGAGCCGTTGCCGAAGCACAGAAAACGGCTATACACCTGCGCCTGTTGGGATTGCTTGCCCTTTGCTTCAACATCAATCGGTATCTCTGCGGTGATGATGTTCTTGATGTAACCCGTGGATTTAAGGGCAGTCATCTGCATATCGTCATCGTTCATCAGCAGCTTGTTGATGAGGTTATAGCGGAAGAACTTGTCGTCCTCCACACGCTGAAAGTTGCCCGACAGCATAGCCGAGCCGAATATGGCATTCAGGACAACGCCGATACGGCTCTTTCCC
>ULPA01012411.1_pt1 | contig 10749 bp, 9 predicted proteins | sample 1953061 | NCBI WGS metagenome assembly ULPA01 (sample SAMEA4835617, study PRJEB28245) | human gut metagenome | biome: gut microbiome; material: fecal sample | place: Denmark | collected 2008
GCTAAAATTGTGATTTTTAAAAAAAATTATATTGAAAACGTTTTCGTGAAAAGAAAGGCCAATTTCAACGTTATTTAACCTTTAATAACAAAAAAAAGATGCTACCAAAAGATAACATCTTAATTGTATTAAATTACTTTTTGAGGGCATTTTTATTTATTTCATCTAATATTTCTTTTTTTACTTCTTCACGAAGTGTTTCTTTAAGCATTTTAAGATTATGCTCTTCTTGCATCTTCTTTATATTCTCATCATTTTTCTTTTTAATTGTTTTAGCAATTGAAATCCCCTCCGAGATAAGAATAACAACGTATATTAATATACAAATTGGAAAAATGAAATTTTTATTTTTAAAGATGCTAGTAAAATTTAAGAAATTTACCGTTTTAATATACTTACCATAATACATATTTTCATCAATTTGCAAAGAGTCCTCAACAGGATTAGTATATGTATTATCACCTTTTGTTTTTAAATTTCCATTTTCTAAAATTCTTGTGACACGGTGAATGATGTAACGTTCACCATCGTAGTAAACAATTATATCACCAATATTAGCATCTTTAATTGAACCTTTTTTTATTAAAACCGTTTCTCCCGGATTAATTGTGGGTTCCATTGATTCTGTTGGAACATAAGATATTGAATAACCAAAAAAAGATGAAATTTGATTATTTTTTAATGCTATTGTATTTTTTATTAATATAATCAAAAGTCCCGCAACAATTAAGCTTAAAATAGATGTAATTATTATACTTATTATTTTTTTAACGTGCATGTTTATTCACTCTATTTTTTCTCAAAGGTTTATGTCCTCTTTTAACATCATCAATATAAATAGACTTTCTTCCTTTAGGAACCTTTTTTGTTTTATCTTTAGATATTCCCTTAGAATCTTTAATATTGCTTCTAGCTAACGCCTTAGCTTTTTTAGCAGCTTGTTCCTTTACAAGAATATTTTCAATTACTTCATTTTCATCAAAGCGAATTATAACATCATTATCAATATCTTCATCATATGCAAAATTTTCACGATTATTTTCAACTAATTCGTCCTCACTATATCTTAAAACAACATCTTCATCTAAATCCTCAAGATATTTATTTTTTATTGTTGTTTGCGATTTTCTTGATTTTAATTTAGCATATTCATCATCCGGCTTAGATGTTTCTTTTGTCTTTTCATCTAATAAAGACGGTTCTACAGGTAATTCTTCTTTTTGCTCTTCAGTACGCTTTTCTTCTTCTTTTTTTAGTCTTTCTTCTTCCTCTTTCTTTAATCTTTCTTCTTCCTTAAGTCTTTCCTGCTCTGCCTTTATTCTTTCTTTTTCAGCCTTAAGTCTTTCTGCTTCTTTACGTTTTTCCTCACGAGCCTTACGCTTTTCTTCTTGAAGGCGAAGCTTTTCAAGACGGATAGCTTCTTTTCTTTCTCTTTCTTTTTGTCTTTCCTCTTGGCGTTTTAAATAATCTTCAAGATTCTTTATATTTGTATCTAAAGTCTGAGTTTCTCTATCCATTTTATTTAAATCAATTTGTTTTTGCTCTCTAATAAGCTTCATAACACGTTGTTTACGTTTTAACATTTCAAGCAACTCAGGTGTTTTTTTCATATCTTCTGTATTAACCCCAAATAAATTAGGATAAATACGGTTCAAAACATCAATCATTTCCCTGAAAACACGCTTAACACTCATTTCATAGCTTAAACCTTGAGACAATGACTCTTTATATTTTTCTTCAAATATTTCTGATATCCGACTCAATAGATACTCAGATATTTCTTGGTGGGATAATTTAATATCTTTAGGTTCTAATTCATATTTAGTAATATCATCATGTTTTAATTCACGAACATTTTTTTCGCCATCAAAGGCTTCTAATGATTGGATTCCTCTTTGATGCATCAAATCATTAATAAGAAAAACTCCAATATGATTAAAATCATTAAGAATTACATCATCGTCATCATTAGTTTTCTCATCAGATTGAACATTATAACCTACCTCAGTTGTGCGGTCAATATAAAGCCATAAATTATAAGCAATCTTAAAATCAGGATTATGAAGAATTATATTAGTTTTCATAATTGGAGGTACAACATCTTTAAGCTTAGCTACAGCTTGATATAATCCTGTTCCTTTTAATGCCCGGTACTTATCAAGAGCATTCTTTGTTTTGTCAAAAAGCTCTCTTGCCTTTTGCGTTTCATCCAAAATTTCATTAGATATTTTTATATTCATTTCTAAATCGATTTTACGATGTGATAACTTAATATTATTTTTATACCTAATTTCATCAGCACTAATTGATTCTAGGTTTTCATCCATTAGCTTTAATCTTGTATCTAAAAAAACAATCACACGATTGATTAAACTTTTAATAAAACGGTTTTCATAAATACCAATATTATCTTCCGCATATGTAGATAATATTTTTGACGGAATAACTTCATTTTGCTCATTTATATCACGTATATATTGGGTATGAGAGGCTAAATGTCTAATCGATTCTGAATCAACCTTTTTAGCCTTTTCCATTGCTACAACCTCTTGCATATAAGCAAGTGTCTTTTTAGGATCACGACATATTTTTAACAAGCTTGGATATGCCCCTATAACAACATCTAGAAAGTTTCCATCAAAAATCTTTGTTTCGCGAACTGTTTTATTATATATTGTTTTTTCGCCTTGCTGCAATTCATTAAAAAGAAAATCACCCAAAGGTGATTTTGCATTTTCAATACAAGAATAAAATGCTTCATAGAATTGCGAAACGGCCTTATCACTTAACTCTTCTTCAGTTGGTTTTAAAACCTCTAAAGCCATAATATCACATCCTAACCTACATCATTTTCTTTAAATCTTCAATATATTCAATTGATACTTTAAAGGAATTCTTTCCAAATAATTTATCTAGAAGTTCGATTAATCCATCAAGCTCATTATGAAGGAAAGATAAATTTAATGATTCAAACTTACGTAAAATCTTATTAGCCAACATATAATCAAGACCTTGAACCTCTGTAAATCCACAGGCAACATATACAGGAACGAATAATTTAATTTGCTTCATAATACGGTTACCAAAAGCAATCTTGAAGTTTTGTTGAATATACTCGTCGACTTTTTTAAATGAATCCATAACCTTAGTTGACATAGTAATCTCAGCTTGAGCCTTTTTAAATAACTCGTCAAGATAATCAAATGTCATCTGTACATTATTAGTATAATCACAATCAATTAATTCCGCTTTATTGTTAATTACAATTGGGGTTGCACGGTCATATACCTTATCAGTAATTGTAAATGTTGAGTCATCCTTATTAGCTGTACCAATAAACCAAGTATTTTGATTAATAAATAGCTTACCATTAATTAATAGCTTAGGATCACTTGGCTCAGAAGCAGGAACTAAATCAATTTTCCATTCATGAACATCTGGCATTTCCATAACTGATAGGAATTCAGCGAAATAATACTCGATACGAGCCAGGTTCATTTCATCTAGAACAATAAAATTAGGTTTATCAGAATAACCTGCTTGATAAACAGCTTTTAAGAAATCAGTTTCATTAAATTTCTTTGTAAATTCATTTAAATAGCCAAGCAATTCTGCACGATCACGCCATGATGGTTGAACAGAAATAATAGATGTTTCCTTGTTAAAGAATTTACCCATTGCATAAGGAAGGGAAGTTTTACCAGTACCAGAAATACCTTCCAAAATTAAAACCTTTGAAGTGGCCATTCCTGCAAAAAATCTAGCAATAATCTCTTTTGTATAATAAAGATGAAGCTGAGAAGCACTGTATTTAATAAATCTATCAATAAGCTCAGGTAAATTAACCATATCGCTTGATTGCATTACCGTGAATTCAGATGAAATTTCATAGTCTTTATCAACCTGTGTAAGCTTAACGAAACGTGAATCAGATTGAAGAGCAGGTCTTTTACCTTTAAGAGATGAAGTTCCTCTTTCCATATCAGCCTGTCTTGCATAGGCTTCAGTACCACCAATTTGATTAATACGTAAAGCTAAAATCTTATTTTTTTCCTCAACTAAATCAAAAACACGATTATTTAAAACTGCTATTTCATCAACAAGCTCATCTTTTTCAATCTCACGCTTTCTAAATCTTATATACTTACGTAGGAACTGAAAAATAACAACAATTACTAAGCCAAAGAAAATAACTAAAACAATTGATACTAATACAAGAACAATCCAATCTAATACTTTAAAATTTTCATTATTAACACAAGATGTTATAATATCATTTATATATTGTTTAGGATATGAATAGAATATCTTAGAAAAAAGACTAAATAAGGTTTTAAACCAATCAAGAAAATTTTCAAAGAATTTCTTTAAAAAGCTTATAAAATATTTTGAAAACTCAGCCATATTTAATCCTCCTTACTAAAACTTAATCTAATCAATTATTTGTTTTCTTCTTCATTATCTGATTCTTTAAGCATTTCTTTTAAAAGCTCTGCACGAAGTTCTGCCTTAAGCTTTTCTTTTTCATCTGCAGAAATAGTCTCTTGATTTGCAAGCTCTTGACTAGTTTCTTTCATTTCAAGTTTTAACTTTTCTTCTCTTGCACGCATTATATTTAAAACTAAAACACCAATTTCAAAAACCAATAGAATAGCAACAGGTACAATAATAATCGCAATAAAATGATTATTTATAGTTTGAATAGTTTTACCAAAACCAGACCATTTTCCAGAATAAATACCACGAATCTCTGTAGATCCAAAGGCTTGATAATTATTACTTCCTAGACTATTTAATATTGTCAAATAATTATCAGCATTTAATTTGGATGCATCAAAATTTAACTGTTTAGCAATCTTATCACCAACTGTGTAATATACATATGAATCATTGTTTGTTTTATCAATGTAAACAATTCTATGGGTATCTAATGCTGAACCGGCTCCCTTATTAGATGCAAGACGATAATCATAGAATGTAACAATATTACCCACTTCAAGTTTTGAAATATTTTTCTTGTTAGCGATTTTTACAATAATCATATCTCCTGTATTAAATGAGTCTTTATTATCACCAGTCATTGAATCAGAAAGTACATTTAAATAACCTTTTCCAAAAATATTAGGAATTTGATCATTTTTGTTTTTAGCTCTAATATTTGAAATAGAAAATAAAAGTACCAATAAAATTAATATATAAAATACAACGTTTAAAGCGATTTTTACTCCAAACCAAACTTTTTGTTTAGTAGTCATCGGAGTTTTTAATTCTTGGGTAGTGTTTTCTTGCATATATATACCTCTCTTCAATCTTATGTTAATATTCTAACACAAATAAAATCATTTTAAAACATTAACATAAAATAGCATTATAAAAACGCATTTTATTTTTTAAATACTTGATGACATACCAAGCTCAAATGTAAATGCTTCACCTTGAAGTTCAGTAATGCAATCTGCATCCCATCCTTCAAGCCACAAATACACTGTCATTTTTTTCATCATACCTGAATATAAACCATCATTTGAAGAAATAATTTCAGTTGTATCATAATCAAGATCATTTCTTTCATTTTTGGGAATTGATATTTTATTTTCACTTCTTTGATTATATAAATCTACTGCCAAATTATATTCTGTATTAATTCCACCAAAATTATATACATTATTCTTTACATTAGGAGCATTTCCTCCTATAGAATAAATAGTGGTATGTGGATTATTGCTAGAATTTAAAATATCACTATATAAACAAGCATCATATGTTGTAAGAGCAAGCCTCATTGCATTTGCAACATTCATTTTAACACCATCTGATATTTTGCCAAGTGATGTTTCATCATTAACATTCTCACCATCAAAGCTTACATACTTATCAGATGCTTTAACGGGATTAATTGTTGAAAGCCTGACAGACGTAGCTTCTTCGTTATTATCGTTATTAGAAGCAAGATAAATATCAAATGATATGTATTTATAATCAGATGCATCTTTATTATCTACATACTGAAATCCTTTATCTAAGGAAGTATAATCCTTAGGAGTTACAGGATCTAGGACAATATTTAATAAAGAGTTAACCTTATCATCACTTAAACCGGAAGCATCTATTCCTCTTTTTTGAAGAATTGCTTTTTTTACATCCAGTGATGATAAAGAATCTTGAAAATCAATACCATTGGTGGAAATTGCAAGTGAATTTCCACCTTTGATATCAAAATTAAAATCTTCTACATTATTTGTACGAGTCATAGCATACCAAGCATATGTTGATGTAACACCGGTTATTAACACTAAAATACTAAGTATAGCTGATAACCATATTTTTTTTAAGAAATATTCCATGGTATGCTCCTTTCGTTAAATTTTACAGAGTAATACTATGCAGCAATGGCAGTTCCTTCACCTAATTCAAAGTTCATTGAAAGTGTCCATGCATGAGCAGCAATGGCATCAAAGCAAGCCTCATCTGCACCATTTAACCAAACTAAAAATTGAACAGTTACAGCATCTGCAGAAGTAATTTCTGTAATTACAAAATTTCCTGATTCTACTTGATTACCATCAACATCAAATGCATTTGTTACAGTAGGTCCGGCTGGCAAATCGGAACCATCATATGACGAATTAGATGATTTCTTTACATCAATGTAATATTGTTTTGCATCATAAGTTGCATCAGAATTATTTAAATGGAAAGTATTACTAGCAGAAACATCAGTACCAGTCATTGCCGTTGATGAAGCCTTATAACTTAACATCAATGATTTTGTTACATCTTCTGTTAATTCATCACCAACTTTAATAGACGTTTTGCTTGAATTTGAATCAACAATTGCAACATATTTTTTACTTTCTTTATCTTTATCAACAGCACGAACACTCTTAATTGAAAGTGGATATTTTTTATTAGTTTCAAGTCCTGTAACCTTAAAACTTAAAGAGAATGTATAATATCCCCCTGATATTTCTTGATTATTTTCATTCACAAATTTTCCACCAGAAACTGTTACAGGTTTTAAAGCTGATCCAGTTAATGTTGGTGTAGCACTAACTCCATATTTTCCATCTGCTGTCGCACTAATTGATAAGTTCGCATTTGCAGCAGCAACATCACCAGTTACTTCATTCATGCTTACATCACTATTTGTTACAAACCATGCATATGTTGATGCAGTAGTTCCTACAGCTGCAGCTCCTACTGCTACAGCAGACATAATTAATTTTCTTCTTAAACTTTTTTTCATAATTCTATTTCTCCTTTATTTTTTAACTATTTTATTATTGCCATTTGGCATACACGTCTCCTACTTGATCAGTACTTAATACACTTTGATCAAATAAGGTGTCAAACGATTCTTCTAAATACCACCCCATAAACTTTTTACCTTTTTTATAAGGTATATTATATGGTACTATATTTAAAAGGGCACTACTAAGATAATCAACACTTGTAACATTATCACCATCATGGTAATTAATTCTATAAGAATCAATGCTTTGCATACCTCTAAATGATAATGAAATATTTATATTTGTTCCTTGGATACCTTCGAAGCAATCTGCATCCCAGCCTTCAAGCCAAAAATTAAATTTGACTTTTTTTATTTCGTCCTTTTGTTTAAATGATACAATTTGTAATGAGTCAAGCAAGTCAAAGCTTTGATAACTTGAAGGACATGCATCATAATTTATTGGACTAAAACTCGCTCCTTGATTTACACTATAAGTATAAGATGCATTCTTATTACTATCAAATCTAGAAGCTATGGACTTATATGAATCATTATACAATTCACTATCTAGTGATGTTGCATAAGAGCCAATGCCAATTGAAGGCTCATATATTTTGGCTTTATCTTCTACAATAGTCGAAAATCTCATTGCGTCACTAGGACGAATTTTAAAGCCTTTAGTATCTTTCTTATAATAAGTTATATTGCCTAATTCATCATATGCTTCAAATCCACTTTTCAAGCTAAATGCTTGATTAGAATTAAGTTCTGAATAATCAGATGATATATTAAGAACTTGCTTAGATGCATCATAATTATTAGCCTCGGTATTAAAGCATAAATCAAATGGTGTATCAACATTAGCTTTAAAATATAAGTCAAAGCTTATATACGCACCGCTAGCAACATCTACACTTTGATTAATTCCACTATAGCTTACCCTCTCAAAGATAATTCCATCTGAGGATGTTATTGGGCTTAAGCTTATCTTTTTGAGTTCAGTTTTAACAAAATCATTAGATGTTTCAACCAATTTCATTCCATCATAGAAATTACCATCAGCGCCAACTGTATATCCCTTTGAAGAAGCTACAACTGCTTTATAAATTTCATCCTTACCAAGATTCTCACTAAAATTTACTCCATCGATAGAAACTAAAGAATAATTATCTTTATAAAGACTCATTTCAAGGTTACCAACTGAAGCTGTAAGACCTTTAAGATATGCTGCATATGTCGCCGTTACAGCTGTACCAATTAGCAAAATAATAGATAATGATAATACAATAATTTTTCGTCTCATATTATCACCTTCTGAATAATGAGAAATAAATCTCAAATCTAATTGTACCACCAAGGATTTCTTCGCTTAAGTCAGGGTCTTGGGAATCAACCCACGTAATTAAAGTAAACTTTTTAACATCCCCAGGATGCAAGTCATAAAATTTATTCTCATAGGCAATGTTATTTTCAAGATCATATAATTTGGGATCAGGATATCTTTCAAAAAAGGGATCAGATGCTTTATCCGGTACATTTCCGCCTTGATAAACTATTCCTTCATTATCATCCTCAAAATATTCAAGCCAAGTTACTAATTCAAGACCATCATTCTTACCTGTAATTGAGCATTGTTGCATAACATTAACTATTTCACGCCCCATATTTTTCAAATAAAAGGTATATGAAACATAAGAATTGTTTTCCCAAATTCTAGATCCATCAGTATTTCTACATTCTTTTGCTTTAATAAAGGGGTACATAATGACATTAGCTTCTTTAACAGACGCAGCCTCGAGTCTTGAATCATACCAAGAAAAATCTTCTTTTTCAGAAATGAAAATTTGCCTTGATGTTAAATCATCGCCAAGCTTAATTGAAAATGATCCAACATTTTGACCAAAATATGCCAAAATAACAATCAAAGTGACTAAGATACCAGTGAAGCATAGCGAGATTATAAGTCTTTTCTTTTTCTTCTTTTTAGGACCATAAATATCTTTAACATATATGTTCTTTTGGGGCATCTTTTCACCTCCTAGCATAAAAAAAGTTGCCAATAATAGTTTACTTACTTTTATTGACAACTGGCTATCTCATTTAAAGACCCTATAGCTTTGCGTCACAGCATTTCTACTGCTTTGCCTTTTACACTATAATATTAAATTTGTGTGCATTAACTAAATGCAATTATATTATACAAAATAATTAATAGTTGTCAAGTTTTTTGTTTATTATTTCCAGTTATCTTTTACAAAATACACTCTATAGTATAATTATACATTATAAAAGCTTTGTTTTAAAGACACATTACATAATTTTTATATGCTCATTTTGAGAATAATAAAAAAATAAAAAAGTTGTTGACAAATATTTTTTTTGTGATATAATTGTCGCCGTAGTTCTAATAACATATAAGTAATCAAATATGGTGATTACGTTTCTACCAGAGAACCGAATAAATTCTCAGACTATGGTATAAAAACTCTTTTTTGTTTTTTGTACTTTTATTGAAAAGGTGTGGATAACGCCTTTTTTTATTTTATTCTTTATGCTAAAATTAAATCAACTAAGGAGGATTTTATGATTTTAGGATTTATTGATCAAGTTTTCCCAACTAGTTTTTGGGGATGGATGTCTACAATTTTTTCATCGCTTGCAATCATTATTTTCATTTTTTCAGCTTGTCTTCAAAGTAAAAAAAAGATTTTATTAGTACAGGTTTTAGGACATATTTTATTAGGCATTGGCGAATTTATTTCTAACGCATTTTCAAGTATAATCCAAGAAATAATTTCCATTACAAGAAATATTTTAGTATATTTTAATAAAAATACTAAAATTGTTAATCTAATCTTGATAGCTATTGGAGTCATTTTTGGCGGATATTGTGCTTTATTTGGGAAAAATACCTTTACACCATGGAAGGGTATGGATGAAATCCACTGGTATAGTTTCTTACCAATAATCGCAAATTTTGAATATTCTGTTGCAGTAATGATTGATGGCATTAGTGTTAAATGGCTTAAGCTATCATTTTCTATATCATCATTTATGTGGGCAGTATGCTTTATGATTCAAGGTGCCGGATTATTTATTTCTGGATTCCTTAATGGATTAAATGGATGTGCAGCTTTAATTGCTTTTATTAAGCTTCAATATAAAGAACATAAAGAAAAAAATTAATTTTACAATTAAATCTTTTTAACAAAACGATAGCAAATTAATACTATCGTTTTATTTTCATTAAATTATTTATTTTAATATATTATCAAGCTCATCTAAAGAAAGTCCTGTAATAGCACTAATAAATTCTTTAGTTTGACCACTTTCAAATAACCTTTTTAGCTATTTCTTTCTTATTTTCCTGAATCCCTTCAGCTTTTCCTTTTTCAATACCTTTTTGTTCGGCTTCATGTAATTGGCTATTTTGATCTAGAGCAAATATTTCCCTTGAAAAAGCTTGCGATCTTAAGGCTTTATCTTTATTCATATCTATTAGCATATTCAAAGCC
>ULPA01040574.1_pt1 | contig 10737 bp, 8 predicted proteins | sample 1953061 | NCBI WGS metagenome assembly ULPA01 (sample SAMEA4835617, study PRJEB28245) | human gut metagenome | biome: gut microbiome; material: fecal sample | place: Denmark | collected 2008
GTGTTTTCTTTTGCTCTTGTCAACTTTCCGTAATTTAATTCACGTCTTCTAAGAGTTTCGCAATTATCTATTATAAGTGTCTGCTATAGCACAAGAATTCCCAGATGTTCGAGCAGAATTTTCAAACCGATGAGGATTAAGATAATACCTCCGGCGATCTCTGCCTTTTTCTGGTATCTGCTTCCGAACATATTCCCGACAACAACACCGACAATGGATAGCACGAAGGTTGTCAGACCAATGATCGTAATACATTCCACAATCGGATAATTCAAAAATGCAAACGTAATACCAACTGCAAGCGCATCTATACTGGTTGCGATTGCCAGCAGGAACATTTCCTTCATATCAAGAGGTGGATCCAGTTCCTTCACTGTTTCATCTTCTTCCAGTCTGTATCCTTCAACCACCATTTTGCCACCGATGAGTGCCAGTAAGATGAATGCGATCCAATGGTCAATACTGGTAATGTAACTTTCAAACTGTGTTCCGAGCGCCCAGCCGATGAATGGCATTAGTGCCTGAAATCCTCCGAAAAATAATCCGATCACAACTGCCTGTTTCTTGTTTACCTTGCGCATGGCAAGGCCCTTACAGACGGCTACCGCAAATGCGTCCATGGATAAACCGACTCCGATCAATAATAACTCGATCACGAATGCCATATTTTTCTCCTTTTCCCAGCCGCATAAAAAGACAAATAAAAAAGACTCCACGTATACCTGCCGGTATAGTATTACCGGAACGGGCATACATGAGTCTCATTCTTTAAGATTTGCCAGGTTATAAAACCGGGTTTGTTGACAAATCACGTCTTCACGCGAACTACTCCCTCACGGAATTTATTCTTTTGTATGGAAAACTATATTTTCCAACTGCTGTTGTACAAATATATAGCATTCAAATGTGTTTGTCAATGTATTTTGCGAATTTTTATCAATTATTCACCATGAACCAGGAATCACGATTCATCAATATCCTGTCGGCGTATCTCTCCTGCCGGCTTTCAGACGCTCCATGGCTCTTGCGAGAGACGCCTTGGAGCGGTGGTACTCTAAAATACTCTGCTTCTGGCGGAGCTGCTCTTCGGCACGCTCTTTTGCTTCCTTCGCACGGCGGATGTCAATCTCCTCCGGGTATTCGCACGTATCCACCAGAACTGTGGCTCGATTGTTGATGATCTGGGCAAATCCGGTTCCCGTGATTCCCGTAATCTCTTTTCCGTTCTCATCTGTGATACGGATTTCACCGATCTCCACTGCAAAAACCATATTTTCATGATGTGCCTGGATTGCTTTCTCGCCATCATGCAGCGGCAGAACCACCTGTGTGCATCTGCCATCAAAAAAGATCCTGTCGCATGCGATCACTTTTAAACTAAATGTATTTGCCATAATTTAGTCTCCCTGTTTTGCGCCCATTTCTTTTGCACGTTCCTCGACTTCGTCAATGGTTCCGACATTAAAGAATGCTGCCTCCGGATAATCGTCCATCTCGCCGTCAATGATCGCCTTAAATCCACGGATTGTCTCCTTCAACGGAACATATTTTCCCGGAACACCGGTAAAGTTCTCAGCAACATGGAACGGCTGGGATAAGAATTTCTGGATTTTTCTTGCACGGTAAACGACAAGTTTATCCTCCTCAGATAGTTCCTCCATACCTAAAATTGCGATGATATCCTGCAATTCTGTATATTTCTGTAAAATCTCCTGCACCTTACGTGCTGTCTCATAGTGTTCTTTTCCAACAACATCTTCCTCAAGTATACGGGAGTTGGACTCTAACGGATCTACCGCCGGATAAATACCCTGCTCTACGATTTTTCTGGAAAGAACGGTCGTTGCATCCAGATGTGCGAAAGTGGTTGCAGGTGCCGGGTCTGTCAGGTCGTCTGCCGGTACATAAACTGCCTGCACAGAAGTAACAGAACCATTCTTCGTGGAAGCGATACGTTCCTGCAATTCACCCATTTCCGTAGCAAGTGTCGGCTGATAACCAACGGCTGACGGCATACGTCCAAGCAGTGCGGAAACTTCCGAACCTGCTTGTGTAAAACGGAAAATATTATCAATAAACAACAATACATTCTGATGTTCCTCATCACGGAAGTATTCTGCCATTGTAAGTCCTGTCTCTGCGACACGCATACGTGCTCCTGGTGGCTCGTTCATCTGACCAAACACTAGCGCGGTCTTCTCGAGAACGCCGGATTCCTTCATCTCGGACCAGAGATCGTTACCCTCTCTGGATCGCTCTCCTACGCCTGTAAAAATAGAGTATCCGCCGTGCTCTGTCGCAATGTTGCGGATCAACTCCTGGATCAAAACGGTCTTACCGACTCCGGCACCACCGAACAGACCGATTTTACCACCCTTTGCATATGGTGCAAGCAGATCGATCACCTTAATACCTGTCTCTAAAATCTCTACGACAGGACTCTGTTCTTCAAAAGACGGTGGATCTCTGTGAATCACCCAGTGTTCTTCTTCGTCAAGATTTTCTCCACCATCTAACGTATCACCAAGCACATTAAAAAGTCTTCCAAGAGTCTTAGCTCCTACCGGGACTTTAATGCCACTGCCCTCAGCGATAACCTCCATATCTTTATGTAAACCTTCACTTGCGGCAAGCATAATACAGCGGACGGTATTATTTCCAATATGCTGTGCAACTTCCATAACACAGCGTTTTCCGTGATTGTCTACCTCAAGTGCATCTTTTATATATGGAAGGTCGTTATCTTCAAATTCAACATCAACGACAGGCCCCATGACCTGAACAATTTTACCTTTTTTCATAGAAGCTCCTTCCTATTTTTTCTTCTTATTTTTCTGTGCCTTTGCACCACCGATCACCTCTGTGATCTGCTGCGTGATTGCAGCCTGACGTACCCGGTTATACTCAATAGACAGCTGGCTTATCATGGATCTTGCACTGTCAGTCGCTGTCTGCATTGCCATCATCCGGGAGTTATGTTCACTGGCAAAAGACTCCACCAGCGCACCATAAATATATCCGGTTACACAGTTTGGAACCACATGCTCTAAGATTTCTTCCATGGATGATTCCACTTTGATCTCTTCCTGATAAATGTCCGCCGGAGCCGGATGGATAAAATCCTCTTTTGCCAGCGGAAGTAATTTCTGTTTCTCCGCGTTCATGGAAAAAGAATTTTCCATTTTCGTGTAGACCAGATAAACCTCGTCTAACTCACCGTTCACGTATAAGTCCATCACATAATCTGCAATGACACGTGCGCGGTGCAGGGACGGATTCTGCACAGTGTATTTAAACTCTGCGTCTACCTCAAGTCCTTCCTTTGCAAAATACTGACGTCCAAGCTCTCCAACGACAAACAACTTATTGTTTTCCCCCTGGGAAAACAGTTCCTGTGCCATTTTGATGACATTGTGATTGTATGCACCCGCAAGACCTTTGTCGGCGGTGATCACAATGTAACCACGCTTTTTTTCATTGTCGGGAATCTGCTCCCTCTGATCAAAATAGCGGTTTGTCGTATCTGGCATATGTCTTAAAAATCTTGCAATTGCGGACTGGAGCGTATAGAAATACGGTTCTGTCTGCTCTAACTTCTGCTTTGCGATGCGAAGTTTCGCGGAAGAGATCATATACATAGCACTTGTGATTTTCATGGTATCCCGGATACTTTTCATTCGTTTTTGAATTTCCTTGGTATTTGCCATGCCTTATCACCTGCTTTTATATTCTTTAACCGCCTCAACAATCTGTTCTGTGATCGTATCGTCTAAAACTTTTTTCTCATTCAGTTCATTTACGATCTCCATATGCTCTGTGTGGAAGAAATCAAGCATTCCAAGCTGGAATTCCTTGGTCTTTGCTGTCTCCACATCCAAAAGCAGACGCTTGTTTGCTGCCACCAGTGTGATGACCTGGTCTGCCAGGCTCATCGGGTGACAGAGCGGCTGTTTTAACAGTTCCATCAGACCTTTTCCATACTGAAGCTGCTCTTTTGTCGTATCATCAAGATCCGAGGAGAACTGGGTAAATACTTCCATCTCACGGTACTGTGCAAGGTCGATACGAATGGTACCGGAAGCCTTTTTCATTGCCTTTGTCTGCGCTGCGCCACCGACACGGGATACGGAAAGTCCAACATTTACCGCTGGACGCATACCGGAGAAAAACAGATCACTCTCTAAGAAAATCTGTCCGTCTGTGATGGAAATAACGTTTGTCGGAATGCAGGCAGATACATCGCCTGCCTGCGTCTCAATGATTGGCAGTGCTGTGATTGAGCCTCCGCCTAATGCATCCGACAATTTGCTGGAACGCTCCAGCAGTCTGGAATGTAAATAGAATACATCACCCGGATATGCCTCACGTCCCGGAGAACGCTCAAGCAGCAGGGACAATGCACGATATGCAACTGCATGCTTGGAAAGGTCATCGTACACGATCAGTACATCCTTTCCCTGATACATGAAATATTCTGCCAGTGCTGTTCCCGCATACGGTGCAATATATTGCAGGGAAGCGGATTCGCTTGCCGTTGCAGAAAGTACAACCGTATAATCCAATGCATCGTGCTTTGTCAAAGTATTCACAAGTTTCGCAACGGTAGAAGCTTTCTGTCCGATTGCTACGTAAATACAGATCACATCTTTTCCCTTCTGGTTTAAGATGGTATCGACTGCGATGGATGTTTTACCGGTCTGTCTGTCACCGATGATCAGCTCACGCTGTCCGCGTCCAATTGGGAACATCGCATCAATTGCAAGAATACCTGTTTCAAGCGGCTGGTTTACGGACTGTCTGTCTACGATACCCGGTGCTTCCTGCTCAATTGCGCGGTAATCATCTGCCGGGATCTCGCCTTTTCCATCAATCGGTGCGCCAAGCGCATTGACAATTCTTCCGAGATAGGCATTTCCTACCGGAACACCTGCTTTTTTCTTCGTGCGTGTTACTTTTGTGCCCTCTTTGATCTCTGTATCTTTTCCAAGAATGATACAGCCGATCTGGTCACGTCTGATATCCTGAACCATACCACGGATGCCGTTTTCAAATATAACGATCTCACCATACATGGCATGCTCTATTCCATAAATGGTTGCGATCCCATCGCCAACCCAGATGACAGAACCAACTTCCTGTTCACCGGATACCATGTCATAATTTTCGATTTCTGTTTTCAGGATGGAGATAATCTCCTCTGAATTTATGGAACCCACGTCGTCACCTCCATGTTAATTTCTGTTGTAATCTGTCAAGCCGTCCCCTGATACTGAAATCCTCTTCGATGTCTCCCACGCGGAGCACGAATCCTGCGATCAGTTCCGGCTTTTTTTCGAATTCCAGCTCTACCTGTGTCTTTTGATATTTCCCTGCCAGATAGTTTCTGATCTGTGCAAGCTGCGTCTCATCCGGCACCTCTGCACATTGCATTTTTGCACGGAGTATCCCGTTTTTTTCATCATAACAGTTCTGGTATGCCGCAAACACATCTTCGATCACGTCCATATGTTCATGGTCACACAGTTCTTTCAAAAAATGATGTATCTCCTGCGGAAAAAATCTTTCGATCATCCGGTGCTTTTCTTTTCTGGAAACAACCGGGCAGTTCAACACACGCGGCAGCTCACTGGTCAGCTCAAATATTTCTTTTGTCTTTTCCACGATTTCTTTTGTGATACCAAGCTCAAAAAGAACCGTTCCGTAATTATTTGCTGTCTGTGTCATTGCAACCACCTGTTTTAGCTAAAAATTGCTCATACATGAGCTTATTCTGCTCTGCTGCATCTGCCTTGCCAAGCACTTTTCCGGCTGCCATCATTGCAAGTCCTGCAATCTGCGTCTGAAGATCCTGCACTGTCTTTTCACGCTCAAGATCAATGGTCTTATGTGCATTTGCAATGATTTTTTCTGCTTCCTGATCCGCAGCATTTACTCTGCTCTCATATTCTGCCTGTGCCGTTTTTCTTGCCTTCTCCACAATATGTGCGGACTCGTCATGTGCCTGTTTTAATGCATCCTCATACTGGCTCTTAAGTTCATTCGCCTGCTCCGTAGTCTTTTTCGCATCCGCCATCTGACCTTCGATCATCTGTCTGCGCTGTTCCATGACATTTGTCACCGGCTTGATCAAAAACTTGCGAAGTCCAAAATAAAGAATCAGCAGATTTATGATGGTAAAGAGGACATTCCAGTCAATTCTTAATAACTGCATACTCTACCATAACCTTTCTTTAGCCTAAGAATAAGATAATTAAAATTGCGACTACCATACCGAAAATTGCAGTACCTTCGGCCAATGCACATCCAAGTAATAATGCTTTTGTGATTTTTCCGTCTGCTTCCGGCTGTCTTGCGATTGCGTCCGTTGCTTTTGAGGTTGCAAGTCCGATACCAATACCTGCTCCAATGCCTGTTAATGCTGCGATACCTGCTCCAATTGCGATTAATGAATTCATGATGTTTTCTCCTTTACCATTTCTTTTTCAATTTTTCTGTGAGTGTGTTTACTCAATGCTCTCCTTAATGAAGAGTGATGTTAAAAATACAAATACATAAGCCTGTATGAATCCGTCAAACAGATCAAAATAAAGGCTTAACACTGCCGGTACAAAAATCGGCACTACAATTTTGATTAATTCCATAATTACAAATGCGCCTAAAATGTTACCAAACAAACGCATGCACAGGGATAATGGCCGGATGAATACTTCGAGGATATTCATCGGCAGCATGATCGGGATTGGTTCTGCAAAACTTTTCAAAAACCCTTTTGTACCTTTTTTCCGCACTCCTGCAGCCTCAATTAAGATGATGCTCATAAGTGCAAGTGCGCCCGTCACGCCTACGTCCTTCGTTGGTGATTTCAATCCAAACAGACCGATCATATTGGCAAACCCAATATAGACACCGACCGTCATCAGATATGGGATATACTGTTTTCCCTCCTCGCCAAGAAGATCATAGAAGAAGTTATAGAGACCTCCAACTATCGTTTCCAATACGAGCTGTTTCTTACCGACGTTTTCAACCTTTAAGTTCCGCCCGAGTATTGCCGCTGCGATCAGTAATACCGCCATGATGATCCACGTGACAACAACCGATTCTGCTACCGGTATTCCGCCAAAAAGCGGGATTGTAAATGCCGTATCACAATTCAACTGCGCCATCAGCTCCTTTGATAGTTCTTCCGTATGACCACTTCCTTTCTTATTTTTTATTGCCAAACATATTTTTAGTTATTTTTTATTGAAATGTCAATTTTTTCGAAAGACTATTTTTCCCTTCTATTTTTTGTGCATTTTGTATAGTTTTTATTTTATTTTTTGTGCACTTTTTTGTTTTTCTTGTGAATTGCATTTTTTATAAAAATACATTTATCTGATTTTGTCTGTGATTAAATTTACAGATTTTCCAAGAAATGTTAATTTGAACTTGATAATTATGTGATTTTAATACAAAAAAGTCATTGAATTACTTTTGTAATAATTGCAATTCAATGACTTATGTTTTTTTATGATCAGCCGAGAAGTTCCATGATCTCCTCTTTTGTGAATACTACGGAATCCATTCCCTCGCCCTCCAGCACCTGCTCGGCAAGCTTTTTCTTTTTCTCCTGGATATCAATGATCTTCTCCTCGATCGTACCCTGGGAGACGAGTTTGTAAACCGTCACGACATTCTTCTGCCCGATACGGTGTGCACGGTCGGTTGCCTGATTCTGCACGGCAACGTTCCACCATGGATCGTAGTGGATGACGATGTCTGCTGCGGTGAGGTTTAATCCGGTTCCTCCTGCCTTTAAGGAGATACAGAACACCGGGACATCATCTTTGTTGAAGTTGTCTACCATCTGCATACGTTTTTCCTTATTGACGGAGCCGGTGAGCATATAGTAATCAATGCCCAGCTTTTTCAGCTGTTCCGCCAGACGGTCTAACATGGTCGTGAACTGGGAGAATAACAGCACCTTGTGTCCACCGTGCACTGCGTTCCCGATCAGATCCATACACATCTGGACTTTTGCGGATTCGCCCTTGTAATCTTCGAATAAAAGTGCCGGATCACAACAGAGCTGACGCAGTTTTGTGAGTTCTGCAAGGATCTGGATCTTGTTGGACTTAAATTCTGCCTCGCTCTTGCCATCTAACATCTGCTTCATCTGCTGCACATGCGCATCATAAAGAGCCAGCTGTTCGCCCTCCATCTTCGCATAAACATTCTCTTCGAGTTTTTCCGGAAGATCTTTTAATACATCACCTTTTAACCGGCGCAGGATAAACGGACGGATCATGCGCTGTAAACGTTCCATCTTGTTCTCATCTTTGTTCACAACGATCGGTGTCTCGATCTCCTCACGGAACTTCTGGTATGTATACAAAAATCCCGGCATCAGGTAATCAAAGATACTCCAAAGCTCACTTAAGCGGTTCTCTATCGGTGTACCGGTCAGCGCCAGCTTAAAGGCTGCCGTGATCTTCTTGACGCCTTTTGCCGCCTGCGTTCCGGCATTTTTAATATATTGAGCTTCATCAATGACCTGAACTGCAAACACAATGTTTTTGTAATACTCCACATCACGTTTTAACAGATCATAGGATGTGATGAGGATCTGTCCATCCGTGGTGTGCCGGATGATATCTTTTCGCTCCGGTGCACTTCCTGTGATCGTCACAGTCTCAAGTTCCGGTGCAAAACGTTCAATCTCTTTCTGCCAGTTATAAACTAAAGATGCCGGACATACAATAAGTGATCTGCGGCGTTCCTTCTCCCCGGCATCATAATCCTGACGCTCTGCCAGAAGAAGGCTTATTACCTGAAGCGTTTTTCCAAGTCCCATATCGTCCGCAAGGATTCCGCCAAAACCGTTCTCCCGCAGCGTTTTCAGCCAGAGGAAACCATTTTTCTGGTAGTTTCTCATAACATTTTTCAGGGAATCCACCACCTCATAATCGCTGTCCTCGATGGTTTTCATGTTCCGCACCATTCCTTTGAATTCTCTGTTTTTCTCGATGGACAGCAGCTGGTTATTTTTCAGTGCTGCATCCAGATACATAGCGCGGTATTTTGGGATCACGATGGTTCCCTTTTTCAGACTTGCCTCGGTAAGCTGTAAGTCCTCACTGACTTCTGCAAGCGCACTGATCCCATCCTCTTTGATATCTAAGAAATCCCCGTTTTTCAGACGGATATACTTTTTCTTTCTGTCGTACTTGGAAAGCAGGTATGCCAGCTCCTCGGAGGACATCTCATCGGAGTGTACCTTTAATTCCAGAAGGTCACTCTTTAAAGAGACACCCACGGTTACGCTCGGCGCATTGACCACTTTCATATTGCGGAACTTGTCCGACGTGTAAATTGCCATAAAATGGCTTAAACGCTGCAATCCACCTGCCACGAGCTGATAGAGCAGATCTTCGTCTTTTGCAATGACAAAAAATGTCTTCGAATGGTCATACTCATTGAAATACGGTTCCACAAGGCTCTTGATGCGCAGCTCCTCTGACAGATCACGCACCTCGCCCGGTTCTACTTTGGCAAGCACGTTGTATTTATTATCCCCATAGACTGCGACCAGCTTCGCACCGACAACATCCATTGCCTGACGGTCCAGATATAACTCAAATTCCGGCTTCGGCGGAACGTAAAGCGCCTCGTCAAATCCTTCCGGGATCACATCGAAGCTCTCCCTCACCATCGGAAGAAGATCCCGGCAGAACATTGCGAGTTCGTCCGCTGCAATATAACAGTCTCCTCCTATCTGACGGTGTAAAAACTGGAAGAAGTCCGATACTTTTCCTTTTAACAATGGCTCACCGAGGAAAATCTCCCCATTCTCGTAAAAGTAATAATACTTATCGCCCTCGATCACCGGAAGATCTTCCATGCACAGAAACGCCCCCGCACTTCCACCTTTCAGTGTCAGCTTCGGTCTGCGTTTTGTTCCGTTATAGATGTAACTTTCATTCATATCATAACCGATCGTTGCATGAAAAGGAGTTCCTTTCACCGCTTCCAAAAACCGGTCGATCCCCACGCCATCAAGCTCCATGGTACGCTCATAGCCGCCGGTGTAGGCATAATAAGCATGGAACTTACTCTGGCGCTTTTTATCATCATCCTGCTGCTGCATAAACCGGATCAGGCGCTTTGCATCCTCCGAAAAAGCTTCCATGTGATGATAAAAATCAAGTTTTTTGCCGTAATGCACTTTCTCATTGACCTGAACAGAATGTAAAAACGCAGAAATGTTTTTTAACACATACTTTGTCTCCATTCCGATCTTAAATTCCAGTCTTGCATAGCCGTAATCCATCTCAAAGTAAGGTTCTAACTCTACTTTTCCGTAAATGGTTTCCGGTAACATATATTTGGATGTTGCACGCATGGAATACTGGCTCAGCAGATTTTTCAGCGGTGCTGCCGTCTCCATCTTTCCCACTGGACGTTCCCCTGCTTCCGGTGTCTCTGTGCCCTGTCCCCGTTTTAACCTGAGAATCTCCATCGGAGTCCTCTTGTTTACATAATTCAAAAGCATTGCCACACAATGCTTGCACATCCCCTCATAATTATAAAAAGCCTCACATCCGCAGTTGCAGTTCGTTACGTCTCCGAACTCCTCGTCGATAGTGGCTGTCACTTCATAATACTCCTGATTGATTCCACGAACTTTTGCCCTGACATCTGCCACTGGCAGCTCATCCACTAAATACAACTCATAGGAAAAATCAAAAACCCCCG
>ULPA01058757.1_pt1 | contig 10630 bp, 5 predicted proteins | sample 1953061 | NCBI WGS metagenome assembly ULPA01 (sample SAMEA4835617, study PRJEB28245) | human gut metagenome | biome: gut microbiome; material: fecal sample | place: Denmark | collected 2008
CGCAGAATCCCACACGGTGCCCTCCCGGCAGCGTTATGTAGCCCTCGGAGATCTCCCGGGCGAAGCTGTGCACAGAATTCCGGCACAGTTCCAGAAAGCATTCCGTGATATCCTCCTGGGTAAACGGCGCGGAACACCGCACCATCTTACCGTCCAGCCGGACCGCGCAGGCGCACCTCCCCGTGCGTAGCCTTATCTCAGCAAGCTGTGAGATTCCTCCGGGGGGCAGGGTTATCTTCCTGGCGGCGGCGGTCAGCGGTACTTCTCCGGTGTTTGTCCTTGCGGTGATCATTTCACATTCCTCCATTCGTTGTTATAATGTATGAGCAGCATGTCCGGATTATTACCGCAGACAGAAAAATCCCCGGAACTTGCGTTCCGGGGAATACACTTATTTTCTCTTATTATCCGGTATAGAATCCCTCACCATGGAGTAGAACTCGTCCCACATCTTCGCGACGTGCTCACGGGAGTAGAACTGATTCCCACGCCGGGAAGCCTCCACCTGCTGCGCGTAGTAATCCTTGTCGCTGTGCAGCCTTTCAAGCTCCGCGATAAATCCCTCAACACTGTCGGACTTGCTGTAGAAGTCGAACAGGATATCCGGGTAGATGTCGAGATCCCTCAGCACGATTGGGATATTCACGCACATCGCCTCGAGTATCGTCATCGGGAATAACTCCTCGAAGCTGGGCAGGAACATCACATCGCCGAGATTATACACCTCGTTCATGAATTCCCGGTCGATTATTCCCAGGAACTTTATGTTCGCCGGAGGTGCCGCGGTGATCTTCTTTATCTCGTCGTAGCCGTCCGTGATCTTCCCGAAGGAGAATCCGCCTGCCCAGACGAACTGGATATCCGGCATTTTTTCCGCGATCTTCACGAAGTCAAACACGCCCTTGCGCACCTGGAGCTGCCCGGCGCAGACCACCGTGAACTTATCCTCCAGACCGTACTTCGTACGCAGCTTCTTCTTTTCCTCCGGGGACACCGGGTGGAACACCTCGGACGATACAAAATTCGGGATATATGTGACTTTCTCTTTCGGCACGCCGTAGTGAGCCAGTCTGCCGATGAAATACGGATTAACGGTCACGAGGTAATCCATGCTCTTATAGAACTTTATCATGTACTTATAGAATATGTTCTTCATGAACCGCGGAAGGTCAAGGCTGGTTTCCACCGTTTCCGGCAGCATATGGACGTATCCCACGGAGCGCCCGTATTTCGTCGCGGATTTTCTCCCGAGGTAGTAGTTCGGATTAAGTGTGTGATAGTGCGTGATATCCGCTTTCATGTGCTTGTTTTCCGTGACCTCGAACTTGTCCGAAAGCTCGCTCTTTACAAGTCCAACCTGCTCGATATATGCTGAACCTACGCCCTGTCCCTTTACGCTGGTCGCGCTGGACATCATGTTGATAGTAGTCTTTTTCATGTATCGCACGCTCCTGTTAATTTTACAGCTTCTCTATCCGGGCGAAATTCGCCATGACCTTCTTGGACTGCCCGTTGTCAAAGTTAATTGTAAGCATTGTGTCGTTGCCCATTCTCTTGGCGTCCGCCACGGTGCCCTCGCCGAATACGTTGTGCTTCACCCTGTCGCCTGCCGCGAACACTATTCCGGAAGCAACCGGAGCAGTTCTTGCCGCGGCCATTGCCGCCTCCTGCGCAAGGTAGTTCGGCTTCACGGGTTTCTTCCACTCGGAAGCCGGCTTGTGTACTCTCTCGCCGGTCTTTTCAATGAGATTCTCTGGAATCTCACGGACGAATGTGGACAGCTTGTTGCGCATGGTCTGTCCGTAAAGCATACGGTAGGATGTATGCGTGATATACAGCATTCTCTTCGCACGGGTTATCGCAACGTAGGCAAGACGGCGCTCCTCCTCCATCTCGGCAGGGTCGCTCATGCTGCGGTAGCTCGGGAATATATTGTCCTCGGCTCCCACCATGAACACGGTGTCGAACTCCAGACCCTTGGCGCTGTGCATCGTCATGAGGGATACGCGATCCAGGTCGCCGTCGTAGCTGTCCAGGTCGGACACCAGCGCGACCTGCTCCAGGAAGTCCGGCAGCGTGGTTTCGGGATTCTCGTCCAGCAGCGTCATCGCGTTGGATTTCAGCTCCGTGATGTTCTCAATGCGCCCTGCGCCCTCCTCTCCGAGAGCCTGCATTGCCTTTATGTAGCCGGATTTCTCAGCCACTGCATCGATAAGCTCGTCCAGGCGGAGGGTGTCCGCAAGCTCGTCCAGCTCGTCAAAGAGGTTCGCCGCAGCCTTCAGCGCAGCGGATTTCCTGGAGAGCGTTTCATACTGGGACGCCTCCCGGCACACCTCGATGGGCGACATGTGCAGTCCGTCCGCAATGCGGATTATCTCCTCAACGGTGGCGTCGCCGATACCGCGCTTCGGCTCGTTGATTATGCGGCGGAAGCGCACCGTGTCGTAGGGGTTGTTCAGCACCGCCAGGTAGGACATGATGTCCTTTATCTCCTTGCGGTCGTAGAATCGCAGTCCGCCGACGATGGTGTACGGAATTCCGGAGCGCGCCAGAGTATTCTCAAAGCTTCTCGACTGGGAATTGCTGCGGTACAGCAGAGCGAAATCCGTGTAGTGCTTTCCGTTCTTCACACCGTCAAGGATAGTATCCGCAACGAAGCGTGACTCGGCAATCTCGCTGTCGAAGTTGCAGCACTTTATCTTCTCGCCCTCGCCGAGGTCGGACCACAGCGCCTTGTCCTTACGCTGGGTATTGTTCTTTATAACGGCGTTGGCGGCGTTCAGTATGTTCTCTGTGGAGCGGTAGTTCTGCTCCAGGCGTATTACCACGCTGCCGGGATATTGCTTCTCGAAGTTCAGAATATTCTCGATGGTAGCACCGCGGAAGCGGTAGATAGACTGGTCGTCGTCGCCCACCACGCAGAGATTCCCGTTATCCCCTGCCAGCAGAGCTATCAGCCGGTACTGCGCAACGTTGGTGTCCTGGTACTCGTCCACCATGATGTACTTGTAGAGGTGGCGGTAGTGATCCAGCACGTCCGGGAAATCCTCGAACAGCTTCACGGTCAGGTAGATTATGTCGTCGAAATCCACCGCGCTCGCCGCGCGCAGCGCCGCCTGGTACTGGGTGTAGACCTCCGCGCAGCGCTTCTCCAGCAGCTCGCCGGAAGCCTGCGCCATGGGCGCGTACTCCTCCGGGCTGATCATCTTGTCCTTGCACCGGGAAATCATGTTCTTGAACACCTTGGGATTGAACACCTTCTCGTCCATGTCAAGGCGCTTCATTACGTCCTTGATGACGCGCTTGGAGTCGTCCTCGTCATAGATGGTGAAGCTGCGCTGATAGCCCAGGTTCTCTATCTCCCGGCGGAGTATCTTCACGCAGGCGGAGTGGAACGTGGAGGCGTTGATCTTCTCCGCGCCCTCGCCTATCATGTCGATAAGGCGCTGCTTGAGCTCTCCGGCTGCCTTGTTCGTGAACGTGATCGCCAGGATATTCCACGGCGCCACCGGGTCAACGGCGACTATCTGCGCCAGGCGCTCGGCGTTCTCCGGGGTCTTTTCCATGGACGGGAACGCTTCGAGGAACTGCTCCTCCTCCGGGGTGATATCCCGGACCTCGTTGGCAAGGTATGCGTTTCCGAAGCGCATCATGTTCGCGATGCGGTTGCAGAGCACGGTGGTCTTTCCGCTGCCGGCGCCGGCGATTATCAGGACTGCGCCCTTTACCTGGAACACCGCCTTTCGCTGCATTTCGTTGGTCCTGGAGAAAAAGCTGGTGAGCGCATTGCGCTTTAGGGTATTGTAATCCAAATCTATAACCTTCCTTTTTAACGGCGGAATACCGGACAGCTGCGCCGCCCGGCATTTCCTGTGTGTTGTTGATGCAGACCTCAGCCTGCAATGACTGTTACTCTGCGTCTGTAGCCGTGCTGGTCACAGTGGAATTGCTGCTGCCGGAGGAAGCACCTCCGTCAAGCGCGATGAACGGATTGACCTCCGTGCCGATAGCCTGCGGAAGCACGCCGTCCCAGTTGTTGACCTTGAGATAGTCGATGTAGTTCGGGCTCTTGGCAAGCTGCTCCTGCACCGCCTGGATTGCGTAAGCCTCGGCGTCCGCCTTGATCTTCTGGGAATCCGCGTCAGCCTGGGCAGCGATCACCTTCTGCTTCGCCTCCTCTTCCTTCTCGGCGGTCTTGTTCTGCATTTTGAGGGCGTCCTGCGCAGCAATTACCTTCGCCTGAATGGACTGCTCAAATGCGTCCTCAAAGGCGAGATTCTCTATCGCGAATGCCGTCACGATGATTCCCTGCGGCTCCAGAGTCTTCTTCAGGGATTCGTATATCGCATTCTGGACGTCGGAACGGTTCTGGACAAGATCCTCTGCCTTTACCTTACCGATCTCGTCCTTGGAGATCTTGGCAACATTCGGGACAAGCAGCTTGGTTTCCACGTTGCTGATACCGATGGAGCGGATTATCTCCGGGAGCTTTGTGCCATCGTAATAGTAGTTGAGCTTGAGTCCCAGGTTATCCACGGTCTGTGTGTCGCTGGTGTATGCGTCCGTCTGCACGGAGTAGATCTGCTCGCGGATATCCACCTGTTCGATCTCCTCAATGAACGGGATATGGCAGTTCAGTCCGGCGGAAAGGTCGCTTGAAACTATCTTTCCGAACTGGTACTTTACGCCGATATATCCCTCGTTTACCACGGAAAAGCAGTTGAACAGGATTATCAGCACCACCACGGTGATCACGCCCAGCAATACCCAGAATGAGTACTTCTTCCTGGACGGCGTATTGTTCTCGGTAGTGAATTTTGTCGTTGCCATAAAATCTCCTTATTTAAATCGTAGTTCAGATCACATGCTCTTGCCTGCGGCGACCAGCTCTGAATATTTGTCGTCCGTCTGGATATTCACCACGCTGCGGCGGCTTATTCCCGCATTCGCGAAAGCCTGCGTGAGCATGAGTTTGATTCTGTTGACCTGGTTTACCTCGGAAGCGCCCGGGTCGAAGTCCACTGCGACAATATTGCTCTCGGGGTGCTGTCTGCGCAGTTCGCCGATGACTCCCTTGCCGGTAACATGGTTCGGCAGGCAGGCGAACGGCTGCATGCAGACGATGTTCGGAACTCCCTCGCCGATAAGCTCTAGCATTTCCGCGGACAGGAACCAGCCCTCGCCGGCGATGTTGCCCGGGGAAACTATCGAGCGCACGGATTCGCGCATTTCGTAGATATCGCCTGGGCAGCCGAACTTGGTGCCCTTCACCGCCTTGCGGTAGCTTCTCTCCATGAAGCGGAACGCGTTGACTGCCGCATTCTCCGCGAACGCCTTGGTGCGTGTGGTGTAGAGCAGCTCGCGCTTGGTCTTTCCGTGGGAGCAGATGTAGTAGAAGAATCCCATCAGATCGGGTACGACTACCTCGCAGCCCTCGTTTTCCAGAAGCCCGATGATGTTGTTGTTAGCCACCGGGTGGAACTTTACAAGTATCTCACCGACAAGTCCGATACGCGGCTTCTTTATGTCGAGCACGGGGAACTCCGAGAAATCCTTGACGATGTTGCGGACGTTCTTGTTGAAGTTCGGCAGGGACAGGTGCTTCATGTCCTCACGGAGGTACATGCGCCACTTCTGATAGAGCGCGTCTGCGCTTCCCCTGGTCGCCTCGTACGGGCGGACCCTGTACAGGCAGCGTGACAGCACGTCGCCGTAGATTATCGCCATGAATGCGCGGATAGCCAGCGGAACGGTCAGCTTGAATCCGCTCTGCTTCTCAAGTCCGACAACGTTCAGGGAGATCAGCGGAATATCCGCATGCCCGGAATCCTTGAGCGCCTTCTTCAGCATGCCGACGTAGTTCGTCGCACGGCACGCGCCGCCGGTCTGGGTTATCATGACGGAAGTATTCTTGAGATCGTACTTTCCGCTGTTCAGCGCGTGAATAAGCTGTCCGACAATGAGTATCGACGGGTAGCACGCGTCGTTGTTGACGTATTTCAGACCCTCGTCCACAACCGCCTTGGAGCAGTCGTTGAGGATAACCACGTTGTATCCGGAGTGCCCGAAGGCAGCCTCCAGCAGGTCGAAATGGACAGGTGCCATCTGCGGACAGAGGATAGTGTGCTTCCTGCGCATTTCCTCGGTGAATTCCGGCTGGCGGACATAGCCGAGATGTCCCATAACGGGCTTGTAGTGGTGGCGCTTGCGCTCCTCGACAACGGAGATGAGCGAACGCAGGCGGATCCTTGCCGCGCCCAGGTTGTTTACCTCGTCGATCTTGAGGCAGGTGTAGAGCTTGCCGAAGCTGCGGAGTATCTCCTGCACCTGGTCGGTGGTTATTGCGTCCAGACCGCAGCCGAAGCTGTTCAGCTGAACCAGCTCCAGGCAGTCATGCTTGCCCACGACGTGGGCCGCAGCATACAGCCTTGAGTGGTAGGTCCACTGGTCAACTATTCTTATCGGGCGGACTACCTGCTCCATGTGAGCCACGCTGTCCTCGGTCAGCACTGCGTAGCCGTAGCCGGTGATCATCTCGGGAAGTCCGTGGTTGATCTCCGGGTCGATGTGGTAGGGTCTTCCGGCGAGGACTATACCGTTCTTGCCGTTGTCCTCCAGGAATTTCAGGGTTTCCTCGCCCTTGCGGTGCATTTCAGCCTTGAACGCTTCGTCCTCGGCGTAAGCCTTTTCCAGGGCGGAAACTATCTCCTGCTTTGTGAAGCCGCCCTCCGGGAATTCCTTCGTGAACTCCTCGTAAAGGCGCTCGCCCATGCGCTTCTTATGGAATATCGGCAGGAACGGGTTCATGTACCTGACGTCCTTGCGCAGCTCCGGCACGGAGTTCTTGATAACCTCGGAATATGTAGCGACGACGGGGCAGTTGTAGTGATTGTCCGCGCCGTTGTCCTCGCTCATTTCATACGGCATTGACGGATAGAATATGAACTTCACGCCCTCGTCGATAAGCGCCTGGATATGTCCGTGCGCCAACTTCGCCGGGTAGCATACGGATTCGGACGGCATGGTTTCAATACCCTTGTCGTAGATCTCGCGGCTGGATTTCGGGGAAAGCTTCACCGAGAATCCCAGCTCGGTAAACAGTTTATGCCAGAACGGGTAGTTCTCGTACATTCCAAGAACGCGCGGAAGTCCGACAACGCCGCGCTTTGCGGTATTCTCCGGCAGACTCTCACGGTCGAACAGCAGGTGGTATTTATAGTCGAACAGGTTCGGCAGCTTCTCCCTGGTGGAAACGTTGCCTGCACCGCGCTCGCAGCGGTTGTTGCTTATATAGCGCTTTCCGTCCGGGAATTTCGTGATGGTCAGCAGGCAGTTGTTGGAGCAGCGGCCGCAGCGTGCGGTGGTCTTCTCGACCGTGAAGCTCTCCAGCTTGTCAAGGGGCGCAATGGTGCTTCCCTTGCCGTCGTCGCGCTCAATGGAGATCAGCGCGCTTCCGTAGGCGCCCATGAGTCCTGCCTTGTCGGGGCGTACAACGTCCCTGCCGCAGATAAGCTCAAAGGCACGAAGTACGGAATTGTTCATGAATGTACCGCCCTGCACGATTATCTTGTCGCCCATGGTGGATGTATCACGCAGCTTGATCACCTTAAACAGCGCATTCTTCACAACGGAATAGGAAAGACCTGCGGAGATGTCCGCAACGGTCGCGCCCTCTTTCTGCGCCTGCTTTACGCGGGAATTCATGAATACCGTGCAGCGTGAACCGAGGTCAACGGGGTGCTCGGCGGTGAGTCCCAGGGTGGCGAAGTCCGCGGAGGACATGCCCAGGGCGTTCGCAAAGTTCTCGATGAACGAGCCGCAGCCGCTGGAACATGCCTCGTTCAGCAGAATGCTCTCGATCTCGCCGTTCTTCACGCGCATGCACTTCATGTCCTGACCGCCGATGTCCAGAATGAACTCCGCGCCGGGGAGTATACGGTCAGCCGCCTTGTAGTGCGCCATCGTTTCAATCTCGCCGTAATCCGCGCCGAGCGCCGCCTTGATGAGGTGCTCGCCGTAGCCTGTCGCGCATGCCTTGGCTATGTAGGCGCCCTCCGGCAGCTGCGCGTAAATCTCCTTGAGGATACCTATGACGGATTTCAGAGGATCGCCGCCGTTGCCGCTGTAGTGGGAGTAGATTATCTCAGCGTCCTTGTTCAGCAGTACCGCCTTAGTGGTAGTGGAGCCTGCGTCCACGCCCAGATAGCACGCGCCCTTGTGCTTCTTGATGTCCGCAACCGGAATGACCGCCTTTGCGTGACGCTCCCGGAATTCATTAAGCTCCTGCTCGTTCTTGAACAGCGGCGCAAGGCGCTCTACCTCGCGCATTTGTGCGGTTTCAAGACTGCCTGCTTTCTTCACCAGCGCGTCAAGGTCAGCTTCTGCAGTTTCATCGGAGAATGCGCAGCCCATCGCAACGAACAGGTTCGCGTTCTCCGGGAAGATTATCTGCTCGTCCTTGAGGTTCAGCGTTTCGATGAACCGTGCGCGGAGCTCCGACAGGTAGTGCAGAGGGCCGCCCAGGAATGCGACATTGCCGCGGATAGGCTTGCCGCAGGCAAGTCCGCTTATCGTCTGATTGACAACGGACTGGAACACGGAAGCCGCCACGTCAGAGCGCTTCGCGCCGTCGTTGAGCAGCGGCTGGATATCGCTCTTCGCGAATACGCCGCAGCGAGAGGCTATCGGATAGATAGTCGTGTGCTTCTTGGCGAGTTCGTTGAGTCCGCCGATGTCGGTGTTCAGCAGCGCCGCCATCTGGTCGATGAACGCGCCTGTACCGCCGGCGCAGGTACCGTTCATACGCTGCTCAAGTCCGCCGGTGAGGTAGGTTATCTTTGCGTCCTCGCCTCCCAGTTCTATTGCAACGTCCGTCTGCGGAATCAGCTGCTTTATGGCGTTGGTGCCCGCAGCGACCTCCTGCACGAACGGAATGCCGAGCCACTTGGAAACCGAAATTCCTCCGGAACCGGTAACAGCAATGAGCACTCGCTCACCCTTAAAATTCTCGCCGACCTCCCCGATGATATCATATACGGTCTTGCGGATATCGGAGAAATGCCGTCTGTACTGGCTGTACAGAAGCTCGTTGTTCTCTCCGAGCACCGCCGCCTTAACTGTTGTTGAACCTATATCAAGTCCTACACGCTTCAAATGATCAAATCCTTTCTGAAAACAAAAAGCACAATGCTTGTAAACACATATATTAATTATAGCACAGATACGAAAAATTTGCAAGCGGAATTGTAATATTTAGTCTGCCTTTTTGTGACGGTTATCTGAAAAAAACAATCCGGCATTTTATCACAGGTATTGACAAAATGCGGCGCATTAGGTAAAATAGTATCGGAAGGAAGTGTCGTCGTGACGATAAGACCTGCAAGAATAGAAGACATTCCGACTCTGCTGGAAATATATAACTACGAAGTGATAAACGGAACCACAACACTGGACATCAATCCACGGACGCTGCCGGAATGGGAAAACTGGTTCCGGGAGCATCAAACGGAGGAGCACTTCGTTCTCACGGCAGAGATAAACGGTGTGCCTGCCGGGTACGCTTCCCTGTCGGAATACCGCAGCAAGGAGGCGTACCGCTCCACCGCAGAGCTTTCGGTGTACGTCGGGCAGGAATTACGAAGGCAGGGAGTCGCCTCCGCGCTGATCGCGGAAGTCCTGCGAATCGCCCGTGATAGGAACACGCTCCACAGCGTGGTGTCAGTCATAACCGCCGGAAACAACGCCAGCAAGCGCCTGCACGGCAAATTCGGATTCATGGCGTGCGGCACGCTCCGCCAGGTGGGCTTCAAGCATGGAAAATACCAGGATATCGACAATTTCGAACTTATCCTGGACAAGGAGTAAATCATGTTCAGTCAGATAAACAGCGTGGGTCTGTTCGGACTAAACGCATTCATGGTAACGGTCCAGGCGAGTATTTCCCCCGGGCAGCCCACTTTCGACATCGTGGGAATGCCGGATATTGCCGTGCAGGAGAGCAAGGCGCGTATCCGGGCGGTGCTCGGTCAGCTCGACCTGAAGCTTCTCAACGGCCGCGTCACAGTGAATCTCGCCCCGGCAAGCGTCCGGAAAATAGGCTCTATGTTCGACCTGCCGATAATCACCGCGCTGATGAAGCTGGGCGGAGTGATCTCCGCAGATCTTTCAGACTGTGCCTTCATCGGGGAGCTGTCGCTCAACGGCGAACTCGCCCCGGTAAACGGAGCGCTGTCGATGGTTCTCACCGCCGCGCAGAACGGCGTGAAGCGCATATTCCTGCCTAAAGCAAACGCCAAGGAGGCAAGCGTTGCCGATGGGATAACAGTCTACGGGGCGGAGCACCTTACCCAGATCATTGATTTTCTGAAACACGGCACCGGGCTTTCCCCGGAGGAAAAGTACATACCGCAGCGGCGCGAATTGCAGCACATCGCGGATTTCGCGGACGTGATGGGGCAATCCCAGGCGAAGTCCGCGATAGAGGTCGCGGCGGCTGGCTCGCACAATCTGCTCATGCTGGGACCTCCCGGGTCGGGAAAATCCATGCTCGCCAAGCGTATCCCGTCCATCATGCCGGCGATAACATTTGAAGAAAGCATTGAAACAACGCAGATATATTCCGTTGCCGGAG
>ULPA01043078.1_pt1 | contig 10609 bp, 7 predicted proteins | sample 1953061 | NCBI WGS metagenome assembly ULPA01 (sample SAMEA4835617, study PRJEB28245) | human gut metagenome | biome: gut microbiome; material: fecal sample | place: Denmark | collected 2008
ATCACCACCGTCACGATAACGGAGCTTCCCTCAAGAGTCCTGGCACTTCCCTGCGGCCGCAATTCCACTGGCTGTTCGACAGTTTCCTCCTGGTATTCGTGGCTGTCCTCAGCGGACTGAACGCTGTCAGCAGTCGGCTCGGCGGTCTGGAAATCCCAGAAATCGTCGTCGGAGCATGCAGTCAGCAAAAGAGTTGCAGCAGCAAGCGCCGCCGCGATTCCGTATTTATGTTTCATTTTCATTCTCCTTCTGGCTGCAAAAATTATAACATATTAACCGGAAAAAGTCAATAGCAGGAAATCATTCCGTCATTTCCCGGTGCAACAAAACAGCCGCTCCGTCAAAGGAAGCGACTGTTATTTGCTCCTCCCACTTGACATAATCTGCATATTGTGATATAATCAAGTTAAGTAGTTAAAGCTAACTCGCATGAATACAGGAGATGGACATATGATAGAATACACGGACAAGTACTGGAAGATGATAATGCCGCTGGTAAGGAAAAGCCTTGTCAAGCGGTTCGGAAAGGAGGAAACGGCAAATCTGGTACAGAAAACAGACGCGGTCTACCGGGACATGCTCAACCGCGCGGACGACATCGGAAAGGACAACCCGATGGCTTCGAACCTGTATGAATGCCTGCTGTTCCTGGCAGTATGGGAAGCCGCGGACGGAAAGATAAGCGTTGATGACCTGCGCGAGATCACCCATGAAGTGATGGGATTTCCGCTTCTGAAAATAACCGGGCTGTTCATGAACGCCAACAAAAACGGACTTGCGAAGCTGGAAAAGAAAATGCACCAGAATGCCGAATGGCTGGAAGTCCACCCGCAGTACAAGGAGTTTTCCTGGGACTTCAACTTCGATAAGGCGAAGCACACCGAGGGGTTCTACTACCACTTCACCAAGTGTCCGCTGAACACCTTCGCGCGCAGGGAGGGCTACCTTGAAGTACTCCCGGTCATGTGCGAGATCGACCTGCTCTCAGCCGGGCTTATGCATGCAAAGCTCATCAGGAAACAGACGCTGGCCTCCGGCGGCGAAATGTGCGACTACTGGTTCGTTGGGGACAAAAGCCCGGCAGCAAAGTAATTGGAATCTGAAATCGACTGGTTAAGTAAGGACGGTAATATATGAAACTCAGAGCAGCTTTACTCCTGTGCGCCTGCATGGTTTTATGCTCCTGTGAAAGCAGTACAGTTACTTCACAGGTCAAGCAGGACGGCACTTCATCTGAAACGACCGCATCTCAGGCAATTACCACGGCGGAGGAATCTGTGCGAAAAATCACGGTCCCGACCACATTCACCGAGGACGAAGAGTGGCTCCACAGCTTCATTGAGCAGAATTTTGAGACCGCGAACAAATATGTACAGCTGGAATACATGGGCTGCAACGGCGATGTTGAGGTCTGTATTGATGGCGACGAGCAGATCGTGATTTACGGCAGGATAAACAGCGACGGTCCTTTTGAAAACGCCGAAAAATACCGCGAAAGCCTGTCGGAGTACTACTCCGCAGATATTGTTGACAGGTTCATGGATAACGTCACCATCTGCAAAAAGGTGAAAGAAACAGACGAAAGCTATTACCACGCCGACGGCGTAAACGGGCGTATATATGTCGAGATAGTACACGATGAATCCGGAGAGCCCGTGAAGCGCCTTACCAAGTACCTCGAAATCGATGGCATAATGTACAAGGATACCGGAATGGGCTCGCGCGGCAGCGCAGGAGTATTCGCGTATTCCCAAATATCCGCAATGAGCGACGATGAGATCATCTTCACTTACCCAATCAGGCAGGATCTCACGGACGAGCTGATTCTCACAGGTATTGCCGAGGGGCGGCTGGTACAGGAAGACGGAACATGGAAATTCGGCTGGTATTTGGGCGAGGATAATGTTACGGATAAATACAACGATATCTGGTACGCCTGACAGTAATTTCGGTCAATAATGAAAACCTCCCGGGAGCTGCGATTTACGCAGGGCTTCCGGGAGGTTTTTCGTCTTTATTCCACTTGTATAACTGGCTCATTATCAGAGGGCAGACAGGATAGACGTCTTTAATCCGTCCGTATCATTTTCAAAAGCGCAGGAATCGTCGATCTTGTAATCGCCGTCCTTATCAAGGCTGGCTGCGCTTACAACCGGGCACTCGGGCAGCGCAGAATTGATGAGGTTTTCATATTCCTCAGCGGTGACGGAAACGGATTCCTCATTCTCATAGACCGACCAGTAAACCGCCTCTTCATTATAAAGCTCCTTCCCTACCCTGAGCACGGGGTCAAGCGAGGATTCAGTTATCAGGTAGTAAGAATCGTCAACATATATGCTGTCCGCATTCATGACTCCGCCTGCAAACCTGATTGTTGTGTGAAGATACTGCCCCGAGGAATTTTCGAGCAGTTCGAAATCTGATCCGCACGTTTCATTGCCAAGCTCCGTAATATCCGAACCTGAGATCCGGTAGAACACCGCCCCGTAGGATTTGTAGTTCGGATATACAAACGCGACGAGCCTGCTTCCATCGCTCAGTTCAAAGCCGAATACGCTCACCTTCGGAAGGAGAAGATCCATGCTTGCAGTGATCTCCGTCCACTTATTCAGCCACATTTCCGCAAGGCGGTCGTTTACGGCTTCATTGCCGGCGGATTTCACCGCCGTATAATGTGGCCGTGTAAAGGTATCGCTTATCGCGTCGAAGTCGAAAACGTAGGAAATTCCGCTGTCGTTATCGGTTATGGTGCAGGAATCCACGTCAACCGAATAGTTTTTAGAAAGCCAGGTCGTCACGTCCAGCTTAACACCGGTAACTGCAGAGTAATCTCCAATCAACTCGGGATAAAATGTCCCGTCCTTTATCGCAATGAATATCGTATAGCGTGCCCCGTCGGTATCATAATATCGAAGTGCAATGATATAATTATCGCCAAACTGGAACACGTCCATATAGTCGGAGAATCTGTCGGTATAGATCCAGTAATCTCCAGCCCCTGCACCTGAATGTGCTCCTGCCAAATAGCTGACAGTATTACCATCGTATATCTGAACCCCAAAGTCGAAACAGCTTATCATTCCCGGGTGTCCCTCGGTGTCGGCGGTGACATAATCGCCAACAAGCAGTATGGATAAAGCGCCCGCCTGTTTTGTATCAAGCAGGATATTCCGCGCGCCCATAGCCTGCAGGCCTCTTTCCTCAGGCGTGATATTAGGGATATCTGCGCTGTCGAAATCGGTGTAGCCCTCGGGCTTAGCTATCGCAAGAGATGTACGCTCCCACACCCCGTTCTCCCGCGAAAGCGTGTATTCTACGGATATCTCTTCCTTGATCATCGGGTTTCCCACCTTTGTGCGAAGCACGATCTCGTCCTCGGATTCTGAAACAAGGTAGACGGGGTAGTTCTGGTATCTGTCGTGATACAGCATATAATCCTTGCCGATATCATATTCGATGTTGAGCAGCGTTTCCATGTCAATGCCGTATTTCTGCGCCATCTCGCGAAGCCTGAATATGCTCAGGAATGCGTTTTCCGGCTGTTTTATCGGTTCATCCGTCTTTGTGAGCACGGTTGTTCCGCTGTTAAGGTGGTCATAAAAAATCCCGTCGTTCATTTCCTCAAAATACATCGTACCGGGGGCGGAGCCGTCCAGCCAGAACAACCACGAAACCGCGTTGCCGTTGGCAATGAAAGCGTACACATCGCCGCTTACGCGGTAGAAATCCCGCAGCCACAGAGGACTCTCCTGCGCAAACAGAGAGCTGTTTTCGGTGTCATCAATGGTAAATTCCGATGATTCTAAGATACTGCCGTCCGAATCCCATGTCCCGAAGAAATACTCGCGGAAAATGTCGCAGTCGGTCAGTACCTCCCAGCTTTCCGTATCGACGCGGTAATTGCCGTCCTCATAAGATACCCCGATAAGCGACAGCGGGCTATTCGGAAGAGTATCTATCTGAACCACCGAGCCGCTTTCAATAAGGTCGACGCCGTGCGGGCGGTTGATATTCATAGTTATAACAAGCGCCGCGGCGACTGCGGCGGTCCCGCCGACGGCACCGATGGAGGTCATCAGTATGCGCCGTCTGCGGAGTATCCTGTTGCGCTTTTTAAGAACGCTCTGTGCCATCTCATGACTTGTTTTCATACTCAAAGCCCTCCTTTTCCAGAATAGCTTTCAAATTCTGCCTTGCACGGAACAGAATGCTGTTCCCCTGCCGCTGCGTCTTGTGAATAATGTTCGCCGCCTGGGAAATGCTCATATCCTCGAAATATACGAGCCAGATCATTTCACGCTGGTTTGCCGAGAGTCTGTTCATCGCGCCGTACAGCGAGCGGTAACGCTCCTGCTCCAGCAGGCGCTGCTCCGGGCTGCCCGGCAGGAATACCTCCTCCGCCTCGTCTATCGGCACGTTCCTCCGGAATGCTGCGCTGTGCAGGTAGTTCAGCGCCTTGTTCCGGGCTATCGTGAACAGCCACGTCCGGAATTTCGCGTTCTCCCGGAATAACGGCCGTTTCACCGCCAGCGCCACGAACGTGTCCTCCGTGAGTTCCTCCGCGATGTCAATTCCCTTGACGTACTGCATGAGGAAGAATATCAGGCTGTCCTTGTACAGGTCTATGACCTGCTCCAGCGCGTTGTCCTCCCCTGCCAGGAACCGCCTGTATGCCTCTGCGCCTTTGTCCATTCCGCCGCCTCCTTTCGTATAATTACCCTTTCACTTAATAAAACAAACGAAAAAGGAAAATGTTTCGGTTTTCGGGCTGGTATATTGACTTTTTTCTCTTAGAGTGGTATAATAAATCAAACGATACTGTTAAGAAAGCCTGAAATGAGGACAGCAGCATGCGGCGATTTCCGGGACACGCTGGTTTCCTCCAACAGGATTTCTGTACAAACGGCTGATTGATTTCCTGATTTCAGCAAATTTCCCAGATATATTGACATCTTTTCGGGAAAATGTTATAATAATGCCTGGACAATAGTTTATACTGCAAACACGAAAACACACTTCCTCCCACCAGCCAAAAGGGATTATTCTGCGTTTACTACCGACAGATGAAATCGTAACATTAAGAGGTGCCACTTATGCCAGTATTACTCTGCCGCTGCTGCGGCGCACGACTTGAAATAAAGCCCGGGACGTCAGTAGTCAGGTGCGGCTACTGCGGAGTTCAGCAGACTGTTCCTATTCTCGGATTCGACGAGGAATCGCTTCTCTGGGAGCGCGCCGAAGAGCTGCGCCGCAATGGTGAATACGACCGCGCAGCGTCAATATATGAGCAGATAGCCCGGAAATGCCCGGACGAACCCGACGTCTACTGGTCGAAGGTACTCTGCCGCTACGGCGTGGAATACGTCGAGGAGCCGAAATCCCACCGGCGTATTCCGACCATCAACAGGATACAGTACACCTCCGTCATTGACGACGAGGATTACCGCAAGGCTGTCAGGATAACGGAAAACGGAGATCAGAAGCGTATCTACATACTGGAAGCCCAGGCGCTTGACAAGCTCCGTGCGGAGATATTGTCGGTTTCGCTGAACGAGCAGCCCTACGATATTTTCATATGCTACAAGGAAAGCGACAGATACGGCAGACGAACCGAAGATTCCGCGCTTGCAGCCGGACTTTACAGGACGCTCTGTGCCGAGGGATGGAGGGTGTTCTTCTCGCATATCACCCTGGAAAACAAGGCAGGTACGGAGTTCGAGCCGTACATATTCGCAGCGATCAATTCCGCAAAGGTCATGCTTGTTGTCGGCACCTCTCCCGAAAACATGAATGCGGTCTGGGTGAAAAACGAATGGAGCAGATACCTTGCGAGAATGGCGGAAAAGGGCGAGGGCACGCTCGTCACACTGTACAAGGGCATGCTGAAGGAGCATCTCCCGGCTGAGTTCAGCCACCTTCATGCGATGGATATGTCCGAACCGGGATTCGAGGAGGAGCTTATCCGCGGAATACGCAAGATCATCGGGAAATCCACTGTGCCGGAGCCGGAGCAGAAGCCGGACGAACCAACGGATACCTCCGGAATGCTCCGCAGGGCACAGATGTTCCTTGAGGAAAAGCAGTTCGCACGCGCCGACGAGCTCTGCGAAAAGGCACTGGACTGCGAGCCGGAAAACGCCGGCGCCTACCTTATAAAACTGCTTGCGGAATACCACATCACCGAGCCGGACAAACTGCATGAATACACCAGTTCGGACTTCTCCACATCGGGTAACTACGCCAAAATCCTGCGCTTCGGCGATGATGACCTGAAATCCTGGCTCGAGAACGAGCATTCTGTCGCCATGAAAGAGTACACCAGAATGCTTGAGGAACAGCGCAAGACTGAAAACGAGCGTAATTACAAGCGCGCAAAACACCTGCTGGAATCCGCGGAAAGCAAGTCAGAACTGTTCGAAGCAAGGTCGCTCCTGGGAGATATGACCGACTATCTGGACTGCGCCGAGCTTTACAGGCAGTGCAACGAAATGATAAAAGCCCACGAGGAGCAGGAAAATAGCCAGCGGCTTCAGAATCTGATGATCGCCCAGCGGTCCCACAAGTCGAAGCGGAAAAAGTACACGATTTTGTCCACGGTCTTCGCTTCCGTCCTTACCATCGCAGGAGTGGGTATCCGTGCTGCAAAAAACAACACAAGAATAGAGCGGTTCAACAGTACGCTGCTAACCACAAGGCAGGAGTACACTGATAATTTGTACTATCAGCAAAGCTCGTTGATGGATGATTACTACACTTCGGCAATGGATCTGTACGAAAAAGGTAAATATACTGACGCCGCCGACCTGTTCGACCGTCTGAGGAACTACAAGGACAGCCGCAGATACGCGGTGCTCTGCAAATACGCGCTGGCGACCGACTGGGAGGAACGCGGAATGTACGCCCAGGCAGCGCAGAAATTCACTGAAATCGGCGAGTTCTCGGACAGCCCGGAGCGCGCAAAAAGCTGTCTCTATCGCGAATCCGAAAATCTCTGCGACCGCGGCAAATACGAAGTTGCAATGAAGAACTTCAAGGATCTGGGCGACTACAAGGATTCGGCGGAGCAGTACAACAAGGCAAAGTACAACTACGCCATTCAGCTGCGCAAAGCCGGGAATTACAACGACGCGATAACCATATTCAACGAGCTTGGCGACTATTCCGACGCAGAAGCCCAGATCGTGGAGACCCTGAACATGAAGAGCGCGGATTCCGGCAGCTCGGCGAATTAAGCAAAGGGCAGGTGAGAAATATTGGCTGCATTTATCTGTAGGTTCTGCGGAACACCGCTGGAGCTTTCCGGCTCAACCGTCTGCGAGTGCCCGGGCTGTAACCGTCTCCAGAGCGTTCCGCTCATCGACAGCGCGGAAAAGCGCGGACTGCTCACCCGTGCGGAGCAGCTCCGGAAGGAGCAGAGATACGACAAGGCTATCCAGCTCTATGAAAAGATGATAAGCCTGTCCCCCACCGACGCCGACCTCTACTGGGCGCTGGCACTGTGCAGATACGGCGTGCTGTTCTTTGCGGACGGCGGACTGACGCTGCTCAGGACCCAGGCGCACTCCTTCCTTTCTGACAGCGACTATCAGCAGGCTGTGAAATTCGCCGGCGACAAACAGCGCGGATTCATGGAGAGTATCGCCGCGCTCATCGCCGAAAAGCAGCGAGAGATCTCCGGGCTGGCGGTCGGGATAGAATACGACGTGTTGCTGTGCTGCGGAAGTTCCCCGGAAGCGGCAAAGCGCTCCACGGAGCTTTACAACAGGCTGGCTTCCGAAAAATTCAACGTGTTCTGCACCGACATTACGCTTGCGGACAGGGCAAGAAGCGAATGTGAGCCATACATTTACGCAGCCGTGAACTCCGCCAGAGTGCTGCTGATCGCAGTTACCGGCACGGATATCTTCAACGATGTCACGGTAATGAATATCTGCGGTCGGTTCCTGTCCGAAGATTTACGCGGCAGGGCGGTCATACCGATCCTCTACGGTGTGCTTCCCGGCGATCTTCCGCCGGAATTATCGCGCTTCCAGGCGGTAAATGCGGCGAACCTCGGATTCGAGCAGGATATTATCGCGAGCATAGCGGCGCTGATTTCCGGGAAATCCCACGACAAAACAGCGCAGGGCGCTTCGCCGCTGGTGCGCCGGGCATACATCATGCTCTCCGACCGTGAATTCCACGAGGCGGAGGAAATCTGCGGCAAAATCGAAGCTCAGTTCCCTGCGGAAGCCGCGCTTATCCGGCTGTTGTGCGAATACCGCCTGACCGCTGAGGAGGAACTGGGGAACCTACCTGCCGACATAACCACCTCGGAAAACTACCGCCTTGCCATGCAGTACGGAAGCGAAGCGATACGGCTGAAGCTGAAGAAATACGCGCTTTCCGCGCAGGAGAAGCTGCATGCGAAGGAACTCTCGGAAAAGGACCGCGCCCTTGAAAGCGCGATCCCGGACAGTTCCAGCGAGGTGTATTCCGCGAAAGTCAAACCGGTCAAGAAGCGCTTCCCGTTCCGGCTGCTGCCTGCCGGAATAGTCGCCGCAGGACTTATCGTGGGAGCGGTGATCGTGCTTTTCCCCAACGGTCAGACAGACGCGCCGGAGCCCGAAATTTCAAGCGTGGACCCACGCTACGAGCAGGGAAAATCCCTGTACGAAAACGCGGAATTCCGGGAAGCGGAGGCTGTCTTTATTTCTCTCGGCAGCTACGAGGACAGCGCGGACTGGGTAAAGAAATGCCGCTACATGCAGGCAGGACAGCTTCTTGAAAATGGCGATCCGGAAACCGCACAGAGTATGTATCTGCGGCTCGGCGACTACCAGGATTCCGCCCAGAAAGCAAATGAGTGCAGCTATAAACTTGCGGAGAAGATCGAAAACGCCGGCGACTTCAAATCAGCCGCGGAAGCGTTTGACGCACTTGGCTCGTATTACGATTCTGTCAGCCGGAAAAACATTTGTCTGTACCAATATGCGCTTGAACTTATTGACAGCGGCGACCTTGATTCAGCCGAAGCTGTCCTTAAGGAGATCAGATCACTTTCCGGCAGCAACGACCAGCTGAAAAGGATACAGTATGTCCGTGCCGAGGAGAAATACGACCTAGGAGCGTATCAGACCGCGTATGAGATGTTCAGCAAGATTTCCGGGTGGTCGGACAGCGATGACCGGGCGAAGGATTCGCTGTACAATTACGCAAAGGTGCTGTACAACTCCAAGCAATACTACAAAGCGATAGACCAGCTTTCCAAGCTGGGAGATTACCTCGACAGCCGGGAAATGTACTGCGACTGCTGGCTTACGATAGCGCTTGAGAAGCTGGAGGAGCATGACAAAAGAAGCGCATACAGTATCCTGTCCTTCAAACTGCGCGACTATGAGCCCGCCAGACCCTATCTTGCCACGCTCCGCAATGAGCTGCTGAACGGCGACAACTGGGAGAGCGCTGTGAATTTCGGGGAATACTACATAAGCGACACCGAAATAAAGACCTCGGTCGACTGGAAGGTCCTCAAAACAGAGGGCAACCGGGCGCTGTTGGTTACAGAAAAGGCGGTGGAATACCTGCCCTTTGACACCAACGGGAATTCCTCATGGGCGGACTGCTCACTGCGCGCCTGGCTCAACGGGGAGTTCTATGACAGCGTATTCTCTGACTATGAAAAAACGCTTATTGCCGCTGACGGCAGCGATAACGTCTTTCTGCTGAACTACGCCCAGGCTTCTTCCATGTTCACCAGGGCTCTGAATCCGGACAGATATGCAAGCACCATATGCACCATGCTTAAAACTCCCAAGAACGCCACTCTACACAGCTGGGGGCGCGACGGATTGCTTGACGCGGATTCCATGGTTTCCACCACGACTCCTGAATTAGTTTTCCCTGCTATATGGGTCAGAATCGAGTGAGATTACCCAGCGCATTAACTTATAAAATGAAATCTCCCACCTGTCGCCAGGTGGGAGATTCTGTTTCAAATGATCACGCCGTTACGCCGCAATACCCACTATATATATTTCAGTATTGCGGAAGCGTCCAAGGCGTTGGATACGCCGTCGCCGTTAAAGTCCGCCATCAGCGGATTTGCGCCAACCACCGCTCCGACAATATCCTTCAGTATTGCCGAAGCGTCGATCGCATTCAGAACGCCGTCGTTGTTCATGTCACCGGAAAGGTCGCTGTATTCGCATACCATGACGATATACTCACCGGCAGCATCTGCGCCGGAGATCACAGCCGCGCCGTCCTCATCGGCCTTTACGCAGCCCTGGAATACGGGAATGCCGTCCGTGAGCGTATACATTCGCGAACTGCCCTGCAAACTCCTTGCGGAATTTCAGCTTCAGATCAGCCGGTATTCCGGTGCCGTTGGTTATCAGGTCAGTGCCGGGGACTCCGCGAAGGACGCCCTTGTCAGCGCTGCCGGGAAGTAACGTCAGATCCGCCGCAGTCGCCGTGGTTATCTTGGTGCCGTCAACTATCCAGCTCTTTACGCTGTCAACAACGAACTCGACCTTGATCTTATTGTTCATGGCCGCCCTGATAACATCGACCGGAACCACAGTTTCGCCGTTCAGCGCAATTACAACGCTGCCGCCGTTCTGACCTG
>ULPA01037938.1_pt1 | contig 10581 bp, 9 predicted proteins | sample 1953061 | NCBI WGS metagenome assembly ULPA01 (sample SAMEA4835617, study PRJEB28245) | human gut metagenome | biome: gut microbiome; material: fecal sample | place: Denmark | collected 2008
GAATACATGTCATGCTGGTAAATACCCCGGAAATAATTCCTGCTATGACAGCTTTCAGATTTTTCCTGAGTAACTCAAACTGCTCATACAGAGGAACTGCCAGACAGACAGTCGCCGGCGTCAACAGATAACTTATGTATTTTGCTCCTTCCTGATAATCTGCATAGTCTATATGAAACACCACCAGAAATACCATAACTGCAATTACAGAAATTAAAAGTGGATTAAATATTGCGATTTTTACTTTCTTTTTAAACCATAAACCAAACTCATAGGTCAACAGACTGACTACAACCCCTAAGAAAACGGAATCTGTTAAAAATGATTTCATGTTCTTACTCCTCCTTTTTCTTTCCTTTTCGTATCACAAACTGCGTGATGCTTCCGGAAACTCCCATGACGATCACCGTTGAGATCAGCGTAATGACAACCACCTGTATCCAGATTGGCTGCAGAGCTCCCCACGAATCAAGAAGTCCTACTCCGGCCGGCACAAACATCAATGGCATGATCTCGATCAGAAAATTACTTGTTTCTTTGATGTCTGACACCTTTAAAATTTTCAATTCCAATGCAAGGAAAAGAAGTACCATGCCATAAATACTCGCCGGTATGGATAGTGGTATGATATATTTTAAAAGTTCACCAAAAAAAGAAACGAACAGAATAATTAAAAGCTGTCTTACATATTTCATGATTTTTCTCCTTTGTTTTTATTCCGGTTTTGTATCATACCACTGCTTATTTTGAATCTCAATACCTATTTTTTATGTTTCTTTTTTAGTCCATCACAGGCTGGGTTATCCAACACCTTCCCATCTGCTGAAAATCTTGAGCCATGACATGGACATTCCCATGTCTGTTCTTCTTTATTCCACTGAAGGACACATCCCATATGACTGCATCTTTTTCCGCCAACCCTTCCAATCCCCACAAGTGCATGACCCAGATTAGAAATTAACTGTGGTTTTAACATATTGCGTGATGGTGAAAAAACAGTAGAATATTCATTGTTTTTTTCCTGTATGAGGTCTGACAAGATCATTGCTGACAGCATGGAACCTGTCATCCCCCATTTTCCAAATCCGGTTGCCACAAATAGATCCGGTGTATTTTTACTGTATGGACCGATGTATGGTCTTTTATCCAGAGACATGCAGTCCTGTGTTGCCCAGAAATAGCGTTCCTTTGCTTCCGGGAAATATTCCTTTGCGATATCGCGCAGTAAATCCCAGTTGTTTTTTTCCTTTCCAGACCGGTGACCGCCTCCGCCTATCAGCAGATAGTCTTCGTAATTTCTCAGGGACAATCCGATATTATCTGCTTCAAGATACATGCCCTTCAGATTTTTTCCATATGCACAGGCAAGTACATAAGAACGATTCTGATATAACTTTAAATAATAGGAACCTCTCGTATTAATAAACGGAAAATGTGTCGCAATGATAATTTTCTCTGCTGCGACTGAACCTTTTTCTGTCAATGCAAAATACTCTGTCATCTCACGCACTTCGGAATGTTCATAGATTCTCAGATTTTTGCTGATCCCGGCGGCAAATTTGAGTGGCTGGAACTGCGCCTGCCGCGGAAACCGTATTGCTCCCTCCACTTCAAACGGTAACTCCGTGTCCTCCGTATAATCAGCCTGAAATCCAAGACTGCCCAATGCCTGTATTTCACTCTCTAACTTCCGACGCTCCCTGACAGAATACAGATAAGAATCTGTCTCTTCCATGTCACAATCCAGAAAACGCCCCAGATTTTTATAATTTTCCACCGCTCTTAAATTTGCTTTCAGAAACAGTTCTGCACGCTCCTGTCCCATGGACTGTAATGATTTTTCGTAAATCAATCCGTGCTGCGCCGTAATTTTTGCAGTTGTATGCCCGGTCACGCCCTGACAGATGCGGTCTTTTTCCAACAGACAGTAATCAACACCCGCCTGCTGTAAAAAATAGGCGCACAAAACACCCGCCATACCACCGCCAATGATCAAAACCTGTGTCCGGATGTCCTTTTCCAAAGTCGGGAACTCCGGCATTTCTATATTTTCCGTCCATAATGAACTCATAAATCCTCCTTGTTTTGCGAAGCAAAATGCGACTGTCCTTACACGGAGCAATGCCCAGCAAGCTGTGCAGGATTTAGCCTCCTTGTTTTGCGAAGCAATTTTATGATTAGTATGAATGGATTGTTTCATAATTATTCAATGCGTTCCATTTAGTTTGATTATCAAAATACTATTGACATTCTATTTCATTTCGTCTATTGTTTATAATAGTTTGATTTTCAAAGCATTTTAACAAAATAAATTTTCTGGCTAAGCTATTTCATTGTTCAGAACGGATTTCACAATGTTTGAAGTCAAAAATAATATTTTTGAAATGGAGATTATGATGAGTGTACGAATTATAATAGACTCTGCCTCTGATCTGACAAAGGAACAGGCAGATAAATTAGGACTTGATTTTTTACCTTTGAAAACAATTTTTGGTACGAAAGAATATCTGGATGGCATCACATTAAGCCACCAGCAATTTTATGAAAAACTGATTGAGAGTGACTGTATGCCGACCACAAGCCAGATTCCGCCACATGATTTCGAGCAGCTTTATGCAGATGTGAAAGAAAAAAAAGACACAGCAGTTGTCATCACACTTTCCTCCAGGCTTTCCGGTACTTTTCAGAGTGCCAATATTGCATTGGATGGTTATGAAGATTGTATTACGATCGTTGACAGCGAAAATGTATGTCTTGGCGAACAGATTCTTGTGATGTATGCCTGCCGTCTCAGAGATGCCGGTGCTTCTGCCTCTGAAATTGCAAAAGCTCTGGATCAGAAAAAGAAAGATGTCCGCGTTCTGGCGTTATTAGATACCTTAGAATATTTAAAACGCGGCGGACGCATTTCCAAGACTGCCGCTCTCGCCGGAAATCTGCTTTCCATTAAGCCGGTTATCGCAATTGTAGACGGGGAGGTTGCCGTTCTTGGAAAAGCTCGCGGCTCAAAAAACGGTTGCAATATGCTCCGGGAGGAAATTGCAAAATGCAATGGTATTGATTTCTCCATGCCGCTTTGTCTCGGTTATACCGGATTAGAAGATTCCCTTCTGCAAAAATACATAGAAGATAACACCGATCTCTGGAAATCTTATGTGGAAGAACTGCCTATCAGTTCCATTGGAAGCACAATCGGAACCCATACGGGTCCCGGCGGAATCTGCGTTGCATTTTTCAGTAAGACAAACTCCTGACCGGAGTTTGTCCTGCGTCATCTTACTCCAATGCCCCTTTTACTTTTTTATGGGAAATACAACGCTCCTCCCGATTGGCAAGTGCCTTTACCCTGCCTTCTAACAGAAGTTCCCTTCCTTTTTCATTTCTTGTATACACACAGTCATAGCCTCCAATATACGGATGCATGCATTTTGCGAAACATTCCGCATCCTCCTTCTTTTTCGAAAAGCAATTTGGAATGGCATAGAAACCGTTCAGTCCTTTCCGACCCTTCTTTTTCACAAGTATGTAACGCTGGTTGTCGATCACATCAAAAAACTCATTGACACACTGCGCAAACAACGCTTTATCCCTGCCGCTTCCACCGGACAGATAAATGATATGGTTATCCGGTCCCGGCGATTCTGCCACTACTTTGCAGTGTGTTTCTTCCAGAAGCTGCTGCTCCTCCAGCGCTTTACGGATTCCATTTCCAAATGCCTTTAATCTTTTTAACGGACTCCACAGCATGAAAATTTTCGGAAAACGTATCATGATTCCAGTCAGTCCGACAACAATGAAGAAATAGCAGATTCCGGCTAAATGTCCATTTCGGGACGCTCCCGCCACGACACCTGCCCCAATTGCCCCGATCAGGAATAAAATTGCTGACAGGATCATTGTGAGAATCGCATCCCAGAAAACAACACTCGTCACAAACTTGTCTTTCACCTCTGTCTCATCCACAATATCCATTTTGTCATAGATTGCAAGCGCACTGTCCCAACGTTTTTTTAGCATATCGCGCTGTCCCGACATTTTCAGCATTTGTCTGTTAATCCTGTCAATATTTGTTTTATTAAATGGAGTTTTAATAATTGACAGCCGTTTTATTCCATTTTCGATCGTATTTTCCGTGTAATGCAGACCTAGAAAATGTTCCATCCTTCGTTCCAGCATACTGTAATCCTCGCTGATCTGATTGTCGTCTGCCTTCAGCACCTCATCCCACGGTCTCAGGCATACTAAATGCCAGATGTTACTTGTTTTTTCCGGCTGTTCCTTGATCACACGGATAGCGCGCCCACGCATCTGATTACTTAACATAAATGAACCGACAAAGCTTGCAAGGATCAGGGAATTGATGCAAGGAGAATCCCATCCCTCCCCAAGCAGCGATTTTGTGCCAACCAGCACCTGCATATAGCCTTTTGAGAAGACATTGGTTACCGCCCCTGTCAGAAAATGTGCATTTCCAACAGCCGTCACCTTAAGATAATCTGTCTCAGGAAGATTTCCGATCCTGCTGAATGTGACTTTTCCACTCGTTCCGATCTCCTGCTCTAACGCCTCTTTTGCCTCCGCCGGAATGATCACGATCGTCCCGCAAAGCACTCCAAAACGAATTTGTTTGTTTTTCTTTTCATTTTCACGCCGGAGCATTTCAAAAAACGGAAGCACTCCAAGCGAGTTTACGTCATATTCTGTATTTCCAATTGCTTTTTCATATTCTTTCCGGATGTAATCCGTCAAAACAAGCAGCCTTAAATTCTGACCGGATGTCTCATACTCATGGAACACAATGTCCCGTATGCTGTTGCATTTTCCAAGAGAATTTGTGAGCATTTTTTCCACTGCCGCACTTTTCGTCATGACGACTTTTTTCTTCTCTATCAGACCGCTGGATTTTAAATCTGCAATTAACAATTCACGATATGTCTTGTCACACATATATGAATCCACATCATCATACAAAAATCCCTGTAACAGACGCTCCATCCACTGCACGTTCATGGACGGTAATTTTTTTGCTCCCAAAAGTCTCTGTAATCTGGACGGAAATGCAATATTTTTGCTCTGAAGATAAATCAACAGCGATGCCAGATATGCAGGATTATCCAGCAACAGGTCATCCGATAGCTGTCCACTCAGCCCCTTATGGCTTCTCACATATGTGAAAAACTGTGTATCCTGCATAAGCTTCTCTGTCATTGCTTTACTGCGTTCTTCAAAACGTCTGACTTCCTGCTCCTCCTCTTTTGTCGGATAATTGAAGTAAACATAATCCTGATGCGGACAGAGACTTCCCTCTTTTACAAGTTCCGGTATCGTGATCTCCTCATCGATCTCTCCACACATATTCATGTACCGCGTCCACATAGCCGGTGTGGAATCATACGGCGGTGTTGCTGTCAGCGCTATGATTTTAAGGGTATCCACCTGTTTTTTGAATTCTTCTAATGCTTTCCACCATTCACTTCGCAGATGGTGGCATTCATCCAGACAGAGCACTTCGATCCCTGCCTCTTTCATCGCCGCAACCAGATCAAAACCGCTGTAATCTACTTCCTCTGTCTCGTTTTCTGTCAGGCACTCGTCTGTGCCTGTTCCACTCTCCTCACCTGCATCTTCCTGCATTCCCTGAAATCTTGTCATGGCACTGTGCAATGCCTGATAAGTTGCAACCGTGATTGCCTTTGGCTGTTTTAAATTCTGTGAAAGAAAATCTTCTCCCTGCACGCCCTCACATAAAAAAGCTTCCTCAATCCTTGCGATCCACTGCTCCCGGATCGTAATGGACGGAGCTAAAATCAGTGCTTTTCCATTCATCTTGCGGATCAGTTCAATTCCCAATGTCGTTTTCCCGGAACCAGGTGCTGCTACAATATGTATTTTTCCATCTGCCATGTACCTGTCTGCATGTTCTAAAACTCTTGCCTGATAATTCCGCCATGTTCCCTTAAATCCCAAAATTCCTTCGTAATTCATAACTTCTCCTTGCCGTTATTGTGCTATTTAGGCGATCACCTGTGCAATTCTATCCAGTCTCGCATAAAATTGCGGATAAAAATCCTGCTCCGTGTCATACGGATTTATGTAAAAAGTATTCAGCAAAAACATCGTGATCGTCTTTTTCTGGTTTTCATCTGACATGTCCCCTAAAATACATTCGATTTTCTTTCGAAATGCATGCCAGTCGATCAGATATTGCTGATTTTTCTTAAGTTCCGGTGTATCCAGCCACTTGCAAACCTTCACCTTACTGCGGTTCTCTTTGACACAGCCCTCCACCTGTAAAAAATAGTCCAGCCTGTTCTCCTCATAGATCCGCCCCAATGGAAAAACACGGCAGATACCCGGTCGAAAGCTGTGAATGCTGCATCTTTTCTCTTGTAAAAACGGACAGACATCTTTATCCGTCATTTTCAGATTCGGTAATATCATGCCATCTGCCACATGCAGCTCTATCTGCTCCTTTAATAAGTTTTCAAACGTTGTATTCAGATTTTTCGTCAGTTCATAAATATCTAATGGATCGAGGATGATCGACTCCCCCATATCCTCACAGCACGAAGAACAGCCTGCACAATCGTTGCAGGCTGCCCGTACCATATCATTTAATCCATATCTTTTTCCGTCTGAAATTTCTTCCAAGTTCTTATTCATTTGTTAAACCTCGATATAATATTTGCATTTCTTATCCCTGCCAGCTGTCCGACGCCATGCGGTCTGTAAGCTGGCTTAATTCGTTGGGATATTTCATCAGCTCACGTTCAGAATTCAGCCGATGTCGCTGTTCGGCATTTTTCTTTCCTGCGATTCCATATTCCAGGGCATTCTCCAAAGCCTGATACTCCCTCTGCGCTTCCCTGTTCAAAGTCTTATGAACACCGGAAACCTGTCGGTTCGTTCCATAGCGGTAGCCATTTCCTCCATGCGCACTCTCGTACTGTCCATTCTCATAAACGTATTCATCGTTCGTGTCATTTTTGTGTACAGTCTCTTTTTTATCCGTTGGCGCACCATTGTATGCACTGTTATTTTTTTGTTTTTTACCCATTTCGCTTTTTTTTGGTAAAAATAATTATATCACAATTTAATAATTATTTTTTATACCATTTCCCTCCTGTTTATTCAGATAGTATTGCACATCTGTTTTCACAGTTAGGGTATCACGTACAAGCATTTTTATTCACAAGCTGCAATGATCGCGTATTCCATTATTATAATCTGCAATTTGATATTACATATTCAATTTTTCATCTGATTTTTATCTGCTTCACGATACACGCAAAATATCCACTGTGTGGGCACTTGCCCCCATCAAGTCCATGCGCTCTGCGACAGACATCTGGTATCTGACGAACAGCTCAAATGTTTCTTCGTCCATCTCCTTTAAGACCGGACGCATATAATTTGCCGCGCCGTCAGGTGCTATGATTTTTTCACGCTGTAAGGAAACTACCTTGTTTATTTTTTCAATGTCCGATAATGTGACATATTCATACAAATCTTTTTCTTTTGACACACAGTGAAAATCTTCTGTCAGCCTGCCATCTTCGAGACACTTTTTCGCCATATTTTCCTTAAATCCATACATCAAAACACCATAATCGTTCATCAGATATGCCACAAAAATAAGACCATTCTTTTTTGTCACACGCTTTGCTTCGCCCAACGCCTTTACCTTATCCTCAAATGTGTACAGATGATACATCGGTCCTAAAAGCAGTGTCATATCAAATGTTTCATCTGCAAACCGTGACAGTTTCAATGCGTTTCCCTGATATGCCTTCACGCTGCTGCCCTTGGATTTTAAAATTCCAAGATTATACTTCACGAGTTCCACCGCTGTGACATCATAGCCTTCGTTTGCCAGTGCGACCGAATACCGTCCGGTTCCGGCGCCCACATCAAGGATTTTCGGTTGCTCCATTTCCTTTAAATAGCGACGGATGTATTCCATGGTAATGCGGTATTCCACCTGTCCATGGCGGCGTCCGAGCCTTTTTTCTTCATTAAATTTATTATAATGCTTTTCCAATTCTGTTAATTCTTTTGCCATATCTGTTTCCTTTATTAAAGCAGCGATCAAACATTACAGAAATAAATCACTTTTATTCCACGCTCCATGCCCTGATCCGCCATTTTTCAAATCTATTATGCAGACAATAGATTTACCCGCATCTGCTCTATTTTTATGCCTTATAACCATTATATACAACTACCGATTTTCTGACAAGCAAGATTGTTACTGTTCACTCAGCAGTAAAACACTTGCTGCTTTGCTGCATAAGAAAGTGATTCAGGAGTGAGCAGTAACGAAAGATTCCAGCCACAGATTAAAAAAACGCAGTCTTTTCTGATTACATAAAACATGCTATAATGTGCAGTTGTGAATGCGTATGACTACCTGTGCTTTTATCTGTAAATATTATTTATTTTTTCATAAATGGAGAAAAAAATGAACCTGTTAAAAAAACAACTTGTAAAAGAAAACTATCACAAAGAGACCTTAAAAATCACCATTGATATGGCATGGCCAGCCATTGTCGAATCCTTTTTCGTGGCTTTTGCCGGACTGATCGACTCCTTAATGGTCAGCTCGCTCGGCTCCTATGCCGTGGCGGCAGTTGGGCTTACCACACAGCCAAAACTATTAGGACTTGCCCTGTTTTTTGCCTTAAATGTTGCAATCTCAGCCTTAGTTGCCCGGAGAAGGGGTGAAAAGAAGCAGGACTCTGCGAATGAGATTCTGCTTACAGCCGTCCTTTTTATCGTGATTGCGGCTATCATCTCAAGCATTGTATTTGTGCTTTTTGCCGGTGCGATCATCGACTTCTGCGGTTCTACGGCAGACACCCACAATGATGCTGTGGTATATTTCCGCATTATTATGGGCGGTATGATCTTCAACTGCATCCAGATGGGGATTAACGCTGCCCAGCGCGGTGCCGGGAACACAAAGATTACCATGCGTACCAACGTGACCTCCAACACAATCAATATCCTTTTAAATTATCTGCTAATCAACGGACGCTTTGGTTTTCCTGCCCTTGGCATCCGCGGTGCCGCACTCGCAACTATATCCGGGACCGTAGTTGCCTGCATTATGAGTGTTGCTTCCATTTTCAAAAAAGAGAGTTTTTTGAGTATTCCATATATATTAGAGCAGCATATCCGCCCGACTTTGTCTGCTTTTCTCAATCTGATCAAAGTTGCTTACAGTGTCTTTTTCGAACAGGTATTAATGCGAATCGGTTTTATGTTAACCGCTATTATGGCTGCCGATCAGGGGACGGATGCTATGGCAGCGCATCAGGTCGGTATGAACATTATGGCACTCTCCTTTGCGTTTGGCGACGGTCTGCAGGCAACGGCAGTTGCTCTGATCGGACGAAGCTTAGGTTCCGGCGATCCGGATCTTGCCAAAGAGTACGGCCGCACCTGTCGTCTCATCGGTGCTGTCATCGCTGTCTGTCTGGTTGCGATCTACTATTTTGGTGCCAGCGGTCTCTACCATCTGTTTTTCACGGAAGACCACATTGTGGCAATTGGAGTCCAGATTATACATGTCATAATCTTTGTTGTCATTTTCCAGATCTGCCAGGTCATCTACATGGGATGCCTGCGTGGTGCAGGAGACACGCTTTACACAGCCGTTGCATCCATGATAAGCGTCACTTTCATCCGTACCATCATTTCCTATTTCTGTGGTTATGTCCTCGGCTGGGGGATCATCGGTATCTGGATGGGCGTGCTGGGCGATCAGATTTCCAGATTTATCTTTGCGACCGTGCGCTTCAGGCAGGGCAAGTGGGTGAAGATCAAAATCTGATAACCGGAGTTTCACTAGCGTAGTGTCGCAGATTTTGTGGTGCTTTTATCGGTTGTGAAGGGCAGATATAAGCATCCTCTCACAAGTCGTTATCTTATAGGGTTATGAAAAGAAAAACGGTACAGACGAAATATGATGTTCCTGTTCACCGGACATTCCGATAAGCCTCTATAGAGTCTTATCTCCATGGCTCACGAAGGAAATCATATTTGTCTGTACCGTTTTTCTTTCATTTACACTGTGAATAACTTGTGAGAGGACACTTATACATGCCCGATCAACGCTATGGATTGCACCACAGAATCTGCAATTTATGTTATGGAACTCACGGTTATGGGATGAGTTCCTATAAAGGAGGTGACGACTAAATGCAGTCATTTTCATCTAATTTTTTATTGCCGACTGTATTTTACTGCTTTCACAATTGTTTCAATGCAATTAATTGTTAATGCAAAAATGATGATTGAGAGAAATACCTTATTAAAGTGTATAAAAACTTGCGGAATAACTTCTGCATCCGTTCCAAATAACTGCTCAATACCGTCAAAAAATCCACTATTCATAATCCTGTCATTTAGCAGCCAAATGCTTGTTAATGCACCATCAATAATATTGGTGATAACGGTAACAATCAGCACCCTTTTGGTATAGCTGCCATCAATAAATCTCACACTGTCCCTTGTGACACCCAAAATTCCAAATGCAAGAATAAAATACCATGTTTGTCTGATATATTCTAAATTAAA
>ULPA01011213.1_pt1 | contig 10384 bp, 9 predicted proteins | sample 1953061 | NCBI WGS metagenome assembly ULPA01 (sample SAMEA4835617, study PRJEB28245) | human gut metagenome | biome: gut microbiome; material: fecal sample | place: Denmark | collected 2008
CCAAGTATGATCAATCTGATCGTGCTGGTGGTACTGTTTGCCGCAGAGGTGATATGGTGCACCCTGTATTTCATGGAGCTGGCCATCCGCCTGAAAATGGGAAAATGGTGGCAGAATACGATCCTGTATAGAGTGTTCCGGTTCTTCGGAAGATTTTGCAAGAGAGTTTTCCGCGGTATTGTGAAATTGATCCTTGGGATTCCTATGGTATGGAGAACAGCACTTTTGTGCCTTGCAGTCTGCGTGGCAGAGTTTTTCGGTTTAATGCTGTTTTATAATGATACAGATGTATTACTCTTTTTCTGGGCCATAGAGAAATTTATTCTGTGCGGTGCGATTACTTTTGTGGCATTGATGTGCAAAGAACTGCAGGAGGGCAGTGAAGCATTGGCGAACGGAGATCTGAATTATAAGCTGGATACCTCCCATATGGTATTGTCTTTCAAGGAGCACGGAGAGAATCTGAACCGCATCGGCGAGGGAATTTCCGCAGCCGTGGAGCAGAGGATGAAGAGTGAACATCTGAAGACGGAGCTGATCACGAATGTGTCCCATGACATAAAGACCCCGCTGACTTCCATTATCAATTATGCGGATCTCATCGGAAAAGAAGTGTCCGGTGATGTGAAGGATACCGGAGACGGTGCCGGTACAGAGACTGCACAGGAGAGAGAACAGCATATATCGGAGTATGCCGAGGTCCTGCTGCGTCAGTCCCAGAAGTTGAAAAAGCTACTGGATGATCTGTTAGAGGCATCCAAAGCTACCACCGGCAATCTGGAGGTCCATCCGGAGGTCTGCGATGTGTCGGTATTGTTGTCACAGGCGGTGGGGGAATACGAGCAGCGCTTTTCTGAAAAAAAGCTGGAGACCATCGTAAAACAGCCGGAGGAGACCGTGAAGGTCATGGCGGATGGCAGACATCTGTGGAGGGTGTTCGACAATCTGTTAAACAATATTTACAAATATGCCCAGGCAGGAAGCCGTGTCTATCTGAATGTAGAGCATGACGGACAGAATGCGAACATCATTTTCCGGAACATGTCGGCCTACCCGCTGGAGATGTCACCGGAGGAGCTGGAAGAGCGGTTCACCAGAGGGGACAGATCCCGCCATATGGAGGGCAACGGACTGGGATTGTCCATTGCCAAGAGCCTGACGGAGCTGCAGAAGGGCGATATGGAGATCGTTACGGACGGTGACCTGTTCAAGGTGGTGATCACGCTGCCGGAGACAAAGTAAAATTGGAGAGAAAGAATGAAATATCAAAGGAACAATGAAGAAAACTGCCGGATATGAGCAGTATAAAATCCATTATTAAGTTAAGAAAACTTGGGCAAATAGGGGGTTACATCAAAGTCCTTTACAAAATTTACAAATTTGGTCAGCTGGTCAGGCACAAAGATTCCTTTCTTCCATATAATTCCAAATTTGCTGGTAATCTCCGGGGTAATAGGAATTTCTACAAAATCTCTTGGATTGGCAGCAAGAGAGGAATATAGAAAAGCACCACATTTACCACCGCGGACAAAATTGAGGACAGTGACTAACTGGCTGCAATACATATGGACATTTGGTGTAATTCCCGCAGAACGCAGTCGTGTGATTACAGTCTGTGTCTGGACAGAATCTGTATTAAATAAAATAATGGGTTCATCTTTTAACATTTCCATGGTGATTCCTTTTTCACCGGCATACCGATGGGTTCTGGAGACGCAATAGACATAACGATCTTCCATCATGACGTAACTATTGTACTTATCCAGATTATAAAAATCCATATTTGCCATTGCTACATCTAATTGCTCGTTATCTACCAGAGTGCGGGCGCGGATAGAACCATATTCCAGAAGCTGGATCGGAATATTGTACTGTTCCTGAAACTGATCCGTAACCCTTGGGAAAAATACGGTACTGATCATAGGAGGAATTCCGATCCGCAGCGGATGGCGGTTCTCTTCAATATTTGAAAAATCTGAGTAGAGTTCCTGTGTCTGTCTTAAGATATATTCTGCTTTCTGATAAAAGGCCTCTCCGTCTTTGGTGAGAGAAATTCTGTTTTTTCCATGATTAAAAAGCTTTAAATGAAATTCCTTTTCGAGGTCACGAATTGAGGTGGATATTGTGGGCTGTGAGACGTAGAGGGCATCCGCAGCTCTTGTAATACTGTGATAACGGCATACCATACAAAAATACTCCAGTTGCGTCAGAGTCATAATAGAAAACCTCCGTTCTTCGGAAAATAACTTCACGAATTCAGTATAGTTTAAAACTATGCTGACGTCAAGTATATGAAATGTACATTATACTAAAAAAGAGATATATTGTAGATACAAAGAAAACAGACACGGCCATGTCACTTTTTTACCAACAGAAGAGAGACTGGGAGGTATTTTATGAGTCCTGCAACCATTACACTAATTTTTCTGGCATTTGCCATTCTCCTGTTTGTCACAGAGAAGATTCCTTTGGGATTGACATCCATGGTCGTCTGCATCGGGCTTGTGGTTACCGGTGTCCTTAGCGTAGGTGATGCTTTTAGTGGATTTATCAACAGTAACGTGATTCTGTTTGTTGCTATGTTCATCGTGGGCGGCGCACTGTTTGAGACCGGCATGGCCAATGAGATCGGCAGTCTGGTAACAAAGTTTGCAAAAACAGAGCGAGGTCTGATCGTGGCCATCATGGTGATTGTGGGAGGCATGAGTGGATTTCTCTCCAACACCGGTACGGCAGCGGTTTTGATCCCAGTGGTCATCGGAATTGCAGCAAAATCGGGCTATAAGAGATCCAGGCTTCTAATGCCGTTGGTATTTGCCGCAGCAATGGGAGGGAATCTTTCCCTGATTGGAGCTCCCGGCAATATGATCGCACAATCTGCACTGGAACCACTGGGATTGAAATTCGGATTCTTCGAGTATGCAATTGTAGGTCTGCCTATCCTGATTGCAGGCATTCTCTTTTATGCAACCATCGGATTTAACATCTTGCCACATCATGATACCGTGGATATTGAAGATTCCATCTTTGATGAAACAAAGGATTTCAGCAAGGTTCCAAAGTGGAAAAAGGTATTGTCCTTGGTGATTCTGATCGTTACACTGATCGGTATGATCTTTGAGGAAGAGATTGGCGTAAAACTTTGTATCACAGGTTGTGTAGGCGCAATTCTGCTGATCCTTACCGGAGTTATTTCTGAAAAGGATGCTCTGAAATCCATTGATCTGAAGACCATTTTCCTGTTCGGAGGTACCTTATCTCTGGCAAAGGCACTGGAAGTTACCGGTGCAGGAGAAATGATCGCAGACAAGGTGATTGGAGCATTAGGAGCAAATCCGTCCCCGGTACTGTTTACTTTCGTGGTATTTATTCTGTGCTGTATCATGACGAACTTCATGTCAAATACTGCAACCACAGCACTCATGGCACCAATCTGTGTCTCAATTGCACAGGGGATGGGAGCAGATCCCAGAGCGGTTCTGATGGCATGTGTCATCGGAGGGTCATGTGCCTATGCAACACCCATTGGTATGCCTGCTAATACAATGGTGTTAGGTGCCGGCAATTATAAATTTATTGATTATGTAAAAGCCGGAATGCCGCTGATCGCTATTGCTACCGTAGTCAGCATGATCATACTGCCGATTGCCTTTCCATTTTACCCGTAAGGGTAAAACTATTATCCGTAAGGGTAAAATTATTATCCATAATAATATGCTAAATATTTTATATTTAAATAAATGATAATTTGGAGGAAAAAAATATGTCAAATGAAGCACAGGTAAAAAAACTGACAGATATTATGGCGCAGTTCGTAGGATTTACTGCGAAGAAGCTGCCGGATGATGTCATTGCAAAATTGCAGGAACTGAGAGACAAAGAGGATACTCCTATGACCAAGGTTATCTACGATACCATGTTCCGAAACCAGGAACTGGCTCTGAAGCTGAACCGTCCTTCCTGTCAGGATACCGGCGTATTACAGTTCTGGGTAAAATGCGGTACAAAGTTCCCTCTCATCGATAATCTGGAGGCATTGCTGAAGGATGCCGTGGTACAGGCTACGTTTGCCACTCCGTTACGTCACAATTCCGTAGAAACCTTCGATGAGTATAATACCGGTAAAAACGTAGGAAAAGGAACACCTACCGTATGGTGGGATATCGTTCCCAACTCCGATCAGTGTGAAATCTACACCTATATGGCCGGTGGCGGATGCACACTTCCCGGTAATGCCACGGTTCTGATGCCCGGTGAAGGTTATGAAGGTGTGACCAAATTCGTGTTGGATCGTATGACTACTTATGGATTAAATGCCTGCCCTCCCCTGCTGGTAGGTGTCGGCGTAGGTACTTCCGTAGAGACCGCAGCGCTGAATTCGAAGAAAGCACTGATGAGACCTGTCGGTTCCCATAATGATAATGCCAACGCAGCCAAGATGGAGAAGCTGTTGGAAGATGGTATCAATGCCATCGGTCTCGGACCTCAGGGTATGGGCGGTCACTATTCTGTCATGGGCGTCAATATTGAGAATACCGCACGTCATCCGTCCGCTATCGGTGTCGCTGTAAACGTTGGCTGCTGGAGCCACAGAAGAGGTCATATCGTATTTGATAAAGACCTGAACTTTACCGTAGATACCCACACGGGATTCGAATACAAGGAAGAGAACTAATTCAGAAGGGAGAGAACAACAATGGCAGTAGAAATAAAAGATGGTAAGAAAATTCTGGTAACACCCATATCCGCAGAGGATCTGAAAGATATTCATATCGGTGACATCGTATACCTGACAGGTGACATCACAACTTGTCGTGACGTGGCACACCGTCGTGTCGTAGAGGAAGGCAGAGAGATCCCCGTGGACGTCAGAGATGCAGCAATTCTGCATGCAGGTCCCATCATCCGCCCTCTGGGAGATGAAAAATACGAAATGGTATCCGTAGGTCCCACCACTTCCATGAGAATGGAAAAATTTGAATATGAATTCGTAGAGACCACCGGTGTCCGTGTTATCGTTGGAAAAGGTGGTATGAAGGAAAATACCGAGAGAGCCTGCAAAGATTTCGGCGCGATCCATTGCGTATTTCCTGCCGGTAATGCCGTAGTGGCAGCTGTTGAGGTAGAAGAAATCGTAGAAGCACAGTGGAAAGATCTGGGAATGCCTGAGACCCTGTGGCATTGTCATGTAAAAGAGTTCGGACCGTTGATCGTGTCCATTGACTCTTATGGCAAAAACTACTTTGAAGAGAAGAAAGTGGAATACAACAAGAAAAAGGACGAACAGATCGAGATCATCAGCAAGCAGGTTGGCTTTATCAAATAAGTAAAAAGAAATAACTAGTTAATATTATTCTGAGAGCTGGATTGTTGTATTTAAAAATATGGCAATTACAGCTCTTTGTTGGAGTAAAGATAAAGGGAGACAAATATGACATCTATGCATATTACATTAATTATTCTATTGATAACGATTATCGCATTTGCAACTGGTAAAGTTCCTTTTTCTGTCATTTCCTCCGGAATTATCCTTGCACTTGTCCTTACCGGAATCAGAACTCCGGCAGAGGCATTCAGCGGATTTATCAATACAAACGTTATCATGTTTGTTGCCATGTTTGTCATTGGTGCAGGACTTACTAAGACAAAGCTGATCGATCATGCGCAGAATCTTGTAATTCGTTATAAAGAGAATCCGCGTATGCTGATTTTGTTATCCTGTCTGGCTGCAGCACTGCTGGCCTGCATTACAAATGCGACTGCCACAGCAGCTATTATGATTCCGCTTCTGATTGAAATTGCCAATGATATCGGAACCAGCCGCAGCAAGCTTTTGTTCCCGGCCATGGCCTGTGCAAACATTGCCACTTCCATGACTTTTCTCGGACAGGGTGCGAGTAATATGACCTGGAATGATATCATGATGAAAGGCGGGGCTCCTCATTCTTTACAGGTATGGGACTTTACGATTGCAAGGATTCCACTGCTGATTGTGGCCATTGCTTATATGGTATTCCTCGGACATAAATTGATGCCGGATATAGATAACAGTAAGTTTGATGATAATATACATAACAGGGAAAATTCGACAAAATTAAGTCCATTGAAAGAAAAAATTGCATTGATTATTGTTCTTACAACAATTATCTTAATGCTTTTTGAAAATATAATAGGTATCAAAATGTACCTGATTGCATGTATAGGAGCTGTTCTGCTGGTGCTTACAGGTGTGCTCTCTGAAAAAGAAGCATTAGGAGCGATTCATCAGCCGACCATTTTTCTGTTTGCCGGAGTATTAACCCTTTCCGATGCCATTAAAGTAACCGGTGTTGGCGACCTGGTGGCGGATTATATGATTAAGATGGTAGGCGATACCACAAATCCGTATGTTATGATGGCGGTATTTTTTACGATTCCGTTTCTGCTTACACAGGTTATGTCGAATCTGGCGACATTGACCATTTTCATTCCACTGGTTACTTCAGCATGTCTTAAGATGGGAATAGATCCGCGGGCTGCAGTAGTTGGAGTTCTTACTGCAAGCTGTATTTCCATCATGACTCCTATGGCTGCACCATGCCAGATCATGATCATGGAACCGGGTGGATACACTTTTAAAGATTATCTGAAATGTGGAGCCCCGTTGGCATTGATCCTTGCAATGATAACCATTTTTCTCATGCCTTTGATGTTCCCGTTCTATTAAAGCCCTGATAACTAAGACTTTTTGCAAAGACCGAACACAGAGAGGGAAGAATAAGAAAATGACATTACAAAAAATCATGCAGAAAATGACGTCCTATGTAGAACTGGTATTGTCAGTATTTTTGCTGCTAGTGGTGGTTGCGCTGACCGTGCGTCTCATCACACAGAGCGTGCCACAGCTGTGGTCGCAGCAGATGGATGTCATGTATTATCTGGAAAGTGCGATGACGCTGGCAATTGGAATCGAGTTTGTAAAAATGCTCTATACCCACACGCCGGAGACAATCATAGAGATTCTGTTGTTTGCGATATCCAGACAAATGATTGTGGAACATTTGTCGACAACAGAAACAATTATCGGTGTAGGAGCGATCGCAGGACTTTTCGCAATCAGAAAATATCTGTTTTGCGGAATTCGTAAGGAAACGTGAGGAAACAGGACTATTTCGCAAATTTGCAAATTTTCTAAAAACAGTATTGACAAAACAGAAAAGAAAGATTATTCTTAGACACATAAACAACATTCATAAGTTTACCAAACCTGTGAGGAAGAGTAGTAAGCCTTAGGGAATTTTACAGAGAGCCGTGGATGGTGGGATCACGGTAAAGGAACTTTCGCCGAATGGACTTCCGAGGCTGGCCCGAGAACAGATCAGTTTTAGGCGTCAGCGGGATTCGGACCCGTTATCAAGCCGATGGATATGATAGTATCCAGAGAAAAGTGGACATAATTCGTAAGGAATTGTCAAATTGAGTGGCACCACGATGATGAGCAGGAGCTTATTACCGTCTCAAATGTATAGGAATATACATTTGGGGCGGTTTTTTTTATTCGGGGTTCAGTAATCTTATGAGCAAACTAATTTCAATTGCGTGGATACGCAGAAAGAGAGGAATAAGATTATGAAGAAGAGAATTTTAGCAGCAGTATTAACCGCAGTTATGGCAATGGGTGCCCTCACCGGATGTGGCAGCACAGGAAGCAAGGATAACTACACCATCGGTATTATGCAGTACGCCGTACACGGATCCTTGGATAACTGTCGTGAAGGATTTTTACAGGGACTTGCCGAAGAAGGCATCGTAGAGGGTGAGAACCTGACGATCGAATATGTCAATGCACAGGCAGACAACGGAACCTCCGCCATGACCGCCAGCAATTTCGTAAGTAAGAAAGTAGATATGATCTGTGCCATTGCAACTCCTTGCGCCATGGCAGCATATAATGCTACAATGAATACAGATATTCCCGTGATCTACACCGCAGTATCCGATCCTGTGGAAGCAGGTCTTGCCAATGAAGACGGTACTCCCGTAGGCAACATCACAGGTACTTCCGATGCATTAGCAGTAGATGCACAGTTAAAAATGATCCGTGAGGTACTTCCCGAAGCGAAGACCATCGGTATCATCTATACCACCAGCGAAGCAAACTCCATCAGCACCATCGCAGAGTACAAGGCTCTGGCAGGCAACTACGGATTTGAGATCGTGGACAGCGGTGTTACCGCAATGTCTGAGGTGGCTCTGGCAGCAGCGGATGTCGCATCCAAGGTAGACTGCATTACCAACCTGACCGATAATACCGTAGTAAGTGCATTGCAGACCGTACTGGATGAAGCGAATAAAGCAGGCATCCCGGTATTCGGTTCTGAGGTAGAGCAGGTTAAGGCAGGCTGCGTGGCATCCATGGGTCTGGAATATATCGAGCTTGGCAAGCAGACCGGTAAGATGGCAGCGAAAGTCCTGAAGGGAGAGGCAAAGGCTTCTGAACTGAACTTCGAAGTGATCTCCGAGCCCAGACTGTATGTGAACTTCGCAGCAGCAGAGAAGATCGGTCTGGAATTACCTGAGAACTACAAGACTGATGCTTACCAGTCCTTTGATGAGATCGTGGTACAATAGGAGGTTTTTATGGCACTATTATTAAGCGTACTGGAACAAGGAATGATCTACGGCATCCTGGCACTGGGTGTTTACATTACCTATAAAATACTGGATTTTCCGGATCTCACGGTCGATGGCAGCTTCCCCTTTGGGGCTGCCATCACTGTGCGTCTGATCAACGGCTTCGGCGTACCGGCGATTCTCACACTTCCTATTGCGTTCCTCGGCGGAGCACTGGTGGGAATCTGTACCGGATTGATCCATGTGAAATTAAAAGTCAGAGACCTGCTCTCCGGTATCATCATGATGACCGGTCTGTATACCATCAATCTGTGGGTGGCAGGCTCCGGCTATGTAGCTATTTTTGATAAGGAAAATATTTTCAACAACAGCTTTGTGAATAGTATTACCCCGGGCTTTTTGGTAAATTTCAAAAATGTGATCATTATTTTCCTGATCACCATGGTAGCAAAATATCTGTTAGACTGGTACATGAGCACCAAGTCCGGATTTTTACTTCGTGCCGTAGGTGACAATGATACCATCGTTACCAGCCTCGGTGTGGACAAGGGACTGGTGAAGATCGTGGGTCTGTCTATTGCCAACGGCCTGGTATCCTTAAGCGGCTGTATCTATGCACAGCAGCAGAGAAGCTTTGAGATTTCCATCGGAACCGGTGCGGTAGTCATTGGTCTTGCCAGCGTCATCATCGGCACCAGTCTGTTCAAGAAGGTAACATTCTTCCGTGTGACCAGTAGTGTAGTGGTAGGATCCATTTTGTATAAGGCATGTGTGGCAGTTGCCATGTTCGCAGGCATCAGCCCCAACGCCATCAAGCTGATCACAGCAGTCCTGTTCCTGATCATTCTCGTGATCAGCATGGACAGAAAGAAGGTGAAAGCATGCTAGAGCTTATCAATATCAATAAAAATTACAATCCAGGTTCGGTCAACGAGCTGTGTCTGTTCAAGGATTTTAACCTGACGGTAAAAGACGGAGAATTCGTATCTGTCGTAGGAAGTAATGGTTCCGGTAAGACTTCCATGCTGAACATCATCTGCGGAAGTATTGCGGTGGACAGCGGCAAGATCCTGATCAACGGAGAAGATATTACAAAACAGAAGGATTATATCCGTCAGCGCCGGATCGGCAGAGTGTATCAGGATCCCTCCAAGGGGACCTGCCCCAGTATGACGATCCTGGAGAACATGTCCATTGCGGAGAATAAGGGCAAGCCGTATAATCTGGGACGTGGTGTAAATAAGGCAAAACTGGAAACTTATCGTGAGATGTTACGACCTCTGAATTTAGGTCTGGAGGATAAGATGGGCGTGCAGGTCGGTTCGCTCTCTGGAGGACAGAGACAGGCGCTGGCACTGCTCATGGCGACCATGACACCGATTGATTTCTTGATCCTGGATGAGCATACCGCAGCGCTGGATCCCAAGACCGCGGAGATCATCATGGAACTCACCGACCAGGTCGTGAAAGAGAAGAAAGTGACCACCATTATGGTCACTCATAACCTTCGCTATGCTGTGGAGTATGGCAACCGCCTGATCATGATGCATGAAGGAAAAGCTATCCTGGATAAGGCTGGTGAAGAGAAAAAGAGCATTAACACGGAAGAGATTATGGGAATCTTCAATAAGATCAGTGTAGAATGCGGTAACTAAATTGAGAGTTTACGAAAGTATAGCTGCGCATAGGCAAAATAAAAACCGTGATTGGGAGCTTGCTCACAAATCACGGTTTTATTCGTTATGCGGGGCGTAATCATCAAATTTAGTCA
>ULPA01012689.1_pt1 | contig 10278 bp, 9 predicted proteins | sample 1953061 | NCBI WGS metagenome assembly ULPA01 (sample SAMEA4835617, study PRJEB28245) | human gut metagenome | biome: gut microbiome; material: fecal sample | place: Denmark | collected 2008
CCATTCATCTGTATGGTATTGTTGATAACGATGGTAAAGTGCTTTATTACGAAGCGAATAAATTTTCTATAGAAAAAAAGTTTCATCTTCTTTTATTGTTTTTATGTTGATTGTTAACTGTTTCCGCCTCATTTTAGTAGAGGACGTGTGTTTGCGCTAACGTTTTTAGCGTAAGCCGCTGGAGACTGCCGAGCGCCTACTATCGTAAGGTGTGGGGGCGGGTAGGGTTGTGTTTACTTTCTGGTTGTTGTTGATTTTTTATGTTAATACTTGGCTTCAGATGTTAGCATCTTAACCATTATCTGCTAGTTGTTTATTGTCGTTATGACTTGAATTTATCATCTTCTCTGACTCTTTTTAAACAATATTCTGCTTTTGAACCGAAAACCTTTTTAAAATTTTCTATGGATTCTGAGCATTTCACTTTCTTGTTTTTCAGGTCCTCAATCTTCTTTTTTTTCAGGGTCTTATCCATCTCATCATCTTTTTCAAGAGCTTCCAAATTATCTTCATAATTTTCTTCAAATTTATTGAGATAATAAGCAATATACAACCCCAACTTATCCTTCGTATCAGCAGTTATGGACGTTTCTTTGTCGCATAACCGATTAAATGTATTATGCCCCATTCCGAACTTCTTTTCAATGTGGGTAGAGCTAATCAATTTGGAACGCTTCAGCTCGCTTAAGAAATCTCCTAAGCTTACTGTCTCCCCTGTCCTTATATAGGCAAGGTCTTCTGTGGTGATGTATATTTTACCTTCCATCTGAAACGAATTTCCTACAAAGGTAAAATGAATAAATCATACCACCAAATGGCTATGGACGTGCTTGAGACTTCCGGTTTTTAACTAAAAACGGGTAATTATTTATAATCTTTAACAGGTTAAAGGCTAAATAATGCGAATAAAACGCATAATAGTCCATTTTATGCTATCCTGACCCCTTCCTTTTCTACGTTCCTGACGAAGGGGGTATTCCTATACTTTTCCCATTCCTGGGCGGTATACATCACGGGGTTGATTTCCTCGCCCAGTTCCCATCCGAGTTCGGTCAGCGGATAGGTGATGTTGTCATAATCGTAAGCCATGAGTTTCTTCTTATCCAATATGATAAGGATATCCCAGTCACTATCCTCCCTGGCGGTACCTCTGGCTTGCGAGCCGAAAAGTATCGCCTTCCCGCTAGCCGGCAAGTTTTTCGCCAGGCATTTGCGGATAGCCGCCAAAATATGTTCCTTAACATTCATGACCTATAAATGTATCCTCCGTTATTTGAAGAATTTTCGGGCATCAGGAAGTTTGGCTCCTGAAGCTTCTGCCGCACGGAGTTCTTTAAAAGCCTGTGTCAGACTTTCCTTCACCACCAATCTCTGTCTCATTGCTTCTGCATCTACATCTGTTAATGTTGCCATAATCTTTTCCTTTAATTAAATATCTCCCACAAAATTACACTTTTTCTCTGAAAGCGCCAAATTATATCTGAAAAATATACGCAAAAAGATCCATCCCCCCTCACGCCCTGAAGGGGCAGAAGCTCCTAGCCCAGGGCATCTGCCCTGGGTATTCATGTCCGTACGCCTGGCGCCCTGTAGGGGCAAAAGCTTTATATGGCGTCCCGAACCTCAGGCTTCGCTTCTCAATCCATCCTCGAACTGGCTATGGATTTCTGCTAATTATGTTAAAATGTAGTCTTTTTGGGGATAAAATACTTTTAGCCTTATTTGGGCTAACCGATTTTGGGTTATATATTTGCACTAAAATAAGTGAATTATGGATAAAAGTATACATACAAAATTATACCAACGCATGATAGCTCGCTTGCGTGCCAAGCGGGAAGAAAAGGGCGTTACGCAGATGCAACTGGCTGAAAAGTTGGGAGTTAACCAAACTTTCGTTAGCAAAGTTGAAATTTGTGAGCGCCGTTTAGATATAGTTGAACTTCTAACGATTTGCGAAATCCTAGAAATTCCTTTCGTTGATTTTATCAAAGAAATCGACGAAGATATTATTTCAAAGTTTAAACAATCTAAAAATAATAGGAAGGAATAGCAAATTGAAAAAGTCATATACATTTATAGATTTATTCGCTGGCATAGGAGGTTTTCATACAGCTATGCATAGCGTAGGAGCTCATTGCGTTTTTGCAAGTGAATGGGATAAATATGCTCGTATATCATATGAAGCAAATTATAAGGATATCGAGCCTGGTCTTTTCGAAAAAGATTCATCTGGAAATTACAAATATTTTAATGAGGATGTAACCAAGGCTAATCCTGCTGACATACCTGACTTTGATGTTTGTTGTGGTGGCTTTCCTTGTCAGCCCTTTTCTGTGGCTGGACTTAAAAGAGGTTTCGAAGACACTAGAGGTACTTTGTTTTTCAATATAGCAAATATTGTAAAGTACAAGATAGAGAATGGATGCCCTCCAAAGGTCTTGTTTCTAGAAAATGTTAGAGGTCTAAAGAGCCATGATAAAGGTAATACGTTAAAGGTAATTCTTGCTACATTGGAAGAGTTAGGCTACGGCGTTTCATATACAGTACTTAATGCTAAATATTTCGGCGTACCCCAGAACAGGGAAAGATTATTTATCATAGCATGGTACAAGAAAGCTATCAATGTAGAAACGTTCAAGTTCCCATACGGTATTGATGCAGATGGTAATACGATATATGACAAATCAAAGTTAAAGGAAGGAACAATGCCTACTAAGGTTTCTGATATATTTGAACCAGATGATGCTGTGGCAGACTTTACTATTTCTGACAGAATGTGGGAAGGTCACCAGAGACGTAAGGAACGCAACATGGCTAACGGCAAAGGTTTCGGTTATCGTAAATTCTTCGGTGATAGTGAGTATTGTAGTACGATTTCTGCAAGATATTGGAAAGATGGAAGCGAAATCTTAATAGATCAAGCAGATAAAAACCCTCGTACATTATCACCTGTAGAAGCAGGAAGATTACAGGGGTATAGAATTATTGGAAACGGATGGAAATATCCGGAATGTGCTGATAACCAGAATTATAATTCTGCTAACCCTGAATTCCGAATAGTAGTTTCAAAGAAAGAAGCATATCATCAATTTGGAAATAGTGTAGCTGTACCTGTGATAAAAAGGTTAGCACAAGAAATAGTCAATCAATTATTAAATAAGTCATAGTATGGAGGAGTTGTTAGATTTAGGAGTATTGAAAGCAAGTTTGAGTGAGCTTATCGCTCATTCAAACATGGACGACTGTGTTTTGCCAGATGAGTTCAAAGCAAAATTTCGATCCTTTGGCGAATATAAGATAGAACGGTATAACATGTATACATTGCAGGTTAGTTCTAAAAAGTCTTTACTTGTAATACCTAACCAATGGGTATATATAGCTGCATGCTGTTGTCAGTATTATATAGAATTGGTTAAGTATAAGAAAAAGCTAGAAGATTTTGGTTTCACGGATGATATGTATGAAGCTTGCCATCCAAGTAAAGATAATAAAGGCATTCCAGAGAACCAGAAAACTAAAGAGGTTTGTAAGGAAAAAGCAGAGCATTTTCTTGAATCCTATGATGGTACAGACAAAGAGCTTCTGGTAAAATTCCTTTGGGATTACGAGTTTTGGGGTGGTGGAAAGAATATAAAGCGTTCGAATGATTTTACCGATTCTCCAGTACTGAATATTGCAAATACTATTAATGCTTCGAGCAGCTTGATAGGGGCTATAGTAAAAGGGCTAGCAAATCAAGACTGCCTGAACTTGCTTCTCGAATCGGAAGAATGGAAGTCTTTTGAAGGATCATCAGCTAGCTCTTATACTGCAAAAAAGAACTCTGGGGGCAAAATGGCTTTGCAGCAGATTTTCTATGGTGCTCCAGGTACGGGTAAATCGTACGAAGTTAACAGCATAACGAAGAAGAATAGATATGCAACAATACGTACAACTTTCCATCCTGATAGTGATTATTCTACTTTTGTAGGAGCATATAAGCCTACTATGGCAGATGCCCCTGTTTATGGTGCACAAGGAGTAGAGATAGCAAAGGAAAAACGTATTACTTATACCTTTGTTAAACAGGCATTTTTAAAAGCCTATTTGGGCGCATGGCAAAAGCTTGCTAATGGAGTTGATTCGGTAGAACCGCAATTCTTGGTAATAGAGGAAATCAACCGAGGCAACTGTGCTCAGATATTTGGTGATTTGTTTCAACTCCTTGATAGAAGTGGTAATGGATTCTCAACCTATCCAATTGAAGCGGATGCAGATTTGCAGAACGAGATTGCTAAGGAGTTTGGACAGGGTGGCGAGTATATGCTTGCTAACGAATTTAATGTGGATTATGCTGTTCCTGATTATATCAGTAACTATGGTAAAACATTGACTGAAGATATTAAGTTAGGAAGAATTTTGTTATTGCCAAATAATCTTTATATTTGGGCAACAATGAATACCAGTGACCAGTCTCTCTTCCCTATAGATTCTGCTTTCAAGCGTCGTTGGGAATGGAGATATGTGAAGATTTCGAATGGATATAAAAGAGGGGCAAATGGAGAATTCATTATCAAGAATTCAGAGAGAGTTCCTCTTGGTTGGAAGATTCGATTTAACAACAATGAGTGTGATTGGTGGGAGTTCTTGGAAGCTATAAATAAGCAAATTGGTTCAGTAACAAGTTCTGATGATAAGAAATTTGGTTATTTCTTCTGTAAACCTAATTTGGGAGAATCTTTCATTCGAGAAGATAAATTTGTAAATAAAGTTATTTTCTATTTGTGGAATGATGTCTTTAAAGACTGTGATGTATCCATTTTTAGAATGAATGATACGGATGATTCTTTTTATGATATTTTCTTTATAGAGGATGAACAAGGAAATACTATTGCAAACCCAGATGCGATAGGACAACTCATGAATAATTTGGGCGTTAGAATTTCTCCGGTTCCGTATGATAATGATTTGGATGAAGAGTCAGGTGATGATTCGGATGAAAATCAAGATGATACACAAGATATGTCAAAAGTGAAATTCAAATATAATGGCGTTCCGAATTCATTAAGAGAAATCGTAAAAAGTGTTGTCTTAAATTTCATCAGTAGCAATCCTGACCTGACTACGGCTGCAAGCATCCGAGATAAATTTAAGGAGGCTTGTGCAGACTTTACAACAACAGTTGTCAAAACAGAAAATGAGTATAACGAACTTGATGTAGAGTCGTCAAAAGCAAAGTGTTGGCAAGCAATATCTTTGAATTCGGGTGAGAAGCTCTATATTTATACCCAGTGGAAAGCTAAAAATGCAAACGACAATTTCTTCAAATTAATGAAGGTTGTTGAAAATAATAATTGGGGTCAAATTAGTCCTGTAGAATAATTATGCGCATATTAATAGAAGAATACCAATATGATTATGAGGACGTCCGTGACGTTCTCAAAGGGTTTGGTGTGCTTCCAAATGGAGACGGTAAGCTTAGTCTCAGCTATGTTGGCTATTACTTCAATGATGACCCAGATGTAAATGACTGCGTGTTTTTACTTCCTAAGGTGCTTTTGGAAGGTCCATTTGGCGAAGAGAAGGTGTTTGGACACATTGAACCAAAGAATTTGATAAATATAGATGAGTGCGATGAGCTGAGCAGCGAGGAACATACATTTATTTACAATTTAAGCGTATGGATATATAGGGCTATCAGCGTTTTTCGTGAACACGAGTTCGACCGTTTTGAGAATAAGGCGCAGTCAAGTATTGTGCTTTATAAGCAAGCGCCAATTATGGGACATATGAAGAAGCGCAGAGTGTGCACTTATCTTGATGTATTGCTGGCATTGCAAGAATGGAACAGAAAGAATGAGAGTTTTGTTATGTTCACTGTAAAAAATCTCCATTCAGGTTTCAATAAGATAAACTGGATGCGTACCATCTCCAGAAGTCATGTAATCATACAGGATTGTTCCGATGGTACACGCAGGCAAGATGCCAGCTACCTGAATCCGGTTAATAAGAAACGTAAAATCAATTTTGATGAGGAACTGCTTATTATATACTACAGCATTCTTGAGTATATGCGTGAAAAGTACGGCTTTCCTGTCAAGATGAATGTTAACTTTCCTCTTATTAAGGGTAAAAAGTTTCTAAGATACATTAATGGGTTTGGTAAAAGGCGTCTCAAACAGATAAAGTATAAGTACTTTTCGGACAAGGCTCTGGAACTTTGGAACTATTGTTATGCGTTTTTCGAACGTCCGGAAGACATTATGCTCAATGTTGATCGCAAGGAGTATTTACTTGTGAAGAGTTTTCATGTCGTTTTCGAATCTATTATCGATGATTTAATAGCTGGCGACCAGAAACTGCCAAAGGAGCTGAAGGATCAACCGGATGGAAAGCGTGTTGACCACATTTATCAGTATCAGGAATTGACCAATAATGATAAGGAAGGTGATATTTACTATATAGGTGATTCTAAGTATTATAAGCGTGGTAACACCCTCGGCAAAGAGTCTATCTATAAGCAATTTACTTATGCTAGAAACGTTATCCAGTGGAATATCGACCTGTTTAACGATGGTAAACAGGAAGATAAGAAAGGGCATATAAAATTACGTGATGATGTTACCGAAGGATACAATGTTATTCCTAATTTTTTTATCTCTGCCAATCAGAATGTTCTTCGACCAGAAGACGATATCAAGCTGATTGATAGCGATAAGGAAGAGGGAAAACGTAGGCAGCAGTACTATCTGAGTCGTCAGTTTGAGAACAGATTGTTCGATCGAGATACATTTCTTTTGGCGCATTATGATGTAAATTTTCTCTTTGTGGTGGCGCTTTATGGGCGCAATAATGCAACTAGTAAGGTACAGTGGCGTGACAAGGTCCGCAAGATGTTCCGCAAAGAAATCCAGCAGATGCTCAAAGAAAATTTTGAGTTCTATGCGATGACAGCAAAGAGTGATATTGATGCGAATGCTTACATCAGAGAAAACTTCCAACAGATTCTTGGTAAGGTATATCAGCCATTTGATAACCGAGAAGGAAGTGACCAGCAATATTTTTCACTTGCTTTGCGCAAGCCCGAGAAAGAAAACAATACTACCATCAGAAGAAGGGTAGCAGATGAAAATGAAGCTGTGTTGTTTGAGTTAAAGCATGCCTTCTACGTTGCTAAATGTCCACTTGGTGTGGACCCAAGGACACTGCCGGAAGAAGTCATGCCTAGGGTCGATGCACGTCCTCATGATGTTATTCCAAAGCAATTTCTTACAATGCATTATTTGGAAAACTATCCGACAGCAACTTTTCTTATTGGTATCGTGAACAGTATTGATCACTTAAACTGGATATTCAGTCGTCGAGGTGGAAAGCGTGATGATGCCTATAATTTACGTCTTGGTAAGGATGTACAAGGTGGTGTCGTAAAAAGTCGTGAGTATGTAAAGCATGCTAAGTTCGTGATATTGTATAATGCAGGAGAGAATAAAGTTTATAAGTCTTTCCGTGTCAAGAATACGGGAGAACTGTCTCGTGAGCAGATAGAAAAACAAGGGTATGTCAATCCTAAACACGATAAATATTTTTGTTATTTCTTCGATGAAGAGATATCGCTTGGAGACTTTGATATTCAAGGAATTATCCAAGCCGATAAGGAAAAGTGGAAGGCTGATCCAAAGCATCAGGAAGAATATGCAGAAGGGAAGCCTGTATTTATGAGTGGCAATGAATTGATAAAATTCAGAAAATAAATGATATGAAAAAGAAATATGGAACATCTTTGATAATAGGAAATGGCTTTGACTTAAATTTAGGCATGGTCACCGATTATCGTTCTTTTTTTAATAAGTTGAATAGTGATGATTTTTTTGCAAAGCATGCTGATAATCCCCTTTTGCAGTTTATAAAAGCAAAAGGAGAGAAGGAAAATTGGTATGATTTTGAAGGTATTATTCAGGAATATGCTACAAGAGGAGAACAAGCAAAGTACTTGAAAATGATTCAAGAACTTTTGCCAAGAATAAATGGAGCATTAGGTGTTGAAGAAGATTCATTTAAGGCGATTAAAATTTATAGACCTCTTAGCGCAATTGCACCTGAATTGGATGGGATAGTTCAATATACTTTAAGTAATACTTATATTGAGTTTGCAAATGATAAAGATATAGAACAAAAATGTGTATATGTTAAAAAAGTTCTTTCTCAATATAGTGAAGAACAAAGAAGACTTGTAACAGAGGCTATAAGACTTTTGAAAGATGAACTTGTATCCTTTCTTGAAGCGGCTAGAGTAAACGAACAGAATCCTCTTGCATATTGGGTTTTATTTTCTGTTATGGGTTTTTATGCTCCAGGGTGTGCAGGCATAGCTGACAAATTCTTTGAATATGTAGATAGTCATAAAGTCTTCCCTACTTTTAGAATTGTGTCATTTAACTATACTGATACAATCTTTGAGGCTGTAAATTGGTTGAAATTTGCGAGAGGATCGTCTGTTTGTTTGGAAACGAAAGATCTTGGGGAAAATTTTTATAGAATTCATGGTGCTTTAGATTCTGAAGTAATATTTGGGATAGATAGTGAATGCGATATACCTAATGCGTTCATATCATTAAGAAAATCTAATCACATTAGTATTAATGCAAAACAAAGATTTAGTGATATAATAGAAAACTCTAAAAGAATTATTATATTTGGGCATAGTATATATGGTATAGATTACGAGTATTACGCAGATTTTCTAGAAAAAAATAAAGATACGGAAGTTGTTGTATTTTATCATAATGAAGATGGTAAAAAAGAATTTGAAAATGAAATGGAAAATAGAGGAGTAATGCGTAGAATTAATTATGAATATATTGTTGTTTCCGATCATTTTTTAGAATTCTGTAAGAATATAGCTGAAGAGCAGCAGCTTTTTTTTGAAAAGGAAAAGTAAGGGTAGGACAGATTTGTATATTCTGACCTCATTTATTTTTATAAGGTACTATCACTTCAATCCCATCTCTCTCTCAATCTCCTTGAGCAGGAAGGGGTTGAGGTGCTGGTGCTTTCGGATAATATCGACAGGGCAACCCAGAAGGGCTTCAAGGTATGCCTTCAGACGGACTATCAGGAAAAACTTAGGGGGCATTTCTACATAGATATCTACATCGCTGCCATCGTGGTGCTGGTTTCTCGCTACAGAACCAAAGAGGCGCAGGGAGGTGATGCCGAAGGTGTTTTGCAGTCCTTCGGCATGAGAAGTGATGAGGGCTATGTATTCTTCTCTTGTTTTCATTCTTAATATCCTTTTAAAAAGGCTTTTGCCCCTACAGGGCGCAAGGTGGATTGCGCTTATACCCAGGGTGTTACCCTGGGCTAGGAGCTTCTGGGCCTTCAGCCCGTACCTGAACCACATGCGGAAGTTCAGTTCCTAACATAATTATATAATTTAAAATGTTTGTAATGCAAACGAGCGCAATGAAAGCTGCTTTCAAATTGCCGAGTGCAGCTTTTCCTTCTGCAAATATATGAAATATTTCTCTTTTCTGCAAGTTTTTGGGCTTTTTCTTTTGTGTTTTCAAAGGAAAAATGTAAATTTGCAGAAAAAATAAGATAGCGTATGGGAAAGTTTATAAATCCATTTTCTGATTGGGGATTTAAACTGATCTTTGGACAGGAAATCACTAAAGATTTACTGATTAGTTTCCTCAATGATCTCCTGAAGGGTGAGCATACGATAACGGATATCACCTTTAAGGACAAGGAGCAATTGCCCGAGGCAAAGAATATGCGTGGTATCATATATGATATATATTGTACTACAGATCAGGGACAGCATATTATTGTGGAGATGCAAAACCGTTATCAGGAACATTTTGTAGATCGCTCTCTTTATTATGCTTCGCGTGCTATAGTAAAGCAAGGCGTGAAGGGGGAATGGGACTATCACCTCGCGCCGGTCTATACAGTATGTTTTATGAACTTCAATATAGAGAGTAGAAGCCCTGAGAAGTTTAGAACAGATGTTTGTCTTGTGGATACAGAAACAGGACGGGTTTTCTCTGATAATCTCAGAATGATATATCTTATGCTTCCCCTCTTTACTAAGGAGGAGGATGAATGTGAAACTGATTTTGAACGTTGGATATTTGTTTTAAAGAACATGAGTACATTGGAAAGAATGCCGTTTATGGCAAGAAATGCCGTCTTCCAGAAACTGGCTGAGATAGCGGATATCACTGCACTCAGTAAGGAAGACCGTGAAAAATATGATGAAAGTATCAAGGTGATGCGTGATAACATTGCAGCATATAA
>ULPA01031772.1_pt1 | contig 10154 bp, 8 predicted proteins | sample 1953061 | NCBI WGS metagenome assembly ULPA01 (sample SAMEA4835617, study PRJEB28245) | human gut metagenome | biome: gut microbiome; material: fecal sample | place: Denmark | collected 2008
TCCTTCTTTATTCGGAAGTAAAGAGTCTGTTGTAACATAATCAGTGAGCAGTACCTTCTCCAGTGGAATTTTATCTGTCACAAAATATGCAATTTCGCACAATTGACACAACTGTAATCCCATTTCTTAATATTTTGCAAATCAAATAATTCTTTTTACCTTTGTCATTGGATTTTCAAAGCAAGGAGAGGCAAGCTCCAAGCTGATAGAATAACAGGGTTTGAATTTAATATTCTGCCCTGTTTTTTAGTATAACGGGCGAAGTAATCTTTCACTAAGCCGCTTTCAGCTTCCAATCTTGCTATCAAACATTTTGTTAAATGAAAATCCAAATTACTATCAGCTTGGAAAAGCGCCTTGATGATGATCACAAGGAAGCTTTTCGTAAACAAGTACTTGTCCGCGGCCACTTTAGGGTGATCAGAGGCAAGAAAGTTTATGTAATGGCCCACTACCGCAAAAAGTAGGTGAGTATTAGCTTCATCTCGTCCGTTAGAGAGTCGCCGCTCGTAAGATTGGCGACTCTCTTTTTTCTCATTCATTGAATTTAAGACTATCCAGCTGTTTTATTATCTCCGCTTCCAACCGGTGACTTTCTTCAAACTGCGCCGTTAGTTCAGCCTTGTAACCGGCCATCCTCTTGTAGAATTCCTCTGCGGTAATATCCACATAATCAATCTTGATATCGAAGTACTGCCCGGCGGAAAGGGAATAACCTTTCTCCTTAATCTCGTCATAGGTCACAGCAACGGAGAAATCATCGACGCTCTCCTTGTTCTGAAATACCTCCACAATCTTGTCCACCTCAAAATCCCTCAAGCGTCGTTTCTGATTACTGCCTTCCTTGTACTCCTCACCCAATTTGCTAGCATCGATAAGGATGACCTTGTCTGAGCTTGCACCTTTATCGAAAAAGAGTACCGAAACATTCGTTCCCGTGGTGGCGAAGACATTTGACGGCATTGACACGCAGCCATAGACAATCCTTTCGTTCACAATCTTCTCCAGAATCCTTTTCTCCACCCCGCTCTTGGAAGTAATAAATCCAGTAGGAATGACAATTGCTCCTTTACCCGTTGATTTAAGAGAATTGATGACATGCTGGATGAAACAGGTATAGATGGCCATCTTCGGCTTTGCCGGGTCTATCTTGGCTACAGCATTCGGGACTCCGGCCCAGAACCGGACTCCGTCAGCCGCCAAGGTGTCCCTATATTCCGGGAAGTCAAGTTTGAACGGAGGATTAGACACGATAAAATCGAACTTCTTCAACGTGCCGTCAGGATTCCTGTGCGACGGTTCAAGAAGTGTATTTCCCTGCACTACGTTTGGGAGCGAAGCCGCGAAGTTGTTAAGAATCAAGTTAAGACGTAGCATCTCACTGGATTTTTCGGAAATATCCTGGCTGTAGATTGTACAGCGATCTTCTCCGATCTGGTGTGCAAGAGCCATAAGCAATGTTCCCGTTCCAGCTGACGGATCGTAGCAAGTCACTCCCCTCAGGTCTGCATTGTCCCCCACAAGAAGCCTTGCCATTACTTGAGCGATAGCTCTCGGAGTATAATACTCAGCGTATTTTCCTCCTCCCGCATTGTTGAAGCCCTTGAGAAGATGCTCGAACACTCTTGAGAAGAAATCATATTTTTCGGTAAAGACATCTTCAAAATTGAACGAAGCCACTTTGCGCATCAGCGACTTTGCGAACTCGTCTCGTTTCTGCGTGTCAGTCACATAGGATGTAACAGCCGAAAAAATGTTCACACGGCTCTTTCCAGACGTGGAAACCGAGAACGTGTCAGAATTAATCTTTGCGATGTCGATAAGCGTCGCATCTAAAAGGGTAGAAAAATCGCCCTTACCTGTGGCGTTGTAGAGATGGGCAAGAGTGTGCTCAGGCTTCAGTCTCGGCACCGAAGATGGAAGATAGCTGAACAGGTCTTCCACCTCCTCGTCTGTAAATGTGTCATATTCGGCATCCCATTTTTCCGCTCGCCTCAACCGCTCTCCATAGACCTTGTCCTTCTTGGCTTCATAACCGAACTTGTCATTGAAAAATTTATAAAGGAAGATTTCTATGACAATCTTGTATTCACTTCCTGTTCCCGCAAGACCGAACTCTGCCGTTGTACTCTTAAGTGAATCAATCAGGGCTACCGTTGACTCTGTAATGTTTATATCGCTCATTTATAGATAGTTTCTCTGTTGAAAATATTCTGCTGTAATAAGATTGTTGATGAATTTGCGGTCAGAAAGCGTGGCCGGTATGCCCATATCAACCAACTTGGAGCCGATAAGAGCAAGCACATCCCTTTTGAAGGCATCCTCATTGTCGACAATATGGGAATTAAGGTATATCATATTGTCTATCTGCGACTTCATTTGTGACAAATTCTCTGCGATTTCGTATTCTCCGGAAGAGATTATAGGCTTCTCCCTCTTCGCATTCTCTTCTTCAATTCTCTTGTGGATGCGCACAAAACGCTCGTCTCCCCTATACTTCTTCTTCAGAAGATTGTTGCGTCTGTTGATTTCACGGATTTTTGCCATTACAGTATCCATATACTCGATGCTTTCCTTCGCCTCCGCCGTGTTTTGTGGTACGAAGCCCTTCTTACGGAAGTATTCGCGGAACTGGTCGGCAAGAATCACATACTTGTCCTCTCCCTTGTCAAAATTAGCCTCAAATTCAGCCTGCACCTTGTCACAACGCTCACGGATGTCATTCACGACTATTCTCATTTCCTCCGGGACACCTTTCTTGAACTCAAAATCAAGTTCAGAGAGAGCTATGTTGATAATGCCAGAAACATCAGCCATATGCTCGGTGTTTTCCATCAAATTGATGCGTTCGATACGGTGACTTACCTCCGAAATCAGAGTTGGAATGCCGACTACCGCCAGTTTTTCAACCTTCGACTTAAGCTCCTCGTCACCGAATGCCCTGACCTGATTGATTATAGCCTTCGCATCATTAAGAGTGGAACGGAGTGCATAGAGAGCATCCTTGCTGCTGATTTCGTCAAGCTCCTTGCGAAAATCCTCCGGATTCTCACAGGTGAAGTTGAAAAGGATGTTCTTTATCTCCTTCATCTTGGATATGACAGCCTCCTTGTCCTCGATAATCACGTTACCGACGGGCGCATCGACTGGGACATCCGCCGTATCCACAGTGCGGTTCAACTCCCTTAGATAACGGTCGTTGGTTGTCTCAAAATTTTCCTTTATATCGACGAAATCAACCACATAGCCATATTTGAAGTCCTTGTATGGACGATTGACCCTTGTAAGCGCCTGCAACAAGTCGTGTCCGTCAAGGCTCCTGCCGAGATAGAGCTTTTTGAGCCTCGGCGCATCGAAACCTGTAAGAAGCATCTGGTTGACAATCAGCACATCTACTGACATCTGCTTCTTGAACCCTTCGATATAGGCCTTTCTCTCAAGTTTGTCGCCTTCATCATGCAATATAAGAGAAGCCTTGAGAGGCTTCTTGGGAGAACCATATGAAATCATCGGGTCTTCGAGCATCATCAGTTTTTCTTCCTGCTTCTTCTCGACATACAGAGACCGTGATAATCTCTCCTGCCACAGACGATACATTTCTCTTGCCTGTGGGTTTGTCCTGCAAACTATCATCGCTCCAATGCTTTCATCATCCTGTTCCTCTCGAAAACGGCGGAAGTCGGTGATTATGTAGTCAAGAAGAGCATTAAGATAACTTTCGTGCTCAAGAATCTTGTTCTTGTCAATGTCGCTCTTCTTGATTTCAACACCTCCGGCCAACTTGTCCAATATGCTTTTAATCTTTTCCTTATAGACCGTTTCTATAGGCTCGCGCATCAACTTCAGGGTATATCCGTCAGAGATTGATTTGTCGTAATAATATGTGTCGATATAGTCACCGAAGACACGCCAAGACTCTCTTTCTTCCTTAAGAAGAGGCGTTCCTGTTAGAGCTATCTTTACGGCATCCTTATCAGCTTCAAGCAGGTTTGCAAGGAAACTCCCCTCAGGATTGTAGCCCCTATGCGCTTCGTCTATAAAGAACACCCTTTGAAGAGATGTGCTGTAACTGTTGTCCAACTGTATCTTCTCAGAGTCTTCCTTGAATTTCTGTATGTTGACGACCATTATCTCAGGCTTGCCCACGCTGTTCTCCACAGGGTCGATGCTTCTGAAATCTTTCATCAGTTCATTCCTGCTGTTCGCAGTTCTTACAATCAGTCCTCTAGATGCAAACTCATCGCTTGCCTGTTCCATAAGAGCGATGCGATCAACGATGAAATAGAATTTCACGGCAGTCTGCCTCTGAGCATAAAAATCCGTAAGGCTTCGCACGGAATAGTATGCGAGTGCGGTCTTACCACTCCCTTGAGTATGCCAGATGATACCGCTTTTGACTCCAGCGGCTAATTTTCTCCTGATGGCCAAAGATGCGAACAGTTGCTGATAACGCATCACGTGCTTTTCCAAAGAAACCTTCTTGCTGCCGTCGTCTTCTTCCGTCGTCTTGTTCACGTAGGCAAAACCATATCGGAGGAGAAACAGGAAACGCTCCTTGCTCAACATCGATGTCAGAATTCTGTTGGTAGGAGTAGATGGTTCTTTATTAGTCTGATAGTCAGGAAGATTTTTAATAACTACGCAGTTGCGATGCTTGAGAACCCTTTTCTCAAGTTCCTCTGAGACCTCTTCATAAGGATAAGAAGAGACAAAGTTTTTGTCTGCCTCGCGAAAGACATTGAAGAACGCCTTATTCTCTGAGATGCAGCAATAAAAAGCCCCTTGAATCGGAACACGGTTGTCGTTATCATATTCTTGATTATTGGAGAAAATCATCAACTGCGTGATGTTGATAAAGCGCCTGAATGCCTTGTTGGACATTCTCTTGTTGATTCTGTCTCTTTCAGCGAGAATTCCATCGTGATTATTCGGTTTCTTGACTTCAATGAAGGTAAGCGGAAGCCCATTCACAAAACAAGTTATGTCTGGACGGAAACTGTCACCAGTGTCAGAATTCTCACAGGTAAATTCCGTGGTAACGTGCCACTCGTTATTGTCAGCATTCTCGAAATCGACAAGTTTAAGACCACTGTTGGCAGAGAGTATGGTATAGAACTCTTTGCCCAGATCATCATTCCGAAGCATTCCGACTATCTTGTCAAGCATCTGACGGCTTCCAGTCTCATCCAATTCGGGATTCAATCGCCTGAGTGAGCGAAGAAATATGCCGGTCAGAATGTTTGTGTCAGGATTATAATCTGAAATGTCATCGAGATAGGTATATCCCAGACGACATAAGTGCAATGCCGCCGGCACTTGCACGCGAGTGTTTTCCGTAAAGCTGTTCATTTCCTATCATCAATCTTGCCAATTTACAAATTTAGCAAATTTTACCGACATTGAAGACAATCACTTCTGGTACCTCAAGATACTTATGGAGTATTAACGGAAATGATTGTTGTCATCATATTACTGCGTTTCTGGCGTAACAGATAGATAATAAGTCCACTGTAAATTATTACTTTGTGATAAAGACGGTCATTTGATGTAATAGTCACCTGCCCCTTGCTGGTTGTCAATCTGACAAGTAAACTAGACAAACAATCTTCTTAATCGACAAAATTACCCTAAAAAGCACCTCTTATCCGACAAAATTGCTTATTGTTGTTATCAACACTACTGTTGTTGGAAAAATTTCAATGAGGTTATTATTGTAACAGCTTCGACTATCCACCCGTTACTAATCACTATAAGATGCAGAACTATCACATATCATGTTATCCGCCATTCCAACACTCCCCTGCTGATGAACAATTTAATCGACATCTACACTGTGAAAAGATGTTCACCAATAAAACTATCAGCACAACTTAGTCCTAGAGGTTCGTAAATAATGAAATAAGCTGAAAAGTGTTGAATACGTTTGGAAAGTCGCTTGGAAAAATGTAGCTTTGCAGCGAAAAGTCGCTTGAAAAAGTGTAACATGCTCAAACGTAAGATTGAAACCGTCCTTCAGGACTGGAAAAAGAACCCTTCAAGGAAGCCCCTCGTCATCAAAGGTGTCCGTCAATGTGGGAAGACTTTCTCTGTGCTGCGTTTTGCCGAGGAGAACTATGCGCACAACGTCTATATTGACTTCTATGAGATGGAGGAAGCCAAGGCCGCTTTCCGTGGCTCCAAGAAAGTGGATGACATTGTGATGTATCTCACCGCCATGATTCCGGGTGCCACGTTTGTTCCCGGAGAGACCTGCCTTATCCTTGACGAACTGCAGGAGTGCCCGGAGGCGCGCACCGCCTTGAAGTTCTTCAAGACTGACGGTCGGTACGATGTCATCTGCACTGGCTCCTTGCTGGGTGTCAGCGGCTACGGAACCAAGAAAAAGAAGAAAGACCAGAAGAAGGGCACGTCAGTCCCGGTGGGTTACGAGACCATCGTGGACATGAACCCGCTGGACTTTGAGGAATTCCTGTGGGCAAACGGCATCACGCCGGAGATCATCGACTTTCTCCACGAGTGCCTGAAGAAGGAAGTCCCCGTCCCCGAGGCCATCCACAACCGGATGAATGACCTCTTCCTGCAGTACATCGTCGTTGGCGGTATGCCTGAGGCTGTGGGTACCTTCCTGCAGAACCACGACATCGGCCAAGTCCTGCAGGTCCAGCGCAACATTGTGGACGAGTACAAGGACGATATGGTTAAGTATGCCGACAATGCGGACAAACTCAAGATCCGCGAATGCTTCGAATCCATCCCCCGCCAGCTGGCCAAGGAGAACAAGAAGTTCCAGTATGCGACCATCCGCAAGGGAGCCCGCTCATCGGAGTATCTGGGGAGCCTTCAGTGGATAGAGGACGCCGGCATCATCTCCAGATGCTACAATCTCACTCAGACTGAGCTGCCACTGGACGGCAATGCGGAAGACGATGTCTTCAAGGTTTATATGCGGGACTCCGGCCTGTTCCTCTCCATGCTAGAGCAAGGCACACAGTCTGATGTTCTGCAGGGAAACCTTCTCGGTTACAAGGGTTCCATCTTTGAGAACATCATCGCAGACGTTTTCTCCAAGATGGGCCGGGACCTGTACTACTATCACAAGGAGTCCGGGTTGGAGGTCGATTTCCTGATACGCTACAAGGGACAGATTACCCTCGTCGAGGTCAAGTCCACCACGGGCAACATCAAGAGCACAAAAACCATCTTGAAGAATAAAAACGTCTATCACGTGAACAGCGCCATCAAGCTGGGCAGGTACAATGTCGGACGCGATGGCGAGACGCTTACCCTGCCGTTATATATGGCATTCCTGCTCACGGCGTATTGATCAGGTCTGCACAATAGCAAAAAAAGTCGTAACTTAGCAGTCGTGGCCTGATGCCAGGCTGCATTTGTTAACACCGGGTGCGTTTCCGCCCCAAAGCGGGTACAAAGCTGAAAATGTTAAATGCTGTTAAAGTCAACATCAGACTTAAATAATCTTCTCAAAATGAACAGGCCTTTATAGCATCCGCACAATGAAATGCCAGAGCAAGACAATCCTCAAGCAGAAAGCAGTCGAAGGTGGTGGATTCGCGATCTCGTTCGAAGACGTCAGTGGACGATAACCAGCTGACTGCCAAGCAGATAATAAACCATCTTTGGTTCATCCAAACCAAAGACGGTTTATTATTTCTCTGAGATTAAGCTTATTACCAATCACGATGCTTGCCAAAAGCAGACTTGTGATTGTCGCTTATGCCTTCGTGAAGTTGAGGGCGATCTCGAACTCGGTTGTGGCATTCCAAAGAGTCGCCAAATCAGAAGGCTTCTCTAGACCAAGGAATCCCATAACCCCCTTTATTTTCCGGGCGGTTTCATTTTCCGCCTGAACCAACTGCTCAAGAAGGACATCAATTTTAGGAAGTGCCGGAAGAAGAGCTTTTACGATCGGGTCGCAAAGGGCCTTGTCCACGTAGATTCTCAGACTGTCACCATCCAGTGAATATTTCAGCTCGACTCCTCTCTGAAGAATCTTCTGAAGTTCCGCATTAAGAGCGTCTACATCCACTCCAAATTCCTTGAGTTGTGCCAGAATCTCCATGATTGAGGAGAGATCTATTCCGGAAGCATCCGATCTGACGGTCTCCGAGTCCGCGGCTTCAATGATAGCGGCAACATTAGGAACAACGAAGAGTGAGTTTCCTGTAGCATACCAGAATGCGAGGTTGGCTTTAGGTGACTCCAGCCAATCAGTATGATTTTTTGGTTTGTAATTGTAGTATCCATCTGATGGAGGGAAGAATAAGGAAAATGCTCCCGCCAGACTATCATCTACTCCCAAATCGGGCCAGTAACGGGCCATGATATTGCCTGTCTCGTCAAATGTGACCTGATCGAACACCTCTGTCAGAACACAGTTCCCGAAGTGATTGAGATAGGTAACACGAGATAAAAGCGTTTCACCTAACCCATCAGATATTTTCCATTTGAACTGTATCGGAGAGAGATCATTTGGATCCATACACTTATCTTCAATGTACCTGCTCTTGCGGACAATGTTCCAGCTTCCGATCAATGGAGCCGAATCCCCTTGAACCTGAGTCGCGACAGTCACTTTGACCGCACCGTCAAGAGTGATGGATCCATCAACATTGAAAGCATAACAAGGATTTTCATCCGTACTGCGCAGAGTGGCAACTATTGATGGCGGAGTTGACACGATGGTCGTACCCTTGAACGCGAAAGAATCATCTGACTTCTTAAGAAGATCCACACTCACCTTAACGTCATTGTAACCTGGCACGACTCCCGTCAATGTAAGAGTGGCTGCATCATCGCTGTCCGCCACCAACTGAACATTTCCATAGTTACAAGGGATATCATTGACCGAGATTGTGGCTTTTCCGCTTTCCACAGAGATCTGCCCGACAGGCAGTTGTTTCCAAGTGTCATCAGCCTTGTCCTTCTGGCAGGCTGTCATGGCAAAGATGGAGACCAGAATGGCCATCATGCCCAAGAGTCTAGTTTTCATATTCATCAGTTTTAAAATATATCCAATTACAAATAACCATCCTTTAGCTAAAATATCAATATGGCAAGCCTCAAAACGTCGCGATTGCGAGACGGTTCCGCACACTATCAAACTTGGCTTTTGTCATCCTCCTTAGGAAGGACAATGGTGCGGATCATGATCACAAGCGGCCACATAAGAACCGACAGGAACGAGATGGCCGATGTCACAAAACCCATAAGATTCTTCCAATATGATGTTCCGATGGTCTTAGGAACAAACTCGGAGAACACCAGCACAAGCAGCGTTGTCATAGCCGAGATGATTCCGAACCAAGTGCTTCCGAACAGAATAGTAGCCTGTCGGCCCACCCCGCGGCGCCCAAGGTGTTGGCGATGGTGTTCAAAGAAAGAATCGCAGCCAGAGGCCTGTCCGGATCCGATTTGAATTTAAGGAACTTCTCCGCAGGCCTGTACCCTTGCTCCTTCCTCATTGTGATGTAAGAGAGCGGTGTCGACATCAACACAGATTCCAGAAGCGAGCAAATGAACGACACACCAAGCGTCCCCAGCATATAAACTATAAGCAGAGCCATATAGGTTTTCCGTTAATTCGTACAAATATAGCACAATTTTCAACTTTCCTACCAAAATGCTGACAGATGTTGTGATCCTGCCAGAAGTTGTCGGTTGTCTTTGGCCAATAGGAGCCGTCGTTCAAAGTGTAACGGGTTGTCTCGTAGGTCTTCGGATCCATAGAGAGTCGATTCACCATATTGCCCGGTGGTCTCGATCATTTCCCCGTCCGGAAGAAAAGCCCCTGCGTGAACGAAGTCTCATCGTGAATATATTCCTTGACAACCTGAACCTTGTACTGACGGACCTTGGCATCGGCGCAAGAGGAGGAGAACTGCGCCAGCAAGGCCAACGTCGTTCCTATGAATATATTAACGAATATCTTCATTACATTCATCATGTTCAATCCCAGTCACTTCGTGACAGCCCCTGAAGGGCAGGAGGAAAGGACTCCCCAACCCCTTTCGGTCGCTTCGCTCCGAGTTTCCATTCTTCTCTTCGAGGTCACTTTCATATTAACTTTACTTTTTCTTCTCCCTATAGGCCATCGCCGACAATCATCAAAGTCACGTACATCATAGCGCGGAGGC
>ULPA01003750.1_pt1 | contig 9942 bp, 11 predicted proteins | sample 1953061 | NCBI WGS metagenome assembly ULPA01 (sample SAMEA4835617, study PRJEB28245) | human gut metagenome | biome: gut microbiome; material: fecal sample | place: Denmark | collected 2008
TATCTACCTCCAGGCGGCGGCGCGGCTGGGCGCATCCCCGGAGGAATGCGTCGTTGTGGAGGACAGCGCCTACTGCGCGAAAACAGCCCACAACGCCGGATTCTTCGTGGTGGGGATCTACGATGTGAACACCGCCCCACGCGGTGACGTCAGCCAATACTCCGACATCTTCATACGCACCATGGAATCCTTCCCCGGGTCGGGCACGCCCGAGCCGGGTAACCCGGAAGATAATACGGGGAAATGAGCTACAAGGCGGAAAAGTTTTCACCCGAGCCGGGTAGCCACGGCAGGCATTCGGGGGAATGAGCCACAAAACATATAGGCTCTCACCCGAACAATAGCGCGGCTCCTGTAAATCCGCATATTATTGAAATCCGTCCGGCAGAGCCGGACACCATGATTCCGCATTCCGCATAAAAAGGGCTGTCTTACGACAGCCCTTTTTATGTATCATCTGTTGTTCTGATTCTGGTAGCCCTGCTGGGGATTTACCTGCTGGGGAACACCCTGCTGGGGAACACCCTGCTGGGGATAACCCTGCTGGGGATAACCCTGCTGAGGATAACCCTGCTGAGGATAACCCTGCTGAGGGTAGCCCTGCTGAGGGTAGCCCTGCTGGGGATAACCCTGCTGAGGGTAGCCCTGCTGGGGATAGCCCTGCTGGGGATAACCCTGCTGGGGATAACCCTGCTGAGGGTAGCCATAGGGATTTGCTGCGCGTGCGGCGCTCAGGCTCTTACCGGTGGCGATAGCCTGCTTGAAGGAAGCCACGGTGAGGGGGCTTTCGCTGGGAGTAGCGGTGCGGAGAAGGTATCCTGCGGAAAGCATGATAAGCGGCAGAGCCACGAACACTGAAGTAGCGTCGCCGCTGCCCATAAGGGAGCATATGGGGTGCAGCAGGAAGTTCATGATGAACGCGAGCAGCGCCGGAACAAGGTTGATGTAGGTCGGGATATCGAAGCGGTCAGTCGCGAGCTTGCTGAACACAGCCTGGGAAATTACGCAGGCAACCATGAGGAAAATGCAGATACGGGTGAATACCGCCGCGCCGGGGACTGCGGTGATGTTCATGGAGGCGATGGAGGCGCTGGTGATGAGGTCGGCAAGGATAGTCAGCAGTGCGCTCACTGCCACGCCTACGCGCGACCAGAATGCGATTACGGAAGCGAGTTGTTTGTTCATGGGGTTCTCCTTTTCATATAAATACGGGTGTACGACATTAAATTATCGTATTAGTTATTGTACCATAAAACAGCCGTCGTGTCAAGGCAGGGCAGAAAAAACCGCCGCAGACTGACCACGGCGGCAATTCTATCATACCCTGTTATTCTGGTTGTAGTCGGGATTCTGTCCGTAGGCAGGATTCTGAGCCTGCGCATTAGGAGCATACTGCTGGTAGCCTGCGTTCTGTCCGTAAGCCGCGTTCGGAGCCTGCGCATTGACCTGCTGGTAGCCTGCGTTCTGTCCATAAGCCGCGTTCGGAGCCTGCGCATTGACCTGCTGGTAGCCTGCGTTCTGTCCATAAGCCGCGTTAGGAGCCTGCGCATTGACCTGCTGGTAGCCTGCATTCTGTCCGTAAGCCGCATTCGGAGCCTGCGCATTGACCTGCTGGTAGCCTGCGCCCTGTCCGTAAGCCATGTTCGGAGCCTGCGCATTGACCTGCTGGAATCCTGCATTCGCATTCGGGTTGTACGCCGGTCTGTAAGCCGGTCTGGTGGGAATGCGGATCTCAATGAAATCGGTGGGGAATACCGCGCGTACATTGACGACGGCGATAACGAAGATAACGATGATAGCGACAACGATACCCACCACATAGGAGCCCATGGAGGAGATAAGGTTCATGATACTGCTTATGCTGTATAAGGAGTAGTCGGAAAGATCCATGCCCCTTAACTCGGCAGGCAGGTTGAAGTTGAAGCTTACGATGAAGGAGAATACCGCGAAGCAGCCGTCCACGAGGGAAGCCACGATACCGTCCCTTGCCAGCAGGCTGAAGAGGACAGCCGCCATTGCGAAGATGAAGAGCACTATCGCGCCGGCGCGGATAAGACCGAGGACATCGCTCATCAGCTGGATCTGCTCAGCAACGATGTCCGTGATCTGGGAGCTGCCCATACTGCTGAAGGAACCGCTGGCGAAATCGTTGATCAGTCCGGTGAGGGTGCCTGTAAAGATGAAATAACCGATGATGGAAAGAAGCGCGCCGATAAGCTTTCCGAATCTGGAGGCTACCGCGAGAATAGAAAACGAATTATTGTTCATTGTCGTACCTCCCTTTTACACTCTGCCGCCGGGGTTGCCGTTGTTGTAGCCGCCGGTCGGGTACTGGTTCTGCGCGCCGTTCTGATACTGATTCTGATACGGATTCTGCGCGTATACGGGGTTCTGGTAAACCGGCTGCCTGGGAGCGCTGCCATTAGTCTTCTTTGTAGTGAGGGCGCTGCACGGGAACGCAGAGCGGAACATCAGGAAAGCCGCCATGATGAGCAGGAGCAGAGCCGCGAGATACCCGGTGACAGCGGTGTAATCCCCGTCGCTCACCCTGCTGTAAATGGACATCATATTGCTGGTGCTGGGGGTCACCATGAAGTTGGTGATGAACGCCATCAGACCAACGCACACGTCGATGAATCCGCCGACCATGTTCTTCTTGGAGAGCAGGTCGAAGATGAACGCGCCGATGGAGCTGAAGAACATCACGAACGCGCCTGCGCACATGAAGTTAAGGGAGCCTGTGATGGAGTTGAGCGCGGACATCTGCGAATACGCGCCGCCGGATAAATTCGCCGGAGTCGCCTCCGCGAATCCATCGAACACGAACATCTGCTCATACGAGCTGCTTGCACAGGAAATCATGGAGCGGTCGCTCAGGAATTCACGGCTGCTGCTGATATCGCCGCCGTCGGGGAATTCCATGGAGTTCCACCCGTAGTTATAGCCGTAGTAGTCGTCATAGCCATAGGACGAGTTGGACTGCTCCGGCTTGAAAAGCCCGGTCAGCGTTCCGATAAGAACGAGCATTCCGATGATGGTGAACAAAGCACCGATGAGTTTACCGATCCGGCAAACCACAGCCAGGATAGAGGTAGTTTTACTGTTCATACAAAATCTCCTTTTCATATAAGTTATTGATTTAAACCACCTGGATTATTTTATCACAATCCTTTCATAATGTCAATACACGTCAACTGCGGAAACGTTACACCCGGCGCGAAAAAAATCCGCCGCGGGGGGAATTCCGGCGGCGGAGAATATTATATAGTAGTCCGGTCAGGATACCACGATCTTGATCTTCTTCGTGGTCTTGCCGACCTTGGCGGTGATGATGGCGGAGCCGTAGCCCTTTGCTGTCACCCTGCCGGAGGAAGTCACGGACACAGCCGAACTGTTGCTGCTTTTCCAGGTGACAGTTCCGGAACCGGTCATGTCAGCCCCCAGGGAGAGCGAATCGCCCTTGCTGAGGTTCAGCGTAATGTAGTTGATCTTGGCTTTGCTGCTGGAACCTGTGGGGTATGTTGCGGTGAAGGTCACTTTTCCATTTTGATTATAGGAATTATATGCCCCGGAACTATAATGAGAGAGTCTAATATAATATGTTCCCTTTTTCACAGAATAGGACATTGAACCTTTAAATTTTTCAATTGTTTCATTCCACTCGCCTTGTGTGCCCATGAAATTCCAGTCAGCCCAGCCAGATGACGCTTCATATAAAGTGGGTTTTATTTGATCGCCATCAGAATTGTATACAACAACATTTACTTCTTTTATATGAGATTCGAGCGACAGCTTTAACATTCCTGTATCCTTAACAGAAATCGAATAATCACTTACATCACTAGTTCCTGGAAGATATGTAGTTACAGAATTTCCACTTGAAATAGCCTTAGCCGTATCCGCAATACTATCCGCCCCTGCCGTTACCGCCATGGAAGCACATGCTGACACCGCGATGACCGCCGCCGAAAGGGCTGCCGCGATTTTTCTGAAAATCTTCATACTTTTTACCTACCTTTAAAATTTATTTCTCCGTCTGGTATGAAATATACCAAAACGGGATATTTTTATTATACCACTATGGTATACTTTTGTCAAGAGGTGATGGTTGTGTTTCGACTGAAAGAACTGCGCGAAAGCCGCGGAATATCCCAGGTGCGCCTTGCCATCGAACTTGACCTGAACCAGAATTCCATCAGCCGCTACGAAAGCGGCGCCCGGGAAGCGGACTACAAGACGCTGCTGGCGATCGCGGACTATTTTGACGTGTCCCTGGACTACCTTTTCGGCAGGACCGACCGCCAGGAAATAAATAGATGAACTGGCGCCGGAAGCGGCGCTTTTATTATTGCGCGGATAGCGCCTTTATGCTTGCGTATTATCGTATTTCCTCACTCTATCTCGTGTATTCTCAATACGTCCCGAAAATGGAATGAAACCAGAGAAAGCGAGAAAAACCGAGAGATTCGCAGAGAAATCCCGAGAAAACGTGGTATATTTGAAATATATCCGAAAAATCCCTTGACAAAGCCGGGGAAAGCGTGTATAATATCAAATGTTGCATAGCGGCATTATGTGTAGATTTAATGCCGGATACTTTAAATAAGGAGGAAACAAATATGTCAACTTATATGCCTAAGGCTGCCGAAGTTGAGCGCAGCTGGTATATTCTCGACGCAGCTGACAAGCCCCTCGGCCGTGTAGCTGCAACCGCCGCTCATCTTCTGAGAGGCAAGCACAAGCCGACATTCGCTCCCCACTGCGACTGCGGCGATCACGTAATCATCATCAACTGCTCCAAGGCAGTCCTCACCGGCAAGAAGCTGGAGAAGAAGGTCTACAGATGGCACACCGGCTGGATCGGCCACCTGAAGGAAGTAAGCTACGACAAGCTGATGAAGGAGAACCCCGAGAAGGCAATGACCATCGCTGTAAACGGCATGCTGCCCAACTCCACTCTCGGCAGAAAGGCTCTCACAAGACTGCGCTGCTACGCAGGTGCAGAGCACAACAATGCGGCTCAGAAGCCCGTTGAATACAAAATATAAGGAGGGCCTGAACAATGTACGATTCTAAGCCTTATTACTATGGCACCGGCAGAAGAAAGCACTCTGTCGCAAGAGTTAGAGTATATCCCGGAAGCGGCACCATCACTGTAAACGGCCGTTCCATTGATGATTATTTCGGTCTGGAGACCCTCAAGCTGATCGTTCGTCAGCCCCTGACCCTCACAGACACCGTTGAGAAGTTCGACATCGTTGCTACCGTTGCAGGCGGCGGCGTTACCGGTCAGGCAGGCGCAATCCGCCACGGCCTCTCCAGAGCACTTCTCCAGTACTCCGATGAGCTGCGCCCCGTCCTCAAGAAGGCTGGCTTCCTCACTCGTGACCCGAGAATGAAGGAGAGAAAGAAGTACGGCTTAAAGGCTGCACGTCGCGCTCCGCAGTTCTCCAAGAGATAATCAAAGCCGAAACAGACCGCTTTACAATGCGGCTTGCGGCGATACAGTTATCAACTTGGTCTTTATTTGGTCTTTATATCCTCTCCGAGTATTCGGGGAGGATATTTTTATGCTAATTTAAGCGACACAAGGTCTGCAACCTTTGCTTTGGTGCTTTTGAGAACGTCCGCATAGATATTCGCTGTTACGCCTATGTCACAATGTCCTAAATGCTCCGATACGATTTTCAGATAAACGCCGCTGTTCAGAAGTAAGGTTGCGTTGTAGTGACGGAGCTGGTGCAGGGTAAGGAACTCGAACTCCGTGCCTTTGAGGAAACGTTTGAATGACGTTCGTAGCGCCGACCTGTCACGGTAGTTGCCATTAGCGGAAGTAAACACCATTTCGGGGTGAGCGAATTTACCGCCGAGAGCGCTGATAAGCTGTTCCTGATAGGATTTCTGCTCTCTGAAAATGTCCGCAAGAGCTGCGCTCATTCCGATTGTTCGGATACTGCTTTCGGTTTTCGGAGTGGTGAGCCAGTGTTTTCCACCAACATCGGCAAGGTTATGTTCAATTGATATTGTCATGTTGTCAAAATCAATATTTTCCCACGAGAGCGCTAAGCATTCACCTCATCGTATATTCGCGAGTAGGGATTGTAGCCGTCTGCTTTCGGGAAATTGTACGACTTTGCGGCGTCATCCCAGCCGGTGAGCTGTTCTTCCGTGTACGGTTTATTGTCCTGCCGCGGTGAAACGTCATTTATGTATTCTGCGATGGAATCGTACTCGCCGCACCTTCTGTCCGCAATGTCCTGTGAAACATCAAAATAGTTCTGCAGCACCTCAAGAATGCTTTTGTAGTGCGGATCTGCCGAATATTTTCTTACCGGCTCATAAAGAAGAATGCCGTCCCACGTTTCGGCGCTGTCCCAGAATGGAGAGGTCTGCTCGGACGGACTTATCTGCCTTGCGTATAGTGTCATTTTATCCTCGCTTTCAAAAATAGGTGCGACACCGTGTCGCACCTAATAACTAAAAAAGCCGACTGCATTTTCAGCAAGTCGGCTTTTAAAGCATATTCTTTTTTAAGGCAACACCGCACAATTACCAGCTAACGCCTTTGTCAAGCGACGCCTACGGCTTACGCGGCGCTTGCTTGCATCTTTTCCGTCATATTGCACAATTCGACGAAAAATCTTACTGCGCAATCGCACGACAATAATTATGCGGTATTGCCATAAAAGAGAATGCCGGGCGTGAAAGCACCCGGCGTTGCTATTATTAAATTTAAAGACCGGCTGCCTTTTTCAGTATAATGGCAGCGTCCAGTGCGTTGACGGTATTGTCTCCGTTAAGGTCGGATACCTCCGGATTCTCGCCCGCCGCCAATCCGATTATGTGCTTCAGCAGGGCGGAAGCGTCAAGCGCGTTCAGTGCACCATCGTTGTTCATATCACCCGGGAGGTCGCTGAACCTGCATATCATCACAACATAATCGCCTGCTGAGTTCGCGCCGGGCAGTGTAACAGAGCCGTCCTCGTTCACTCTGCCGCACCCCTGAAACTCCAGCTTTTCGTTGACCGACTTGTAAAGGTTCGCGAAATACCCCGCGAATTCCTTTCTGACATTCAGCTTTAACCCGGCGGGAATATCTGTGCCGGAGACCTTCAGATCGGCGCCCACTGCGCCGCGCAGGGCGCTCTTATCCGTTTTCCCGGTCAGTATCGACAGATCCGCGGCAGAAACGGCGGTCAGCTTTGCGCCGTCGACTATCCAGCTCTTCACGCTGTCGAGAACGAATTCAAGCGTAAGTCTGTTCTTTGACGCGATCGTGAAGATATTTTCAGGAACATCGGTTTTGCCGTTAAGCTCGATAACTGCGTGGCTTCCTGGTGTGAGCTTTTCAAGCATTGCCGCAATATCGCCCCAGCTTATTTCCTTTCCGTTCATGGACGGCAGGGTCTCTTTCGGCTTGTTAGCAATACTGGTTCCAGTGCTTCCGTTTACAGTGCCGTGGTGGGCGAGCTCGCCGCGACCTGTCCTGACGGTGGCGGTCGCAGCCGCGCTCGGTGAAAGTGTGGCAGTTTCAGCCATGCGGATATATGCAATGACCTCTGTGCCGCGGGGAACATTGTCTAGTTTGTTTACGGAGCTCCAGTCAAGGTCGTTGAATTTGTATTCAGCGCCGCTAACCGGCTCTATCGTTACGGTGAAGCCCGTGCCGGAGGGCTGAACGGACAGCGTGCATTCCGGCGCGTCCTGCGGCTTCTTATTGGTGAGCAGAACGGTGACGGAGAATGTAATATCCTCGTAATTCTGCGTTCTCAGCGTTACAGTTATCTTAGCGGACTTGCCGGCAGCGGACTGATCGGATACCGGGAGCTCAAAGGAAACGGTACAGTTGGTAAAGGATATGCTTTCCGGAAGTATTCCGATGGATCCCGCGTCTTCCAGCATAATAACAGGCTCTTCTGCGGGTCCGGTATCGTCGGGCAGCCCCTTTATTTCCACCGACTTAACGCCGTGATCCGTCCAGATGAAAGGAAGCTCTGTATCGGGAATGGTTCTGACGGCTTTAGCGATGGTGAACGTCCAGCTTTCGTCGGTGAGTCCGACTGCGGCAGGGTACAGGTCGTTTCCCTCGACGTCGATTTTTACGGTATACACGCCGGGGAGCACGGGCTCCTTTTCATTGCCGTCCTGATCGTAATATTTCAGCGTTATCTTGCCGACGCCTGTCACCCCTGTTGCTGGAACCACAGTCGCGGTGTGCGCCGCGCCGCTGTATACTGGCTCCTCGGGCGCAGTGAAAACAAAGTTGGATGCAGTCAGGTTGGACATCATGATATGGAGCGGCTTATCTGCCGTCAGTCCGTCAAACAGTTCGTGCCCGGCGAACTTTACCGTAAAGGTATGCTTCCCGGCGGCTACGCTATCGGTGATCTTAGCTATAATGCCGTCCGTATCGATCGTCATATCTGCGGCGAGCTTCGCGCCGTCGGCGTAAAGCTCCAGCTTATCAATGTTATTCTGGTCGATCACCGAGAAATCACCGAAGTTTTCGCCGAGCTTCATTCTGGCGTCGACGTTAAATTTCAGTTCATCTGCCATCATAGCGGGCTCTGTGCCGGCGTAGCTGATCGACAATCCCGCTTCGTATGTAAAGGCGGGGAAGTTTGAGGTGCTTTTGAAGCCGGGGAAGTATAACGTCGTGCTGTCATACGGTCTGACAGCCCATATCTCCGGATCAAGGTTCATCAGCGACAATGCTTTATCCGAGATCATGTCGAAAGTGGAGATCCCGGTGCCTATACCATTGTCACGGCAATATATGTCGCTATTGTACCAGCAGTTTGAAATACTGCTGGTGTATGTTTCGCTTCCGCATACGCCGCCTTTCCCCTGATCCTCTTTCATTTTTACGACGCTGTAGCAGTCTTCGATAGTTCCGTAATTCACACCGCATATACCGCCGATGTAGGCAGCGCCGCCCAGCTCAACGATGGAGAAGCAGTTCTTTATGACGCCATTATTGCGCCCGCATATACCGCCCACTTCCTGTTTTCCGGTAATGGACGAATTGATGACGCCGGTCTGCAAAACCTGACCGTCGGCGCCTACAAAGGCAAACAGTCCTACGCAGTCCTCTGTGGAGTTACTATAATTCAGTCCGCTTATCGTGTGACCCTGACCATCAAAGGTCCCCATGTAGCGGTTCTTGTATGTGCCTATGGGGGTCCAGGCGCGGGTGCACACGACATCAGCTGTCATCACTGCGTTGATATTGACGTTACCGCCGTTGACGGCTTCGGAGAAGCTGATAAGCTCGTCTTCATCAGAGATACGGTATACTCCGCAGGTCGTGCAGATCCCGTTTTCATCAAATGAATGACCGAGAGGGCTGGTGCCGTCAGATATCTCCCTGGCGTCGTAGCACATGGTGCACTCCTGCTTGATCTTGCCGCCTTCGGTGCAGGTCGCGGGAGTAGTGCCGGTATTCACGTAATGGTGGTCTATCTTTTCTATTTCCGAATCAACGGCACGCCCGCAGCGGTCACAGACATAATACTGGACGCCCGTCGACGTACAGGTCGGTTTTTTTACCACTATCATTGTCGTCTCTTTATGTCCAAGCGGCTGCTGGGATTCGTCCGGTACGAGCTTCTGTGACTGGCACAGGCTGCATTCCATGATGATCTGCCTGCAGTCAGTGCAGTTCGCGCGTATTTCACCGGTTTCCTGCCAGTCGTGTTCGCAGGTGTCCGGGTCGGCGGCAAACAGCGACACTCCGCCGGCATTGACTGCGCCATCGTCTGCCGCGGCTGGGGCGGAGCTTACGTCCTGCGCGAAAGCCGTTGCAGTCAGCGTTATAATAATCGCTAAAGCCGTAAAGATACTGGTAAATCGTTTCATATATACCTCCTGACGTTCATTATTTCAGGTTCATGCACAAATTTCTTTGTTCTGGACAAACTCAATCTTCAATGCCATACCCAT
>ULPA01027650.1_pt1 | contig 9887 bp, 10 predicted proteins | sample 1953061 | NCBI WGS metagenome assembly ULPA01 (sample SAMEA4835617, study PRJEB28245) | human gut metagenome | biome: gut microbiome; material: fecal sample | place: Denmark | collected 2008
CGACTGTCAACACCCCCGGTATCAGTCCGCAGATTCCTCTGTGGAAACCTCCTGCTTCTTCGGCTTCATGAAAAGCGCCAGCAGGACTACCACGATGAACACGCCTGCCGCAGCGTCCGCCGCCGGGACAAGGCTCATGTAATATGCGGATTCCCCGTGATTTGCCTGGTAGAGCCACTCCGCCTCATAGGAGCTGAGCACTATCCTGGACGCGGTTTCCGCCGGTCCGATGAGCATTGCGGCAAGCCCCGCGATACTGTTGCCGAGTATCGTGACCGCTGCCGCCGTTCCGGAGACCGCAAGCACTTCCCGGGTGTGCTTCCCCTCGTTTCCGGAGAGGAACTTCGCCAGCTGCATGAAGAACACCGCCGCGAGAATCACGGAAATGCAGTTTATCAGATATTCCGGCACGGTGGTGACCGCCATCTTCTCCATGAAAATGCCGATTCCGCGGAGGGTGTAGAACGCCGCTCCGGACACGGTGGCGAATCCCAGACCGGGCTTGAATTCCTTATAGTAGAGTATCAGGAACGCCACAACGAGCATTGCGGCGCCGAAGATGAAATCCACCCACATCATGAACGGCGAGGGAGAAATATTGCTCTCCTCGGGGATACGCATTTCGGAGTACCCCTCGTAAAGCGCGCCCATCGCCGGGAGCAGCATTGCGAATCCCACTGCCGCCGCCCTGCCGTCGGTCACCCCGGAAACCGGGGTCTGATAGAAGGCGGAGCCGCGCTTCCTGTCAAAGACAGCCGCAGCAACTGCACCGCCGATGGAAATTATCACAGCCGCCCAGAAGCACGCATTCATAAAGAATCCGTTGTCATGCTTCAGGAATCCGCTGGTCATATCTGTTCCGGCGCACAGCTGAACCATTCTTGCCGCAAAAGCAAGAACGAATCCGGGTATAAGCACCCACACGCCGAATCTGCTGTTATTCTTCATATCAAGACGCTCCTTGCTGGTTTCATTATAGACATATCTCATATTATTTTATCACATATTTGTATAGAATTCAAGTGCTTTTTATCCCCCATGAGATATTTCACAAGAATTACATTTTACATGCCCCGTCCGTATTTCGGGCGCCGGTCGGAATTGTCACAAATGCCCAAATCAGGTGCTGTATTTCAGTATCAAACAACGATTGACATAATCTGCGCAATGTATTATAATATACGCAACATCACTTTAATGCTATCGCATGGAGGGTAATATGAAAAAGTTTTTTTATCTGCTGTCGGGGCTGCTCCTGCTTACTGGCTGTGCGTCCTCTGAACCCATATCAGAAAGCCAGGAGGCGACCTCCGAATCCGGGCAGGAATACTCCGTAAACCTTATACTCACGACCTCCACCCCGGGGCACAAGGAATTCGCGAGCGCCGACAACGGTGTGGGCTGGACCAAAAGCGGCGAACCAGTCGAAATCGGAGCCGTCCCTGCGTACCTCACGATGGAGCAGCCGGATTCCATCAGCATGAGCAGCGAGGATTCCCTCACGCTTACAATACACAACGGCTGCGGCTTTGAGCTGCACGGCGGTATCAACTATGAGGTGGAGCGATTCAACGGCACGGACTGGGTCGCGGCGGATTACTCTGACCCGTCAACCGAGTTCGTGAACGACGATCTGTCACATACGATACACCCCGGCGAAACCATGGATTTCAGCGTGTATCTTGGATTTTACGCTCCGGTCGAGGGAAGATACCGGATAGTACAGACCTTCGACGCCTACAAAATGACCGCTGAATTCAACGCGCTTGCATAAAAAACAGGGGCTTTTCAAAGCCCCTGTCAGTTTTCTGCGTATTACTTGCGGACTACCTTGTGGTAAACCTTCTTGCCCTTGCGGATAATTACCTCGGGGTCAATGGTGATCTCTGCGTTGGTGTCCTCGATGATAACATCGTTGACTGCAACACCCTTGCCTGCAACGAGGGTTCTAGCCTCGCGCTTGGAGTTCACAAGCTTGGTAGCAACCATCAGATCGAGAATTCCGATCTTGCCCTCGGGGAGCTCCAGCTCAGTAGTAGGCATATTCTCGGTGTTGCCCTTGCCGCCGAACAGCGCCTTGGCTGCGTCCAGGGCCTTGTTTGCTTCCTCCTCGCCGTGAACAAGCTTGGTCAGCTCGTATGCGAGTATCTCCTTTGCCTTGTTCAGCTGGCTTCCCTCCCAGTCGGACATAGCCTCGATCTCCTCGATGGGCAGGAATGTCAGCATGCGAATGCACTTCATTACGTCCGCGTCCGCAACGTTTCTCCAGTACTGGAAGAACTCGAACGGGGAGGTCTTTTCGGGGTCAAGCCATACGGCACCCTTCTCGGTCTTGCCCATCTTCTTGCCCTCGGAATTGAGCAGCAGGGTAATGGTCATTGCGTGAGCGTCCTTGCCGAGCTTCTTGCGGATAAGCTCAGTACCGCCCAGCATGTTAGCCCACTGGTCATCGCCGCCGAACTGCATATTGCAGCCGTAGTGCTGGAACATGTAGTAGAAGTCGTAGCTCTGCATGATCATGTAGTTGAACTCCAGGAAGGTCAGACCGCGCTCCCAGCGCTGCTTATAGCACTCGAAGGACAGCATCTTGTTTACGCTGAAGCATGCGCCGACTTCTCTCAGCACATCGATGTAGTTGAGGTTCATCAGCCAGTCTGCGTTGTTGACCATGATAGCCTTGCCCTCGGAAAAATCTATGAATCGGCTCATCTGCTTCTTGAAGCAGTCGATATTATGCTGAATGGTTTCCGGAGTCAGCATCTTTCTCATATCGGACTTGCCGGAGGGGTCGCCGATCATTCCGGTGCCGCCGCCCAGCAGGGCGATGGGCTTGTTGCCCGCCATCTGGAGGCGCTTCATAAGGCAGAGAGCCATGAAGTGACCTACATGCAGAGAATCCGCGGTCGGATCGAAGCCGATATAGAAGGTCGCCTTGCCCTCGTTGATCATCTTCTTGATCTCTTCCTCGTTGGTAACCTGCGCGATAAGTCCTCGTGCTACTAATTCGTCGTAAAGTGTCATTGTTTTTCTCCTTGTATGTTAATTTATTTTTTTTCAACTTTCAACTGTGTATTATACGGGAAAACTCCCATAAGCGATGGAAACTCTTTTAATTTCCATTGATATCACCCCTCTCGGTGCCGGGCATTATCCGGCATTACCTGTAAGCTTAAAGCTCTTCAGTGAATCTATAAGTGCGTCTTGATATTCCGCTAACTCGCCGTTGTCCGGAAGATATGAGATCACGACCCACGAATTATCATCAATCATATAATCGCAGTGGACCGACTCCTGCCCGCTAAATCTGGAAATATACGAATCAAGTCCGTTTATCTCAAGCTCTTCAATCGAAAAGGTATCCGGTGTAACTTCTGCCAGCATTTTACTCTTTTCAATCATAATGTTTCCATCGCGGTTTTCGTTGTACTGTACGGTCATGGTCACGGGCCTGCCGTCCTCGCCGCTCACCGCAAGGCTGATGCTCTTGTCATAAATAGCTAAACCGATTTGGCTGAGATCCAGGTTGTGTACCTTGTAACTAACGAAATCCGGAACATCAATGCTGAACGAGACATCATCGCAGGAAAACTGCTGAACAGCTGAGCCATGCCCCGAACAGCCCGCCGCAAACATCACCGAAATAACCGCAGGAACCAAAATCCATCTTTTCATATAAACCACCCTTTATTCATATTTTCTACTTCAGGGAATCCCTGAGAAGCTCCTTACCAACCGTACCATGGCTCAGCAGTTCGCGGGTTTCTTCAAGCCCGAACCACCCGGCCCGCTCGACTTCACCGGAAAGCCGGAACTCGCCGCGCTTCACCGTGCATAAATACCCTATCATAAGATTATCGTGCTTGGGATAATAATAGCTGCTGACGTAGCGCATATCCAGTACCTCCAGCCCGGTTTCCTCGCGAATTTCGCGGGCTGCGGTCTGCTCGGCGGTCTCATGCTCCTTGATAAATCCCGCAACGCAGACGTAATTCTTTGTCGCGTAAGTCTGGCGTATCAGCGCGTAATTTCCCTCGCCGTCGGTCAGCAGGCAGATAACGCAGGGGTATGAGAAACTGAACCACGGTCTGTTACAGCTTCCGCAGAACGGAATCTCACCCTCGTCGCCTATTGGCTTTTTTATAAGCTTCCCGCCGCAATCCGGGCAGAATGTGAACTGCATATAATCACCTCCCGGGTATTATCCCCAGTAATGCTCCTACAATACAAACGCCCTCCATGAGCCGAAACTCACAGAGGGCGAATCATCGCGGTACCACCTCAGTTACGGATCTCTCCGTATCTCTGACAGCTGTAACGGGCTTACCCGTGCGGAACTACTCGCATACGCTTTCGCACCGCCGCTCAGGGAGGTAATTCATCCGGGAAGCCCTGCCGCTTCGCACCACACAGCGGCTCTCTGAAAGGGACATTCCGGGACTACTTGATTCCCGTCAACGCTTTGAATATTAATCTGAATTGAATCAGAGCTGATCTGCGATCTCAAGAACCAGCTTCTCGCTCTTCTCCCAGCCCAGGCAGGGGTCAGTTATGGACTTGCCGTAAACTCCGTCGCCGACCTTCTGCGCGCCGTCCTCGATGTAGCTCTCGATCATCAGACCCTTTACCATGCTGCGTATCTCCGGAGAATGGCGCATGGAGTGGAGTATCTCGTTTGCGATTCTGATCTGCTCAAGGTACTTCTTGCCGCTGTTGGAGTGGTTGGTGTCAACTATGCAAGCCATATTTCTGAGGTTCTTCTCCTGGTACATATCGTACAACAGCTTGAGATCTTCGTAGTGGTAGTTCGGGATCGTCTGGTCGTGCTTGTTCTGCGCGCCGCGGAGAATAGCGTGAGCCAGCGGATTGCCGTCGGTTGCCACTTCCCAGCCGCGGTAGATGAATGTGTGGCTGCTCTGCGCCGCACGGATAGAGTTCAGCATGATGGAAATAGTGCCGCTGGTGGGATTCTTCATACCGCAGGGGCACTCCATGCCGCTGGCGGTAAGGCGGTGCTCCTGGTCCTCGACGGAACGCGCACCAACTGCGACATAGCTCAGTATGTCGGAGAGGTAGCGGTAGTTCTCGGGATAGAGCATTTCATCAGCGCACACAAGCCCGGTTTCCTCTATGGCACGGGTGTGGAGCTTGCGCACATGGATAAGTCCCTCCAGCATATCCTCGCCCTTGGTGGGGTCGGGCTGGTGGATCATGCCCTTGTAGCCCTCGCCGGTAGTACGGGGCTTGTTGGTGTATATTCTCGGGATAATGATGATCTTATCCTTCACCTGCTCCTGGAGTCTTGCCAGGCGGCTGGTGTAATCCATGACGGAATTCTCATTGTCAGCGGAGCACGGTCCGATGATCAGCAGGAACTTGTCGGACTTTCCGGTGAATACGTCGGCGATCATCGCGTCACGCTCGGCCTTTATCTCCTTTATCTTGTCGCTGAGCGGATAAAGCTCCTTTATTTCCTTCGGTACGGGGAGCTTTCTGCGGAAATTCATTGACATTTTTATGTATCTCCTTCTTTTGCAATGTGTCCGGAGAATATTATAGCACCATTCGCGAAAAATGTCAAGGAATTTAATCAATTATAGCAATAACCCGATATCATTAATTGTATTTACTCACAATTTTGACATCGCTCGTTTGTCTATTTCGTCAATTGACATCTTATGCTAATCATGCTATAATTTAAGCAGCAACAAATGTTGCTGAAATAAATTATTATTTTATTGGAGGTAACTTATGAATTTCAAGAAAAGATTTTGTGCTCTATTATTGACCGGCGTTATGGGTGCAATGCTTGTTTCACCCACTGCTTCTGCAGTTCAACCAGCTCCAAGAAATTATTCAGCGGTACAACAATTATTAAGGACATTCCCTGATGGATCATATTATTCAAAGGATGGTAAAGCATGCATTTGCCACAAATGGTGCACATACTCCAGCAATTGTAACTGCATAAAATATGATTCTTCTTCACAATGCATGGCGTTCGCTAAGTACTGCTTTTATGTATATAATGATAAAAACATCCCTGATTGTAGTGGAGTATCGTCATCAACTGTGACGCTTACCGAAAAAAATCTGCAAAGCTATCTTAAAAAGATTGGCAATCAAGCGTATGTTCGCGGAACAACATCATCGGATAGAGGTCACAGCGTTTTCATAACTGGGTTTTCAGAGACTGAAGTATATATTTACGATGCAAATTACACAGGCAATTGTAAAGTAAGTTGCACCTCTTTATCATATAAAGACTTTCTGGCAAGAATTAAGTATTTAAACTATTACGTTACTAAAGAGGGCAAGCTATATGACATGTAAAAATAAATCTACCCTGGCGTTAATGGCAATAGCGACGGTGTTGTTATCCGGCTGCGCAGCCGCCCCGGCGGAAAGCACTGCTTCCGGCTCAGATATCAGCAGTTCGGTTTCGGACGTTTCCGAAGTACCCACAGACACATCTGACATCACGGAAGCTCCAAAGGACACATCGGAAATCCCGGAAAAATCCGAGGATTCCGCCGGCGAAGGCGGCATAGGTCTTAACGGCGAACGGATAAACGGGGAATCTTCCGAGCTTCCTCCCGAATACGGCACGGGCTGGCGGTATACGGATTTCGGATACATTGCGGTTTCGGACGGCGCGGTGAAGTCCATCACGCCTGACGAACTCAACAATATCGACACGGAAACCACTGACCTGAAATACGCTCACACTGAACTCGGGACAAAGTTCGGACCGCTCACCCTTTCACAGGTAAGCGGCATGCTCACATACGGCGACAGCCAGGAGCCGAGCCTTTTCTCCCAGTGGCTGACGCTCACAGGAGATATCACGCTGAAGGGCTGGCTGACGGTGTACGGCGACGACGCGGAGGGCTACCTTTACCCCGGCGATATTTACTTCTACCCCGGCGACGGCGAATGGAGCGGACTTCCGATGACCGCCGACGAGCCGTACGCGTTCTATCTTACTTCCGACACAATACTTCTCAGCAATGCCCCGAAGCTGTACCTCGGCACGCGTGAGGACTACAGCATTGACGAACTGGACAGTATTTCATCTGACACGATGTACGAGGTTGAGATAACAGTTTCCGACCCCTGCATAAGGTACGATGTATCAAAGGGCGCGTACAGTTCGTTCATTAACCCCGCTACGCTGAAAGAGATAGCATCCTATAAAAAGTATCAGAAATAACATAAAGGCGCTGCCGTTAAATGCAGCGCCTTTCTTCATTGATTACTTGTTCGTGGAAGTTTCCTTCTCCTTAAGAAGATCCCGGATCTCGGTCAGCAGAACGATCTGAGGATCCGGCTTAGGCTCGGGCTTCGGTTCCTCTTTCTTCTTGTGGTGGAGCTTTGCAACTGCCTTTATCAGAATGAATACCGCCAGTGCGATCAGCAGGAAGCTGATTATGGACTGAATGAACGAACCATAGTTCAGCGAGATCTCCGCCACACCGGGAGTGATCACATCGCCGGTCACTTCGTCAACAACTTCCTCAACACCGGGCTGGAGAACCAGCTTGAGCTGCGAGAAATCCATCTTGCCTGTGAGAAGTCCCAGAACCGGCATGAGCAGGTCGCCCACCAGGGAGTTGACGATAGCGGTGAACGCAGACCCAATGATAAGACCTACCGCCATGTCAAGGACATTGCCTTTGGAGATGAACGCCTTGAATTCCTTTGCCAGCTTGAACTTTTCCTTTTTGACTTCCGGCTTCTTTTCCTCTGCCATGATGATTACCTCACATTATGTAGATTTCGGACAATTCTGCCCGGAAAATATGATAACACAAAATACGTGCCTTGTCAACCCGGCAAAACTCCTCAGATACGGTTGCACAGGGGTATGTACTGCTTATTGAGGTTTATTGCCTTGTATGCCGGGCGGATTATTCGCTTTCCGTTGATCATCTCTTCCATTCTGTGGGCGCACCAGCCTGCCATTCTTGCACACGCGAACAGTCCGGTGTACATCTCTACCGGTATCCTGAGCATTTTGTATACCAGTCCGGAATACATGTCCACATTGGCGCATATGTTCTTAATGTCGCCGCGCTCGTCCGCGAATACGCCGGGAGTCAGGCGCTCTATGCTGTCCAGCAGCAGGAACTCCTTCTCAAACTCAGTGCCCTTGGCGAGCTTCATTGCGTTCTCCTTGAGTATCTTCGCACGGGGATCGGACAGGGTGTATACCGCATGTCCCATACCGTAAATAAGTCCGGAGCGGTCGCCCTCCTCCTTGCGGAGAAGCTTGTGCAGGTAACTCTTGACCTCATCATCGTCGTCCCAGTGGGAAATACCCTTCTTGGCATATTCCAGCATCTCCATGACCTTGATGTTGGCGCCGCCGTGACGGGGACCTTTTAGAGAGCCTATCGCCGCTGCATATGCGGAATATGCGTCAGTTCCGGAAGATGATACCGTACGGCAGGTGAATGTGGAGTTGTTTCCGCCGCCATGCTCTGCGTGGAGCATAAGACACAGGTCGAGCAGGTGAGCCTCCTCGGTGGTATAGGAGCGGTCGTCACGCAGGGTGGAGAGGATACTCTCCGCAAGGCTTTCGTCCTTGTTTATCTGGTGCATGACCATGGAATCGTTATGATAGAAGCGGCGCATCGCCTGGTAGGAAGTTACCATGATCGCCGGCAGACGGGAGATGATGGAGATCGCCTTGAGCATCTCGCTCTCCACGGATTTGTCCTCAGGTGCGGAATCATAGCTGTACAGCGCAAGGACTGCCTGCGCCATCTTGTTCATGATGTTCGGCGAGGGATTTCTGATAATGACGTCCTCGCTGAAATACATTGGCAGGTCGCGATATTCCGCGATGAGCTTTGAGAAAGCGGTAAGCTGAGTTTCATCAGGAAGCATTCCGAACAGGAGGAGATACGCGACCTCCTCATAGCCGTAGCGCCCGGTGGAAAGCACGTCCGCCACGATGTCCCTGATGTTGTAGCCGCGATAGATGAGCTCGCCCTCAATGGGCTGCTTGTCGCACTCGCTTATGACATAGCCGTGTACGCAGCACACATTGGTGATACCTGCGACAACGCCGGAACCGTCGGAATTGCGCAGACCGCGCTTAACGCCGAACTTCCCCGGCAGACTGGGGTCGATCGCAGTTGTGCTGAGGAAATCCGAGCACATCTGCTTGAAAGTAGCCGAATTCTTCAGCTGTTCCATTCTTTTCATTATATAGCCGCCTCCGTGCTGTTTCTTTTCACAGGTCCGCTGGGACCCTATATCTAATCCGCTCTCTTTGACTTGCACGCCGAAAATCCGGCGGACGAATGGATCAGTAAATACAGTCTTTATTGTAACACAGTTGCAGAGAATTGTCAAGCATTTAAGCCGACATACTGAATATTTTTTTATAATATATTGCAAAATACACACCTGGGTAATAAAGCTGCATATCAGCACCGAAAACAAGGAGGCAGCGCCATGAGATTCACCGCCGCAATATGTATCCTGCTCATGTTCGTGGGAGTATTCACTGGCTGCACAGCAAGGGAGCGCGCAGGGCTTCCGGAGCGGCTCACGCTGTACCTGACGGAGGAAAAGAGAATTATCACCCTCACCCGGGCGGAATACCTCACCGGGTGCATACTCGCATGCACCGACCCTTCATTTCAGCCGGAAACGCTGAAAGCTGCGGCAGCTGCCTGCTGCGGGCATGCGCTGTCGGTCATAAATGAACGCTCCCCGGCGGAATTCATGGGCGCGGACCTTTCCGACGACCCCGGGCGCTGCCCTGCCTGGATATCTCCGGAAGAGTTTCTGGAGGATTACTGCGCCGGACAGGAGAGCACCTCCCGAAAGCTGACCGCCGCGGTGGAATACGCTGACGCCCTCTGCCCGGAATACGG
>ULPA01050697.1_pt1 | contig 9750 bp, 5 predicted proteins | sample 1953061 | NCBI WGS metagenome assembly ULPA01 (sample SAMEA4835617, study PRJEB28245) | human gut metagenome | biome: gut microbiome; material: fecal sample | place: Denmark | collected 2008
CCGGCGCGCGCACTCCTCAAGGCTCTCATGCTTCTGCTGAAGCGACGGAACGTCCGCCTCCCTTATCGTCAGTGGAATCCCCAGACGGGTGCAGAGTTCCTCACAGAAGCGCATATCCCGGTCGCTTTCCTCGCCGCGGATATGGTGGTTGATGTGGCAGGCGGAAACCGTTATTCCCAGCGTGTCCGCCAGAGTATTCAGTGCATGCAGAAGGGAAACGCTGTCCGCGCCGCCGGATAATGCGGCGACAACAGCGTTCCCCTTCTCAAACATGTTATGATCGGCACACGCCGCAGTGATCTTGTCAAGAAAATCCATATCAGTTCTCCTGGCGCACGAATTCCGCATTCGTGAAGCGTGTGAATTCTCCGTCCCAGCCCAGCGGAACAGTACCCGGTTCGCCGTGACGGTTCTTCGCAACGATACACTCGCAGGCGTTCACGTTCGGATCCGTCTTGTCATAGTATGCGTTGCGGTACAGGAACATTACAATATCCGCGTCCTGCTCAATGGATCCGGATTCACGCAGGTCGGAAAGCAGCGGACGCTTGTCCGGACGCTGCTCCGGGCCTCTCGCAAGCTGCGACAGGGTGATTACCGGGACGTTAAGCTCCTTCGCCATGATCTTCAGGTTACGGGTGATGTCCGAGATCTCGACTACGCGATTACCGTTGTAGTTCTTCGTTGAGGACATCAGCTGGAGGTAGTCTATGACCACCAGCCCCAGGTTCTTCATCCGGCGGAGCTTCGCCTTGATTCCGGCAACGGTGATTCCCGGGGTGTCGTCGATGTAGATATTCAGCCTGGACAGCACCTCCGCCGCCCTGCCGATGTCCTTCCACTTCTCGTCCGGGATAACGCCGGTCTTCATCGCCTCGGAAGTCAGCGAAGCCTCGCTGCTTATCATTCGGCTGACGATCTGCTCCTTTGACATCTCAAGGCTGAATACTGCAATGGCGGTATCCTGGTACTTCTTACCGACATTGGTCGCAATATTCATTGCGAACGACGTCTTACCCATACCGGGTCGCGCCGCAAGGATTATCAGGTCGGAGCGGTTCAGTCCGTAAATGCGCTTGTCCAGCTCCTTGTAGAGCGTGGAAAGTCCAGTGATGGAGGCTCCGCCGCCCGATTTCGCCTGCTTGTACAGGTCGTTAAGTGCGTTTATACGGTCGAGGACGATTCCGCTGATGTGGGTGAGTCCCTTTATCTCCGCTCCGCTGCGGATATCGAATATCTTCTGCTCCGCGAAGTCTATCAGCGTGTTGGCGTCCTCAGCGCCCTCGTTGGCGTTGTCGATTATCTCCTTGGCGGCAAAGATAAGGCTGCGCACCATGTACTTATCCACAACTATCTGCGCGTATTTCGACACAGACGAGATACTCGGAACGGCGGTCATGATACGGGTCAGGTATTCCTTCGCCTGCTCGTTGGTTTCAAATATGCCCTGGCGCATGCATGCCTCAAGCACCGTTACGACATCTATCCGTTCGCCGGTGATGAACATATTCAGCATAACGCCGTACACAGCCTTGTTCACCGCCACATAGAAGTGATCCGGCTGGAGTATCGTGGCAAGCTCCGACATAGCCTCGCCGTCCATCAGCACCGTGCCAAGCACGGACTGCTCCGCGTCGAGGTTATAGGGAATGTTTACCCCGGATAAGTCGTATTCAGCCATATCAGCCCTCTACGACGGAAACCGTGAACTTTGCGGAAACGCCGGAGTACAGTCTTGCTTCAGCCGCGAAATCCCCGAAGCCCTCTATCTTGAGATTCAGCACGATCTTCTTCTTGTCAACGTCGCAGCCAAGCTCCTGCTTGATCGCCGCGGAAACCTCCTTGGAGGTAACGGTGCCGAACAGTCTGCCGTTCTGACCCGCCTTAGCCTTTACGGTGATCTTCTTGTCCCTGAGCTGCTCTGCGATCGACTTTGCGTTGGCAACGTCAACGTCTATCTTATGCTGCGCGGAATCCTTCTGACCCTGGAGAAGGTTGAGGTTCTTTGCGCTGGCCTCCTGGGCAAGCCCCTTCTTGATGAGGAAGTTGATGCCGTAGCCGTCCTTTACCTCGTGTACTTCGCCCTTCTTGCCTGTGCCCTTGACGTCCTGTAATAAGATAACCTTCATGTCGTTGACCTCCTGTATCAGTCCTGCGGAAGATTGTCGTAATAGCGGTCTATCGCCTCACGAAGTTTCTGTTCCGCTTCTTCTCTTGTTATATTGTAGATCTGGGCGCCTGCCATCGTGAGATGTCCGCCGCCGTCGTCCTTCTTGTTTCCGATGTTCTCCATCAGCACCTGAACATTGATCTTCCCGAGGGAGCGGGCGCTGTAGCTCCAGCCGTTCTCGATCGGATATACGGTCACCGCCGCGTCAACGTCGGTGATATTAAGCATTTCGTCCGCCGCCTGGGAGCATACCACGCGGATATCCTCGAAGGACTCGTCCACCACGGATATCGCGAATCCGCGGTACATCTCCGCAGCAGCAATTACAGCGGATTTGCGCATTCTGGACTTCATCGGCGTTGCAAACAGCTTCTTCACGAGTATAGTATCCGCGCCGAACTTACGCAGCCTTGCCGCCGCCTCGAACGTCGCCTCGCCGGTACGCATGACAAAATCCTTGGTATCCAGCGTGATTCCGGCAAGAAGCGCCTCCGCCTCAAGTGGCTGTAATGTACCCGCGTCCCCGAAGTACTGCAGCAGATCCGTAACCATCTCGGAAGCCGACGAAGCATTCGGATCCACCCAGCTTATAACTGCCTGGATCTCGTTATCCGCCTTGCGGTGATGATCTATGACCACCACATGGCTCGGGTCTGCCATTTCGAACAACTCGCGGCTGTCCACCTTCTTTTCGATGTGCGTGTCAACGATGACCAGCATGGAGCTTTCCGTGAACCTCACAGCAGCGATCTTCGGCTCAATTATAATCGGCGGATCGTATTCAGAGAACCGCACCAGAAGCTGCTCAGAAAGGTTCTTCACATTACCGTTGCGGTCGAGCTCACGGCTCACGCAGGCATAAGCCTGCTTTCCCATGCGGCGCACGGCGCTTGCAAGTCCTATCGCCGCGCCTACGCTGTCGTAGTCCCCATAGCCGTGACCCATTATGTACACGGCGTCCGCGGAGTTTATCAGTACCTTGATACGGTCTGCAGTGATCCTTGTTCTCACGCTGCTGCCGTTGCGCTCAGTACGCTGGGTTTCGGCGCCGAAGTAATCGTACCCGGATTCCTTGCGCACCACCGCCTGGTCGCCGCCTCTGCCTATCGCTTTATCCAAAGCCTGCCATGCGAAACTTTCACTCTCGGAAAGATTTGCGGCAGTCCTGCCGACTCCGATGGAAAGAGTAACCACAGTACGGTCGTTGATCTTGATCTGGCGCGCCTGCTCCAGCAACTTCACGCGCTCGTCGATCATCTTCTGTACGAAGCGCTCCTCCACCACGACAATGAACTTGTCGCCGGTTATCTTGCGGAGCACTGCGTTCATGCCGGAGAAGTACTCCTCCAGCAGGCGGTCTATCTGCACGCTGACGAAGGTCTTGTCGCTCTCGCGGCTGGTGCCGAGGGTGTCGTCGTAGTTATCAACGGAGATTATCAGCACCACGGGCTTGGATCTTCTGTATTCCTCCTGGAGGCTCTTGAAGCCGGTTATGTCCGTGAAATACAGGATATTGACCTTGTTGGCGGAATCTATCTCCGAAGTCTGTATGAGCCTGCGGCTGCTGTCCTTGGTTTCCGCGGAATACACCACATCCCGCGCGGTAACGCGGTACCACCTGCCGTTTATCCGGACCTCCCTGCCGTCGCCGGCGAAGAGAGAAAGGTGCTCGGTGGTGAGTACGTCAAGGCTGCTCTCGTCCTCGCTGGGACGGAAGAACGCGTTGGTGAATCCGTCGTTGCACCAGAGTATCCTGCGCTCGTCGTTTACCAGCGCCACCGGCAGCGGAAAGCTCATCAGCGCCTTGTGGTTTGCGTTGTCAATGGATTTGTCCAGCCGGTCGTAGTACGCATATTCATTCAGGCGTATCTGGAGCAGCTTGCCCAGCGTAAGCCCCGAAACCAGGATAAGCAGCGGCAGGGATATCCAGAAAGCCCCGGGCTGATCCGAGAACAGAATAATATCCATTGCCACAAGACAGATAACAAGCGCAAGCACCAGCGCAAGCAGAATATTGCTCCTGTAAAAATTCTTCAAGGGAGAACCTCCTGTAAAAAACCGCTCCTGCGGAAAAGGCTCAGTCCGCCTTACCCTGCACTTCCATAATGATCGGCAGGATCATCGGGCTGCGCTTGGTCCTGGAATAGATGAAATCACTCAGCGCGTCGCGCATTGCGGATTTGATATTTCCCCACTCGCGGATATTACGCTCGCGGCAGTTCTCCATGACCTGCTTCATGAGATGCTTTGCCTCGTCGATAAGCTCCTCGCTTTCGCGGACGTAGACGAATCCTCTTGAAACAATGTCGGGACCTGCGAGCACGCAGCCGGATTCACGGTCGATCGTGGCAACGATGATCATTACGCCGTCCTCTGCAAGGTGCTTTCTGTCACGGAGCACAACGCTGCCGACATCGCCGACTCCGTAGCCGTCCACCATCACCCTGCCCGAAGGAACTGTGCCGGTGAATTTCATCTCGACGCCATCGGTTTCCAGTACCTGACCCAGGTCTGCAATAAAGATATTCTGCTCCGGAATACCCATGCTGGTAGCCAGCTTGCTGTGCTTCTTGAGGTGCTTGTATTCACCGTGGATAGGCACGAAGAACTTCGGTTTGGTAAGGGAGATCATCATTTTCAGCTCGTCCTGGCAGGCGTGTCCGGAAACGTGTACCTCGTACATGCTCTCGTAAATCACCTCAGCGCCCTGCTTCATCAGCTCGTTGACGACCTTTGTCACCAGCTTTTCGTTGCCAGGAATGGGCGTCGCAGAGATGATTATGAAATCCATCGGGGTGATGGTGACCTGTCTGTGGTCGCCGCTGGACATTCTGGAAAGCGCCGAAAGCGGCTCGCCCTGGGAGCCAGTGGTGCAAATAACCAGCTTCTCGGGCGGATATTTGTTGACATCCTCGATGTCGATGAGCATTCCCTCAGGCACCTTAACGTAATTCAGCTCAACAGCCTTGGCAATAACATTCTGCATACTTCTGCCGGACACTGCGACCTTTCTGTCGTGTATCGCCGCCTGGTCGATTATCTGCTGTATTCTGTGGATATTACTGGAGAAGGTCGCAATTATAATACGCTTACCCTCTGCGGAATTGAAAAGGTTCTTGAAGCTTTCGCCAACGGAACGCTCGGACTTTGTGTAGCCGGGGCGCTCGGCATTGGTGCTCTCGCTCATGAGCGCAAGTACTCCGCGGTTGCCAAGCTCGCCGAAACGCGCAAGGTCGATGATTCCGCCCTCGATGGGGGTGTAATCCACCTTGAAGTCGCCGGTGTGCACGATAACTCCTGCCGGAGTGTGGATAGCGAGCGCGCAGGCGTCCGGAATGGAGTGATTAACGCGAATGAACTCCACGGACATGCAGCCCATACGGACATTCTGCCGTGGCTCTACAACGTTGAGTGAAGCCTGGGAGAGAAGTCCGTGCTCCTTGAGCTTGCCCTCCACAAGTCCTAATGTAAGGCGAGTGCCGTAGATTGGCACGTTTATCTTCTTGAGCAGGTACGGAAGCGAACCGATGTGGTCCTCGTGTCCGTGGGTGATCACGATTCCGCGGAAACGATCGCGGTTCTTCTCCAGGTAAGTGAAATCCGGAACGACAAGGTCAACGCCGGGCATGTCGTCGTCCGGGAAAGCAAGTCCGCAATCCACTATGAACATATCGTTGCAGCACTCGTAAACGTACAGGTTCTTTCCGATCTCGTTGAGTCCGCCGAGAGCCGTGAACTTCACGGGAGCAGAGCGGATCTCGCGCGGCTGTTTCTTCACCGGCTGGCGCTGTGGCTTTTCGGTATCCTTACCATCGCGGCGCTGGCGCTCCTGGGGACGGGATTTCTCCGCCTTCTTGACGGGGGTGAATCTTGCACGGTACTTCTTGTCGTTTTTTCCTTCGCGCTGAGGCTGCTTTTCCTGCTTTTCGGACTTCTGCGGCTGTATGCGCTCAGTCTTGTTCTTGGGGGCGATGTTTTCTGTTTCTGTGAGGAGTTTGCTGTTTGTCAATAATCCCATAAAATGTCCTTTCTGCAAATGCAGTGGGATATATCGTCGTAAGGGCATACTACCCCCGGGTACCGCAACTAAAGAATAATACGAAAAAGCGTCCGCACATGGATAAGTACCAGACAGCCCCTGCCCTGAATGGAAGGCATAGAGCCGCATAAGTCAGCATCACCCCCGGCAATGGCGGAGCCGGGAATGATACGTTGTGAGTAATGTGGCAGTGCGGAACAAACCGCGTCCGGCGGCGAATGGAGCCGCGGGATACAGTCAGCTGATGTCAGCCCGGCGTACCGGGGTTACTGCTTATGTTGTGGCAGATATATCGTAACTGCAAAATAATTCCTGAATATATATTTGACCGCCTTTCCGCGATTATTCACAGGGTGAACCGGAAAGCGGCTGTTTACTGGTATACAAAGGTCACGGTAATCTACGGATAATATTACCGGACATATGTATTTATTATACTTCATTTTCACCGGATTGTCAAGTACCTGTCACTCTTCCGGAGGGATATCCTGATAATACCCTGGAAACCGGACAATCCCTATGACCGAAGCTTATACTTTTATAGTATACCGCACATTGGCAGAATATGCGGTGTGTAAAGGCATTGTTAAGGCACTCCAGCATTTTGTTAAATATTTGACATGTTTTACTGCATAATGCCATATAGAATTTGATATGGCAAACTGGTGGAAGTCGTACTTGCGGCATAACAGATATTTCCACACAGAGATTCTGCGTTACCGGACAGGTGTGTAATACAACATATTGTGTACATCTTTACGAATAATACCGCAAATATAAAAAAAGAATAAGTATTTTTTTTGTAAAATCAGAAATTACTATTGACTTTAAGTATCGCATATGTTATAATATTGTCAGGTTGGATCACCAACATAGGGCGTCAGCCCGAGTTGCTCCCTGAACTAGCAGTAGTTAAGGCGTTGACCCGGCTGAAATTCACGCTCAAAATAATATGGAGGTATTTTAGAAAGATGGCAATTTTCGAACAATGGAAAGGCTTTAAAGGCAAAATCTGGCAGGAAGAGATAAACACACGCGACTTCATCCAGAACAACTACACCCCTTACGACGGCGACGAGTCCTTCCTCACTGGTCCGGCTGACTCCACCAACAAGCTGTGGGGCAAGGTTCAGCAGCTTCAGAAGGAGGAGCGCGCTAAGGGCGGCGTTCTCGATATGGATACCCACATCGTATCCGGCATCACTTCTCACGAACCTGGCTACATTGATCCCGAGATGAAGGATCTTGAAAAGATCGTTGGTCTTCAGACCGATAAGCCCCTCAAGAGAGCTTTCATGCCCTACGGCGGTATCAAGATGGCTGAAGAGGCTTGCACAACCTACGGCTACACCCCCGATCCCGAGCTGCACAAGATCTTCACAGAATATCACAAGACACACAACCAGGGCGTATTCGACGCTTACACCCCTGAGATGCGTGCAGTAAGAAAGAACAAGATCATCACCGGTCTTCCCGATACATACGGCCGTGGCCGTATCGTTGGCGACTATAGAAGAATCGCCCTCTACGGTATCGACAGACTCGTTGAGGCTAAGCAGTACGACCTCGCTAACTGCGGCAACGGTAAGATGAGAGATTCCGTTATCCGTCAGCGTGAGGAGCTGGCTGACCAGATCCGTGCCCTCAAGCAGATGAAGGTTATGGCTGCTTCTTACGGCTGCGATATCTCCAAGCCTGCTGCAAACGCACGCGAGGCTGTTCAGTGGACATACTTCGGCTACCTGGCTGCCATCAAGACCCAGAACGGCGCTGCAATGTCCATCGGTAGAATTTCTACATTCCTCGATATCTATATCAAGCGTGACCTCGACAACGGCACCCTGACTGAGGCTGAGGCTCAGGAGCTCATCGACCACCTCGTACTCAAGCTCAGAATGGTCAAGTTCGCTCGTATTCCGTCCTACAACGAGCTGTTCTCCGGCGACCCGGTATGGGCTACACTGTCCATCGGCGGTAAGGGTCAGGACGGCCGTTCCATGGTTACCAAGAACGACTTCCGTTTCCTGCACACCCTTGAAAACATGGGCCCGTCCCCGGAGCCGAACATGACCGTTCTGTACTGCGACAAGCTGCCTGATACCTTCAAGCGCTATGCAGCAGCTATCTCCGTTCGTACATCCTCCGTTCAGTATGAGAACGATGACGTTATGCGTCCTGTCTGGGGCGATGACTACTCCATCTGCTGCTGCGTATCCGCAACACAGACCGGTAAGGAAATGCAGTTCTTCGGCGCTCGTGCAAACCTCGCTAAGTGCCTGATGTACGCTATCAACGGCGGTATCGACGCTAAGACAAAGGCTCAGGTTGGTCCTGCTTACAGACCGATCACTTCCGAGTACCTCGACTATGATGAGGTTATGGAGAAGTACGATGCTATGATGACATGGCTCGCTTCCATCTATGTTCACACTCTGAACCTTATCCACTACATGCACGACAAGTACAACTACGAGGCTGCTGAGATGGCCCTCATTGATACCAACGTAAGACGTACATTCGCAACCGGTATCGCTGGCTTCTCCCACGTTGTTGACTCCCTGTCCGCTATCAAGTACGCTAAGGTTAAGTGCATCCGTGACGAAGATGGTATCGTTAATGACTTCGAGATCGATGGTGACTTCCCCAGATACGGTAACGACGACGACCGTGCTGACGATATCGCTGTATGGCTGCTTGGCACATTCCTCAAGAAGCTGAAGCAGTGCCACACCTACCGTGATTCCGAGGCTACAACATCTATCCTCACAATCACTTCCAACGTTGTATACGGTAAGGCTACTTCCGCTCTGCCGGACGGCCGTAAGGCTGGCGAGCCCCTCTCTCCTGGTGCTAACCCCTGCTATGGTGCAGAGAAGAACGGTCTGCTTGCTTCCCTCAACTCCGTTGCTAAGCTTCCTTATGAGTGGGCGCTCGATGGTATTTCCAACACACAGACCATCAACCCAGACGCACTCGGTCACACTGAGGAAGAGCGCGTAACCAACCTCGTTAACGTTCTCGATGGTTACTTCGACAAGGGCGCACACCACCTCAATGTTAACGTATTCGGTAAGGAAAAGCTCATCGACGCTATGGAGCACCCTGAAAAGGAAGAGTACGCAAACTTCACTATCCGCGTATCCGGTTATGCAGTTAAGTTCATCGACCTGACCAGAGAGCAGCAGCTCGACGTAATCGCAAGAACCTGCCACGATCATATGTAATTTATAATCGGCAATATAAAGGACAGCGTCGTGAAAGCGGCGCTGTTCTGCTATCTGAATAAGGAGGAATTTATGAGCGAGATCCTGGGAAGAATCCACTCGACCGAGAGCTTCGGCGCCGCCGACGGCCCCGGAGTGCGGTTCATCGTATTCGTACAGGGCTGCCGCATGCGCTGCCGCTACTGCCACAATCCGGACACCTGGAGCATTGAGGGCGACAATACTACCGTTGAAATGTCCCCGGAGGAAGTGCTGAACAAGGCGCTCCGATATAAGAGCTACTGGAAGAATGGCGGAGGAATCACCGTCAGCGGCGG
>ULPA01024336.1_pt1 | contig 9469 bp, 8 predicted proteins | sample 1953061 | NCBI WGS metagenome assembly ULPA01 (sample SAMEA4835617, study PRJEB28245) | human gut metagenome | biome: gut microbiome; material: fecal sample | place: Denmark | collected 2008
GTTTGTTCGGCTTTTAGAATCGCGGCTTTTACACGTTCCAGCGCCTGATGTTTATTCTCGCGGCATACAAATGTGTAGGCTTGTTCTACATTCTCCAGAACAAGCCATATCCTGCCTGCAACGTGATCCGGTATTTCCCATTTAAAGTTTATCAATCCTTTGGACTGAAGCGTGCGCAGCTCTGACAGAAGCTCCTCGTAATCCGGAGATTCACAGTCGGGGAGCTTCACGGAGCGTTTCAGAAATACTTTATTGCCTGTGCTTCCGCTGAAATTTGCGCTGTTTTCATAGCTTATAAGAAGTTCGTTGACAATAGATTTCCCGTATTTCATTGCAGCACTCCCATTTCCTTTTTCCATTCAATAACGACGGAGCGATATGCATTTCCGTCCGGCTGTTTGTCAACAAGCAGAGTTCTGTCGCACAGTGGTACTATATCTCCCGCCTTATCAGTAGGGGAGCAGATGATAGCCTGAAGTCCGAAATGCCTGAGCATGGATATACATTCGGTTATGCGCTCCGGGTCCATTTTGTTGAATGCTTCGTCGAATATTACCAGACGCATTGTGTTGTCCATCTGATTTCGAGTGTCGTTGACCTTGTAAAGCTGAACAAATGAAGCAAGCATTGCCACATAGAATGGCGTTTGTATCTCTCCTCCGGACTTTGAGAAAATGGTTTTGGACAGCGGCTCTGTAATGCCGTTTGAATCCTTTTGCAGAATATCGAATGTCAGGTATGTACTGTATCTGCTGAGTCTGTCAACTGCTTCCGCTGCGGCTGCGTCAGAGCGGTCGAAGGATTCTAGTTGAGCAAACAGGTTGTCGATGGTATCCTTGTATTTGTTCATGAATTCGTAGCTGAACAGCGTTTCTCCCTCTTCAGCAGCCATTATCATGCTGTAATATTCAATGTAATCAGGATCAGGCTTGCATTCGAACGAATAGGTGTTATTGCCGAATTTAGCTTTTCTCAACGCCCTATTAAGGTCATTGATTTGATCAATGACAGTTTTTATGTTGGCTTTAAGCTTGTTTAAAAAGTCATTCTTGAAGCTTATCATTGCCGTTTCTTTTGCTTTGGCGATTCGTTCTATATAGTCCGGAAGCTGAATATCCTTTACATTCTGATAATCCTTGTCATACTCATCATTGGTTTCAACATTTGAGATGTCGAGTGAGAAGTGAAATTCCTGATTGTATTCACCGCGCTGCTTTCGAAGTTCGCTTTCTGCATTTGTAAGCAATGAGCCGGTGCTTTTTATCGGCTGTAAGAATGCACCTGAAACTTTGTCTGGTGCGCCATACTGACCCAGCTTTTCGAAATACGCAGGTCGTCCTGTCTGCTCGATGAATTCGTCAGAAAAGTCTTCGTGCAGCTTTGCTTCAAGTGTTTTTGCATTCTCTGATAGTGCAGGTATAGTCTGATCAACATAGTTCTGGTATTCGTGTTCCGCAACGCCCCTGTTTATGGACATCTGATTATGCTCTCTGGTGTTCTGCGACAGCTCGGCTGTTACTTTCCGGATAGCGGATTCTATTTCAGCCAGCTTTGCATTATCTATTCTCGAGAGCTGATCATCTATTTCTGCAATCTCGTTTCTTATCTCCGGAAGCTTGCTGTATGCTTCATAGGCAGGCATGGCTGTGTTTTCAATGAATTCCTGTGTAATGAACCAATCATCGAACAACGGCTTCATGTTGCGGATATGACTGCATATTTCCTGAATCTCCGCATTACAAAGCAGCAGATTATCTTCCGCCTGTTTGAGCTGTATTTCTACTGACTTGCTGCCGATAAACGGTTTAGCGTAGTGATATGGATTTATCGGCTTTACTGAATATCTGCGGTATACCATGCAGTCACGTGTGACAGATGTGCGGTATTTTCGGATATCCTTATCATCGTAGCAGCGCATAACTCTTCCGAGCAAAAAATCAAGGTAAGCCCTGATATACTTGTCATCGCAACTTACGACCTGAGCCATGGAACCAATCATGACCGTCTGCTGGTCGCTGAACACCCTTTCAAGGTCAACGACGGAGTATTCGTACACGTCTATCTGCTTGCAGATACGTTTGTAAATATAGTATGCGTCCATAAAATATTCCGGCGAAACAATGATGTTCATTCTATCGTTGGCAAGGATACCCTCTGCGGCGTTTTTCCATTCCTCGTCGGTAACTTCGATGAGGTCTGCAAGGAAATCGACCTTTATATCCTTTCCGTATTTTTCAGATAGTCCGCGCTGTATGGCGTTTTTCAGACTTCTGGCGTTTGACGGATAATCTTTTTGCTTGTTATGAAGCTTTGAAATCGTTTCTTCAAGCTGTGACTTTTCTTTGAGCTTTACAGATTTTTTTACTGAAAGATCGTCCAGGGAAGGTCTGACTTTCTGGCTGGCAGAGGAATAAAGCTCTTTAATGTCTGAAAAATGTTTGCTTGATGTATCACCGATAGATTTCTCTGAGAAAACTGAAATTCTTTTCAGAATTTTGCGAAGGCTTTCTATTTCAGCGGACATTTCCTGTTCAGAGATCTCTTCAAGTATCACGTCGCATCTTCCGACCCATTTCCCAGAATTTCGATTTACAGATGAAATGAATTTCTGTTCTTTTTCCTGTTCGTTTCCCATTTCTCTGATCTTAGAGCGCTTCCGCTCTTCAAGCAGCTCTTTCTGGCTTTCGTTCAGAAATTGGTTTCTTTCGTTCTCCAGCCTGTCCTTTTCTGCGCCGAGTGATACTGCGGAAGCGGTCAGCTGCTCTTCCTGCTGTTTATATCCATTAATACTCTGGGAAAGCTTCTCAGCATGCTTTTCAGCGTTGGACAGCTTTTCTTCGGTGTACTGAAAATTGCCATAATCTATGAAGAACTGCTGAAGCTTTTTCCTTGCCCTGAGCTTTTGTACCTCGCTGTATTCGCCGCAGATTTTAGTCAGTGACTCGAGGCGCTTTTCCATGCGTTTTGCCTGCTGCTCGGTTTCCTGATAGCTGCGGATATCCTCCTGCATTCCATATGTATCGATATTCTTTTCGACATCGCATATGTTGGTGGTAATGAATTCCTCTATGTTGTTTATCGGTTCAAATGCTATCGCCTTGCGGAGCATGGAAAACAGTTTTGCTTCGTGGACGTTTGTGCGCCTGAGGACTCCGCTGTTGTAGTCTTTCACCGTATCGAACGACTGGAATTTCGACGCAGGATAATTCTGCCTGCACCACTTGATGAATGACGAACAGTCAACAGTTTTTCCGCCTTTAATGAACTGCTCTGATGGAAGCAGATCGTTAAGAATAAAGAATCGTTTCTTTTCATCACCGCCGTCAGAAAACACATCAGCGATAAATCCAATGCAGAAGTACTCGTTTTTTACGTCATCGTAAAACTCAACAACGATGTATGAACTGAAATCCTTGCCATCGCGGAGCGCCTTAACTCCGCTTGAAATATCGTCGCCGAGGGTGCCCACAAGATAGCTTCTTAATGTGCGCTCGGACTTTTTCCCAGCGGCGCGGTTAAAAAAGCTGCTCTTCGTTTCGCCCATGATAGCCACCTGGAGTGCATCTATTATTGTGGATTTTCCGGCAGAGTTTGCTCCTGTAAGGAAGTTTATTTCACCGAGCGGAATTACTTCATTCGTGAAGTAGTGCCAGTTTATCAGTTGTATCCTCGTCGCTGTTTTCATTTTCTGCCTCCTTGTTTTCGTCCTGAAGTATCTCGCAGATCGCTTTGCACCTGTTGTTTGGAACTGCTAGCAGTATAGATGGCAGTACCTTTATCTGGCATTCCATATTTTCATATGAGTCGCCTATCCTGTAGATAATATTGTGATCCTCAAGCACTCTGAAGGAATCCTTTAGTTCTTTCTGGGCTGGCTTTTTCTGTAGCACTGAAAGTTCATTTATCATCTTTGCCAGCAGTTCGCCGACGGTTACTCCGACGACATATACGCTTATTCCGTTCATGCGACGTTCTTCAAACATAAGTCTCAGTGTTACTATTATCTGGGTGGTAAGTTTGTTGAGGGTAAGTCGGTTGTATTCTTCGGCATTGCTGACATATATGATTCCGAGAGTTCTGTCGTTATACAGTTTCCAGCCGCTAAGCGACAGGTACTCTTCGAGCTGAGAGAATTTTCTTTGTATAAACGAGTAGTCGAGTGAAGGTTTTCCTTCCGGTGTAGTCATGGGTATGTACGTTTTTGCCATAAGAAGTGCGCAGCACCTTGTAAATTCATCTTTTTCCCGCTGCGCCATATTTTCTATATCTGAAAGGCTCATTTGGTTTTCCTCCTTATGTAGGTTATCTGCGGTATTTCATATTCGCCCAGCCGGAAACTGTCTTCTGATATTTCAATATCATAGCTGCGGTTTTTGTTCCTGGAATATGCAACTGAGAGCAGTGTAAGGACGTAGGCGTCATCGTCCATTGACGATACTACGGATATACTGATGCTGTCCTTATCCCCTAGAAGTCCCATTACAAACGAGTTGACCTTTTCTCTGCTGAAACGCTTGTTCAGCATCGCTTTTGCAGCTTGCTCCGCTTTTTCTCTGAATTTCTCGTCGTTGTCGGACATTATGAGTTCAGAGCGCCTTTCACGCGGCTTTCCTTTTTTGCGCTGATATAAGCTGTCCTGGCTGATATATCCGAGTTCGTATATACTGAACAGTCCCTGCGCCTTGTCCAGTTTATCTTCGTTCATTGACGAGTCTGAAAGTGAATGCAGCAGGTTTACAAGAGTTCCTTTTATTGTGCGGTCGGAGTTTATCAGGTAGTCTATTTTCTGTGTGGTGGAACGGGTGTATCTGTGATTGCGCTCGTCTATAGGGTCGATGTAGTCAGTTTCCAGAAGATCATATGTTGAGATGATATAGTAGATCTTGCTGCACAGCTCCTCTTGTATTTCGGCAGGTTCTCCTCCGTTAGTCTTTTGAAGATATCTTACCATAAGATCCATGGTATCCGGATATACAAGCCAGCTCTGTAATATGTTCTTTATAGGCAGTTTGTATTTGGGAACGGAATCCCTTACTTTAAGCGGCAGAAGGATTTTTTCAACTACGTCATTTTGGTATTTGCTGAAATGGTCCAGCAGCACCTGATTTACACTTGCTTCATTCACCAGAAGCTGATTGTAGTATTTTATGTCGTGGAACACGGCTGTAAGACTTTCGACCAGCTGCTTGGTGCGTTTCTCTGCGTCCAAAAGCGCAGTGACCATCTCTTTGGGATCCTTGGTTTCATTGGAGGTTTTCAGTGAAGAATAAGTCGAATAGACGTAGGCAAAGTTTTCAGTCCCGCTGGAATTTGTAAGGTCGTACAACGTCTGGATTATCTTGTAGCTGAAATGTGGGACTGAAACATATTCCTTAAAATCGTCCTCGTATTCCACTATGATCCAGCCAGTTTCTTTCAGCTTCCTGATGAGAAAATGCGCTTTTCCGGAAAGTCCTGTCTCGCTTTCTGATATATCTTCTTCGTCAAAGTCTGCTGAGTAGATTTCGTCCTCAAGCCGTGACTGAAGCATGAGCGAAAGTTCGTCTTTTGGAATTTTAAGATGCGTTTTGAATGCGTCCAGTACGACAAACAATGCATTGCTGTAAAGCAATTTATTCTTTGATGCAAGTATAGAAAATATATTTTCAGGGATATGATCATAAAGCGACATAACCTTACCTCTTTCTGCTAGATTCTACATTATAATTATACTACGGTATTTTTGAAATGTCAATATTGGTATGCCTCTTAAATGGAACAAATTTTAATTATTGGCAGGGATCATTCAGCCAGTCGAAAACATCCAGCTCGGTTGGGGCTTTTTTGAGTATATATGGTATTATAGAAACAAAGAAAAAGGAGAGAACTGGGAGCTTAGTAGTTTTTTCATATCGGACAGAAGTTCGGCAATTTCATCCGCTACGCTAACAGAATAACCAGCGCCGCTCGACAAACTATCGTATAGATAGATATCGACATATGATGCTTCCGCTCCGGTTCTGAGGCGATAACCAGTAACAAGTTCAGTGAATTCAACATCAAGTTTTTTGCTTGCTGCGAGTCGCAAAACTTCGGCTAAAGACTGAGCTGCACGACCAAGCCATTGGTTACCATTTCGATGTACATGCACAGCACTGAATACACGCATTTCGTGACAATTTTGTTATCCTTGCGTGAATTGAACACGATTCCATCGAAGAAAACTACCGGATAAATCGCTTTAAGCGGACGGTTCTGCCATTTGTTGACCTCCGTCAGAATCTTGTCGGTTATTCTCGAAACAAGTCCCTGAGTAATCTCTGCTCCATAGATTTGCTTTAACGCATCTTCGATGTCGCACTGCGATATTTCTAGCTGAACTTTGTTCAGCCGGCGTACGTATCTGCATGATTTTCTGTTCGATTTCGTCGGTTCTTGTCTGTCGCTTTTCAATGAGTTTTGGCTCAAACTCGCCGTTTCTGTCACGCGGAACAGCAATCTCGCACTCACCGTAATCGCTGATTATCGTCTTTTTGCCGTAGCCATTGCGGCTGTTTCCGGAATTGTTACCGGCAACTGAGTTAACTAATCTGTAAATCTCAGACGGGATTCCAGCATATGCATTTCTGAAAAACGACAATCTATTGTTCAAATACAAAATACGCTTTCATTAAATTGGTAGACCGGCACTTCATTGCAATTTTCATCAAATGTGGTCTTTCCATTAATCGTTTTTAGGTCTTTGGCGTTACATATAACACCCGTATACTGTTTCTTTGATACAGTATACGCAAACATTACTCTACGACTATGAGCTTGATATGTTATTCCGCTCTTTATCTGTTTGGTCAGATCATCAAGGCTAGATGCCACTGAAATGATTACAACTTCAATGGCATCAATAGAAGTGTTGTACCGTGATACTATATGATCCTTAGAGGGATCATTTTCGTTTGGGGTTGCAGTCCAATTACAAATTCCATAGAATCCATCGTCGGACGGACCATCCCAAAAGTAAATTCTATCTCTATTTGAGAAATATGGGGATATATCTTCATTTTACAAAAAACAAAAACATGATAGTGCCCCTTATTATTCAAATCAGCACAGCGAAATAGCCATTCCTTCCCATTGCGATCAGTGCCAGTGACGCACAAAGAAACAATTTCATTGCTATGTGCAGAGGACATAGCGTATTTATTTGTATCGGTCACCTCTAAAAAACTTGTTTGAGTGAAAATGTGTAAAGCACACTGACTGCTTCTTCTAACCTCCTCGTAAGGCATACAGCCTTACTTCGTCGGCTTTCATTGCATTCGGCGCACTCTACCCATTTTCCCTTTTCAAACCGGTTTTTAGAGGTTTCCATATAAATTATACCATATTTTAAGTGTCAAACCAAGAGATTAAGTATAGTGCTTAAAATTATTGCCTATTAAAATAATAGTAAATCAGGAAGTTTTCACAATTTAATGTAATCTTAGTTTGAGTTGCTTTATAACAAGATGCTGATAATAATTGCAAGACAAACGTACTGCTCCTCAGAACAGCACCTTTTGCATTTTAACAATGGGAGTATAGTCTGACTACTTTTTCATAAACCGCAGGCTTAACCTTAGCACTCCCCCTCTCATAATTCATGAGCGTATGCCGACAAATCCCAATCATTTCCGCAGCCTGCCGTATCGTCAGCCCGGCGCGAAGCCTGAGCACCTTCAGCCGCTCGCCGTCAGTAAGCGTATCCACATCACAAGCGCACAGCATGGAATCTTCCGGCTTCTTAGCCCCGACCACTTTCACAGAGCCGCACCAGAACGCGGAATACAGCTCTGCGGGAATATATGGAAATGTTTCCGCAGATGGCATATAGATAACCAGATAAAAATGCACTTTCGGAAGATAAAGCACCAGCAGAGCGAGGTCTACATAAACGAGCCGCTGGAAACGGACAGCGAGGGAAACACGCTGACGATAGCGGATATACTGGCAAGCAATGTGAACATAGAGGAGGAAGCAGAGCTCAGGATAAATTCGCAGAAGCTGTACAGGTACATTGAGGAGGAGCTTGACGAGCGCGAAAAGGAGATAATCTGCAAGCGCTACGGAATACGGAACGGCAGGGGGTACGTCTGCGAAGCGATGACCCAGCGGGAGATAGCAAAGCAGCTCAAAATCTCGCGCAGCTACATTTCGCGGATAGAGAAAAAGGCTTTAGAGAAGCTGCGCAGGCGGTTTGAGCAGGGAGGATAAAGACTGTTTTCAACATTTGAACTCAGCTTGTTGAAATTCATTATTTTATCGCAGAGGAGCTTGGGGATCAGACCAGACGGTGTGTATGTGCGACAGGGTTCATCAAGCGTGCCTGTCTCTGCTGAACGGCACAACGCCAAACCGCAGGCACTCCTTGAACATGATGAGCCGCCCGACGCGGCCGTTTCCGTAATCCGAAAGGAGCCTGCGCATTTCCGTGTGGACGTACCCCGGGAGCGCGGTAATTTCGCCGCCGACCTCGTTCGGCTGTTTCTTGTAGTCCACGACCGCGAACCACGCTTTCCGGCTGTCGGAGGTCCCGGATTTCAGAACCCAGTGAAGCTCCTTGATGAACGCTTCGGACAGCTTGTTACTGCGGTTCTCGATGATGAGGTCAATACAGCGGAAGTGGTTGGACGTTTCGATGATGTCGTCCACGTTGACGGTTTCGTCTTTCAGCACGCCAATCGTGTTGGTTTCAAAGATGTACATGTCTGGCCGACGGTCAGACGGATGCCCTCAATGTTGTTGGAGTTGTAGGTCAGCTCCACCTGTAACTTGTGATAGATACCGCCTTTGCAACCGCTATGCATTTTGTCCGCGAGTATCTCAGCGAGGGTGGATGGTGCTTTTTTTTGCTGTCGCGGCGCGCGTGGGCCTGGTCGCGTTCTAAGGGATATCCCATGTCTTTCCGGTCAGAAACGTGCCATCTATGCACCCTTGTGCGCAGTAATTCCGGACGCTGCGTTCGGACAGGTTCCACAGCTCCGCGGCTTGCTATATTTCATGACTTCAACTCATTTAGGGTCGCTGAATAAGGCGCAGCGTAACAAAATAAGACACGTGAGTGCGATCGTTTGAACGGGCAAAATTCGTTTTGTTCGGCTTTTCCCTTAGTATTATATACCGATATCGGCAAAAATCAAAAGGATTTCCGGGAAATAATTTATCAGAATTGCCGATAGCGGCAGTCCGGAAAATGCTTGAAATGCGCCAGAACAAAATTTGTAAAATCCGGGCGCAATTTCTTATGAAGTTATTGACAAATCTAAAATATACCAGTATAATATAAGAAAAAGATTTGGATAAAAGGGCTTTGCCCGGCAGACCCGGACATTGGGAGGTACATATGACAAAAAACAGAAATCGGCTGATTTCAGTCGGAATAGCGCTGCTGCTGTTTATTGCAGCGGCTGTGTTAATAATTCCGACGACAACGGCAAGCGCGGCATCTTTTTCC